>OFTY01000172.1_pt1 | contig 69855 bp, 60 predicted proteins | sample 1775061 | NCBI WGS metagenome assembly OFTY01 (sample SAMN08195773, study PRJEB24354) | sludge metagenome | isolation source: sludge from phenol fed wastewater aerobic bioreactor B | place: India: Nagpur | collected 2016-09-16 | reverse complement strand
CCCCTCCGTCAGAGGGGGCCCGTTTGGACGCCGATAACCCCTCAAACAGGGGCCTTATTCCACGCCGATTCACAGTCGGCTGGGCAATGAAGGCGGAGATGACGGCACAGCTCGTCACCGATGCCCTCATCATGGCGATCTGGCGCCGCGGCAAGCCGGACAGCCTGCTGCATCACAGCGACCAGGGCAGCCAATATACGAGCGAGCAGTTCCAACGCCTGATGGCTGACCACGGCATCACCTGTTCGATGAGCCGGTCGGGCAACGTCTGGGACAATGCTGCGATGGAGAGCTTCTTCTCGTCGCTGAAAACCGAGCGGACAGCCCGCAAGGTCTACAGGACGAGGGATGACGCGAGGGCGGATGTGTTCGACTACATCGAGCGCTTCTACAATCGCCGACGCAGGCACTCGACACTGGGCTATCTGAGCCCGATCGAATTCGAGGAACGAGCTAAATTAGCCTAACCTCGTGTCCACAGAACCGGCAGCAGGCCAGTCTTCTGTATGTGCGTGCAAAGCCGGCGGACCTTCTGGGGCTCCCACGCCGCACGCTGATGGGACTTCTGGGGCCATCCGCTAGCCTCAGCCGCCGTCTCATTGGCGGCCGAAACCGGTCGAAACGCAACGCTGAGTGGGATTAACGGGAAGTCGCTAGACCTACCAGGATCCTCCCGCGCCTGCTTGCGGAGCACGTTTCAAGTTCCGGTCTTGGCGCAGCGCGATAGCATCCCCGATGGCAGCGCAAATTGGCTTTCGGACACTGCGGACTTTGTCAGCCCAACCGCCCGCTTGAATGTTGCAGTCAGTTTGCCATTTTTGAAGGTGTCCAATGCCCGCTCGAGTTGGATCGCCTGTGAAAGTCGACGTCGGTAATGCCTCCATTGTGCCCAGGTTGCCAGCGCCCGGCGACTGCCTTCGGCACGGCTCACTTAGTCAAGGCTGGGGAGAACGAGCCGCTTAGTTCTCGACAACAGCACGAGGGGCTCCCTTGACCTTAGCGAGGTCGAGCTCAAGTTCGACGTCCGCCCCGGCGATCCAGGCCCCAACCGTGAATCCGCCACGAGTGAAGGTGGTGAAGCTCGCCTCACCACTGTTGAAAGGGATAGTCACGTGATCGGGGTCGAAGGTGTCGTGCAGAAAGAGCTCGACTTCTGGCGCGGCGTTGGTCTCGGGCGCCTTCACCGTGATCGTGATCCGCACCCAATCGGAGGCGGCGCGCCCGAAGCTAGCCTCCATGACGTAGCCTTCGACGCGAGCCTTGCCGCCGAAGCGGCCCTTATTGTGGTCGTCCGGTTGGGTCACAGGCCGGCTAAACGCCGGCGCGCGTCTTAGCTTGGATGCCATCGCCCGGGGGGTCTTGCGATCCACCAGCACCTTATCGAGCGTCAGGCAGCCGCGGCAGACGATGTCGTAGTCTTTGCCGGTCAACTGCAGATCAGATTTGCCGGGCGGGTCCTCCCAACTGAGGAAGGGCCCCGAATGCATCCGGCGCCGGCTGCGGCGCGTCCAGACGCCAAGCTCTTCGCGGGCTGCCTTCCTCAAATTGTCGTCCGCCGCCGCCATTGACAGACCCGTCAGCATGTCAGTGACCAAGGCGTCGGCGGCGATGAAGTAGGTTGCGCCCTGGATGCGCGCTTTCTTGATCCCCTCAAAACAGCGGGCCTCTACCTCGCCCCGTGGCCCCTTGGCGCCGGCGTCGGCCCAGGCGACCACCACGGCCACGTCGGGAAGCCAGGGGAACCGCGAATAGAGCCGGCGAGCACCGGCCTCCACCTTATCGATCTCGCCGCTGCGCGCCATGAGCAGCGCCGCGGCCGCGGCCGCCCAGGGGTCGTCGAGGCGGTCGGAGAGCACATCGACGGCGCTGGCCACCGGTGTGGTGCCAGGCACGCCCGCCGAGGCGGCGGCCCGCACGACCTCCGTAGCCGAGCCGCCGAACATCCGGTGCAGGCTTGCCACCAGCGCCGCCTTCACCGGATCGGCCGGGCTCAGAGTGAGGCCGACGTCAGGGCCGGTCGGCGAGACGACGGGTGACACCGCGATCTGCAGACCCCCGCGAAACAGCGGTAGCGGCACCCGCCAGGGACCGCGTCCGCCGATGGCGATGGTCAAGCGCCATCGGTAGCGGCTGCGCCAGTCGGTCGGTCGCTTGAGTTGCAGCACCAAGCCAGCGCCATCCGCGTCGTTTAGCACCATCGGCGGTCGTGCTCCGCGCCAACCGCCAAGCTCTCCGGGCCGCTCGTCAAGCGACATAGCGATGACGAATGGTCGGGGTTTGTCCTGGCTTTCCCGCGCCATGGCCTTGGCTTCGACGGTCCCAGCCCAACTCGGCCGCGCCGGCGCTTCCCGGCTGGACGTCGCCAAGCCCCAGTTGACTTCGTCACGCAGTTGCACGGTTCCTTGGGCGTCGAGGTGCAGTTCTTGCGCGCTGCTGCTTCCGCTCAGGGGCTCGATCCAGGCCGTATAGGGTCCAGGCTTGAGATTGACCGTCTTGGCGGCGCCGCCGCCGGTAAAGGCCAGGCTCGCAGTGTTTGCCGGGTCCTGCCCGACTAGTCGCACCTGATAGACCCCATCGCTTGGCGGCTTGATGCGATAGGCTCGCGCATCCGGGTCGTTTGGTCCCATCGGATCGCTCTGGCTCATGGCTTCAGCACCAGGATCTGCGCCGGCGGCATGGCGGAGAAAGTCTGAGGTTGGTAGGCCGGGACGTTGGTGGGAAAGGCCAAGGTCGCGGTGAACTGGCGTCGTTGGTCCGCGTCCACCATGAAGCGCCAGACAAGCGTACCGTTCGCCGGCGCTTGCCAGACGACTGTCGGCGCGCCGCCGTCGTCGCTCACCGCCTCGCCATTGGTGCAGTTGGCCATGTGGGCCTCCGTGAAGGTGCTGATCTTGATCGGGACCTGCGGCGCTTCAATCCGCAGCAAGCCCAGCCCCCGCTCGTTGAAGATGTGCAGGGGATCGGCCTGAAGCCCGCTCCAATCCAGCACCGCATCTGCGACGTCATTGATGCCAAACAGGATCTGCTGCCCCGTCACCACCCAGCCGAGACCGGGGAGCGGTTCGACGAAGGCGTTGCTCAAGCCCGCCAGCAGGGCCTGGGTGAAATAGGGCGGTCGGCCGTCGGTCGGGGCCCAGGCACGTCCACCTAGGCGCGACCCGGCCAAGGTCACCGGCTTGCGTTTAAGGCGCACCAAGTCGCTCACGCTCCACTGGATAAGGTCGAGGCTGGGCGAGCCGGTTGGCGCGCCGATCACGTCCTGGATCACCTCCTGGCAAGCGTCGAGGAAGACCCAGGCGCGGTCGGCGCCGTTGACCATCAGGCCCTGGGACAGGGTGGTTATATTCAGCGACTGCGACCATTTGCGGTTCTTGTTGGAGAGTACATCCTCGAAAAGGCCGAGTGCCGCGGCGCCGTCCGTGATCCCGTGGCTCGACATGTAAAAGAACATATGGTCGCCTTGGCGGCAGCGATTTATCCAAGCCTCGCCGGCCGCTTCCGCGTTGCCCTTCAGGACCGCATCTACAGCCACCGACACCGGTGCGGCGCCGGGAGCCTGGACGATGTCAACCTTGTCCTGGCCCGGTTGCACGGCGGGATCGGAGATCAGACACTCGATAGTGGCGATCGGCGCTAGGAATCTGGGGCCGAACTGAGTCAGGAACTGTAGCATCTGCCGCGCACCGGCCGCCGTCGCCGCCCGGTCCATGCCCCTGTTGCTGCTCAGGTAGGGGAAACGCCCGCAGCCGATGACAAAGGCGTGGGTCACGGGCGTGGGCGGCAGGCCCCCGGAATCCGGGTAACCGGGGTCCGCGGCGGGGTAGACCAGGGTCATCAGACAATGTGGGCGTCGACCGCGCGCTTGCGGAGACGCTCGTAGAAGAGGGCGTTCACGAAGTAGGCCCCGTGCGCGTCCATGACTCCCGCCATAGTGTCCACGGCGAAATCGACGGATTCGTTGAACGTAGACTCCGTTAGGAAGGACAGGACGTCCATCTTGTTGAAGACGTTCCACCAGAGCGTGACGCACGCCGGTTTGGCCGTCTTGCCAACCTGGGTCGGATTGCTGGCGGTGTAGACACGCATCTCCTCGAACACCGCCACCTGCGAGCCGATCGTCACGAAGAGGTCGATGTGGAGCGGGAAGCCGTGGCGTGTCTCGAAATCCGCCAGCCATGCCGGATCGGACAGTAGATCGTAGAGTATCACCCCGCCCATGCTGTGGGCAGCAAGGATCAGCTTCTCCTGGTCGGCGTGGGCAGCGGCGGCTGCCGCATCGATGGCGTCTGCCACAACGCATCGGATGTCGTCGCGCGATTGGCCAGACTTCAGATAGCGGAATACGTCGCCGATGAAGATCGCGATCTTGGGACTCAAAACTTCGCGGCCAATCTTGCCGAAGGGCGTGTTCACCAAGTTCGTCAGCCCGCCGACCAGTTTTTCGGCCGCGCCCTTGATCGGATCGAAGAGGCCAAGGTTGACCTCAGCCATGGCCGAAGCTTCCGCCTTCAGGCGCTCATAGAACTCTTCGTTAGTCTCGACATCCCTCAGCCAGCCAGGTTGTGGCTGGCGCTCCGCGTAAACGGCGGCGCCGGCCCAAAACTTCTCTTCAGACTTGAGAGAGACAGCGTCCCCACTTTCTTGAGCCGTCTCGAGGGCCGCGACAGACAGCGACCCGACCACAGCTTGGAAACTTTCTCTGGCTGCTTTGACGATCAGGTCGTCCGGAATCTCCTCGCCGCCCAGGAAGGTGTAGTTGGCGTCGAAGCTCGGAATACAGGTCGAATCCTTGGCGCCGAACTTGCCCCAGTAGGGGTTTTGGATGTTAACCGGACCGCCGGCGAAGGCGGCCTTGAAGCGGCTGTCGCGGGCGTCGACCCCCGGCTGATACTTGGCGTCCTTGCGCACGCTGACGCCGTGGACGAATACCATCTGGACCATTGGAGCCCCCTCCCTGCGACCAGGGTGCCAGTATGGTGCAATCGGTACGGGTGACAACCCGGACAACAGCGGTCTCGCAAATATTTAACTGGACGTTCGAGTGAGCGGCGCGCCGTGCCACCCCAACTTGATCCAGGAGGCCGCGCAGTCCCGCGCGGCGGGCTTGGGCTTCGACCCTGCGCACTGTGGAGCGGCTTCGGCGCAGCTTCGGGTTCGGCAGATCCCGCATGGTAGCGGCTCTGCATCCAGGGTGAGCTTGGGACCCTTCGCGCGCGACGCGTTACGGTCCTACATGGTCCCGAAGACGTGGCGTACCGCCGGCTGCCCCGCCAGCTCACGGTGCATCCTGGCCTCCTCTACGAACACTCCCGGGACAGGCAGGAAGCTGCCGCTTTGCTGCCCCCGCAGCCAGCAATCGAGCGGCAGAAGCGAGCCGGGCCGTCGTTTGTCGATTTTCAGGAAGAATAGGAACCCGCCGACGCTGAGCTGCACAACGTTGACCCCCTCCTTTCGGTCCGACATCGGCGCCCGGTAGTAGTAGACATCCCCGTCCAACTCGATCACGCGAAACATCGCCAGGTCGATGGTGTCCGGGATCGGCGCGATGCCAAAAGCGACGCTCCGCAGAACCTCTGCGCAGGGGCCGATGTCGATCCGTGCGCGTTCCACCGCTTCCAACACCTGTCCCGCATTGGCGACCACGCCCCTCAAATAGGCTTCCAACTCCTCCAGCGTGCTCGCGAGTGAGAAGGATGGAAGGGAGTCGAAGGCGGCGTTGAACGAGGCGGCCCGGGCAAACCAGAGCCGGCTGTTAACGATGATGTCTTGGGTGAACTCGCGCGAACCGGCGGCCAGCAACCGGTATTTGTAGCAAGCGGGCGGAGGGCAATCGAACCACCATCCCGCGCCGGGTTAGACGTCCGGTCCTAGCACAGCGGGCAGAGCCCCGGTCACGGTCTCCTCGTCATGCCTGTCATTCCGCATGTCCACGGTCGATCAATCCGGACGGTAGAGCAGAGCGTCGAGCATCGCTGCACGACATTCCCAGATCTGGCCCTCACGACCCTCCGGTTTCCGCGCATTGTACCAGTCCGATGCGCGGATCACCTCCACCACTCGATCCCAGTAGTTCTCCAGGCGTAGCGTCGTCTTGCCGAAACCCATCTGCTCCGGTGCCTCGGATCGGTTCGGCTTGGAGATGCAGAGGAAGACGTCCGGTCGTTTCATGGCCAGAAGCCGGGATGCGGTCGGCACGTTTCCGACAGCAGGCCAGTGGGTCGAGTTCGGGCTCTGAGCGGCCGATGACGCGAAGGTCTGCTTCTTCGCCGGATGCCAATGTTGGCTCTTGGCGCGGGGCGCCCTTTAGACTCGGCTGGTGACCCGGAGGCGCATCTGCGAAGGTCCGGTTATCTGGTCGGGTCCATGTCAGAAACCCTCGCAGGTAGCTGAGGGGAAAATCGTGCCTACTGTGACCAAATGGGGAATGGGGTTGAGCAGGCTCAAACTGGAGAGAGCGCGCAAACGGTTCCGCAATGCAATGGCGATCGCCCCGCAAGATCCGTTCCTGCGCATGTTGTGGGCAGTCAATGCCCTGCGGGCTGGCCACACAGAAGCCGCCGCGCGACTGATCCAGTTTAGTCCCGAACAAGCCAAGCAGGCCTTCAGTGACACCCATGCCATCTTTCCATGGGAGCTAGAGACCTTGGCGGTCCAGTCGTTTCTCACGCCCCGCCATATAGTGCAGCGCTTCTATAAGTGCGAGGACTTCGCGACAGCCGCCACCTTCACCAATATGCTGCGCGAACTAGAGAACCAGGACTTCGGAGCGAAGTCGGAAGCCAACCAAATTCAGATCTTCAATGAGATGCATCGCATCGGCCAGCGCCAGTTCCCTTGGCAAAGGGGCGGTGTCAATTTGGCGGACTTTTATCGACCTCTCTACCTATACGGTCAGGGCCGTTGTGCTGAGTATTTCGCAGCCGCACATGGCCTGACAGTCAGCGATTTCGCCCTCGTGGGGTTCGCCCTGTTCGCGATGTTCTCACGCTCGCCCTACGCCTTTCGGCCGCCAAACCTCAGCGATATGGAGCTGACGCGAGATATTGTCGAGGCTGGCCTGAAGCTGCTTACGATCCCCCTCTCCGGAGCGGGCGCAGCCCAACGCGCCCTGGTTGCCGAGACCGGCGCGGCGAACTGGCCGATCGCTTACCAGCCGAGCATCCTACGGCGCTTCCCCGTCCTTGGCGTAGGCGGGCGGCCGGAGCAACTGATGGCGCCCTTGCCGATCCTGGCCCTGCAGCGAGTGACCTTCGAGCTCTACTATGATCTGATGGCTGGCGGCGGCGAACTCCGCAACGAGATTGCCAAACGCTTCGAGCAATACAGCGCAGACTTTATCCGGGCGATGATGCCAGCCTTTGAGGTCGAGGCAGAGTACCGCTACGCAGGCAAGCGGAAGGGGGCCGCCTTCGACAGCCCGGACATCCTCGTGGACCATGACGGGGCACTGGCCGTCGTCATCGAGTGCAAGGCCACTAAGTTGACCATTTCGGCCAAATTCGCCGACAACCCGGCGACTGAAGCCGGCACACGCTATGCCGAGATCGGCCGCGGCGTCTTCCAGCTCTGGCGGTTCTTTGCCCACACCCGGATGGGCCTGACGGGCCGTACCCTGACCGATACAACCGCCGGCATAGTCCTTACACTCGACACTTGGCTAGTCATGGCTCAGACCTTGCGGGACCACGTCCTCGAAGAGGCGAACGCCCTGGCCGACACCGACACTGACATCATCCCTGTGGATAGGCGGCCAATCACCTTTGCGGCCATACAGGACTTCGAGCGGCTGCTCAGCCAAGCCGACGAAACGGGCGTGCGGGCCGCCCTTGCCGCCGCCCACGAGGATCGGTTCCTGGGCTGGCTTCTCCCCAGCGTCAACCAGGAACTTAGCGGACCTGGCAAGATGAAGCGGAAGGGCTATCCATTCCGGCCCGACGAGTTGTTGACCTGGTGGATCAAGTTTGACGGCGACGCCGATGACCAAGAGCATAAGGAGCCATGATAAGGGCTCGACTTCGAGGGAAGTTATCTCGGCGAGTTACGTCGTAGGTGCGCGCGCGGTATGGGCGAACGCCGGTCATTTTGGGACCTTGGCTTCTCGCGTGCATCCTCCGGAAAACGAACGTGCCCAGCCGGAGCGACCGCTTATATAAGGGCACTACGCCCAAGCTGATCGGAACGCCTCGCCGCAGCTCGTCAATCAATCTCGGGGAAGACGATGCGAGCCTGCATGCCGATCTCCTGAAGCAAGTAGAGCAAGCCGCCGCCATCGATCAATTCGATCGGCTTGTCCTTGCCGAAGTTGAAGGCGTCTGGACCGTATCCGCTAGTGGTGACCAGGATGCCCTTATTGGCGCCCTCATTCATCATCGTCCCATAGAGATCACGAACCGCCGACACCCCGACGGTGTGTCGATAGCGCTTCGCTTGGATCACGACCTTCCCGCCGAGCACAGGACGCCGATCGAACGCCACGCAGTCGACTCCTCCGTCCTTCGACGAACGTGTCAGCTTACTTTCCAGTCCCATCTGGCCAAATAGGTTCGCAACCAGGTTCTCGAACTCGTACGGGTTAAGGTCCATGAGGTTCGGAGCGTCGCTGAGCCCCGATATGAGATCGGTCTGGTCGACGAACCGCGCGTCCGCCATCCTGAATTCCATGATCGGCTTCACCGGCTGCGCCTCCTCGGGACTGCGCGAGACCTGGGCACCCAGATTCTTGAGGCAAGCGCGCTTATCGGCCCGGCCAAGGTCGATATCGGTGAAGGCGATCTTGGTCGTCCTGACCGAAATCAGGTGCGGCTGGATGTCCTTGCCTGTCGCGGGGTCGATCGTATGGATGTATCCGTTGAAGCAGATGGCCTCAACGTGCCCGTGCTGGTCGGCCTCGAACAGCTCGTGCAACGTTCGCAGGGTCACGGCTGCGATCAGGTCCTGATAGTCGGCCTTTAATTCGGCCGCCTTGCGTGGTTTCTCAGCGATTGAGTCCTGCGAGCGCACGTAACGGAAATCGACGGCCGTAGGAATGATATCGATGGTCGGCAGTTCGTATTCGACAACGAGCTGTTTCGAGGCCTGCGTGTACGCTATAGAGAATTTTTGCGGGAAACCTTCTGGGTATTGCGAGCGCTCCAGGACCATCGAGCAGTAAGAGACGATGGCGTTTGCCTTGCCTGCCTCGTATTCAGCCTGGAACTCGTCGACCTCAGCGTTCCTGGTTGCCTTCTTGGCTTCAAACGCCAGGACCTTCGCCTCGTGCTCATCCGCTGCGGCCTTAAGCCTCGCGAGCCTGTCCTGCTCGCCCATTGCCCATGCAGAGGTATCCCGTTCGAAGGAGGATCGCGCTACACTCAGAGCTTCGGCAGCCTTCCTGTTCGCGCCCGGCAGCAGGCCAGTGCTTTGGACCCAGCGCGAGATGGAGGCTCAGGAGCAGACCCAGAAGGCCACACGCGAGCTGCAGGGCGTCGAGCGGAAGATCGGCCAGCTTGTAAGCCGGCTCGTGGAAACCGGCGATTCCGCGCTGGTGCGCATCTATGAGGCGCAGCTGCGCAAGCTACACGACGAGAAAAATCTCATGGCCGAAAGGGCGGCCAGCGGAGCCCATCCGAAACGGAGTTTCGAAGAAGCTTTTCGAACCTGCTTCGGCTTCCTCTCAAACCCAAGGATTCTGTGGGATTCCGGCAAGATCGAGAACCGTCGGAAGATGCTCCGACTCGTGTTCGGGGGCCGCATCCAATACGCGGTTTCGGAGGGACTTCGAACGCCCCAAACCACCTTGCTTTTCAAGGCTTTCCAGCAGTTTGCAAACAATAATTCAGGATTTGGCGCGCCGGGGAAGATTCGAACTCCCGACCCCCAGATTCGTAGTCTGGTGCTCTATCCAGCTGAGCTACCGGCGCCTTGCTCCTGCTTTTCCCGCGCTCGGATGCGCGGGACCGGGGTGGCCCCCTTCAGGAGATCGCGGTGGAGGACCCGCCGCGAGGAACCGTCAGCTACTCCCTTTTACGGTCCCTTGCAAGGGCCTTCGCACGTTTTCCACGGGGCGTCGGACCATATCGCGCGGCACGCCGAAGGGCCGAGCAGCCCTGTCGCGGCCGGACGGCTGACGGGGGCGCCGGCATGCCGCCGTTTAGGCTTCAGATGCGTTACGCCCCCTGGCCCCCGTCCCGCTCTTCGGCGCCGAGGGCGTCGTGCCCGAGCCGCCCGGTCGCCCTCTTATGGAACGGGCACGCGCCGACGTCGGCCTCCACCCCTGCGGCCGGCGCGCCCCATCGCAATTCCCCACGGGATCGAACCAATGCTCGGGACGGGGTCGCATGCCCTCCCCTGCCCGTCCCGGCGCCGCCTGCCCTCCGGCCCTCCCGGCCTCAGCGTGCCGGCGCGGGCGGAGGGTGAGGAAAGGCCCCGCCGGCCGCCCGGATGGATGAGGATATCCGGGCGGCGCGGCGGGGCAGGTAGGGCGGGGGCGGCGCAGCGCTTTCGTCGGTCGCGAGGGCTGCCACCCGCCCGTGAAGCGGGGAAAGGGAACAGGCCGGATCGGTCGCCGCCGCGTCGCCCGTCAGCGCCAGGGCCTGGCAGCGGCAGCCGCCGAAATCCTTGTCCTTGCGGGCGCAGGAGCGGCAGGGCTCCTGCATCCAGTCGGTGCCACGGAAGGCGGCGAAGGCGGGCGAGCTCCAGATCTCGCCCAGCGAGCGCTCGCGGCAGGAATGGAAGACGAGGCCGGGGATGGTTTCGGCCGCATGGCAGGGCAACACCGTGCCGGTGGGGGTGACGCTGATCATGCGCCGCGCCCAGCCGCCGCAGCAGGCCTTGGGATAGCGGGCGAAATAATCCGGCACCACGAGATCGATGGCGAGCCGGCCGGCCAGCGCCGCGCGCGCCGCCTCGGCGGTCCGGATAGAGGCGAGCGCCTCGGCGCGCGAGGGCATCAAAGCGGCGCGGTTGGCGAGGCCCCAGCCGTAATATTGGGCGTGGGCCACCTCCAGCCGCCGTGCGCCGAAGGCCAGCGCGAGGTCGATGAAATCCTGCGTGCGGTGGATGTTGCCGCGATGGATCACCGCGTTGAGCGTGAGCGGCAGGCCGAGCGCCGTCACCTCGCGGGCGAAGGCGAGCTTGGCCCGATGGCCGCCGGCAAGGCCACCGATGTGGTCCGCCTCTTCTTCATCCGTCCCCTGGAGCGAGAGCTGCACATGATCGAGCCCCGCCGCGGCGAGGGCGGCGAGCTTGGAGCGCGCCGCGCCGACGCCGGAGGTGATGAGATTGGAATAGAGCCCGAGGCGGCGGCAGGCGTCGGTGATCTCGACGATATCGGCGCGCGCGGTGGGCTCGCCGCCGGAAAGATGCACCTGCCGCACGCCGAGCGCCGCCGCCTCGGCCAGGAGCTTCAGCCAGGAGGCGGTGTCGAGTTCCTCCGATTTGTCCACCAGATCCAGAGGGTTGGAGCAATAGGGACAGGCCAGCGGGCAGCGGTGGGTCAGCTCGGCAAGGAGGCCCCAGGGGCGCGGCAACTCCGCGGGGAGCGGCTCGGCGGCAGCCATCATGCGGCCTCCCGCAGATCGATGACGCGGCGCGCGGCGAGGCTCTCGATCATGGCGGTGATGTCCGCCTCGACTTGCGCCACCGGCGCCCCGTAGCGCGCGGCAAGCCGCGCCGCGATGGTGGCGATCGAGGCCGCTCCGTCGATGGCCGAGAGCACCGCCACTGCCGGCCCGTCGAGGGCGAAGATGCGCTCGGGGGCGAGCAGCATCCAGGTGCCGCGCGCCGTGTCCTCCGCGAGGCGCACGCCGCGCGGCATGCAGGGCACTCGGTCGCGAGCCTGAGGCGTCGCGGCGGTCACGACGCGCGCTCCCGGCCCGGCTGCCAGGCGTCCGGCGGCGGCAGCCTCGGCTCCACATAGGCGAAATGCAGCGCATCGAGCTGGGCCCACAGCACGTCGCACTTGAAGCGCAGGGCATCGCAGGCCGCCTTCTGCGTCTCCGGCGTGGTGGCATGCTCCAGCACGTAGTCGAGGGCGAAGCGGGCATCGCGCGGCGCCTGGGTCAGGCGCTGGTCGAAATAAGCGAGGGTCTCGGGCGAGACGAAATCATAGGCCTTCAGCATGCCCGCCACCCGGGCGGAGATGATGGTGGGGCTGAACAGCTCCGTCAGGGAGGAGGCGATGGCCTCCAGCAGCGTCCGCTCCCCCACGAAGCGCACATAGGCATCCACCGCAAAGCGGGTCGCCGGCAGGAGGCCCGCCCCCGAGGCCACATAGGCGCGGGGCAGATCGAGGCTGTCGGTGAGCACCAGCCAGCGGGCGATGCCGCCATCTCCGTCATGGTCGCCATCGTGATCGACGATGCGCTGGCGCCAGATGCGCCGCATGGCGGGATCGCCCATGCGGGCGAGCAGCGTCGCATCCTTCACCGGGATCATGGACTGGTAGTAATAGCGGTTGAGCGCCCAGGCCCGCACCTGATCGCGGCTGAGCGCACCACCGTGCAGCAGGCGGTGGAAAGGATGAAGGCTGTGGTAGCGCGTCTCGCCGATCTGCCGCAGCGCCGCTTCCAGCTCCGCGGGGGTGAGGAGCACGGCAGCGGCGCGCGCCGGCGCGGGCTCGGCCGGAACGAGACGGGTGAAGGGCATGGGCGCGGACGGGGCGGCGCTGCTTGCGGCACTCATGGCGTGACCTCCATGAGGTCCTGCGCCACGTCCCAGCCGGCGGCGCGGACCTCTTCATGCTCCGGCGAATCCTCGGCGAGGACCGGATTGGTGTTGTTGATGTGGACGAAGATGCGCCGCCCGAGCGGCACGTCGGCGAGCCGGGCGATGGAGCCGTCGGCGCCGGTCATGGGCACATGGCCCATGCGCCGGCCCGTCTTCACCCCCACCCCGGCGCGGATCATGTCGTCGTCGGCATAGACCGTGCCGTCGAACAGCAGCACGTCAACGCCGGACAGCCGCGCGCGCACCTCCTCCGTCACCTCGGCGCATCCCGGCACGTAGGCGATGCGCCGGCCCTCCCCTTCGAGGAGCGCGCCCACCGTGGTGCCGCTGACGGCGCCGAGCACGGGCGCGCCCACCTCCTGCCAGAGCGCCACCTTGCCGGGCACGGCGAACACCGTCACCCGAAGGCCGGGCAGCGGCTCGAACGGGGCGTCGAGGACCACCGCGCGGCGCGGCACCACGGCCGGGGCCACCACGCCGAACACCGGATTTTCCGCCAGCGCCCCGAGGGTCTCGGCGCTGGCATGGAGGGTGAAGGGCTCCGCCTCGCGCAGCGAGAGGAGACCGGCCACATGGTCCACGTCCGCATTGGTCGCCAGGACCGCGGCGATGGGCGTATGGCGCAGCCCCGCGCGCGGGTGGAGCGCCGGCAGCGCGGCCATCTGCTGGCGGATGTCGGGCGAGGCGTTGATGACGAGGAAGCGCGCGCCGTCCAGCGTCACGGCGATGCTGGACTGGGTACGGGCCTTGACCAAAGGGTCGCCGGCCCGCGCCCGCTGGCAGATGGGGCAGCGGCAGTTCCACTGGGGAACGCCGCCCCCCGCGCCCGAGCCGAGGATATGGAGCGTGAGCGGCATCAGAGGGGCTCCGGCGCGCCTGCGGCTCAGTCGATGGTGTCGATGTCGGCGGATTCGTAGCTGGTCACTTCCATGCCGACGCAGATCTCGACCACCTCGGGGGTGGTCCATTCCACGGCGGCGGTGTGCGTGGTCTCGGTCATCGTGCTTCTCCCTGTTGCGGCCCGTTGGTGCGGGCGCGTCTGCCGCCGGAGCGGAAGGCATCCGGCGATCTTGTTGCGGCGCCGGCGGCGCCGTGAACTGTCGCGGCGCATTTCGGCGTGCCGATGGACGGCCCGATCAACAGGCCGTCAGAACTCCGTTCTCAGAACACCTGCGTCAGGCGCACCGTGCCGCGGAAATCCTCCGGAAAGCCGCCCTCGGTGTTGAAGTCGCGCTGCACGAGGCCCAGCACCTGGAAGGTCGGGGTGATGAACTTCGACAATTCCAGCCGCACCTGGTCCTTCTCGGTGGCGTTGCCGGTGGCGATCCCGTTCAGGTATTCATCCCCGCCCCAGTAGCGCGAATAGCCGGCCGACACCGACCAGGTGGGCGCGAAGGCATAGGAGAGCCACGCCTGGAACTGGTAGGTGTTGTCCTGGGTCAGCGTCTGGCTGCCGATCCCAGCGTCCGTGTTGTCTCCGTACCAGATGACATCGCCGGTGAGCTGGAAGGAGAAGCCATTGCCGAGGCCCTGGTTCCAGGCCGCCTGAACATCGAGCTTCCAGCGGTTCTCGCCCATGTTGAGGGCGTCCAGCGCGTCATGCTGGCCGAGCGGGACGGAGAGATAGGGCGCGAGGGCCACATAGGTCTCGGTCGCCTTGTTGTTCACCAGCCAGAAGGCGGCCGAGAGGATCGGATCGCCAAGGCCCGCGGCGGCGCCGAGCTCAGTCCCGCCGAGCCTGGCATTGTAGAGCGTGCCGGCCGGGATCAGGGTCTGCACCAGGGCCGAGAAGCCCATGACCTCGAAGTAATGCACGTAACGCAGGATGTTGACGTAGGAATCAAGACTGGTGTCTTGCGAAGAGGTCAACCCGCTGGTGCTCACATATTCGCTGCGCGTGGCGTACTGGCTGTAGACCATCAGAAGATTGGTGCCGTCGGGCAACGGCACATAGTCCGCCGAGTTCACGTCGATGGCCGCGGCGGGGGTCATGGCCGCGGCGGCAAGGCCTGCGCCGAGGACGGCGGCGGCGATGCGCGCGCGGCGGCGGCGTGGTGGGCCGGAACGGCTCCCGAAGTCCCTGGTCATGCTTCATCCCTCTGGTTTTTCTTTGGTTTTTTTAAGTGCTGCGCGTCGGCGGGCTTGGCGGACCGCCGCGCGGCCTCAGTTCTCGTGCACGGAATCGAGGTAGGTGCGGATCGCCCACATGGCTTCCTGGCTGAGGATGCCCTCGAAGGCCGGCATGTAGACCTTGCCGTCGCGCTCGGCGCCAGTGCGGATGCGCTCCAGGAACCATTCGTCGCCGTCGGCGCCGACATCGAGATAGCGCAGGTCCGGAGCGATGCCGCCGGACTTGGCGTCGAGGCCGTGGCAGCGGGCGCAGTTCTGATTGTAGCCGGTGGCGCCGATCTCCTTGGCGCGGTCGCTGCCGCGGTAGGGGTTCGAGGCTTCCCAGTCCTTGCCGAGGGGCTTGAGGCCCGTGGTGTCCACCGCATGGGGAACCATGTCCCCATGGGCGAGCACCTGAGTGGCCGCGCCGGCGCCGGCCAGCAGCAGGAGCGCGGGGATGAGCGCCCGCCGGAACGGGGCGCGGGCGGAAGGCGTCTTGGACATGTCTCTCGTCTCGCTGTGTCGTGTGCGGTTGGGGCTTTCCGGGGTCACCAGTCGGTGGGGCAGTCCTTGCAGCCGGTCATCACCACCTCCTGGAAGTTGGCGAAGGGGAACCAGGCGCCCGTCAGGTCGGCATCCTCCAGCGTGGCGCCGGGAAGCTTGGTCTCCTGCAGGTTGGCGTTCACCAGCCGCGCACCCTTGAGGTTCACCCGCGGCAGCCAGGCGAACTCGATGGTGCTGGCGGTGAGGTCGGCCTTGGCGAAATCGGCGCTGGCGGCGCGGATGTAGTCCATCTTGGCGCCGCGCAGCGAGGCGCCTTCGAGCTTGGCGCCCTGCATGTGGGCGGCTTCCAGGTCGGCACCGTCGAGGGTGGCGCCGGAAAGGTCGGTTCCCTTCAGATTGGCGCCGCGCAGGTTGGCGTGGGCGAGGTTGGCCCCCTTGAGGTCGGCGCCGGAGAGATCCCGGCCCTTCAGGATGATGTGCCGCAGGTCGCGCCCCGGGCAGACGATCTTCTCGCCCGCCATGCAGTCGTCGGGCAGTTCGGAGGCCACCTGGGCGGCCGCCGGAGCGGCCGCGAGGGGGGAAAGGAGGAGGATGGCCGCGATGGCCATCCTCCCCAAGGCGCGCACGGGAGGGGACGCATGCGCGATGAGCGGTGTGCCGACGGAGGTCATTTCTGGGTCACCTTGCGGTCGGCGAGCTTGAACACCCAGAAGGAGCCGCCCTGGCTGACGGTGTTGGTGAGGTCGGCCATGTCGCCGCCCCACAGCGGCACGGCGCCGCCGTAGCCGGACGCCACGCCGATGTACTGCACCCCGTCCTGCTCCCAGGTGATGGGGCAGGAGACGATCCCGGAGCCGGTCTGGAACTTCCACACCTCCTCGCCACTCTTGGCGTCGAAGGCCTTCAGGAAGCCATCGCCGGTGCCGGTGAAGATCAGGCCGCCGTGCGTCGCCAGCACGCCGCCCCACAGCGGCAGCCGCTCCTTGTGCTCCCAGGCGATCTTGCCCGTGGTCGGATCGAGCGCGCGCAGGGTGCCCACATGGTCGTTGAACAGCTTGCGGATGCGGAAGCCCATGCCGAGATAGGCCGCGCCCGCCTGATAGGCCGGCCGCTCCGCCCAATAGTCCTCCTTCCAGTGGTTGGCGGCGATGTAGAACAGGCCGGTATCCTCGGAATAGGCCATGGGGTTCCAGTTCTTGCCGCCGAGGAAGGGCGGGGAGACCGAGACCACCGGGCCCTTGTCCTCGCCCTCCTTGGGCGGCGGCGGGCGCTGGCCCTCCACTTCCACCGGCCGGCCGGTCTCAAGGTCGATGCCCTTGGCCCAGCTGATGCCGTCCACGAAGGGATAGGCGGCGAGCAGCGCGTGGGGCTTGCTGATCTCGGCCGTCTTCTCGGCGAGCTTCATGCGATCGGTGACGTAGAAGAAGCCGTTGCGGTCGGCATGGGCCACGGCGGGCTGGGTCTTGCCGGTCTTGGGGTTCTTCCAGTCGAACAGGATCAGCTCGTTGTTGCCGGAGAAGTCCCAGGCATCGTTGGGGGTGTGCTGGTAGAAGCCCTTCACCTCGCCGGTGGTGGGATCCACATAGGCCTGGCCCGAGGTGTAGAGGCTGTCGCCGGGCCAGCGGGCCCAGCCGTTCCACGGCGCCGGATTGCCGGTGCCGACGATGATGGTGTTGGTGGCCACGTCGAAGCTCGCGCTCTGCCAGGGTGCGCCGCCGCCGTGATGCCAGGCCTCCACCAGCTCGCCCTTGGCGTCGCGCGGCCAGGACGGGGCCTTGGGATCGCCCGTGGGGGTGCTGGGCTTGCCGTCGAGCTCACCCATGTGGCCCTCGACCATGGGCCGCATCCAGAGCTCTTCGCCGGTTTCGGGGTCGCGGGCATAGAGCCGGCCCACCACGCCGAACTCGTCGCCCGACGAGCCGTGGATGAGCATCACGCGCCCGGTCTTCTGGTCCTTCACGATGGTGGGGGCGCCGGTCATGGTGTAGCCCACCTTGTGGTCGCCGAACTTCTTCTTCCACACCACCTTGCCGGTGGCCCGGCTGAGCGCCACCACGGAGGCGTCGAGGGTGCCGAAATAGACCTTGTCGCCATAGATCGCGGCGCCGCGGTTGATCACGTCGCAGCACGGGCGGATGTCGTTGGGCAGGCGGTGGTTGTAGACCCACAGGCGGTGGCCGCTCTTCGCGTCGAGGGCGAACAGGCGCGAATAGGAGGCGGTGACATAGATCACCCCGTCGCGCACCGTGGCCTGGGTCTCCTGGCCGCGCTGCTTCTCGTCGCCGAAGGAGAAGGACCAGGCCGGCACCAGCCCCTGCACCGTCTGGGTGTTGATTTGGGTGAGCGGGCTGAAGCGCTTGGCATCGACGCCCATGCCATAGGCGAGCACGTCGCCGGTGGTCTTGGAATCGTTGACGATATCGTCCCAGGTCACGTTGGTGACGGCGGGAACGGGGGGTGCGGACGCCTCCTCGGCGCGGGCGCGCTCGGGGGCGAGGGCGCCGCCGGCGACGACGAGCAGGGCCGCCGCGCTCGCGGACAGGGCCAGCCGACGACGCAGAGTCGTGCTGTGGAAGAAATGGACCATCGCTTGGGTTCCTCTGGTGTTGTGATTTCGTGGGCCGGCGCGCGGGCGGCGCGTCGGGCCGAAAAGGCGCGAGGAGGCGGAGGGTCGGGATGCGCGAGGCGCACCTTTCCCGTTCCCCGGCGTGGCGTTCACCGGGGGTCACGCCTCCTCGCGCACGCCCCGTTCGGGGCGGCGGGGCAGCTCGTTCAGAAGAAGCCGAGGGCCTTCGGGCTGTAGCTCACCAAGAGGTTCTTGGTCTGCTGGTAGTGGTCGAGCATCATCTTGTGGGTCTCGCGGCCGATGCCGGACTGCTTGTAGCCGCCGAACGCCGCGTGGGCCGGATAGGCGTGGTAGCAGTTGGTCCACACGCGCCCGGCCTGGATGGCCCGGCCGAAGCGGTAGGCGCGCGAGCCGTCGCGGGTCCACACGCCGGCGCCGAGGCCGAAAAGGGTGTCGTTGGCGATGGCGAGGGCTTCCGCCTCATCCTTGAAGGTGGTGACGGAGACCACCGGGCCGAAGATCTCTTCCTGGAAGATCCGCATGTTGTTCTTGCCGAGGAACACGGTGGGCTTCACGTAGAAGCCGTCGGCAAGATCGCCCTCGAGCATCGCGCGCTCGCCGCCGGCCAGCACGCTGGCGCCCTCCGCCCGGCCGATGTCGATGTAGCTCAGGATCTTGTTCATCTGCTCGGCGGAGGCCTGGGCGCCGATCATGGTGGAGGGGTCGAGCGGCGAGCCCTGCTTGATGGCGGCGACGCGCTTGAGCGCCTTTTCCATGAAGCGGTCGTAGACGCTCTCCTGGATCAGCGCGCGGCTCGGGCAGGTGCACACCTCGCCCTGGTTCAAGGCGAACATGACGAAGCCTTCGATGGCCTTGTCGAAGTAATCGTCATCCTCGGCCGCCACGTCCGAGAAGAAGATGTTGGGGGACTTGCCGCCCAGTTCCAGGGTCACCGGGATGAGGTTCTGGCTGGCGTAGTTCATGATCAGCCGGCCGGTGGAGGTCTCGCCGGTGAAGGCGATCTTGGCGATGCGGCTGGAGGAGGCCAAAGGCTTGCCCGCCTCGATGCCGAAGCCGTTGACGATGTTCAGCACGCCGGGGGGCAGGAGGTCGGCGATCAGCTCGGCGAGCACGAGGATGCTGGCCGGGGTCTGCTCCGCCGGCTTCATCACCACGCAATTGCCGGCGGCGATGGCCGGGGCAAGCTTCCACGCCGCCATCAGCAACGGGAAGTTCCACGGGATGATCTGGCCCACCACGCCGAGGGGCTCGTGGAAGTGATAGGCGATGGTGTCGTGGTCGATCTCGGAGAGCGCGCCTTCCTGCGAGCGCACGCAGGAGGCGAAATAGCGGAAGTGGTCGATGGCCAGCGGCACGTCGGCAGCAGTGGTCTCGCGGATCGGCTTGCCGTTGTCCCAGGTCTCGGCGAGGGCGAGCAGGCCGAGGTTGGCCTCCATGCGGTCGGCGATGCGGTTCAGCATCAGGGCGCGATCGGCGGCCGGAGTGCGGCCCCAGGATTCGCGCGCCGCATGGGCGGCGTCCAGAGCCTTTTCGATGTCCTGCTCGTCGGAGCGGGCGACCTCGCAGATCACCTTGCCGTTGATCGGGGAGATATTCTCGAAATACCGCCCCGCGGTCGGCTCGACGAAAGTACCGCCGATGAAATTACCATAACGCTGCTTGAAGGGTGAGGCGGATTCGGACGGCAGAAAGGCGGGTTTGTTCATCATTTCCTCCCGGTGACAGTTGCCCCGCTGATTTGCACCGGCCGTGCCAGGGCGGGCCCGGGAAAGAAGAATTCAATACTGCGTTGCAGCAAGTGTCTATGGAACAACAAGCTTCACAATCATTCCGGTCAAGCCGGACGGGTTCGTGCTGGACCTGTCGCGATTATTCGTGAGAGACTGTTTCCCATAAGAACAAGACCTGCGACAGGTGTCGCAAAAAGCGACAGGTGTTGCGGAAGAGGAAACGGACCAGAGGACGCCCATGTTGCCATCCGGGTCATCTAACCAGTGGTCGCAAGCGGCCATTGCTGCACGCCAGCGCTTCTCTTCAGGCCGCGCGGTGTCGGAGAGCGCGCTCGCGCCCTCCATCCTGCGCTCCTGGACGCGGTGCGCGGAGCGTGGCCTTGCCATGCACGCCGAGCCCAAGGTCGAGCCCATGAGCCAGGGCGAGCTGCGCGCCCGGCGCGAGCGCCACGAGGTGCTGCGCCGCCGCTGCCGCCCGGAGGTGGAGGGGCTCTATGCCGACGCCAGCATCACCGACAGCATCGTCATCCTCACCGACCCTTCCGGCGTGGTGCTGGACACGGTGGGCAGCACGGCGTTCGCCGACAAGGCGGCCAAAGTGGCGCTGCGGCCGGGCGTCGACTGGAGCGAGGCGACCATCGGCACCAACGCCATCGGCACCGCCCTGGTGGAGCGCCGCCCCATCGAGGTGCGCGGGGTGGAGCATTATTCCGAGCCTCACGGCATCCTGAGCTGCGCCGCCTCGCCCATCGTCGATCCGTTCGGCGAGATGGTGGGCCTGCTCGACCTGTCCGGCCCCGCCTCGGTGGCGCACCTGCATGCGCTCGCCCTGGTGCAACTCTCGGTGGACCAGATCGAGCACCGCATGTTCGACGGCGCCTTCTCCGGGCTCGACGTGCTGCGCTTCCATTCGGACCAGCATTTCCTCGGCACCGTGCGCGAGGGCGTCCTGGTGTTCGAGGACCACAAGCTGGTGGCCGCCAACCGCCATGCGCTCAAGCTGCTCGGCCTCGGCTGGGACGCGCTGGGCGGGCGGCGCTACGGCGACCTGTTCGAGGGCGCGCTCGGGCGCGACAGCACGGTGCGGCAGGTGCGCCGGCAATTGGGCGAAAACGTCTTCATGCGGGCGGAGCGCCCGGCGGGGGAAGCCTCGGTCCATGCGCTCCGCCCCTCCCCCGCCTCGGGACGGCGGGCGGCTGCCGAGGCGCCGCGCGAGCCGGCGCCGCGCTTCGACAGCGCGACCCACTCGGCCCTCGACCGCGCCGTGCGCCTCATCGATGCCCAGGTGCCCGTGCTGATCCAGGGCGAGACCGGCACCGGCAAGGAGGTGTTCGCCCGCCAGATGCACGCCCGCTCGGCGCGCGCGCAGCGGCCGTTCGCGGCGGTCAATTGCGCCGCGCTGCCGGAGGGGCTCATCGAATCCGAGCTGTTCGGCTATGAGGAAGGCGCCTTCACCGGCGCCCGGCGCGCCGGCTTCAAGGGTCTGCTGCGGGAGGCCGACGGCGGCGTGCTCTTCCTCGACGAGATCGGCGACATGCCGCTCTCCCTGCAGACGCGCCTCCTGCGCGTGCTGCAGGAGCGGGAAGTGACGCCGCTGGGCGGTGGGCGGGCGGTGCCGGTGGACTTCGCCTTGATCTGCGCCTCGCACAGGAACCTGCGCCAGCTGGTGGAGGCGGGGGCGTTCCGCGCCGACCTCTATTTCCGCATCGCCCAATACACGGTGCTTCTGCCGCCCCTGCGCACCCTGCCCGAGCGCGCGGACCTCGTGCGCAGCCTCTGGGGCGAGTTGGCCGGAGCGGACCAGCCGGCGGCGCTGTCGCCGCGCTGCCTGGAGTTGCTCGCCGGCTACGACTGGCCGGGCAATTTCCGCCAGTTCGTCGGCACCCTGCGCGTGCTGCAGGCCCTGGCGGAACCCGGCGGGGAGCTGAACGAAGACGTTCTGCCGCCGGAGATCCGCACGCGGGTCGCTGCGCCGGGGACGCCGGCCCCCGGCCTGCCGGAGGGCGTCGTCACGGATCCCCTCCCGCCCGGCATGGCGGCGGGCGATCTCGGGACGCTGACGCGCGCCGCCATGCAGGCCGCCTTGAACGCGAGCGACGGCAATGTCTCCAAGGCGGCGCGACAGCTCGGCATCCACCGCAGCACGCTACACCGCTATCTCGCGTCCGAGGGCAAAGGCGGCCTGAAGGGTTAGAGCCGGCTCCGGCCGGTGGTCTGGCCGGCAACGGCGACGGGACAGGATCCGGGTGGCACGGCGCGGCAGGCGCGCCGGTCACCGGGAGCTCCCATGCGCGGACGCGGCGCCCCGTCGGCGGCGATCAGCTCCGAGCGGGCCGCCGCACCGCGCGGGCCGGTGCCCCGGAGTACCGGGTGCCGTTTCAGGATCGCGCAGGCTGGCTGCCCGTCGCGGAGGCACGGAAAAAAGAAAAGATCCGTTTTAATTCAATAGGATCATTACGCCGCGCCCTTGCCGGGCGGGTCCGCCGCACCCGCATGGCGCGGAGGGCCGCGTGCCGCAGGGCCGCCGAGCCAATCCTCAGGGGAACAGTCCCGTCACCGGATCGGCGGGGTTATCCTTGTCCCAGGCCTGGGCGGCGATGCGCCAGCGGCCCTGGTCCTTGACCAGCAGCATCATCTCCACGTTCCGGCTGGTCTCGGTGGCATTCTCGACGTTGGAGCAGGCGACCACGGCGACCGCGACGTTGCCATAGACGTGGACGGTGCTTGCGAGCACCGTCTCCTCGAAGCTGCGCAGCGTGGTTCCCGCGAGCGACGCCATGCGGTCCGAAAACTGCCGGATGGACTGCGGCCGCAAGGGACGAAGGGAGGGATGAAGCAGCGCGTCGGGCGTGAAATCCGCGGCGAATCCGGTGAGATCAGGCCGCCGCCCGTCCGCCCAGCTCAGGCTCTTGAACTGGCGCTCGATGAGCGCGCGGATCCCCCGGACATCGGGGCTCTCATTGTCTTCCATCGCGAACCTGCGGCTTGGTGAGAAAGCCTGGCCGGCCGGCGCAACGCGGCGCTCGCCCCGTCCGGGACCGAGGGCTGGACGAGGGGCACTCCGGCGTGCCCGTGGCAACCATACCTCAACCGGGCAGGGCTTCCATCACCGCCTTCAGCTCCACCGCATTGGCGACCTCGAGCTTGCGCATGAGGCGCAGCCGGTGGCCCTCCACCGTGCGGGGCGAGAGCCCCAGCAGCTTGGCGATCTCCTTGCTCGTGAGGCCGCGCGCCACATGCCAGGCGACATCCCGCTCGCGGCCCGACAAGGCGGCATTCAGATGCACCGGCGTGCGCAGCTCGGAAAAGCTCCATACCGCCAGCGCGAGCGGATCGGCGGGGGTCATGGTGCGGCCGGCGACCCGGCACCAGAACACCTCGCCGTCGCAGCGCCGCATGAAGCGCTCGTCAGCGAACTGGCCGGTGTCCCGCAGCGGGCCGAGCCAGCGGTCCACCACCTCGGCAAAGGCATCCACGGTGGGATAGAGCTGGGCCAGCGACTTTCCGGTGAGCGCATCGGCATCGCGCCGGAAAAGCTGCGCGAAGGCATCGTTGCAGACCTCGATGATGCGGTAGCGCGACAGCGCGAGCGCCACGGGCGCGCAGCGAAAGGCCAATGCGAGCTCGTCGCGCTCAGGGCTCACCCATTCCTCCGTCCGAAAACAGAATTGCGTAATTCTACGCGTTGCCGCGCCCCCCAGACCAGAGGTTACGTGGAGACGCGACACAACGCACCGACGCCGGCTCACCGGCGCGGCCGGGAAGAACCGTCCCGGCGGGGAAGGAAACATGACGCCAAACCACCGCGGCCCACGCGCCGCCGGGGCCGCCTTCGTGCGCGCCTGCCTCACCTGGTCTTCGCAGCGAGCCACCCGGCACCCTGCCCGCCTCCTCGCCGGACGGCACGACGTCCGGACCGCGACCCGCGAGGCGCGCCGGCCATGAACATCGCGCTCTGGCTCCAGGCGAGCGGCCGGCTCTTTCCTCAGGCTCCGGCGCTGCTGCGCGGGGCGGCGGTCGTCGCCGACTATGCGGAATTCGCCCGCCGGGCCGGCGCCATCGCCCGCGCCCTGAGGGAGCAGCACGGCGTCGTGCCGGGCGACCGCGTCGGCGTCTTCATGACCAACCGGACCGAATATCTCGAATGCCTCTATGGCATCTGGTGGGCCGGCGCCGCGGCGGTGCCGGTGAACGCCAAGCTGCACGGGCGCGAGGCCGCGTGGATCTTCGCCGATGCCGAGGTCCGGCTCGCCTTCTGCGCCGACCACACCCTGGAGGCGCTGGCCGAGGTGGCTTCGGAGGAAGCCCTGCCGCCTGTCGTGGACGTGGAGGGCGCGGCCTATGCCGCCATGGCGGCGGCCCTTCCGCTGCCCGAGCCTGTCGCGCGGGCCGACGACGACCTCGCCTGGCTGTTCTATACCTCCGGCACCACCGGCCGGCCCAAGGGCGTGATGCTGGGCCACGGCAACCTCGTCGCCATGTCGCTCGCCTACCTCGCCGACGTGGACGCGGCGCGCCCGGAGGATGCCATCGTCTATGCCGCGCCCATGTCCCACGGCGCCGGGCTCTACAATTTCATCCACGTGCGCCTTGCCGCCCGCCATGTGGTGCCGGCGTCGGGCGGCTTCGACGCCGACGAGGTGCTCGACCTCGGCCGTCAGGTGGGCAACCTCACCTTCTTCGCCGCGCCCACCATCGTGCGCCGCCTCACCGAGGCCGCGACGCGGCGGGGCGGGGACGGCAGCGGCATCAAGACCATCATCTATGGCGGCGCGCCCATGTATCTCGCCGACCTTCAGCAGGCGATCGCCGTGATGGGGCAGCGCTTCGTCCAGATCTACGGCCAGGGCGAGAGCCCCATGACCATCACCGCCCTCGCCCGCCACTGGCATGCCGACGCCACGACGCCGCAGGCCATCGCCCGCCTCGCCTCCGTCGGCACGGCGCAGAGCTGCGTGGAGGTGCGCATCGCCGATCAGGACGGGCGCACCGTGCCTGCCGGCGAGACCGGCGAGATCCTGGTGCGCGGCGCCCCCGTGATGCTCGGCTACTGGCGCAACCCCGCCGCCACCGCCGATGCCATCCGCGACGGCTGGCTGTTCACCGGCGACCTCGGGCGCTTGGACGCCGACGGCTTCCTCACCCTCACCGACCGCTCGAAGGACGTGATCATCTCGGGCGGCACGAACATCTATCCGCGCGAGGTGGAGGAGGCCCTGCTCACCCACCCGGCGGTGGCGGAGGTGTGCGTGGTGGGCGAGCCCGATCCCGAATGGGGGGAGAATGTGGTGGCCTATGTGGTCACCCTCCCCGGCGCCGCGGTGAGCGATGCCGAGCTCGACGCCCACTGCCTCGCCCATATCGCCCGCTTCAAGCGGCCGAAGCGCTACGAGCGCCGCGCCGATCTGCCCAAGAGCAACTACGGCAAGATCCTCAAGACCGCGCTGCGCGCCGAGATCGCGCAAGGCCCGGCCAGCGGCGGTCCGGCCGCGCCGAAGACATGACCGACGCCGGAGCAACCGGCGCGCCATTGGCAAGGAGGAAGGAAATGGCTCAACGTCTGGAGGGGAAGACGGCGCTCGTGGTGGGCGCCGGCTCGGTGGGCGCCGGCTGGGGCAACGGCAAGGCCGCCGCCGTGCTGTTCGCCCGCGAGGGGGCGAAGGTGTTCTGCGCCGATATCAATGGGGATGCCGCCGCCGAGACCGCGCAGATCATTCGCTCGGAGGGCGGCGAGGCCGACTCCTTCCGGGCCGACGTGTCCAAGGCGCACGACGTCGCCGCGCTCGTCGCCACCTGCATGGAGCGCTTCGGGCGCATCGACGTGCTCGACAACAATGTGGGGCTGGCGGAAGTCGGCGGGGTGGTGGAGCTGCCAGAGGAGGACTGGGACCGCGTGTTCGCGGTGAACCTCAAGAGCTGCTTCCTCGCCATGAAGCACGTCATCCCGGTGATGGAACGCCAGGGCGGCGGCTCCATCATCAACATCTCGTCCATCGCCTCGATCCGCTACACCGGCGTGCCCTATGCCACCTATTACGCGACCAAGGCGGCCATGAACCACCTCTCGCGCACCACCGCCGCGCAGTACGCGCCGCAGCACATCCGGGTGAACTCCATCCTGCCCGGCCTGATGAAGACGCCCATGGTGGAGAAGTCCGCCCAGCTCGCGAAGAGCTATGCCGGCGGCGACGTGGAGGCCATGTGGAAGACCCGCGACGCGCAGGTCCCCATGGGCCACATGGGCACCGCCTGGGACGTCGCCTATGCCGCGCTGTTCCTTGCCTGCGATGAATCCAAATACGTCACGGGGCTCGACCTTGTGGTGGATGGCGGCATTTCGCTCAAGATGGCATGAGCTGATCTTTCCAATCCGGCGTCAGAACGGAAAACCAGAGGGAGAAAACCAGTGAAACTCAAGAAACTGCTTGCGACCGCCGTGCTCTGCGGCGTCGCCGCCGCGGCGGCCCATGCCGAGGACACCGCCGTGAAGCTCGGCGTGCTCAACGACATGTCCGGCGTCTATGCCGACATCTCCGGGCCGGGCTCGGTGGTGGCCGCGCAGATGGCGGCCGACGACTTCATGGCCAAGAACAAGGGCTTCAAGGTGCAGGTGGTCGGCGCCGACCACCAGAACAAGCCGGACGTGGGCTCCTCCATCGCCCGCAAGTGGTATGACCAGGAGGGCGTGGACGCCATCATGGACGTCACCACCTCCTCGGTGGCGCTCGCCATCGCCGACGTGACGCGCGAGAAGAACCGGATCTTCCTCGTTTCCGGCGGCGGCACGTCCGACCTCACCGGCGCCAAATGCTCGCCCAACACGGTGCACTGGACCTATGACACCTGGGCGCTCGCCAACGGCACCGGCGCCGCCATCACCAAGCAGGGCGGCACGCCCTGGTACTTCATCGTGGCCGACTACGCCTTCGGCGCGGCGCTGGAGCGCGACGCCTCTGCGGCCGTGAAGAAGGCCGGCGGCACGGTGGCCGGAAGCGTGAAGCATCCGCTCGGCGCCACGGACTTCTCCTCCTTCCTGCTCCAGGCGCAATCCTCGGGCGCCAAGGTGATCGGCCTTGCCAACGCGGGCGGCGACCTCATCAACGCCATCAAGCAGGCGGCCGAATTCGGCATCACCCAGGGCGGACAGGCGCTGGCCGGCCTGCTGATCTTCTCCTCGGACGTGAAGGCGCTGGGGCTCCCGGCGGCGCAGGGCCTGCTGCTCACCGAAGCCTTCTACTGGGACCTCAACGACGACACCCGCGCCTTCTCCAAGCGCTTCGCCGAGAAGTTCGGCGGCAAGATGCCGACCTCGACCCAGGCCGGCGTCTATTCCAGCGCCCTGCACTATCTCAACGCCATCAAGGACGCGAAGACCAAGGAGGCGCCGAAGGTGATGGCGCAGATGCGCGCCACCCCCATCGACGATCCGCTGTTCGGCAAGGGCGAGGTGCGCATCGACGGCCGCGCCACCCATCCCATGTATCTCTTCAAGGTGAAGAAGCCCGCCGATTCCAAGGGGCCGTGGGACATCTACGAGCTCGTGGCGACGATCCCCGCCGAGGAGGCCTTCCGCCCGCTGGCCGATGGCGGCTGCCCGCTGGTGACCGGCGCGAAGTGACCGCGCACCGCTCCTGAGCCGGCCTGCAAGACGCCCGCGCCCCACGCGCGGGCGTCACGCTTTCGCCAGGTAGTCGGGAAAGGCGCGCGCGAAATCCGGATAGTAATGGGGCACCACCGCCATATCGAAGCGGCTGAGGATCTGCTCCTTCGCCTCCCGATCGAGCAGGAAGCGGAACGCCGCCTCGACGCACCGCACGGGGCTCTGCGCGCCGGCGGTCAGCTCCTGGTAGGTGGCCGGAGACATGGTCACCACGTGATGGGTCTCCCCGGCCTCGTCCCGCACCACCACCGCGAACTTCAGGGGATCCCCGCCGGCGCTCTGGCGCACCTCGATCATTGCGATGCCTCCGGTTACCGCGCCACGATATCCCAGCTGCCTTCGCGATGCAGCATGGCGACGGGCCGCGGCGCTTGATGCACCTCGCCACCGGCTGGTAAACCGCGCTGGCATCGTTTTTGATGGCACCTGTTTCATGCCGTGGTGTTTCTGACAGGGACGGATGGGCTCAATGCAGAGCAAGCCAGACAGCGCCGACTACCTCGCCCTTTTCGGGCGCTACAAGGAGGATTTCGGGGACGTCTACATGGACCCCGAGGACGAGCGGTTCCGGCTGCTGTTCGACCAGATCTGCCGCATGCTCACCCAGCCGTCCCCCTTCAATCTCAGCCTGCCCGAGCAGTTCCGCACGACGGCGTTCCGCTATCTGGAAGGCGACCCGCACACCGTCGCCCACATGAAGGCGATCGAGAACCGGCACTTCATGCTGAGCGACCTGTTCGATTACATTCACCTCGTCGCCACCATGGGCGGGACCTGGGACCAGCGCGGACGATAGGCGCGCGGCGCCAACGGACCCGAACTTGCGAGGACACGCCCCATGACGGACAGGCTTGACGACGCGCCCGGCGAGGATCCGAACGCGGCGCAGCGCGAATATTGGACCACCTCGCCCGGGGCGCAGGCCTGGACCGCGCTCCACCGCGACCTCGACATCCAGTTCGTCCCGCTCACCGCCGCGGCGATCGACGCCCTGGCGCCGCAGGCCGGAGAGGCGATCCTCGACGTGGGCTGCGGCTGCGGCGACACCACCCTGCAGATCGCCCGCCGGCTCGCTCCCGGCGGCCGCGTCACCGGCCTCGACATCTCCCCGGCCATGCTCGCCGTGGCGCGCCACCGCGCCGGGCAGGAGGAGGCGACGAGCGTCGCCTTCGCCGAGGCCGACGCGCAGACCCACGGCTTTGCGGCGGGCGCCTATGATGCCGTCTTCTCCCGCTTCGGCGTGATGTTCTTCGCCGATCCGGTGGCCGCCTTCGCCAACCTGCGCGGGGCGCTGCGCGACGGCGGGCGGCTGACCTTCCTGTGCTGGCGCGCGCCCGACGACAATCCGTTCATGATGGTGCCGCTCGAGGCGGCGCTCCACCTGTTCCGCGAGCCCCCTCCCCCCGCCGACCCGTTCGCGCCCGGCCCGTTCGCCTTCGCCGATCCGGCGCGGGTGGAGCGGATCCTGCGGGAGGCCGGCTTCGGCGCCATCGACATCGCCCCGCTGGACATTCCGGCCGGCGGCCATCGCGTCGAGCGCGCGCTGCACCTCGCCATGAACATCGGGCCGCTGCCCCGTCTTTTGCGCGAACAGCCGGAGGTGACCGAGGCGGCGACCGAGGCCGTTCGGGCCGCCCTCGCGGCCCACGATGGTCCCGAGGGCGTCCGGCTGCGCGCCGCGACCTGGCTGGTCCGCGCCCGGAAATAGGCGGGATCGCCCGAGCCGGAAATCCCCGCCTCAGTCCCCGGACGGCTCCGGCGCGAGCGTGCCCGCCGCATTGGGATCGCCCGGTGCGGTCTCCCAGGCGAGGCCGGGGATAGCGACGATGCGCCGGCCGGCGCTGTCGGCGCGGCAGACGATGACCTGCCGCTCCTCCATGAAATCGAGCAGCCGCCTGGCGCGGCGGGCGGAACGGCTGCCGTAGGCGCGGGCGATGTCGGCATCGGAGGGGCACGGGCGCCGGTCGAAGGCGGCGCGCGCCAGGGCGAGGAAGACGCCCTGCAGGTCCTCGGGCAGCGCGCCGGCCATGGCCAGCACCTCGGCCCAGGGGGAGTCCTCCGCTTCCGCCTCGGCGAGGTCGATGCCCGCATGGGCCACCGCCAGCCGGCGGCGGAAGGCGGCAAGGCTCAGGGGCTCACCGCCGATGCGATGGATCCGGCAGCGCACCAGGAAGTCCTGATAGAGCACGGCGATGGAGCGGAAGGCCGCATCGCGCTCGCTCAGGATCTCGCGCAGCGCACCGTCGATGGCCGCCTGCCGGGCCTCGCCGGACAGCGCCGGGGCAAGGCTCGGCGACGGTTCGGCGGCGGGCGGCGACGGCCGCGCCACGCTGCGCGCCAGGGCGGAGAGCACATCCGCCGTGGGCGCCACCGGCGGCGGACGGCGCGGCACGAGGAACCGCTCCTCATCGGCGCCGGGGGTGAAGATCAGGTCGCGGGCGTCCTCGGCGGCCGCCGGCTCGGGCAGAGGCACCAGCTTGGGACTGGTCGAGCGCGCACTGGTCTCCACCGCGCCGATCCGCACCTTCAGGGGCCGTCGTGCCAGGGCCGGGCCGAGGGCGATGAAATTGCCGCTCTCCAGATCCCGGAACATCTCCGCCTGCCGCCGCTCCATGCCCAGGAGGTCGGCGGCGCGGGCCATGTCGATGTCGAGGAAGGTGCGGCCCATGAGGAAGTTGGAGGCCTCCGCCGCCACGTTCTTGGCGAGCTTGGCGAGGCGCTGGGTGGCGATGACGCCGGCAAGGCCGCGCTTGCGGCCGCGGCTCATGAGGTTGGTCATGGCGCCCAGCGAGGCCTTGCGCGCCTCGTCGGAGACCTCTCCGGCGGCGGCGGGGGCGAACAATTGCGCCTCGTCCACCACCACGAGGAGCGGATACCAGACATCGCGATCCGCATCGAACAGCCCGCCGAGGAAGGCGGCGGCGGCGCGCATCTGGCCTTCCGCGTCCAGCCCTTCGAGGTTGAGCACCACCGAGACCCGGTGCTGGCGCACCCGCGCGGCGATGCGCTGCAGGTCCGCCTCGCTGCGCTCCGCATCCACCACCTGGTGGCCGTAGCGCTCGGCCAAGGTCACGAAATCCCCCTCCGGATCGATCACCGCCTGCTGCACCCAGGGGGCGCTCTGCTCCATGAGGCGGCGCAGCAGGTGGGACTTGCCGGAGCCGGAATTGCCCTGCACCAGCAGGCGGGTGGCGAGCAGCTCCTCGAGGTCGAGCGCCGCCGTCGCCCCGTCGGCGCGGGTGCCGAGATCGATGGAAACCTTGGCGGGGGCGGTCATCGCGGGGCCCGCCCTGCGATGCGGGGGCTGAAGGTCATCGCCGGACTCATATCGATTCCCGCCCGCCGTTCAACTCGCCCGACGCCGGCGCGGCCATTTGCGCGGCGCTGACGGGCGCCTCAGCCCGGCGGAGGAGCGATGGGCCGGCCCGCCGCGACGGCCTCGAAATGGGCAAGCAGCGGGTGCGGGAGGGCGGCGACGGCCGGGCCACCCTGCCAATGGCGCGCGTAGAAATAATCGCTCAGCAGGAGCTTGGTGGCATCGGCGTAGCTGACCAGCTCGAACGCCGCCTCCTCGCACAGCAGGGCATAAGCGAGCATGAGCGAGAGGGTGGCGAGATACTCGTCGGCCAGCTCGGGGGCCGCCTCGGGCTCCGTGGCGACGCGGGCAAGCTCGGCCGCCGCCTGCGCCCGCAGCAGGCCGAGCCGGGCCACCTCGAAGGCCATGGCCTCGGCCGGGCAATGGTCGATGATCCCGTCGAGCCGCGCCAGAAAGGCCTCCGCGCCATCGGCCTTCAGCAGCAGGCGCATGAGCTCCAGCGCCTGAACCTCCTCCGGGCCTTCCCAGACGGCGAGCGCGTGCGCATCGCGCAGCACGCGCTCGATGGGGAAATCCTCGGTGTAATGGTTGCCGGCGCCGAGCCGCAGCGCCATCTCGGCGCAGGCGGTCGCCTGCTTGGCGGTCCGGTATTTGGCGAGGGCCGTGGCGACCCGCAGCCACGCCTGCCGGCCGGGATCGGCTGCCGCCGCATCGAAGCTGCGCGCCGCCTCGACGGCGAGCGCCGTCCCGGCCATCCCCTCGGCCATGATGTCGAGCAGGCGCTTGCGGACCATCGGCCGGGTGATGATCCGCGCCCCGAAGGCCTCGCGGCTGGCCGCCCAGCTCAGCGCCTCGGCGAAGGCGCGGGCCATCACGCCGGCCGCCGCCATGGCATTGTGCACCCGGCTGCAGCCGAGCGCCGCCATCATGGCCCTGAGGCCCTCGCCGGGCGGCGCGATCTCATAGGCAACGGTGCCGTCAAGCTCCACCTCCGCGGTGGGAAGGCCGCGGGTGCCCATCTTGCGCTTGAGATCGGTGATTTCCATGGGGTTGGGATGGCTCAGGCGGTGTGCATCCCAGTCCACGTCCAGATGGCTCGGCACCAGATAGAGGCCGAGGCCGGCCGCCCCCTCCGGCGCACCCTCGGCCCGCGCCGTCTTGAGGGCGAGCCAGCGGTCGAAGCCGGCGGCGCTGGCGAACCATTGGTGGCCGTAGAGGCGCACCGTGCCGTCCGGCTGGGGCACGGCCCGGGTCGCGGTGCGCGCCACGTCGCTGCCGCCGTGACGCTCGGTGGCCCAGGTGCCGCCGATGGGGGTCTGGCCGTCGGTGCGCCGCATCTGCGGCAGGAACTTCTCCCGCAGCACCGGCGCAGCGCTCGCCGCCAGCGCCAGCGCCACCGGATGGGTCATGGCGAAGGGGCAGCCGGTGGAGATGTCGGCGGAGGAGGCGAGGTACTGGGTCACGAAGGCCAGCAGGTGCGGTGCCGGCGCCACGGGATCGAGAATCGCGGCGAGCGGCCCGTGCTCGTAGAGCCGTTGCTGGCAGGCCTTGTAGCGCTCGTTCAAGAGGATGGCGGCGACGCGCCTGGTGGGCGCCGCCGGCTGGTCGAGGGCGCGGGTGAGGAGCGGCGGCGCATGGTGGTCGCTGTAGTCGGCCTGGGCGTCGAGTTCGCCGCCGCAGAAGGCGCCCAGAGCATGCAGCATGGCGCCGTGGCGGGCGAGCAGCTCGGGAGCGTGGTGCGCCAGCGCCCGGGACAGGTTGACGTCGTGCGCGAACAGGTTCCGCCCGCGCGTCGTGATCGCAAGGTCTGCCGGTCCGGAGGCATCGCTGGGGCTCATGGGTCCTCCCCGCCGCCGCCGTGCCGCGGCGTGCTGCTGTTCGATGGGCGCCGCCCGGGCCCCCTGCCAGCCCGTCCAACTATTCCGCCGGCGCCGCGGAAAAGCGAGGAAAAGCACGGTTCCCCAGCGGCGCCCGTGCGCGCCCTCTTGCCGCGTCGGATCGACTTCCTCTTTCCTGCGCCAAGAGTTCGCACTATCGTGGCCGGGAAATTCGGCATTCGATGCTGCAATGCATGATGCCGGCAAAGCATTGGGCAAGTGAAACGCCTTGCCCACGTTCCTTCCCGTACCGCCTTAGGGCAGGCGGCCGGGAAGGCCGCGGTGCATCGGACCGGGGGGCGCGCTTCGCGGTGGAAGCGACCGGCCGATATGGCGCGAACGGGAGGCGGGAATGGTGCGGACGGTCTCCGGAGTGGCGATCACGGCCGTGGTCGCGTCATGTCTCGCCCTCGCGCCCGGCGGCCTCGCGCCGGCGGCCGCCCAGGAGAAGCCTTCCCCGGGCGCAGGCGATGCCAATGCGATCCCCGTCGGCGTGGTCTACGCCAATCTGAAGCCCATCACCCCGGCCATGGAGTTCGTCGGCCGCGTGGAGGCGCCCGAGCGGGTGGAGATCCGCGCCCGGGTGAAGGGCATGCTGGAGGCGGTCCTCTTCAAGGAAGGCGAGACGGTGAAGGAGGGCGCGCCCCTCTACCGTATCGAGAAGCCGCTCTTCGAGGCCGACGTGCAGCAGGCGCAGGGCGATCTGGAACGCGCCAAGGCCGCCCTCGACCTCGCCAAGATCCAGCGCCAGCGCGCGCAGGAGCTGGTGGACAAGAACGCCGGCACGGTGGTGGCCCGCGACCAGGCGGTGGCCAACGAGCAGCAGTCCCAGGGCGCCATCCTCTCCGCCCAGGCCGCGCTCAACACGGCCAAGATCAATCTCGGCTACACCGACATCACCGCCCCCATCACCGGCCGCATCGGCCGCACCGCGGTGACCAAGGGCCACATCGTGGGGCCGGACAGCGGCGTGCTGGCCACCATCGTCAGCCAGGATCCCATGTATGTGACCTTCCCGGTCAGCCAGCGCGACCTGCTGCAGGCCCAGAAGGAGCAGAAGATCACCGACGTGGGCAGCCTCGAGGTGCGCATCAAGTTCGCCGACGGCTCGGTCTACGACCAGGTGGGCAAGGTCAATTTCGTCGATGTGAGCGTCAACCGCACCACCGACACGGTGACCCTGCGCGCCGACCTGCCCAACCCCAACGGCAAGCTCATCGACGGCGAGCTTGTGCGGGTGGAGCTGAAGACCGGCGCGCCCGAGGAGAAAGTGGTCATTCCCCAGGCCGCGCTCATCGCCGATCAGGCCGGGCTCTATGTCTTCGCGGTGGAGGACGGCAAGGCGGTGGTGAAGCGGGTCAAGATCGCCTCGGGCGGTCGCGGCGCGGACGTGATCGTCAGCGAGGGCCTTGCCGCCGGCGCGCCGGTGATCATCGAGGGCTTCCAGAGCCTGAAGCCGGGCGCGGCCGTGCGCGCCACCCCCGTTCCCGCGCTCGGGGGCTGAGCCATGCTCTCATCGGTCTTCGTCGATCGCCCGCGGCTGGCGATCGTCATCGCCATCATCACGGTCATCGCCGGCGCGCTGTCACTGCTCGCCATCCCGGTGGCGCAGTACCCCGACATCATCCCGCCCCAGGTGGCGGTGACCACCTTCTATCCCGGCGCCTCCGCCGACGTGGTGGACGCCACCGTCGCCCAGCCCATCGAGGCCCAGGTGGTGGGCGTGGACAAGCTCATCTACATGAAGAGCGTCTCGGGCGACGACGGCTCCTACACGCTCACCGGCTCGTTCGAGCTGGGCACCGACCCGGACATCAACACCGTCAACATGAACAACCGGGTGCAGGTGGCGCTCTCCAAGCTGCCGGAGGACGTGAAGCGCCAGGGCGTGGTGGTGAAGAAGAAATCCTCCGCGCTGCTGGGCGTGCTGGCGGTCTACGCGCCGAAGAAGACCCATGACCCGCTGTTCATCTCCAATTACGTCACCATCAATATTCTTGACGAGCTGAAGAGCATCCCCGGCGTCGGCGACGCCGCGCTGTGGGGCCCGCAGGACTATGCGGTGCGCGCCTGGGTGAAGACCGACCGGCTCACCGGCCTCAACCTCACCACCGCCGACATCGTTGCCGCCATCCGCGCCCAGAACGTGCAGGCCGCCGTGGGCCGGGTGGGCGCGCGGCCCATTGCCAGCGACCAGCAGCTCCAGCTCAATCTGCGCACCAAGGGCCGGCTCTCCACCATCGAGGATTTCGAGAAGATCATCCTGCGCACCAATCCGGACGGCTCGGTGCTGCGCCTCGGCGACGTCGCGCGCCTCGAGCTGGGCGCCGCCAATCTCGACCGCGAGACCCTGTTCAACGGCGGCCCGGCGGCGGTGCTGGCGCTCTACCAGTCGCCCGGCGCCAATGCGATCTCCACCATCACGGCGGTGAGGAAGCGCATGGCCGAGCTGGCGCAGGCCTTCCCCGAGGACCTCGAATGGAAGGTCACCTACGACCCCACCGTGTTCGTCACCGAGACCATCCATGAGGTGCAGAAGACCCTCATCGAGGCCTTCGTGCTGGTGGTGCTGGTGGTGTTCCTGTTCCTCGGCAGCTTCCGGGCGACCCTGATCCCCACCCTCGCCGTGCCGGTGAGCCTGATCGGCGCCTTCATCGTGCTCAACGCCATCGGCTATTCGGCCAACTCGGTGTCGCTGCTGGCGGTGGTGCTGGCCATCGGCATCGTGGTGGATGATGCCATCGTGGTGGTGGAGAACGTCGAGCGGGTGATGGAGGAGCATCCCGAGCTCACTCCCGCCGAGGCCACCAAGACGGCCATGGCGGAGATCACCGCGCCGATCATCGCCATCACTTTGGTGCTGCTCTCGGTGTTCGTGCCGGTGGCGTTCATTCCCGGCATCTCGGGCGAGCTGTTCCGCCAGTTCGCGGTGACGGTGGCGGTGGCCATGTTCCTCTCCGCCATCAACGCGCTGACCCTCTCGCCGGCCCTGTGCGCCATCCTGCTGAAGCCCTCCCACGGGCCGAAGAAAGGCCCCATCGGCTATGTGATGCGCGGCATCGACTGGGTGCGCGACGCTTATGGCTCGCTGGTGGCGCGCCTGGTGCGCATCTCCCTCGTCGGGCTGGTGGCGGTGCTGGTGGCCGGCGGCGGCATCCTCGGCCTGTCGAAGGTGACGCCCACGGGCTTCCTGCCCGAGGACGACCAGGGCGCCTTCTTCGTGGTGGTGCAGCTGCCCGGCGGCGCCTCGGTGGGCCGCACCACGGAGGTGATCTGCAAGGCCGAGGCGCTCTTGAAGGAAGAGCATACGGTGGAGGACTACACCTCCGTCATCGGCCTCAACTTCATCGACAATTACTCGCAGGCCAACTCCGCCTTCATCGTGGTGACGCTGAAGCCCTTCGAGGAGCGCAAGGGGGCGGAGAACGGCACCCCCGCCATCCTCGCCCGGCTCGGCGCCAAGATGCGCCAGATCCAGGGCGGATCGGTGGTGCCGCTGGCGCCGCCGCCCATCGTCGGGCTCGGCACCGGCGGCGGCTTCGCCTTCGTGCTGCAGGACCTGCGCGCCGGCGATCCGAAGGCGCTGGCGCAGGTGCTGCGCGGGCTCTTGGTGGCGGCCAACCAGGATCCGCGCCTCACCCGCGTGTTCTCCACCTATTCGGCGTCGAACCCCTCGATCTTCCTCGATGTGGACCGCGACAAGGCGCAGGTGCTGGGCGTGCCGCTCAACGACGTGTTCACCGCGCTCCAGACCTCGCTGGGCGGGCTCTATGTGAACGACATGAACCTGTTCGGCCGCACCTGGCAGGTGCAGGTTCAGGCCGAGGCCAGCGACCGGCAGTCCGTGGATGACATCTACCGCATCCACGTGCGCAACAAGGACGGCGAGATGATCCCCCTGCGCTCGCTGGTGGAGGTGCGTCTGGAGGTCGGCCCGCCGGCCCTCATCCGCTACAACAACAAGCGTGCGGTGACCGTGCAGGGTTCGCCGGCCGAGGGTGTGTCCTCCGGACAGGCGCTCGCCGCCATGGACGAGGTGGCGGCAAAAACCCTGCCCTCCGGCTTCTCCGGCGCCTGGACCGACACCTCGTTCCAGGAGAAGCGCGCCGAGGGCAAGACGGGGATGATCCTCGCCTTCGCCGTGCTGTTCGCCTTCCTGTTCCTGGTGGCGCTCTACGAGAGCTGGACCATCCCGGTGCCGGTGCTGCTCTCCGTCACCGTGGGCATGCTCGGCGCCTATGTGGCCATCGTGTTCGGCGGCCTCACCCTCGACCTCTACGGGCAGATCGGCATGATCGTGCTGATCGGCCTTGCGGCGAAGAACGGCATCCTCATCGTCGAGTTCGCCAAGGAGCGGCGCGAGAAGGGCGAGGACCTGCTTCAGGCCGCCACCGAAGGCTCGCGCCTGCGCTTCCGCCCGGTGATGATGACCTCGCTCGCCTTCATCCTCGGCCTCTATCCGCTGGTGGTGGCCACCGGCGCGGCGCAGATGGCGCGGCAGAACGTGGGCACGCCGGTGTTCGGCGGCATGATCTTCGCCTCGGTGCTGGGGATCTTCGTCATTCCACCGCTCTACGTGCTGTTCCAGGGCCTGCGCGAGCGCCTGCGCCCCGGCGCACGGCCGAAGCTGCCGCCCACGCCCGGCCCCGGCGAGGGACCGTCGACCCCGGCGCCGCATTGATCTTGTGCAAGGACGCCGACGCAGCATCGGCGAGGATGAACCCGACCCGAGGCCGGACCGCACCATAGGAGGGCGAGCCATGACCGACACGACCATTCCGCAGAATGCCAAGCTCGGCGACGAGAGCTTCATGACCGCCGACGACCTGCGCAAATACATGGACGAGCTGGAGCGGGCCAAGCTCTCCAAGGAAATCGCCGCCATGGACAAGGCGGATCAGGCCCGCGCCGAGCTGGTGAAGACCCTCGCCCAGCCGGTGGACCTGACCCCGGAGCTGATCCACCAGATCGCCCACAACCTCACCAACAAGATGCGCATCGCCGCCCAGAACGGCGAGACCGAGATCATGGTCATGCGCTTCCCCAACGCGCTGTGCACCGACAAGGGCCGCGCCATCAACAATGCCGAGGACGGCTGGCCGGACACCCTCACCGGCCGCCCGCGCCAGGCCTACGAGCTGTGGCGCGACCACCTCAGGGACGCCCACTACAAGCTGAAGGCCATGGTCATCGACTGGCCGGGCGGCATGCCGGGCGACGTGGGCTTCTTCCTGAGCTGGGCCTGATCGTCCTCCCGCCGGGATCCCTGGACCCCGGCGGGCGTTCGGGCCGGAGAAAAACAACAAGCGCAAGGGAGCGCGCCATGGACCAGCCGGAACCGATGAAGCGCAAGGAATACGAGCGCCGGCTCAAGGACCTGCATATCGAGCTGGTGAAGCTCCAGCTCTGGGCGAAGCACACGGGCGCGAAGATCTGCATCGTCTTCGAGGGCCGTGACGGCGCCGGCAAGGGCGGGGTCATCAAGGCCATCATGGAGCGGGTGAGCCCGCGCATCTTCCGCGTCATCGCCCTGCCCGCCCCGACCGAGCGGGAGAAGTCGCAGATGTTCGTGCAGCGCTATCTCCCCCACCTGCCGGCGGCGGGGGAGATCATCATCTTCGACCGCTCCTGGTACAACCGGGCCGGCGTCGAGCGGGTGATGGGCTTCTGCACCGAGGAGCAGGCGCAGAAGTTTCTCGCCGGCGTGCCGAGCGTGGAACGGGCGATGGTGGAATCCGGCATCATCCTGCTCAAATACTGGCTTGAGGTGTCGGAGGAGGAGCAGACCCGGCGCATGGAAAGCCGCATCGACGACGGGCGCAAGGTCTGGAAGCTGTCGCCCATGGATGTGGAGGCCTATTCGCGCTGGTACGATTATGCGCGCGCCCGCGACGAGATGTTCGCCGCCACCGACACCGCGTGGGCGCCCTGGTACGCGGCCCAGTCCGACGACAAGAAGCGTGCGCGGCTCAACATCATCACCCACCTCCTCTCGAAGATTCCCTACGAGGACGTGCCGCGGGAGAAGGTGGAGCTGCCGAAGCGCCAGAAGCCGCACGGCTATGTGGAGAAGGACTTCGCCCGCCAGTGGGTGCCACAGGTGGCGGACTGACCTGGCGCCGGAGCCCGGCCTGCCCTCCGGGCGGATGGCGAGGAGAGCCGACGGAATGGAACGCGGCGAGGGCTCCCTGCGCAGGTGAGGAAACCCGCCTGTTCCGCGAAGGCCCGCCCGGAGACGGGCGAGCCCGGCCGCTCAGGGCAGCATGTAGCGCAGGCCCAGGCGCCATTGATGGGCGGCGAGGTCGTCCGCCGTGACGAGGCCCGCATCGGCGAAGCGCGGCGCGCCGAGGCTCACATAGCGATAGCTGAGATCGACGCTCAGGGCGCTGCTCAGGGCATAGGACACGCCGCCGCCCGCCGCCCAGGCGAAATTCCAGGCGTTGCGGCCGGACATGACCGTCCCCGGCCCATCCACCGTATCGATGGCGAAGCCCACGCCGCCGCCCACATAAGGCGTGAAGCCGGCGATGGTGATCATATCCCAATACAGGCTGGCGAGGGCCACGGTGGCGCTGGAGGAGACCGGGCCGAGCGCGGTATCCGCGCCGCCGAGATCGAGATAATCGAGGCTCACCTCGCCGCGCAGCCAGGGCAGGAAGCGATAGCCGAGCCCCGCGCCCACCGACCATCCCGATCCGCCGCCCAGCGATCCCGCGGGCACGGCATCCAGCGGCGAAATCGCCGCCGGCAGGGTCATTGCGAGGGGAGCCGGCCGGCTCGGGGCACGGGCGGCGGCGGTCAGTCCGCCCCCGGCCGAGGCCACATAGCCCCCGTCGGCGCGCAGATACCAGCCGCTGGTGACGTCATCGGACACTTCGGGGGGTGTCAGGGTGAAATCGCCGTCGCGGCCCAGGCGCGGCATGTCCTCGTCCGCGGCGCGCGCCGCAAGGGGAAGCGCCGCAAGGGCGGCGACAGCGGCCGACAGGACCAGGGGAGACAACCGCATCGGACCATTCCGCGCTCGACGAGAGAACGCGGCGACTGTCCCATAGGATGCTTAAGGACGGCTTAACCCTGATGAAGGGTTAAGCCGGGCGCGCGCAGGGGCGCGGATGCCCTCGGGGAGGGCCTCAGGCCGCCACCTTGCGCAGGGCGTCGATCACGTCGTCCACCACGGTCTCCACGAGATCGCGGTCGTCGCCCTCGCCCATCACGCGGATGACCGGCTCGGTGCCCGAGGGACGGATCAGCAGGCGCCCGTGATTGGCGAGGCGCAGTTCGGCGGCGGCGATGGCGCTCTTCACCGTCTCGTCGTTGAGCGGCATGCCTTCGGCGTAGCGCACGTTCTTCAGGATCTGCGGCAGCGGATCGAAGCGGTGGCAGACCTCCGAGACCGGCTTGCCCTGCGCCACCACCACCGCCAGCACCTGGAGCGCCGCCACGAGGCCGTCGCCGGTGGTGGAGAAGTCCGACAGGATGATGTGGCCGGACTGCTCGCCGCCCACGTTGTAGCCGTCCGAACGCATGCGCTCCAGCACGTAGCGGTCGCCCACCTGGGTCCGCGCCAGCGCGATCCCCTCCCCCGCCAGATGCCGCTCGAGGCCGAGGTTCGACATGACGGTGGCGACGATGCCGTCGCGCGAGAGGCGCCCGTCGTCGCGGAAGCTCTCGGCCACCACGGCCATGAGCTGGTCGCCGTCCACGAGGTGGCCCTTCTCGTCCACGATGATCACCCGGTCGGCGTCGCCGTCGAGGGCGATGCCGATGTCGGCGCGCACCTCGCGCACCTTGGCCGAGAGCGCGCCAGGGGAGGTGGAGCCCACGTCGCGGTTGATGTTGAGGCCGTCCGGCTCGACACCGATGGCCACCACGTCGGCGCCCAGCTCCCACAGCGCCTCGGGGGCGACCTTGTAGGCGGCGCCATGGGCGCAGTCCACCACCACGCGGATGCCCTCGAAGGACTGGTTCCGCGGCAGGGTGCGCTTGGCATATTCGATGTAGCGGGCGTGCACGCCCTCCAGCCGCCGGGCGCGGCCGATCTCGGCCGGGCGGGCGAGGCGGCGCGACAGGTCCTCGTCGATCAGGCCCTCGATCTCGCGCTCCACCTCGTCGGAGAGCTTGAAGCCGTCGGGGCCGAACAGCTTGATGCCGTTGTCGTCGAACGGATTGTGCGAGGCCGAGATCATCACCCCGAGGTCGGCGCGCATGGAGCGGGTCAGCATGCCCACCGCCGGGGTCGGGATGGGGCCGAGCAGCAGCACGTCCATGCCCACCGAGGTGAAGCCCGCCACCAGCGCATTCTCGATCATGTAGCCCGACAGGCGCGTATCCTTGCCGATCACCACCCGGTGGCGATGCTCACCGCGGCTGAAGGCGAGGCCCGCCGCCATGCCCACCCGCAGCGCGAGGTCGGCGGTGAGGCTGGCATTGGCGCGCCCGCGCACGCCATCGGTTCCGAAATATTTGCGCGACATGTTCCCCGCTCGCCCCGTCAGGCCAGACGATCAATCCACGTGGTCGTTTCGGGCTTTAGCATTCCCGGCGCCGCCGTGTGATCACTTTCGATGAAACTTCCTATCAAGCGCCGACCGCTCCGGCGCAGCACAGGACACGCAATCTCCGCGCGCTTCCCGCCATGATTAAGGCAGCGCCCGCGATTGCCCACCGGGGATTGGCGCCGCGCGCCGGGCGATTGCGTTCAAGGCGGCGGGGGTGGTACCGCTCCGGCGACGTTTCATCTGGAGATTGCCCCCGTGCCCACCCTTCGCCTCGACGTTCTGGCCATCGGCAACGCCATCGTGGATGTCCTCGCCCGCGCCGAGGACGACTTCCTCGTGTCCCACGGCATGGCCAAGGGCTCCATGGCGCTGATCGACGAGGCGCAGGCGGAGACGCTCTATGGCGCCATGGGGCCGGGCACGGAAATTTCCGGCGGCTCGGCGGCCAACACCGCGGCGGGCATCGCCTCGCTCGGAGCGCGGGCGGGCTTCATCGGCAAGGTGAAGGCGGACACGCTCGGCACCGTGTTCGGCCACGACATCCGCGCCGCGGGCGTCGCCTATGTGACCCCCGAGGCGAAGGAGGGGCCGGCCACCGCGCGCTGCCTCATCATGGTGACCGCCGATGGCGAGCGCACCATGAACACCTATCTCGGTGCGGCGCAGAACCTCACCGTGGACGACATCGACGCCGCCATGGTGGAGAGCGCCGCGGTCACCTACCTCGAAGGCTATCTGTGGGATCCGCCGGCGGCCAAGGAAGCGTTCCTGCTCGCCGCCAAGCTTGCCCACGGCGCCGGCCGCAAGGTGGCGCTGACCCTCTCCGACGCCTTCTGCGTGGACCGCTACCGCGCCGAGTTCCTCGACCTCGTGAAGACCGGCACGGTGGACATCCTGTTCTGCAACGAGGCCGAGCTGAAATCCCTCTACGAGACCGGCGATTTCGACACCGCCCTCGTGCAGCTGCGCCGCGACGCGAAGGAAGCGGTGGTGACGCGCTCGGAGAAGGGCGCCTCCTTCGTCACCCCCGATGCACTGGTGAGCGTGCCGGCCTTCCCGGTGGAGCGGGTGGTGGACACCACCGGCGCCGGCGACCTGTTCGCCGCCGGCTTCCTCGCCGGCCATGCCCAAGGCAAGGATCCCGCCACCTCGCTGCGCATCGGCGCGCTGGCGGCGGGCGAGATCATCTCCCAGATGGGCGCGCGGCCGCAGCGCAAGCTCCTCGACCTCGCCCGCGAGGCCGGCCTCGTCTCGTGAGCGCGACCGACGCGGAGGATTCCACCCGGAGGGCGCTCGATGCCATCGACGCCGAAGTCCCGCTCATCATGGTGCTGGGCGGGGCAGGCACGGGCAAGACCACCTTCCTGCACGAGCTGCGCAAGGAGCCGCGGGGGCGGCAGGTGTTCCTCGCCCCCACCGGCGTGGCGGCGCTGCAGGTGGGCGGGCAGACGCTGCATTCCTTCTTCGGCATTCCCCCGCGCCTGCTCAATCCCGACGAGGTGAAGCCGCGCGTCCAGGTGCGCCGGCTGCTCAAGAAGCTCGACCGGGTGGTGATCGACGAGATCTCCATGGTGCGGGCCGACCTGCTCGATGCGGTCGACATCTCCCTGCGCATCGCCCGCGACACCTCGGAGCCGTTCGGCGGGGTGCAGATGGTGCTGGTGGGCGACTTCCTGCAATTGCCGCCCGTGGTGCCGCGCGCCGAGGAGGAGATGCTCGGCCGCATGGGCTATGAGGGCCCCTTCGCCTTCAACGCCCGCGCCTTCCAGGCGCGCGAGGCGCGCAACGTCCCCTTCACCACGGTGCATCGCCAGAGCGAGGGGGATTTCATCGCCATGCTCGGCGCGCTGCGGCGCGGGCGCGGCGTGCGCGAGGCGCTGGACGCCCTCAACGACGCCTGTGTCCGCCCGCACCGGACCGGCGTGCTGCCGGTGATCCTCACGCCCACCAATTCGCGCGCCGAGGCCTACAATGCCCGCGGCCTCGCCGCGCTGCCCGATGCCGGGCGCGCCTTCGGCGGGCTGGTGCAGGGCGAGTTCGGCCTGGAGGGCGACCGGCTGCCGGTGCCGGAGCAGCTCCACCTCAAGCTCGGCGCCCGGGTGATGGCGCTCGCCAACGATCCCGCGCGGCGCTGGGTGAACGGCTCGGTGGGCACGGTCATCGGCCTCGGCGCCCACAGCGCGCTGGTGAAGCTCGACGCCGGCCCGCAGGCGGAGATCGAGGCCTTCACCTGGGAGCGCATCCGCTACGGCTGGGACGAGCCGGGCGGACGGCTCGACGCCAAGGTGGTCGGCACCTACACCCAGCTCCCCCTGGCTCCGGCCTGGGCGCTCACCATGCACAAGGCGCAGGGCCTGACCCTGGAGGACGTGCGCATCGACTTCGGCGAAGGCGCCTTCGCGCCGGGGCAGGCCTATGTGGCGCTGTCGCGCGCCCGCTCGCTGGCAGGGCTCTCGCTGGTGCGGGCCATCCGCGGCTCGGACATCCGGGTGGACCGGCGGGTGGCGGCCTTCATGGAGGCGTTCGAGGCGGAGAGCTGAGCCGCCGCGCCCGTCACTCCGCCGCAGCGCCGGCCGCGCGGCGCGAGGCGACGGCCTCCCGGCGGAACACGCCCGGGCTCATCGCCGTCCATTTGCGGAACGCGCGGTGGAAGGCGCTGGGCTCGGAGAAGCCGAGCTCGGCGGCGATCTCCCCGACCCCGCGCCCGCCGCTGCTCAGCCATTCCATGGCGAAGCCGCGGCGCATCTCGTCCTTGATGTCGCGATAGGTCCGGCCCTCGGCGTTCAGCCGGCGCCGCAGGCTCGCCGGCGACAGGCGCAGGCGCCGCGCGAGGTCCTCGATGCCCGGCCACTGGGCCGGCGTGGTCTCGCGCAGATGGGCGCGGATCCTGGCGGCGAGCCCGGCATTATGGCGGTAGCGCACCAGGAGATTGGCCGGCGCCCGGCGCAGGAAGTCGCCGAGCGCGCGCTCGTCGCGGATGACCGGCAGCTTGAGATAGGCCGCGTCGAAGGCGAGCAGGCTCTGGCGCTGGTTGAAGCGCACCGGCGCGCCGAAGAACAGGCCGTAGTCCGCGCCGTGAAGCGGCGGCCCGCAGCGGAACTCCACATGGCGCAGCGGAATGCGCCGGCCCACCAGCCAGCAGGCGAGGCCGTGCAGGATGATCCAGAAGGTGCGGTAGGCGAAGGCGGAGCGGGCCTCCCCCTCGTCGATGAGGACCACCTGGGCGTGATCCCCCTCCACCACCAGCCGGCCGTGGGGATCGTCCAGCACCAGGCGCAGGAACTTGAGGGCGCGGCGCAGGGCATGCTCCAGCGTCGAGGTGTGCAGCACCGCATGGCCGAGCAGGTCGAAGCTGCCGCAGCGCATGGGCCGCGCCCCCTCGCCGAAGAATTCGTCGTCCAGGGCGTGGGCCACCGCCCGCCACAGCTCGCCGAACTGCTCGGCCGAGACCGGATCTACGACCACCTCCGGCAGGCCGACGCTGGCGAGCAGCGGCTCCACCGACAGCCCGCGCCGCCGCACGCCGGCAAGGGAATCCTCGACGAAGCAGGGGGCGATCATGCATCGTTCCATGGCGGATGCCCTCCCTCCCTGCGCGCCCGCGATGCGCCACATGGCAAAAGCGCTCATGAAATTAGCGCAATTCGGTCATCGCTTGCCACATCCCTTCGTCGCTAGATCGAGGGAACAGAGAATGGATCCCCCGCCTTATGGGCCTGAACCCGTACGGCAAAGCCGGGACCGATGGAGGACATGAATGGGCGAGCCCCAAACCCCCGAGCATGAGATCAGCTATGTGGACGCGGTGGCGAACTTCCGCCTCGCGGAGATCGCAGCCCTGCTCGACGGTGATCTTACGACCGGCCTCAACGTCTGCGTGGAATGCTGCGACCGCCATGTGGCGGCCGGCGGCATCGCCCTCGACTGGGAGAGCGCCGACGGACGTCGCGCCACCTACACCTTCGCCCAGATGAAGGAGCTCTCCGCCCGCTTCGCCAATCTCATCACCGCGCAGGGCATCAAGCCGGGCGACGTGGTGGCGGGCATGCTGCCGCGCACGCCGGAGCTGCTGATCACCATCCTCGGCACCTGGCGGGCGGGGGCGGTCTACCAGCCGCTGTTCACCGCGTTCGGGCCCAAGGCCATCGAGCACCGCCTCAAGACCTCCGGCGCCAAGCTCGTGGTCACCGACACCGCCAACCGTCCCAAGCTCGACGAGGTGGAGAACGCCCCCAAGGCGGTGCTCGTCACCCGCCCCGGCGAGCCCTTCTCCGCCATCGACGACCTCGACTTCCATGCCGAGCTTGCCCGCCAGAGCGCCGAGTTCGCGCCTGTGATGCGCACGGGCGACGACCTCTTCCTGATGATGTCCACCTCGGGCACCACGGGCCTGCCCAAGGGCGTGCCGGTGCCGATCAAGGCCCTGCTCTCCTTCTACGTCTACATGCGCGACGCGGTGGGCCTCAGGCCCGAGGACAAGTTCTGGAACATCGCCGATCCCGGCTGGGCCTACGGCCTCTATTACGCCGTCACCGGGCCGCTGCTGATGGGCCACGCCACCACCTTCTACGACGGCCCGTTCACGGTGGATGCCACCTACGGCATCATCCGGCGCCACGGCATCACCAACCTCGCCGGCGCGCCCACCGCCTATCGCCTGCTGATCGCCGCCGGTCCCGGCCCGGCCGAGGCGGTGAAAGGCCAGCTGCGTGCCGTCTCCAGCGCCGGCGAACCGCTCAATCCCGAGGTGATCCGCTGGTTCGCCGAGCACCTCGCCGTGCCGATCTACGACCATTACGGCCAGACCGAGCTGGGCATGGTGGTGAACAACCACCACCGCCTCGCCCACGAGGTGCACCCCGGCTCCGCCGGCTTCGCCATGCCCGGCTACCGGGTGGTGGTGCTGGACGAGGAGAGCCGGGAGCTTGGCCCCAACGTGCCCGGCGTGCTCGCCATCGACCTCGCCAAGTCGCCGCTGCTGTGGTTCACCGGCTACTGGCAGAAGGAAACCCCCTCGCTGGGCGGGGGCTATTACCGCACCGGCGACACGGTGGAGCTGGAGCCGGACGGGCGCATCAGCTTCGTCGGCCGGGCCGACGACGTGATCACCTCCTCGGGCTACCGCATCGGCCCGTTCGACGTGGAAAGCGCCCTCATCGAGCATCCGGCCGTGGTGGAGGTGGCGGTGATCGGCAAGCCCGATCCCGAGCGCACCGAGCTGGTGAAGGCCTTCGTCATCCTGAAAGCGGGCACCGAGCCGAGCGAGGCCCTGGCCGAGGAGCTGCGCCAGTATGTGAAGCACCGCCTCTCGGCCCACGCCTATCCGCGCGAGATCGAGTTCGTGGACGAGCTGCCGAAGACGCCCTCCGGCAAGCTGCAGCGCTTCATGCTGCGCAACCGCGAGATCGCCAAGGCCCAGGACGGCAGCAAGGACAGCGCGGCCTGACCCCGGGCCGACGGACGCCAGCAAGACACGCCAGAGCGGATAGAAACCATGCAGATCAAGGACCGCGTCTTCATCGTCACCGGGGCGGGCTCCGGCCTCGGCAACGCCGTCACCCGCATGATCGTCGCCGAGGGCGGCAAGGCGGTGATGGTGGACATCAACAAGGAGGCCGGCGAGGCCGCCGCCGCCGAGCTCGGCGCTGCGGTGCGCTTCCAGGCGGCGGACGTCACCAGCGACGCCGACGGCCAGGCGGCGGTGAAGCTGGCGCTGGACAGCTTCGGCCATCTGAACGGCCTCGTGAACTGCGCCGGCGTCGCCCCCGGCGAGAAGATCGTCGGCCGCGACGGGCCACACCGGCTGGAGAGCTTCGCCCGCGCGGTGGCCATCAACCTGATCGGCACCTTCAACATGCTGCGGCTCGCCGCCGACGCCATGGTGAAGGAGGAGCCGAACGCCGACGGCGAGCGCGGCGTCATCATCAACACCGCCTCCATCGCCGCCTATGACGGGCAGATCGGCCAGTGCGGCTACGCCTCCTCGAAGGGCGGCGTCGCCTCGCTCACCTTGCCGGCGGCGCGCGAGCTGGCGCGCTACGGCATCCGGGTGGTGACCATCGCCCCGGGCATCTTCGAGACGCCCATGATGGCCGGCATGACCCAGGAGATCCAGGACGCCTTGGGCAAGAGCGTGCCGTTCCCGCCCCGGCTCGGCCGGCCGCCGGAATATGCCGCCCTCGTCAAGCACATCTGCGAGAACAGCATGCTCAACGGCGAGGTGATCCGCCTCGACGGCGCGCTGCGCATGGCGCCGCGCTGAGCCCCGCGAACACAAGGGAGGAATGAATGACTGCGCATGATCCCATCGTCATCGTCGGCACCGCCCGCACCCCCATGGGCGGTTTCCAGGGCGACCTGAAGGACGCCACCGCCACCCAGCTCGGCTCCGCCGCCATCGCCGCCGCGCTCACGCGCGCCGGGGTGGCGCCGGACCAGGTGGAGGAAGTGGTGTTCGGCTGCGTGCTGCCCGCCGGCCAGGGCCAGGCGCCGGCGCGCCAGGCCGGGCTCGGCGCCGGCCTGCCGCTCGCCTCCGGGGCCACCACCATCAACAAGATGTGCGGCTCCGGCATGAAGGCGGCCATGTTCGCCAACGACCTGCTGCTGGCGGGCTCCGCCGACGTGGCGGTGGCCGGCGGCATGGAGAGCATGACCAACGCCCCCTATTTGCTCGACCGCGCCCGCGGCGGCTATCGCATGGGCCACGGCAGGGTGCTGGACCACATGTTCCTCGACGGGCTGGAGGACGCCTATGACAAGGGCCGCCTGATGGGCACCTTCGCTGAGGATTGCGCCGAGGCCTACCAGTTCACCCGCGAGGCGCAGGACGCCTTCGCCATCGCCTCCCTCACCAAGGCCCAGAAGGCCATGGGCGACGGCTCGTTCGACGCCGAGATCACCCCGGTGACGGTGAAGGCCGGCAAGGCCGAGAAGGTGATCGCTGCCGACGAGCAGCCGCCCAAGGCCAAGCTCGACAAGATCCCGACCCTGAAGGCCGCCTTCCGCGACGGCGGCACGGTGACGGCGGCCAACTCCTCCTCCATCTCCGACGGCGCGGCGGCGCTGGTGATGATGCGCCGCTCCGAGGCGGAGAAGCGCGGCCTCACCCCGCTCGCCATCCTGGTGGGCCATGCCACCCATGCCCAGGCGCCGAACCTCTTCACCACCGCCCCGGTGGGCGCCATGGAGAAGCTCGCCCAGCGCACCGGCTGGGCGCTGAAGGACGTGGACCTGTTCGAGATCAACGAGGCGTTCGCCGTGGTGCCCATGGTGGCGATCAAGGATCTCGGCCTGCCCGAGGACAAGGTGAACGTGCACGGCGGCGCCTGTGCGCTCGGCCATCCCATCGGCGCCTCCGGCGCGCGGGTGATGGTGACGCTCCTCGCCGCGCTGCAGAAGTATGGCCTGAAGCGCGGCGTCGCCTCGCTGTGCATCGGCGGCGGCGAGGCGACCGCGGTCGCGATCGAGACCGTCAGCTGAGGACCGCGCGGCCCCTCCGCCTGCCGGAGGGGCCGCCGCCCGGGACCGAACCACCCGCCGAAAGCAGCCTCAAGAAGCCACGCGCAGGAAACGCCATGCTCCTCACCGAGACCCAGACCGAGATCCGCGAGGCGGTGCGCGCCTTCGCCCAGGAACGCCTCGCCCCCGGCGCCGCCGCCCGCGACCGGGACCACGCCTTCCCCGCCGCCGAGCTGAAGGAGATGGGCGCGCTCGGCTTCCTCGGCATGCTGGTGCCGGAGGCGCTCGGCGGCTCGGAGACCGGCATCGTCGCCTACGCCTTGGCGCTGGAGGAGATCGCCGCCGCCGACGGGGCCATCTCCACCATCACCAGCGTGCACTCCTCGGTGGGGTGCATGCCCATCGTGAAGTTCGGCACCGCCGAGCAGAAAGAGCGCTTCCTGCCCAAGCTCGCCTCGGGCGAATGGATCGGCGGCTTCGCCCTGACCGAACCCCACACCGGCTCGGATGCCGGCGCCATCCGCACCCGGGCGCGGCGCGACGGCGACGGTTATGTGCTGAGCGGCGCCAAGCAGTTCACCACCTCGGGCAAGAACGGCGACGTCATCATCACCTTCGCCGTGACCGATCCGGAGGCGGGCAAGAAGGGCATTTCCGCCTTCATCGTGCCCACCGACACCCCCGGCTACGAGGTGGTGCGGGTGGAGGACAAGCTCGGCCAGAACTGTTCGGACACCTGCGCCCTCGCCTTCAACGACATGCGCCTGCCCGCCGAGCTACGCCTCGGAGCCGAGGGCGAGGGGCTGAAGATCGCCCTCGCCAACCTGGAAGGCGGGCGAATCGGCATCGCCTCCCAGTCGGTGGGCATGGCCCGCGCCGCGTTCGAGGCGGCGAGCGCCTATGCCAAGGAGCGGGTGACCTTCGGCAAGCCGATCATCGAGCACCAGGCCATCGCCTTCCGCCTCGCCGACATGGCGACGAAGATCGCCGCCGCGCGCCAGATGGTGCTGCACGCCGCGGCGCTGCGCGAGGCCGGCCTGCCCTGCCTCACCGAAGCCTCCATGGCCAAGCTGTTCGCCTCCGAGACCGCCGAGCAGGTGTGCTCGGCAGCGATCCAGATCCACGGCGGCTACGGCTATCTCAACGACTTCCCGGTGGAGCGCATCTATCGCGATGTCCGCGTCTGCCAGATCTATGAAGGTACCAGCGACGTGCAGCGCATCGTCATTGCTCGCGGGCTCTGATGGCGTCTGTAAACCATTATGCAAGATCCATGAGCCAGATTTGGGTCCCGGCTGACAATTTTGCGTTAAAATTGAATTTCAGTTAGGGAACCACAACGAAGAACGGCTCGGAGCTGCGTGATGGAAAATCCGCGCGTTTATGTTTACCAGTTCGCCACGGGCGCCCAATGGGCCCAGGGCGACAGCGTCGAGGCCTATCTGCGCCGGCTCTTGGACGTGGATTTTGCGCAGGCGCTGCGCGCCGACCGCATCGCCGCGGTCGCCGCCTTCCTCGACGAATCATTCCAGCTTGCCCACACCCTCGGCTGGACCGGGCAGGCGCGGGAAATCCCCCAGATGTTCTCGCTGCCCGGCATGCCGGCGGACGAGGCCATCTACATGGTGGCGTGGGAGCAGGATGACGGCATCGCCTACATCGCCTCGCCCTACCCGCTGCCCTGGCTCGATGCCAAGGCGTCGCGCACCACCGATTCCAACCGCGCCGTCCCGGTCGAGGACGAGGAGGAGGAGCCCCGCGCCCACGCTCCTGAACCCGTCCGCCCTAAGGTGGCCTCGCGCCCCGCGCCGGTTGAGCCGGCCGTGGTGAGCGAGGCCGAGCCTGCGGACCCCTTCGCCGATTACGTGCGCCGCGAGGATGCGACCCGCCTCACCCGCGAGCCCGCGCCCATCGCCGACGACGAACGCGACGCCACCCGTCGCTTCTTCTGATCGCATTCAGCCGGGCGTGGCGGATTTCGATCCGCGCCCGGGCCATGCGCCGAATCACCGGACGGCACCGGGCGCCGTCCCGCGCTGCGAATCGCGCCAGCGCCTGCGACCCCGGCAGGTACAGCGCCCGGCAGGCGGACGGCTCGCCCGCACCTACGTCCCTTTGCCCACGCTTCGTTCTGGGAAATCCGCCGGTGCGCCGTCATCACGCCCGCAAAGGCGCGCCGCTGCGCCGCGCCGCCAGCGGTCACGGCCGCCAGTTCGGCGGCGGGCCGTGGCGCTCGATGGCCTCGACCAGCTCCTTCTGATACCGGTCGGTGCGCTTCATGTGCACCGCGATCACCGCATGGGCGGACGGCAGCAGGAAGAACAGAGGGAAGATCAGGCCGAGGAGGATGCACGGCACGATCATGACCAGATTGGCGATGGCCGAAAGCAGCTGCCCGTTCACCAGAAGGCCGAGCGGCGGAAGCAGGATGGCGAGGATGTAGACCATGATGCAACGGCCCTCCTTGAGGCCCGCATTGCATATGGGAAAGGCCGGACGGGCTTCAAGATGGCGCCGCCACACGGGCTTCCCGGCATAAACCCGCGCCGCCCCGGCCGGCGATAATCGACCTGCGCGCCGCCGCCGCATCCCTCGCCCGGCAACCCTCGCGAACCCCCGCTCCGTCACGCTTTAATGTTTGCCACCGGACGCGACGGCAGGCTTCATCCCCCCGGCAAACTGACGTAAACAGGCGGTCCCGCACGGGAGCTCCCATGTCGCGTCTGAACCTGCCCGCGCACATCCTCATCCCGCTCATCGTCGCCTGCGCCCTGTTCATGGAACAGGTGGATTCGACGGTGATCACCACCTCCCTGCCGGCCATCGCCGCCGATCTCCACGAGGACCCGGTTGCGCTGAAGCTGGCGCTCACCTCGTATCTGCTATCCCTGGCGGTGTTCATTCCGGCAAGCGGCTGGGCCGCCGACCGCTATGGCGCGCGCACCGTGTTCCGCGCCGCCATCGTCATCTTCACCCTCGGCTCGGTGCTGTGCGGGCTCTCCACCTCGCTCATGGATTTCGTGCTGTACCGCATCATCCAGGGCCTCGGCGGAGCCATGATGGTGCCGGTGGGCCGGCTCGTCATCCTGCGCTCGGTGCCGAAATCCGAGCTGGTGTCGGCGCTGGCCTGGCTCACCATCCCGGCCCTGCTCGGGCCGGTGTTCGGCCCGCCCATCGGCGGCTTCATCACCACCTATTTCGACTGGCGGCTCATCTTCTTCATCAATGTGCCCATCGGCATTCTGGGCGTGTTCCTCGCCACCCGCTTCATCGAGAACGTGCGGGCCGAGGACGTGCCGCCGCTCGATCTGCCGGGCCTCGTCCTGTCGGGCACCGGGCTGTGCGGCCTCGTCTTCGGGTTCGCGCTGCTGGGGCAGGACCTCGCGCCCATGAGCCTGTCGCTGGCCGCGCTCGGCATCGGCGCGGTGGCGCTGGCCTTCTATGTGCGCCATGCCCGCCGCACGCCTCATGCGGTGATCGATCTCAACCTCCTGCGCCACCCCACCTTCCGCGCCGGCGTGGTGGGCGGCTCATTCTTCCGCATCGGCATCGGCGCGCTGCCCTTCCTGCTGCCGCTGATGCTGCAGCTGAGCTTCGGCCTGTCGCCGTTCGCGTCGGGGCTCATCACCTTCGCGGCGGCGGCGGGCGCCATCGCCATGAAGGTCACCGCAGCGCCCATCCTCCGGCGCATCGGCTACAAAAGGGTGCTGGTGGGTAACGCCGTGATCTGCGCCGCCTTCGTCGCGGCCACCGCTTTGTTCACGCCGCACACCCCCCATTGGGTCATGATGGCGGTGCTGCTGGTGGGCGGCTTCCTTCGCTCGCTGCAGTTCACCGCGCTCAATGCGCTGGGCTATGCCGAGGTGGAGCCGAAGGAGATGAGCAGCGCCACATCGTTCGCCAGCGTGGCGCAGCAGGTGTCGCTTTCCATGGGCGTGGCGCTGGCCGGCTTCGTGCTGGAGCTGCTGCGCACCGCCCGCGGCGAGACCACCATGGTGGAAAGCGATTTCCACACCGCCTTCCTGGTGGTGGCGGCGGTCAGCCTGCTGAGCGTCATCTCCTTCGTGGTGCTGCCGAAGAATGCCGGCGCCGAGCTGTCCGGCGCCAAGCCGGAGCTGGCCGACCCGCGCAGCGAGGTGCAGAACCCGCCGTAAGGGGGCGGTGCCCCATTAATGCGGATCGTCGCCCGGCGCGTCGGCGTCCCCGTCGTCCTGCGCCCGGGCGCCGCGAAAGCCGGTGGCCAGCACGTAGAGCTCCGCCGAATCGGCCCGGCTCGCCGCCGGCTTCACATGGCGCACCAAGGCGAAGTCGCGCTTCAGCCCGGCCAGAAGCTCGCCCTCCGTGCCGCCCTGCAGCACCTTGGCCAGAAAAGCGCCGCCGGGCCGCAGCACCTGGCAGGCGAAATCGGCCGCCAGCTCCACCAGCGCCACGATCTTGAGGTGGTCGGTCTTCTTGTGCCCGGTGGCGTTGGCCGCCATGTCGGACATCACCAGATCCGCCGGCCCGTCGAGCATGGCAAGCAGGCGCTCGGGCGCGTCGGGGGCGAGGAAATCCATCTGCGCGAACACGACGCCCGGGATGGGCTCCATCTCCAGGAGGTCGATGGCGACGATCTTACCCTGCCCCTCGGCGAGGCCGATCTTCTTCGCCGCCACCTGGCTCCAGCCGCCCGGCGCGGCGCCGAGATCGACGATGCGCATTCCGCGCCTGAGCAGCTTGGCCTTCTCATCGATCTCCAGCAGCTTGAAGGCGGCGCGCGAGCGCCAGCCCTCGCGCTTGGCGCGGGCCACATAGGGATCGTTGAGCTGGCGCTGCAGCCATTTCTGCGACGAGGTGGTGCGGCCGCGCGCGGTTTTCACCCGCACTTTCAGCGGGCGGCCGTCCGGCCCACGGGGAGGAGTGGTCACGCGCCGCTCGCTCCGTTGCCCGACGTGCCGTTGCCCGACATGCCGCAATCCTGCGCCGGGCGGACACGGCGCCACACGCCGTCGGCCCGCATCAGCTGCACCAGCATGCCCTCGCGCAGGCCGCGGTCCGCCACCCGAAGGCGGTCGGCCGGAAAGGCCTCGCGGATCGCCTCCATGATGGCGCAGCCGGCCAGCACCAGATCCGCCCGCTGGGCACCGATGCAGGGGTTGGAGACCCGTTCCTCGAACGACATGTCCATCAGGCGCTCCACCACCTCCTCGATCTCGCGGATGCCGAGCCAGGCGCCGTCCACCCGCGCCCGGTCGTAGCGCGACAGGCCGAGGTGCATGCCGGCGATGGTGGTCACCGTGCCGGAGGTGCCGAGCAGGTGGATGCGGCTCGCGCCCCGCACGCCCCAGGCGCGGCGCACCTCGTCGAGCATGGCGTAGACCTCGTCCACCATGGCCCGGAAGGCCTCCCGCGACACCAGCACCCCGCCGTGGCGCTCCGACAGGGAGACCACCCCAACCGGCAGCGACACCCAGGAGCGGATGCGCGCGCGGGGCGGCCCTTCGTCCCCCGCCGAGCGGCGGCCGAGCCAGACCACCTCGGTGGAGCCGCCGCCGATATCGAACAAAACGGCGCCGTCGCACATGGGATCGACCAGCGGCGCGCAGCCGGCGGCGGCGAGGCCGGCCTCGGTGCGCCGGTCCACCACTTCGAGCGACAGGCCGGTGCGCTCCTCGATCCGGGCGCAGAATTCGGCACCGTTGGAGGCGGCGCGGCAGGCTTCCGTGGCGATGATGCGGGCGCGGGCGACGCCGCGCTGGGCCATCTTGTCGGCGCAGACATCGAGTGCCGCCGCGGCACGGTCCATGGCCGCGTCGCAAAGCCGGCCGGAGGCGGTGAGGCCCTCGCCAAGGCGGACGATGCGCGAGAAGGCATCCACCACGCGGAAGCTGCGCGCGGTGGGCCGGGCCACCAGCAGGCGGCAATTGTTGGTGCCGAGATCGACCGCGGCGTAAAGGGCGCCGGGCGCATCGCCTCCGCTGGAAGCGGACGCGCCCCGCCGCCATCCGGCGCCGGCACCACGTTCGCGCCGGCCCCGTACCGGGCCGGCTTCGTCGCGGCAAGACGGCTCCGGTCCCTCCTGGGATCCGTGCGTCTCGTCCATCATTTTGCACCCCTCGCCGCGCGATGCCTCCGGCGCTGCGATCAACCGCGCGCCCCTGACAATGCACCCCGCCTCGCCCCGACTTTAACAGGGCAATCGGGTAGCGCAACGGCGCCCGGCCCGGCGGCGGCGCCTCAGGCGGCGTCGCGACCCTTCAGATCGAGGGTGAGGCCGGCCTCCAGCGCGTCGGTGCGGAACGCCTTCACCGCATCGAGGGCGAGCTCGCTCGCGGTGCGCGAGCCCATGGAGGGCAGCTTCTTCAGCACGTCGGCCGGGGCGGTGATGATATGGCAGCCCATGCGGTCGGCTTCGATCACGTTCCACACCTCGCGGGTGGAGGCCCAGATCACCTCCACATTGGGGGTCGCGCGCGACAGCGCCACCGCCTTGGAGACCGCCGGCACGAAATCGATGCCCATGTCGGCGAGCCGCCCGGCGAACACCGAGATGCAGGACGGCGCGCCGCCCGCCAGCGCGGCCACCCCCGCCTCCACCTGGTCCTCGGCGAAGATGGCGGTGAGGTTCACCTTCACGCCGTCGTTCACGAGATCCTTCACCAGAGCGAAGAGGGTCTCGCCCCTGGTGGTGGAGACCGGAAGCTTCACATAGACATTCTCGCCCCAGGTGGCGATGACGCGGGCCTGCGCGCGCATTTCCGGGATCTCGTCGGAGAACACCTCGAAGGAGATGTGCCGGTCCGGCACGGCGGCGACGAGATCGCGGGCATAGGCTTCGTAGTCGGTCACGCCCGCCTTGCGCAGCAGCGACGGATTGGTGGTGAAGCCGGCGATGTGGGCATGCTTCGCCATCTCGACGATCTGCGCCTTGTCGGCGCCGTCGGTAAAGAGCTTCACCTTGAGATCGGCCAGCGTGACGGACATCGCGCACTCCTCATCCGGTTTCGCGGCAGCGGCATTCCACCCGCCTTCGCCCAAATCTAGCAGCACCCGGCCCGGCCTGTCCCGCCTCGCCCGCGCATCCGTGGGCGCGGCAGAGGGCCGGAGGGCGCGCCTTCTTTACGGGCAAGGCGGGCGGAGCGCCAGAACATCGCGCCCGGAAAATACCGCCCCGCGCCCGCGTCGCGCCGGCCGAAACCGTGATGGCGGAAACCTTCCGGTAACGGCGCTCGGGCATCCTGCGGGACAACCGGCGTATTTCGGGTGCGAGGGTGAGATGGTCTCCACCGACATGATCGAGCGCATGGCCCGTGCCATGCATAGCTTTTCCCAGCAGCGCTTTCCGCTGCTCGAGCCGTGGGACCTTCTGTCGCCCGAGCGGCGCGCCTACCAGCGCCAGCTCGCCGCCCATGCGCTGCAGGCGCTGACCGCCCGCGATCTCGTCACCATCACCTCGCAGAGCGCGCCGCAGATCGTCGCCGTGCCGGTGGAGCCCAACCCCTGGGCGCTGGCGGAGCTTCAGGAAGCCGCCATCTCCGACAATGGCACCGCCATGGACGCGCGCCGGCGCTACCGCGCCCTGCTCGCCTCCGCCGGCCTGCCGGCCTCCGCGGGCTGGGGCGAGAGCGGGGCTAATCCGTCCCATCGCTGATCCGGCTGCGCCGGAAGCGGGCGCAGCTCCCCGGCCGAGGCGCGGTCACCAACGCCGAAGCGGCGTCGGCGAGGGGCGCGACCGGCCGATCCAGCCGGACGGCCTGCCACGCGAAGGAAGCGGCGGCGCGACGACGCGGCCTTCCCCCCACGGAGGTCGCCGGAACCACCGCCCCGTCGCCGGCCGCACCCGATACCGCCGCTCCGGGGACGCATCCGTCTGCTTCGCTGGTCTGCAAATGAAAAAGACCTCCCGGCACGGGTGCCGGGAGGTCTTTTTCGTTGCGCGAGGCGGTGGCGGGGCGCGTCAGGCGCCGGCCGGCACCGCGGTCTGGCGGCGGGCGCGGGCCGCGCGGCCGTTGGCGATGGCGGAGAGCACGACGATGAGGGCCACCGTCCCGAGATAGGCGATGACCTGCATGCCCGTGGGCTCGGCGCGGTAGCCCACCATGGTGCGCAGCACGCGGCCCAGGGCGCTGTCGTCGGCCAGGATCCAGGAGCTGTTCCACACCGGATCCGCCAGCGACTGGATGAAGCCCGCATCCTGCAGGATACCCACCGTCTGCGCGGCCAGGCCCGCCGCCACCAGGGTGATGAGCACCGAGACCACCTTGAACATCAGCTTCATGGGGATCGCCACGAGGCCGCGATAGAGCGCGACGGAAATCACCGCGCCGCCGGCAAGGCCGAGCGCGCCGCCCGAGGCCACGTCGCCCCAGGTTTCGGTGCGGGTGGCGATCAGGCCGTAGACGAAGAGCACGATCTCGACGCCCTCGCGCAGCACCGCCATGCCCACCACCACGGCGAGCGCGGCAAGCGGCTTGTCGCCGTCCTTGACCGCGCGGCCCACGGCCTTGACCTCATTAGCCATCTCGCGGCCGTGGCTGGCCATCCAGGCCACCGTCCACACCAGCATCACCACGGCGACGCCGAGGATGGTGGCATTCAGCACATCCTGCCCGGCGCCTTCGAACATGTTGGAAATGCGCTCGGCGAAGAAGGCGAGCACGATCGAGCCGAGCACGCCGCCCGCCACGCCGGCCGAGATCCAGGCGCCGCGCCCTTTGATTCCCTCGGAAGCGGCGAGGACGATGCCGAGGATGAGGCCCGCCTCGAGAACCTCGCGAAACACGATGAGCAACGCAGCCAGCATGATACCCCTACCTCAGTCCCCCGACCTTCGCCCTCGCCTTGCGCGTCCGGGGCACCGCGCCCCGTCCAGAGAAGCCAAGTTTATAATAAGTCCAAATCAGCACCTGGCCCGTTCACCGCAGGTCTTGATGCCGGAGCAGTGCAGAACTCAGCAAGGATATTCCTACCCATCCCACTGGTGATTGTCAGCCTCGCGGCCACCCATTGGAATTAGTATAAATACCGAGCCCCACCCACTCCCAATCTGGAACTTCTATAAACTACAGATCTCACCCCGCCCGCGCGACGGACGCCGGCACCTGTGCGGATGGCCGGCCGCTCCCGCGACGTCGTTAGCCACCTTTCAAGCAAGATGGGGGCCACGACATACCACGGCCCGCGGATTTTTCGCAAACCATTCGCAACATGGGCGTCGCGCGCCCCGCCCGCAAGATCACCGACACGCCCCATGTCTCTTTTCGGACATTGCAGGCAGGAGGGCGTCGCACAAACGAAGCTTTTCCGACAGGCCGTACCGTCATGCGCCCGGCTTTCGCCACACTCCTCTTGCACTGAACTCAGGCGCCGCGCATGTGATCGAAATGGAATAATTCCATTATTTGCTCAATGTCTTGCCGCATTCGGAGCGGGCTCTTAGGGTCGCGCCGACGGGGTCGCGGAGCGCCCCATTGCAATGCCCGCCCGAATAAGGAGATTTGGTCGATGCGCGCACCTGTTTTCGTGGCCGCCGTGGCTGCGGCGCTCGGGCTTTCCGCCCCGGCGATGGCCGAGGGAGCTCCGAAGGCTCGCGACGTGGTCACCCACTATGCGGACCTCGCCCAGGTGATGTACGGCAGCTCCTACGCCGCGGCGAAGGACATGCAGGGCGCCGTCGACGCCCTCCTCGCCGCCCCGAGCGCGGACACGCTGGCCAAGGCCCGCGCCGCCTGGAAGAGCGCCCGCAACCCCTACCAGCAGACCGAGGGCTTCCGCTTCGGCAACTCCATCGTCGACGACTGGGAAGGCAATGTGAACTCCTGGCCCCTCGACGAGGGCCTCATCGACTATACCGACAAGAAGTTCTACGGCGATTCGTCCGACGAGAATCCGCTCTATACGGCGAACATCATCGCCTCCACCAAGATCCGCGTGGGCAAGGAGACCATCGACGTCTCCACGCTGACCCCCAAGCTGCTGCGCGAGCTGAACCAGGCGGGCGGCGTGGAATCCAACGTCGCCAGCGGCTGGCATGCCATCGAATTCCTGCTGTGGGGCGAGGATACCAACGGCACCAAGGCCGGCGCCGGCAACCGCCCGTACACCGACTACGACCTCAAGGCCTGCACCCACGACCACTGCGACCGGCGCGGCCAGTATCTCAAGGCGGCGACCCAGGCCCTGGTGGACGACCTCAAGGAGATGGCCGACAGCTGGGCGCCCGGCGGCGCAGCCCGCGCGGACCTCCTGAAGAAGAGCGACAATGAAGGCCTCGCCGTCATCTTCACCGGCATCGGCTCGCTGTCCTATGGCGAGCTGGCGGGCGAGCGCATGAAGCTCGGCCTCATCCTCCACGATCCGGAGGAAGAGCAGGACTGCTTCTCCGACAATACCCACAACTCGCATTACTATGACGAGGTGGGCATCCGCGACATCTACTACGGCCGCTACAAGAAGCCTGACGGCTCCGAGGTCACCGGCCCGTCGGTCGCCGATCTGGTGCGCGCCGCCGATCCCGCCGTCGCCGAGGAGATCGACGCCAAGTCCAACGCCGCCCTCGCTGCCCTCAAGGCCATGAAGGATGTCGCCGATTCCGGCGAGATGAGCTACGACATGATGCTCGCCGAGGGCAACGACAAGGGCGCCAAGCTCATCCAGGACAGCGTCGATGCCCTGGTGGCTCAGGCCCATGCCATCGAGCGCGGCGTCGGCGTGCTGAAGCTGCAGATCAAGATGGAAGGCTCCGACAGCCTCGACAGCCCCGACACGGTCTCCAAGAACTGAGCGAACGGAGGGACGGAAGGATCATCATGATCACACGGCGGGCCGTTCTGCTCGCGGGTGCATCGGCCGGTGTCCTCGCGCTCTCTCCTTCCGCATCGCTGGGGCGCGCGTCGCGCTCCGTCGACACGCTGCCGGCCGACGCCCCCGTGCGTCGGCTGGCCCTGTCGGCGCGCGAGGTGGACCTTCCGATCCTCGGCGCGGACAAGGCGGTGACGAAGCGGTTCTGCGCCTATGACGGCATGCCGTTCATGACCCTGCGCGCGCCGCAGGGCACCCGCCTGATGGTGGATTTCAAGAACGACCTGCCCGATCCCACCACGGTGCACTGGCACGGCATCCGCGTGCCCAATGATTCCGACGGGGTGGCCCCCATCACCCAGAAGATCATCCCGCCCGGCGGCAGCTTCGCCTACAACGTGCCGCTGCCGGATCCGGGCTTCTATTTCTTCCACCCCCATTGCGACGAGACCGGCCAGGTGGGCCGCGGCCTCGTCGGCCTGCTGCTGGTGGACGAGCCGCCCGAGCGGCAGGTGCCGTTCGATCTGGAGCACATCATCGCGGTGAAGGACTGGCGCCTCGGCGAGGACGGTCAGTGGCTGGAGATGTTCACCACCGAGGGCGCCTCCACCGCCGGCACCTTCGGCACCGTGCGGGCGGTGAACGGCCTGCCCACCCCGCCCCGCCGGTCGGCGCCGGCGAACAGCGACGTCCGCCTGCGGGTGATCGTCGCCGATTCGACGCGGGTCATCGATTTCGGCTGCGACACGGACGAGGCCGCCGTCATCGCGGTGGACGGCCAGGCCATCGCCCCCTTCACCTTCGACAAGGTGCCCCACGGCATCTGGCGCATGGGTCCGGCCATGCGGCTCGACGTGCACGTGCGCATGCCCGAGGCCGGCAAGGAGGTGAAGGTCTACGATTACCGCTCGGCCGAGCCCTATCTGCTCACCACCCTGGTGGCCACCGAGAGCGGCAAGGCGAGGACCGACTTCGTGCCCAAGGCCCTGCCCATCGCCACCGAGGTGCCCATGCCGGACCTCGACCACGCCGAGCGGCTCGACTTCCTGGTGCAGACCGCCGCGGGCGCCACCGCCATCGCGGCACCGCTGCCGGCGGACGACCCCCTGTCGAAGGCGCTGATCGATTCCATGTGCGTCGGCAGCGCCACCTTCTGGGCCATCAACCGCAATTCGTGGGGCGCGGGACCGGACCTGCGCCTGCCGCCGCCGCTCAGCACGCTGAAGGACGGGCAGAGCTACATCCTGTCCATCACCAACGCCACCAAGCAGCCCCATCCCATGCACCTGCACGGGCACGTCTTCCGGGTGCTGTCGTCCTCCAAGAAGAAGACCATGCCGCCCTACGTCGCCGACACGGTGATGACCGAGCCCAACGAGACGGTGGAGATCGCCTTCAAGGCCACGAGCGGCAATTGGGTGTTCCACTGCCATATTCTCGAGCACATGGATTCCGGTCTCATGGGCTGGTTCATGGTGGTGTGATGGGCTGGGTGCCGTCTTTGCCCGGCGGGCGCGGCCGCGCGCTGGGCGCCGTCCTCCTGGTCACAGGCGCCGTCCTCTCGGCCCCCGCGGCCTTCGCGCTGGATGATCTCGACCTGAAGATCGGCAAGGCGCTGTTCGAGCGCGCCTGGGTGCCGGCCCCCGCCTCCACCCGCGCGGACGACGGCCTCGGGCCGCTGTTCGACGCCCGCTCCTGCGCCTCCTGCCATCCCCGCGACGGGCGCGCCGCCGCCCGCTTCGACAGCGACGGCCATGTGGAGGGGCGCGGCGTGGTGCTGGTGCTCGGCCGGCCGGACGGATCGGGCGATGCGGTCTATGGCCGCCGCCTGCAGATCGATGCCGTGCCGGGGCTGAAGCCGGAGGGGATCATCGGCGCCGCCGACACGGCGCTTGCCGACGGCCGCCGCGCCCGCGCGCCGCAGCCGAGCGCCCTCGCCTACGGCGCGCTCGATCCGGCGACCGGCCTGTCGCTGCGGGTGGCGCCGGCCCTGTTTGGCCGCGGCGCCATGGCCGACGTGCCCGACGCCGCGCTCCTCGCCATCGAGGCCGAGCAGGCGAAGCGCGCCGACGGTATCTCCGGCCGCGCCCGCCGCATCACCCGGCCGGACGGGCGCGTCGTCCTCGGCCGGTTCGGCTGGCGCGCCGCCCATCCCGATATCCGCGAGCAGGCGGCGGAAGCGTTCTTCCTCGATCTCGGCATGTCGACCCCGCTGTTCCGCGAGCCCTGGGGCGACTGCACCGCCGCCCAGAGCGCCTGCCGACAGGCGCCCCACGGCCAGGGCGACGCCGAGGACGGTGTGGAGATTCCCGAGGCCATCCTCTCGCGGGTGGTGGCCTATGTGGCGTCCCTGCCGGTTCCTGTGCCCGCGGCCTCCGGCGCCGCGGTCGCGGACGGCGCACGCCTGTTCGCGAGCGTCGGCTGCGGCGAATGCCATCGTCCCGCCCTCCCGACGCGGAGCAGCGGAACGGCGGCGCTGTTCACCGACCTCCTCCTCCACAACATGGGTGATGGTCTCGCCGACACTCTGGACGAGCCGGGCGCGGCGCGCGATGAATGGCGCACCGCACCTTTGGCCGGCGTCTCGCGGGCGCTGGCCGGAAACACCGGCCTCCTGCATGACGGGCGCGCGCGCACCGTCGCGGAGGCCATCGCCTGGCATGGCGGCGAGGCGGCCGGCACGCTTGCCCGATACGACGCGCTCACGGCGGCGCAGAAGGCAGCGCTGGCAGCCTACGTCGCATCCCTCTAACCGTTGGAAAGACAACGGATGAAACGCTTCCTCACCGGCTTTGCCGTGGTGTTCGCTCTTCTCGGTCTCGCCCGCCCGGCGGCGGCGGTGGACCCGCTCAACACCGTGCCGCTGATCGAAAGCTGGCTGCTGCCGCGCTATGACGCGCTGGTCGCCGCCACCGCCGCCCAGAAGGCGGCCTGGACCGGCTTCTGCGCCAAGCCCGAGGCGGCGGGCGTGCCGGCGCTCAAGGCCGCCTACGGCAAGGCGGCGGATGCCTGGAACGCGGTGGAGTTCATCACCCTCGGCCCCATCAGCCAGGATCTGCGCGCCGACCGCTTCAGCTTCTTCCCCGACCGGCGCAACGCCATCTCGCGCGGCATGGCCGAGGTGATCGGCGACGCCGACGCCGAGCGCCTCACCCCCGAGCGCTTCACCAAGGCGAGCGCGGCGGTGCAGGGCCTGCCGGCGCTGGAGCGCCTGCTCCATGAGGAGGGCGCCGCAGAGGCGCTGGTTTCCGGTGCGGAGAGCGCGCGGCGCTGCGCCTTCGGCGTCGCCATCGCTACGAACCTCGCGGCGATCGCCTCCGAGGTGCGCACCGCCTGGGGCTCGCCGACCACCGGCGTGCTGGGCGCCATCGTGTCCGGCAAGGGCGACACCTCCCTGTTCCCCGATCTCGGCGCGCTGCCCGGCATGGTCCTCACCGACCTGTCCGGCGCCTACCAGCGGGTGAACGACACCAAGATCAATCCGGTGCTCGGCTCCGGGCCGGCGGACGCCAAGCCCAACCTCGCCGACAACTGGCGCTCGGGCCGCTCCGGCCAGGTGGTGAAGAACATGGTGACGAGCGCCGACGCCCTGCTGCAGGAGATCGCCAAGCAGCTTCCGAGCCGCCCCCAATGGGTGGTGAACCGCACCGCCGCCGCCGCCGACAAGGCCGCGGAAACCTTCCCCACCGACCTTGCCGCGGCCGCCCAGACGCCGGACGGCGCCGCCGCCATCGCCCGGGCGGAGAAGGATTTCAAGGAGGCGCAGCGCGCGGTCTACCGGCCCATCGCCTCCTATTACGGCATCTCGCTGGGCTTCAACGCCCTCGACGGCGACTGAACGGGACGGAGCGTACCCATGCCCGCGCGCAGCAACCTTCCCGCCCGGCGCCCCGGACTTGACCGACGCCGCTTCCTCGCCGGCTCGGCGATGCTGCTTGCCGCCCCGGCCCTCCTCGGCGGGCGGAGCCTCGCCGCCACCGATGCGGTCCCCCCGGCGCCGGCCGCCCATCCCCTCGCGGAGGGCTGGCTCACCACCGCCGGCGTGGACGACGGCTTCGCCGCCGTCGCCGTGGACGGAACGTTCGAGGCCGCCACCCGCGCCGCCTCGGCGGTGCGCCTGCACGGTCTCGAGGCGAACCCCGAGGGCACGGGCGCAGTTGCCGTCGGCCGGCGGCCGGGCCATGTCGCCCTGCTGTTCGACCGCAACCATGAGGGCGTCCGGGCACGCTTCGAGCCGGGCGCGGGGCGCGTCTTCGCCGGCCACGGCCGCTTCACCGCCGACGGACGGCATTTCCTCACCACCGAGATCGAGCGCCCGCCGGAGGGCGACGGCCCGCAGGTGATGGGCCGCGGCATCGTCGCGCGGCGCGACGTGGCGGCGGATTTCGCCATCGTCGGGGAATGGCCGACCGGCGGCGACGGGCCGCACGACCTGCTCCAGTCCGGCGCCTCCCTGGTGGTGGCCAACGGCGGCATCGAGCCCAACACGCCGGAGGCGCGCGACGCGGCGGCGACCGGCTCCACCATCACCCTGCTCGATCCCGCGACCGGCGCGCTGCAGGCCGAGGGGCGTCTGCCCAAGGACCTTGCAAGCCTCTCCCTGCGCCATCTCGCGCGCGACGGGCGGGGGGGCACGGTGGTGGCGGCGCAGGACCTGCTCCATGACGGCGCGGCCCGGCCCCTCCTCTATGCCATCGCTCCCGGCGGCGCCCTCGCCGCCCTCGATGCGCCGGAGGACGAATGGCGCGCCCTGCGCGGCTATGTGGGCTCGGTGGCCTTCGACCGCTCCGGCCGCTATGTGGCGTGCTCCTCGCCGCGGGGCGGGCGCGTGGCGCTGTGGCGGGCGGACGGGCGCTATCTGGGCGCGGTTCGGCTGATCGACGGCTGCGGCCTCGCGGGCATGGAGGAGGCGGGGCGCTTCGTCGCCACCTCGGGCTACGGCGAGACCATTGTGATCGGCATCAGCGACGATGAGGTGGGCATCATCGCCCGCCACAGCGGCGGGCCGCGCTTCGACAACCACATGGTGCGCCTGACGCCCAACCCCATCGGCGACGCCGCGCAGCGCGCCCGCCTGTGAACCCGCCCGAAAGCGGGCGACCTGCCTACACCAGGGCCGGGCGGGCCTCCTGCGCGCCCACCTCGAAGGTCTTCTTGTAGCGTGCGATCTCGTCCGGCGGCCCCATCGCCTTGGTGGGATTGTCGGAGAGCTTCACCGTGGGCCTGCCGTTGGCCGAGACCACCTTGCAGACGATGGAGATGGGATCGAGCGCGCCGCCCGGCGCGAGGCCGCGGAAATCGTTGGTGAGCAGCGTCCCCCAGCCGAAGCCCATGCGCAGGCGCCCGTCGAAGGCGGCATGGATGCGCGCCACCTCCTTCACGTCGAGGGCGTCGGAGAAGATGACGAGCTTGTCCGCCGGATCCTGCCCGCGCGCGCGCCACCAGCGGATCATCTCCTCGCCGCCCTCCACCGGCTCCTTGCTGTCGATGCGCACGCCGGTCCAGCGCGCCACCCAGTCCGGGGCGTGGGCAAGGAAGCCCGTGGTGCCGTAGGTGTCCGGCAGCATCACCCGGAGGTTGCCCTCGTAATCCTCCTGCCAGTCGGCCAGCACCTGGTAAGGCGCGCGGCGCAGCTCGGCGTCGGAGGTGGCGAGGGCGGCGTAGACCATGGGCAGCTCATGGGCGTTGGTGCCGATGGCCTCCACCTCGCGGCGCATGGCGATGAGGCAGTTGGAGGTGCCGAGGAAGCCGGTGCCCAGCCCCTCGGTCAGCGCCTGCACGCACCAGTCCTGCCACAGGAAGCCGTGGCGGCGACGGGTGCCGAAATCGGTGATGGAGACCGGGCCGATGGACCTCAGATATTCCACCTTCTCCCACACCCGCGCCATGGCCCGGGCATAAAGGATCTGCAGCTCGAACTTGCCCATGTCCTTGAGCACGGCGCGCGAGCGCAGCTCGTTGATGACCGCCAGCGCCGGGATCTCCCACATGGAGGTCTCGATCCACGGCCCCTCGAAGGTCAGCTCATACTGCCCGTCGCGCTTTTCCAGGTGATAGGGCGGGAAGCGGAAGCCCTCCAGCCACGCGATGTACTCGGGCGAGAACATCTGCCGCTTGCCGTAGAACATGTTGCCGCGCAGCCAGGTGGATTCGCCCCGCGTGAGGGACAGCGAGCGCACGTGGTCGAGCTGCTCGCGCAGCGCCCCCTCGTCCACGATGTCGGCGACGCGCACCGACGTGGTGCGGTTGTGCAGGCCGAAGGTGACCTTCACCGTCGGGTGGCGGCGGAAGATGGTCTGGCCCATCAGCAGCTTGTAGAAATCCGTGTCGAGCACGGAGCGGATGATGGGGTCGATCTTCCAGGTGTGGTTGTAGACGCGCGCGGCGATGTCGGTCATGGGCGTCCTTGAAGCGTGCCTTGGGCGTCCGCGGGGCGGCAGACAGATCTATAGCACCACCCCCGACGAAAGGCAGAGGCGCGATGACCCGCGCGCCGGCCGGCAAGCCTCGCTTGCGCTCCCCCGCCGGGAGGCACCGCGCAGGGCGCGCCGGACCGCCCGCCGGCGTTCAGTTGCAGCCGCGCCGGGCCTCCCAGGAGCGGACCTCGTCCACCCGGCGCTGCTCGGCCCGGGTGAGCTTGCCATAGGGCGGGAAGCAGCCGCGGCCGAAGGTGGCGATGGCATCCGCCGTCTGGAAGCAATAGCCGGCCTCGGCATAGACCTGGTTGCGCTGATACCACAGGGCGCGGCAGGAAAGCTGGCTCAGCTCCTGTGCCCCGGCGCCGTCCGCCAGGCCCGCCGGCGCAACCAGTGCCACCGCCATGGCCATCATCCATTTGCGCATGTTCGCCCCCATCGGCCGTCCGCAAGATCGCGCGGCGGGAATCTAGCACAACCCGGCCCGGGTCCGCGACGTTCAGGAGGCGCGGCGGCGCCTGCGGAGGCCGCGGGCCGCCTGCGACGGTCTTACGACTTTATGGTAAGCCCGGTCCGGCGCATGATGGCCGGCAAATCCAAGAACCGCGCAACCAAAGCGGACCAGGGGAGACGCCAGCCCATGACGCCAAAACCCAAAGCCTCCGGACCCTCAGCCCAGCCCCCGGCGCGCGCGCCCCGACGCCGGCGCGCCACCAAGATCGTCGCCACCGTCGGCCCCGCCTCCAACAGTGCGGAGAAGCTGGAAGCCCTGTTCCATGCGGGGGTGGACGTGTTCCGCCTCAACTTCAGCCATGGCACCCAGCAGGACCACGGCACCGTGCTCGCCCGCATCCGCGAGCTGGAGCGCAAGCTCGACCGGCCCATCGGCGTGATCGCCGACCTGCAGGGGCCGAAGCTGCGCATCGGCCGCTTCGAGGAGGGCTCGATCGCCATCGCGCCGGGCGACGTGCTGCGCTTCGATGCGGACACCGCCACCCCCGGCTCGGGCAAGCGCGTGCCCATCCCCCATCCCGACATCCTCGCCGCGCTGAAGGTGGGCTCCACCGTGCTGTGCGACGACGGCAAGGTGCGCCTGACCGTCTGCGCCAAGGGCAAGGGCTATCTGGACGCCCGCGTGGTGGCCGGCACCCGGCTTTCCAACAACAAGGGCTTCAACATCCCCGACGTGGTGCTGCCGCTCTCCCCGCTCACCGCGAAGGACCGCTCGGACCTGGAGTTCGCCTGCACCGCCGGGGTGGAGTTCATCGCCCTGTCGTTCGTGCAGCGGCCCGACGACGTGCGCGAGGCCCGCGCCCTCATCAAGGACCGCGCCGCGCTGCTGCTGAAGATGGAGAAGCCCTCCGCGGTGGAGCATCTCGACGAGCTGATCGAGCTGTCCGACGCGGTGATGGTGGCGCGCGGCGACCTCGGCGTGGAAGTCTCACTGGCGGAGGTGCCGGCCCTGCAGAAACGCATGATCACCCGCGCCCGCCACTATGGCCGGCCGGTGATCGTCGCGACCCAGATGCTGGAATCCATGATCCAGGCGCCGGTGCCCACCCGCGCCGAGGTCTCCGACGTCGCCACCGCCGTCTATGAGGGCGCCGACGCGGTGATGCTGTCCGCCGAGACCGCCGCCGGCGCCTATCCCGTGGAGGCGGTGACCTTCATGGACGACATCATACGCCACGTGGAAGGCGATCCCGGCTACCGCCAGGTGGTGGACGCCACGCAGACGGAATGGGGCAAGACCATCGGCGACGCCGTCACCAAGGCCACCTACCAGGCCGCCATGGCGGTGGACGCGACCGCCTTCGTGGCCTTCACCCTCTCCGGCACCACCGGGCTCAGAGCGGCCCGCGAGCGCCCCCATGTGCCCATCCTCGGCCTGACGCCGAAGATCGAGACGGCGCGCCGCCTCGCCCTCTCCTATGGGGTGCACGCCGTGCATATCGCGGAGGACATCCATTCGTTCGGCGAGATGGTGGACACCGCCGTGCGCGTGGCGGCGGAGCATGATCTCGGCACGCCCGGCGACCGTCTCGCCATCACCGCCGGCGTGCCCTTCGCCAAGCCGGGCACCACCAACATCATGCGCATCACCACCATCGGGGCGACCAATCCCCCCTCGCGCTATGATGTGGACAGCCAGACGGCCCGCGCCCCCCGGATCGCCGGCGCGGCCACCGCGAAGACGGGGCCGAAGGCGGCGGGCAAGGACGGCGAGAAGGAAAAGGCCAGGACGCCACGGCGGAAGGTCCCGGCCTGAAGCGGCGGCGGCGGGGCCGAGGCGTTCGGCCTTCAGCCCCGTCTGACCGCTGCGATATGCACATTTCCCTCATATCGCGCTTAGATTGTGTGATTTTTTCGCATAGCCGCCGAACGAAAAAGGAATAGCACGCCCGAAAGAGGTAATCGCTTCGGATGAAAACGTTTTCTCTTGATTTCTCTTGAACTTGACGGAGGCGCGCGACTGGACGGGTCCCCCCGCGAAGGGCACAGTGGCACCCTCTTTCACTACAAGCGGCTCTATCATGGCTGTCGAAGTCGAGCGCAAATTCCTGGTCAAGAACGATGCCTGGCGCGCCGGAGCGCGGGCCTGCCGCATCCGCCAGGGATATTTGTGCCTGGGCGAGGACGCCACCGTGCGGATCCGCTGCGCCGACGACGATGCCTTCATAACGGTCAAGAGCAAGACCGAGGGGATCTCCCGCGCCGAGTTCGAATATGCCATCCCCCTCGCCGATGCCGAGCACATGCTCGTCCATCTGTGCGCCCAGCCGATCATCGTGAAGACCCGCTACGCCCTGGAATTCGCCGGCAAGATCTGGACGGTGGACGTGTTCGAGGCGGCCAATGCGGGCCTCGTGGTGGCCGAGGTGGAGCTGCTGCACCCCGACGAGCGGATCGCCCTGCCGCCGTGGGCCGGCGAGGAAGTGACCGACGATCCGCGCTACCGCAACTCCTCCCTCGTCAACCAGCCGCTGGGCTCGGGCGCCGACGCCGCCTGAACGGCCGCCGGCGGGGATACTCACGCTCCGGCCAGCAGCGCTTCCACCGTCAGCATGTCGCGCCAGGCAAGGCGCTTGCCCACCGGCGTGCGCAGCAGATACGCCGGGTGGAAGGTGGCGAGCGCCTTGATGGCGCGCGTTCCGGTCTCATAGGCGAGCACCCGCCCGCGCAGCTTGGTGATGCCCTCGGTGGTGGCGAGCAGCGCCTGGGCCGACGGGCCGCCGAGGCAGACCAGCACGTCCGGGTCCATCAGCTCGATCTGCCGGGCGATGAAGGGCAGGCAGATGGCGGTTTCCTGCGGCGTGGGCGTCCGGTTGCCCGGCGGGCGCCAGGGAATGATGTTGGCGATGTAGGCGCTCGTCCGGTCGAGGCCGATGGCCCCCATCATGAGGTCGAGCAGGCGGCCGGAACGGCCCACGAAGGGCAGGCCCTCCCGATCCTCGTCGCGCCCCGGCGCCTCGCCCACGAACATCACCCGCGCCTCGGGGTTGCCGTCGGCGAACACGAGGCGGCTTGCGGTGCGCTTCAGGGCGCAGCCCTCGAAACGCTCCAGGATGGCGCGCAGCTCGTCGAGGCTCGAGGCTTCGCGCGCCGCCTCGCGCGCCGCCATGGCCGCCTCGTCGGGCTGCGCCAGAACCGGCGGCGCGGGGAGAGACGGCGCGGGCGGCGGGGCGGGCGCGGGCCGTCCGCTCCCCGCCTCCCGCATGTCCCGGCCGGCGCCGGCCCGGGAGGGAGCCTCGCTCTCCACCGACGGGGACGGCATCCCCATGTGCGCGGGCTCCGGGCCGCCGGCCCGGGCCGTCGCCGCGTCCGCAGCGCGCCGGGTCTCGCGCGCGCTCTCGGCGAAGCGGTCCACGCCCGCCTCGCCCAGCGCCGCGTCCACCCCCGCGTCCCGGTAGAAGGCGAGGATCCGCATGAGCTCCTCGCGCGAAAGCCGCTCCATGCGTCCCGCCACTCCCTCTCGATGGCGGCCGAGGGTAATCGGTCGCGGGCGCGGCGCAAGGGCGCGCCGCCCCCGGATGCTCCGGCCTGCAACGGAAGTCGTAACTGGCGAATTGTCACGGGCGGCCAACCGTGGAAGAAGTCCAGAATGGCGTGTGAACTCCTGGGGAGAGCGACGGATGAGTGAAGCGGGACTGCCCGAACGGGAGGGCATGGATTATGACGTTGTTGTGGTTGGCGCGGGTCCGGCGGGGCTGGCCAC
>OFTY01000171.1_pt1 | contig 69903 bp, 71 predicted proteins | sample 1775061 | NCBI WGS metagenome assembly OFTY01 (sample SAMN08195773, study PRJEB24354) | sludge metagenome | isolation source: sludge from phenol fed wastewater aerobic bioreactor B | place: India: Nagpur | collected 2016-09-16 | reverse complement strand
GCCAACTGCCAACTGCCAACTGCCAACTGCCAACTGCCAACTGCCAACTGCCAACTGCCAACTGCCAACTGCCAACTACAATGACTCCTTAATATCCTGCATCAGCCGGAGCGCTATATTATTGGCGGTGGTCTCGAAGTTACTTTCCGCATAGATCCGGATGATCGGTTCGGTATTGGAAGTACGGAGATGTACCCAGTCGGAATCGAACTCGATCTTCAGGCCATCTTCCGTATTCACGGGCTGGTTCTTGTATTTCTTTTTGATCTTTTCAAAGATGGCTTTTACATCTATGCCGTTCTCCAGCTCGATCTTATTCTTGGAGATGAAATAGTCGGGGTATTTTGCCCGGAAAGATTTGATGCCATTCTTATGTGCCGCCAGTGCGCTGAGGAACAACCCGATGCCGATCAGTGCATCGCGTCCATAATGCAGATCAGGGACAATAATACCGCCATTGCCTTCCCCACCGATCACTGCATTCACTTCTTTCATTTTCTTCACTACATTCACCTCTCCTACTGCGGAAGGGAAATATTGCCCACCGTGCTTAACAGTTATTTCCCGGAGCGCTTTGGTGCTGCTCATATTGCTAACGGTGTTGCCCAGTCTTTTTCCCAGTACAAAATCAGCTACGGCCACCAGGGTATATTCTTCACCGAACATGCTGCCATCTTCACATACGAAGCACAAGCGGTCTACATCCGGGTCAACGGCAATGCCGAGGTCGGCACGCTGCTGGCGAACGGCTGTACTGAGCGCGGTAAGGTTTTCCGGCAGAGGCTCCGGATTATGAGCGAACCGTCCTGTTACTTCACCATTCAGCACGATCACTTCTTCCGCACCCAGTGCTTTCAATAATGGCGGCACGATCAGGGCCCCGGTGGAGTTCACAACGTCTACCACTACCTTGTACTGCTTATTACGGATGGCTTTAACATCCACCAATGGATAATGGAGAATGGTTTCGATATGTTGCTGGAGATAGGAATCGTTCACGCTGTAATTGCCGAGCTTGTCGACGGGGGCAAAGCAGAAATCTTCTTTGGCGGCTTTTTCCAGGATCACGGCGCCATTCCCGGCACTGAGGAATTCACCCGATTGGTCGAGCAGCTTCAGGGCATTCCATTCTTTGGGATTATGGCTGGCAGTAATGATGATGCCGCCGCCTGCTTTTTCCCAAACCACGGCCAGTTCAACGGTGGGTGTGGTGGAAAGTCCCAGGTCTACCACATCGATGCCCAGGGCAAGAAGGGTATTGACCACCAGTTGCTGCACCATAGGGCCGCTGATGCGTCCGTCCCTGCCGATCACTATCTTTTTATTGGAACTATTTTCCAGTATCCAGTTGCCGTAGGCAGCCGTAAACTTTACAATGTCGAGGGGAGTTAAGTTATCGCCTGTATTTCCGCCAATAGTACCGCGAATTCCTGATATGCTTTTAATCAATGCCACCGTTTCATGGTTTACTGCTACAAAAATAGGTGTTTACCTCTAAGGTGGTACTACCACTTTCAGGTATTTTTACTCACTTCTCCTTTACCATGATCAAGTGGGGCATTTCGCTTACTTCCATCCTGATCTTACCATTACGGATGGGCAGAATGGCCGTTTGGCCCCTGGGCATTTTATCTTTCAGTTGTATGTCCGTGGCGGAAATACCATCCAAGGCCAGTTCATAATCACTGACCCTGGTACCATTACGTGTTGGACAATACACAAGGTAGGCAGCCGAATCGGGTGATAATTTATTGCGGTATTTATACACCCATACATTTCCTTTTTCATTCACTACTTTCTCGGGTACGTAATTACCGAGGTGATGAACGAGGGTATTGATATAGAACCAGGCGGGGTATGGCCGGTAATCGGTGTGGTTGATCTCCCGCAACAATCCGCTCGTTATGAACATGGCCGGGTTATCTTCTTCGGAATTATCCTTGATCCAATAAATGATATAACGGTCGAAGCCTGAAAATGCAATAGCATTGATGGCGCGTATCAGCATAATGCCCTGGCTTTCCGACTGGCTATAGCCGGGCACCAATGGCGCGGAAACCTTGCTGCCCCTGCTTTTATCGTACCCGAACTCACCCAGTATACATTCCACACCTGGTTGCAGTCGGTACGTTTCATTGCGCACACGTGTGAGCTTTTGCCGCAGGGAATCCTCTTCGGGTGTAATGCCGCCGGTAGCGCTGCCGAAAACATCGCCGGGATTCTTTCCTTTCCCGTTATAGGCATAATGATGATATTGGATACCGCCTTTCCAGAGGAACTGGCTATCGGTGCGCAGGGTATTGCAAAGGAACTTCAATATGCGCAGGCGGTTCACATCGAGGGTCGTAAAGCCGGCCATCATCAATTCACTGCCCGGATCTGCTTTCTTGATCCCGTGAAGAGCGCCCATCTTTCCTTCATGGCCATCGTAATCTGCGCTGCTGAGGGCAAAATATTCTACGGGACTGCAATAACGTGGCCCCATCCAGGTAGCGTCCGCTTCATTCCCGTTCTCATAGAGACGCATGGTATTGCGGCCAGAGAAACGGTGAGGCTCATACGAACGGATCAGATGGGTATCTACTTTTGTGCCTCCATAGCAGGCAGCCATTGTCCACATCAGGTTAGCGTGGCGTGCATAGCTCATCGGATCTTCGGTGTTCATCCCGATCTTCGTCACGGGCCGGTCGTGGTTATGGAGTCCTTTCAGTTCCATCCACCTGGGCACACCGATAAAACTATACCAGAGTTTATTTCCCACATCACGGGTAATGGAATCGTCGTATAGAACATAATCTCCGGTACCATTATTCCACCAGCCATGCGGGGTAATAAAATAATCGACATCGGGATAATGGTCGGCCGAATCGATATCTATTTTACTAACGGCAGTATATACACGCGAATAATAAAATGGCTTCATCCATTGGGTGGGCGTGCTCTGGAAGCAATTCACCCCCAGGAATTCCTTCATCATTTTTGGTTCCAGTCGCGGGCCGGCATAATCCGAAGGGGGCGGCGGGGGCGGTTCGCCGAGGGCACAGCCATATAAAGCGGCTTCGGTGATCTCTGCCTCATTGCTGCTGAAGCGGAACATGACGAATCGCGTGCTGTCGTCGATGCCGAATTTTCTCCATCCCCAAAGGCCGGGATCGCCTTTGGTGGCAAGGGCGGCCTTCAATTTCCAGCGTTGCATAGAGCCTGTATAGATCCATACACTGTCTGAAGTATGGGCACGATCATACAGATACACCTCTGTAAGCTTGTAAGGCACCCGCAGGTCGACTACGATACGGCTGCCGCCGTCCTTGAAATAAATGCTGCCGCCTTTATGGGGATGAGGACTTGTTTCCGGGTGAAAGGAAGCGGGGTCTTTGGGATCAGTGAAGGCGTTCTCATCGAACAGGTTGAAAGCACTGATACCGGAATTATATTCATACCCGGCCAAATCATATACATAATCTTTATAGATGGCCGTGATCTTTCCGGGTTTACAATTGGCGGAAGTATAGCGGATGGTTTCGGGTTTGTTGGGAGCTTTGCCTTTATTACCGCAGGAGCACAACAACACCAGTGCTAATATGCCAGGAAAATATCTTGCCATACCGGGGATGTTTGTCATTTCCTTTTCTTATTGTTCAGCAACAGGTATTTCGCCGATTCATAAATGGCATCGCTGAGCAACCGCATTTCATGTTTGATGGCCATGGTGGCTGAATCCTTTGCCGGTTCTGCATTTCCGGTGATCGAAACGAATTCTTCCTTGTTCGTCTTTTGCTGCGAGCGATAGAAATAATCTCCTTTCACTACGCCTGTCATATTATAGTCCGGGTCGAAAATAAATGCGAATTGACTGGAAGTTGAATCCAGCAGGTCTTTACCCAACGAGCTATTAATGTATTGAATTTTGCTCAGTCCGGCAATAGTCGGCATCACATCCATCTGGGAGCAGATCTTATCGAGGCGTTGGGCAGGCAACAGTGCCGGGGCGTAGAACAACAAGGGTACATGCTCTGCAGTGAGCCGTTGTTCTGTCCATGCATTGGGGAACATAGTGCCTGCATTGCCGGGAATGCCATGATCGCCGATAAAAACGAAAATGGTATTCCTGAAATATTTCTCCCTGCTGGCTGCCTCCATGAATTTCTGGTAGCAGAAATCCGTGTAACGGAAAGCGTTCATTTCATCCAGGGTCTCGAATCCGTATTTCTTTACTGAATCGGCCGGTATATTCACTTTTTTGAACTCCTGTCTGTCTTCTTCCGGGATCGAATAGGGGCGATGGTTATCGGCCGTCTGGATCACGGCAAAAAATGGTTTTGTTTGCTGGGCGAGTATCTTGTTCGATTCGATGAAAAGGTTTTTATCGGAGATACCCCATACATCGAGTTTGGGCGCATCGAAATCGTCCTGCTCATACAGGTGGAGGTCGTGGATATTATTGGTGAGCAGTCCGCGGATATTGGCCCAACTGGTGCTTCCGCCGATCATGTAGAATTTCTCATATCCCGGAAAATCGTTCATGATGATATGCTGGTCCACTGCTGCGGGGTTGCGGCTGGCGGTCTTGGGCATTTCCACATCCGGCATTCCGGTAAGGGTGGCCCATACGCCCCTGGCTGTACCGTAGGTAGGTGTAAAGCAGCGGTCGAAGAAAACGCCGTTGCGGCAAAGGCTGTCGAAAAAGGGAGTTGTATTGAGGGGGTTGCCCCACATGGAGCTTTTATACGCGCTGAAAGATTCACAGATCACCAGCACGATATTCGGTTGTTCGGCGCCGATACCCGGCCTGGGTTGCACAACTCTTTGGAAATGGAGTGAATCGCCGTTATCAATTTGATAATAGCGGCGGATGACGGGAAAGAGTTCCCTCACTTTTTTAATATCGAAATTATTCTTGCGGAACTTGAGGGTATTGAAAAAAGATTCGAAGGGATTGAGCGCAATATTGGCTTTGTAATCGCTGCCGAGGGCAAATGCATCGCTCCACCGGAGCGGGTACTGGCCTGCTTTTCCAAAGATGAAGGCGCCGAGTATGAGGAAGGTGATGATGAAGCTGATCACGCGGCTGCGCCTGCTAACGGTGGTCTTGGTGGCATCGATCTTTTTCCAGGATCTCCTGATCAGCCAGAGCACCAGGGCGGTGCCGAGGATCAGTCCTAATACCAGCCTGATCACGGGGTACGACTGCCATACCATGTTCAGTGAGATGCCGGCATCTTCGAGATAATTGAGCACGCTGGCGTTGAGCCTTTGCACCAGGTAAGCGTAATGCGCAAAATCGACTATGAAAAAAAACAGGATGAGCAGGGTGAGAAAAGAGAATAGGTAATTCCAGAACAGGCGGGCCCGGTTGCTGCGGAAAGGGTGCAGCCAGGGCAGACTGCCCAGCACGAGGAGAACGAGGAGGAGGATGGAAATGATGCGGAGATCATATCGCAGTCCGAGTACAAAAGCATCTCCGAGCTTCGACAAGGAATAGCCCTGTTTATTGAAACTGAGATAAAGGCCGAGGCGCATCAAAGTGAAAAGTACGAGAAAGATCAACGCTATCGATAAAATCCACCTGGTGAGGGAAGGTAACTGCTGAATAAAACGTTTCATTCGTTTAGTGTTGTTTTACTGGCCAACAAAATGCTGGTCCTGTGTCCGGGTCCACGGAAAGAAAATTGGTGCTAAAATTATAGTTTTTAATACGGGTATTCACAAAGGGGTCACTGATATTTCATTTTTGTTCGTTAATTAACAATGCGCTCCTGCTGGTTGCATGAAATGGTTATTCGAAAATCCTGGGTTATCCTTATATGTTGTAAGATAACCAGCCCGTGCATAAAAACATGCTTTTCAGCAAATTAGATATACCATTGCTTGCGATTGATCAGTTGGGTCAGTAGAATCAAATTATTTGATATGCAGTTGGAGCGATACGAGATAAGTAAAAGCCTGGAAGTTATTCACTATACCTTTTTCAGTGTTGGGCCAAAAGGAAGGATTAAAAAAGTAGTTGAGTTTTACAGGGAGGAGGATTTTGCTTTCCCTGCCTACAATCTTGCCTTTGGCGATTGGAATGACGCCATTCAACAGATCGATGATATGGCCATAACCAATAATGATGATACGGATATGGTATTGACAACGGTGGCTGCCGTGGTCTTTCAATTCATGAAGGAGAATCCCAGGCGTGTTGTATTTGCTCAAGGAAGCACTCCATCACGCACCAGGCTTTATCAAATCAATATTGCCAAATTTTTTGCTGAAATCAATTCGGCATTCCATGTTGATGGGTCAATCAATGACATTTGGGAACCGTTTCAGAAAGGCAGAAACTATGAAGCGTTCTTGCTCAGGTCTAAATAAATAATTAAATTTGATATAATGAAATTTGAAATGACAGCCAAAAGAAAAAACAAGAAAAAGAAATTACCGGAGCCTTACCCATTTGTCAAGGTTGATGGCGCCATGTATGTCAATGATCCATTTTTTGTTAAAAAGCGTGAAGATGCAACTGCTTTTCTAAAAAAGCATGGTTTGCCAGATTACATCGTGCCGAAAAACAAATAGTTCCTCCTACCCGCAGGGCCCCGTCCAATTAAACCGTCATTTTAGCCTAACTGTCATATACTATTCCGTACAATAGTTCTGCCTGCCGTATTTAATTCAGGATTAATCCCGGTTAGTTATTTTTGTAGCTATGATCCACCATCCTCCCAATAGTTTGTTGACATTCTGGAACCTTATTCAGCCGGTAGATACCTGGCTTATCACCCATATTAACCAGAACTGGGGGAGCCCTTTCCTCGACACTATACTGCCCTACATGCGGGAAACCCTCTTCTGGATACCCCTCTACCTCTTCCTCCTGCTCTTCGTGACCATGAATTTCGGACGCCAGGGCTGGTGGTGGGTACTGGGCATCCTGCTCACCGCCGCCATCAGCGACGTGATCAGCAGCCAGATCATCAAACAGATCGTGATGCGAGACAGACCCTGCCAGGACCTCATCGTATCACAACAGATCCGTTTTTTCATCAATTACTGCCCGGGCAGTTCCAGCTTCACCTCCTCTCACGCTACCAGCCATTTTGCCCAGGCCATGTTCTTCTTCCTCACACTTCGGCCTGTGATCGGCAACTGGGCCCGCCTTTTCTTCTTATGGGCATTTATTATTGCGTACACCCAGGTTTATGTAGGCGTTCATTATCCTTTTGATGTATTTTGTGGAGCTTTATTGGGTTGCGGCATCGGATGGACCACAGGCACAATATTTAATAAACAGATCGGAATGTTTAGTTTAGCCAAATAATAGCTCTAATGGGAGAAATTTTTATTATACTTGGACTAATCCTGCTCAACGGATTATTTTCCATGGCCGAGATCGCACTGGTATCGGCACGCAAAGCGAGGCTCGAAGGACAGGCCAATAAAGGCGATTCCCGTGCAAAGGAAGCACTCAAGCTCGCCAATCACCCCGATAAATTCCTTTCCACCGTACAGATAGGCATCACCCTGATCGGCATCCTTACCGGTATTTTTTCCGGTGAGAACCTGAAAGACGATTTTGTGGCCTTTCTCCAGCGATTCGAGCTCACCAAACATTACAGCAATGGCATCGCCACCACCATCATCGTGGTGATCGTCACTTATTTTTCGTTGGTACTCGGTGAACTGGTCCCGAAAAGACTGGGCCTCTCCCGCCCCGAAGCCATCGCCAAATTGGTGGCTGGGCCTATGCGCATCATCAGCATTATCACCCATCCTTTTATCTGGCTGCTCACCAAGTCGACCCATGTTATTGTCAGCATTTTCCAGATCAAGGCCAAAGACAACCAGGTAACGGAAGAAGAGATCAAAGCCATCATCAGCGAAGGCACAGAACAGGGTACTATCGAAGAGGCTGAACAGGAGATCATCGAAAGGGTCTTCCACCTGGGCGACCGCAATATCACGTCCATCATGACCCACCGCAGCGATATCATCTGGTTCGATCTGACCGATAATGAGCAGTCCATCAAGGAAAAGATCATCCGCGAACCACATTCCGCCTACCCCATCTGCGATGGCAGTCTCGATGATATCAAAGGTATGGTCTCACTCAAAGACCTCTATGTCACCGACGATCTTACCGTGTTCAAACAGGTAATGAAGCCTGCTCTTTTCGTGCCCGAGAATATCACCGCCTATACCGTACTGGAAAAATTCAAACAGAACCGCATCCATGCCTGCTTTATCGTGGATGAATACGGTAGCCTCCAGGGGATGATCACCCTGAACGATATCCTCGAAGCGATCGTGGGCGAATTACCGCAACCCGACCTGGAAGATTATGAGATCACCAAACGCGATGACGGCTCCTACCTGGTAGACGGCCAGATCCCCTTCTACGATTTCCTGAGCCATTTCGAGAAAACAGAATGGATGAACGAAGGCGAACAGGAATTCGATACGCTCGCCGGATTTATCCTGCATAAGCTGGAACGCATCCCGCATACCGGCGATACGCTCGACTGGTCGGGGTTCCGGTTCGAGATCATCGATATGGACGCACAGCGGATCGACAAAGTGCTCGTCAATATCTCGGAGAAGATCAAGAAAGAGATGGAAGATGAGGATTAACGGGAACCCTCTCAGAATGCAAACTCGGCATTGGTATCGGGGTAATTCAATTTGGAACTTTTTCGATTGCCCGATACCGTTACATGCATGAGATTGATCTGCGAATCGTAGGATTCATAAAGCAGGTCATTCCTGATATCGATCTTTTTAGGAGCTGTATTCACCTGCTTTACCTCGAAATAAGACCAGACAGCATCCCGCTCCCGCTCGAAGCCAATGAATTCCATACTGACGGCCTTTCCATCCACTTTGATAAGGAGGTGCTTTTTGATGTAGTCTGATACCAGTTTATCTGCCTCCGCTTTGTTATGCGGGTTACTGAGGTCGGTCTTTTGCTGAAATGTTTTGAAGATAGCCTTTTCAAAGTCGTCCGTGAAGATCTTACAACTGATCTCCAGGCTTTTCTCTGCCATATTATGGTTCAGTTCAGTAATGCTTACATACAACGGGTGAAACCCGGCCTCCGATGGGGAAGTAACGGCTCCCATGCTTCCATGCAGGCAGTAATACAGCAGAAAAAACCATTTATAGATAGGTATTGCCATTGAAACATCCTATTTTTCCGTTACAAATCTCTGGATTATTTTGTAGCCCGGCTTGTTTATATGCAGGATTTTACTTTTTATTTTCAGATGGGGATCGAGCATATCCTGTCGCCCGAAGCGATGGACCATATCCTCTTTGTTACAGCCCTCTGCCTTCGTTACCTGTGGAAGGACTGGAAAAAAGTGGTGGTGCTCGTCACGGCTTTTACCATCGGGCATTCCATCACCCTCGCACTGAGCGCGCTCAATTACGTGAATTTCCCAACTGCCTGGATCGAATTCCTGATCCCGCTTACCATCGCCGCCACCTGTGTGAACAATATCCTGCAGCCCGCTGCAGCACCCAGTGCCCGTTTGCCGTGGATCTATTTCTTCGCGCTGTTCTTCGGACTTATCCACGGACTGGCCTTTGCCGGCCTCTTCCTGAGCCTTGAAGGCAGGGAAGGACTGATAACACACCTGCTGGCTTTCAATATCGGCATCGAAGGAGCGCAATTGCTGATCGTATTGATCGTATTGCTACTCTCCTTCCTGATCGTTCAATTAATAAAACTTCCCAGGTTATGGTGGTTGCGACTGGCTTCGGTCGTAATTTTAATCATTTCACTGGTTTGGGCATATCAACGTTTTCCTGATCACCAAAACTCACATGATGAAAAAGCTCACATTAATGTCGGCTACCGGGATGCTCTTCCTGCTTAGTAGTGTATCTGCGCAGAATATCCAGAACAATCCCGGCTCCAACCACGGTAACAAATTCGAACAACTGGGCACCATCCTGCCCACACCTAACGAATATCGTACAGCCAGCGGCGCCCCAGGCCCCAAATACTGGCAGCAGCGCTGCGATTACGATATCAAATGTGAACTGGACGAAGCGGCACTGAAACTCACAGGCAGCGAGACGATCAATTATTTCAATAACTCGCCCAATACGCTTACCTATCTCTGGTTGCAGCTTGATGAAAACGAGCACAGCAATATCAATAATGCCAATTACCAAACCGGCAGCAATATGCCCGCGCAGATGAGCACCGCCATGATCGACCGGATGGAATCCAGCAAAAAGGATAATGGGTTCGGTTTCAATATCCGCAAGCTCACCGACGCTACCGGCAAACCACTCGCCTATACCATCAACAAGACCATGATGCGGGTTGAATTACCGCTGCCACTGAAACCCGGCCAGCAATTCAAGTTCCTGCTGAACTGGGATTACAATATCCCCGACCGCTTCAAACAGGGAGGAAGAGGTGGCTATGAGTTTTTCCCCGGAGACGGCAATCTTATTTTCACCATGACACAATGGTACCCACGCCTCTGCGTATACAGTGATTTCAAGGGCTGGCAAAACCACCAGTTCACCGGCCGCGGCGAATTCGCACTTACCTTCGGCAATTTCAAAGTACAGATGACCGTACCGGCCGATATGGTGGTAGGTTCCACCGGCGAATGCCAGAATTATGCACAGAACCTTTCGGCAGCACAACTCGCCCGATGGACAAAAGCCCAGACTTCCAAAGAGCCCGTGGAGATCACCACTCTCGACGAAGCCAAAAAAGCGGAGGCCCAAAAAAGCAAAACGAAAAAGACCTGGATCTACAAAGCCGATAATGTGCGTGATTTTGCCTGGACAGCCTCCCGCAAATTTGTCTGGGATGCCATGCCCACCTACGTGGAAAGCAAGAAAGTGATGTGCATGAGCTTTTACCCCAAAGAAGCCTATGGCCTCTACAGGAAATTTTCTACCAAAGCAGTGGCGCACACCATCCGCTCCTATTCCAAATTCACCATTCCCTACCCTTACCCGGTAGCCCAGAGTGTGGAAGCCTCTAACGGTATGGAATACCCGATGATCTGCTTCAATTACGGCCGCACTGAAAAAGACGGCACATATACCGAAGCCACCAAATACGGTATGTTGGGGGTGATCATCCATGAAGTGGGACATAATTTCTTCCCCATGATCATCAACAGCGACGAACGCCAGTGGAGTTGGATGGATGAAGGGCTGAACTCTTTCGTGGAATACCTCACCGAAGAATTGTACGATAATAAATTCCCCGTTCGTGGTAAAGGACCTGCCTGGGCTATCGTGGATTATATGAAGCTCCCGAAGGATGAATTGGAGCCTATCATGGCCAACTCCGAGAATATTGTCCGCTTCGGCCCCAATGCCTATACCAAACCCGCCACCGGCCTCAATATCCTGCGGGAAACGATCATGGGCCGTGAGTTGTTCGATTATGCCTTCAGGGAATATGCACGCCGTTGGGCATTCAAACATCCAGAGCCAGCCGACCTGTTCCGCACGCTCGAAGATGCTTCCGGCGAAGACCTCGACTGGTTCTGGAGGGGATGGTTCTACGGAACTGATCCCTGCGATATTTCACTCGACAACGTTAAATATTTCCGCGCAGATCCCGATGCAAAACCAAGAGGACTGCATGATACCGTGATCATGAGAAAGCTCGACCCTCCCATGGGCTCCAACAATCCGGATATTTCGAAAGAAAGGAACCGGGAAGACAAGAACATCCAGTTCCTCACCGACAAGGATACTGCCCTTCATGATTTTTACTGGAAATATGCACGCGGCATCGAGCCTTACGATTCCACAGCCATCGCCATCCCCGTGCCTGCCGCCAATGAAGTGGCCGATGAGGACGGTAAACAGAAAGCCGCTTCCAAATATTTTTACGAATTGAGCTTCAGCAATAAAGGCGGACTGGTAATGCCTATCATCATCGAATGGACTTACAAGGATGGTACCAGGGAAATAGAACGCATCCCTGTGCAGATATGGCGGCTGAATGAACAAAAAGTGACCAAGGCATTCATGAAAGACAAGGAAGTGGTCTCTATAAAACTAGACCCCATGCGTGAGACCGCCGATATCGATGAAAGCAATAATAGCTGGGGCACGATCCCTGCTCCGTCGAGGTTTGCAGTCTTCAAACAGAAACAGGCAGTCCGCGGACAATCGACTGGCCCCAACCCGATGCAGAAGGCGGAAGAGAAGAAGAAAGGGTTTTAGTTTATAGTCGGCAGTTGGCGATGAGCAGTTGGCAATTAGCAATTAGCAGTTGGGCAAGAGCAAGTATAAATAGTAGCTGCCCGAAATTCACGTTTTTTCAACTGCCAACTGCTAATTGCAAACTGCAAACTGATTATGCGCAAGCCCTGAGGCAAATCCCTAACAAGGCTACTATGAACGGTATCCAGAAGAAGATATAACTATTTTTCATGACCGGTATTTGGAGGGTGATAAATTGTGATGCAAAGATATTGGGGGTTTGTTATCGAAGGGTAGCCGCCGGTGACAGAGACTGCTAAAAAAAAGACAATTATTTCTTTTCAGAGGTCTTATCGGACCTGTCGCCTTTTTTCTTCCGGCCGGTTTCTTTTAGGGCCTTATCGATGATCCATTCCAGTTGCCCGTTCACACTGCGAAACTCATCCCCTGCCCATTTTTCAAGGGCCTTGAAAGTCTCTTCATCGATACGTAATACAAAATTTTTTTTACTGTTCACGATAATGGATTTAGCTTCAACAGCTATTGCTGCTGAACGATAACGGCCTCACCTGTTCTATGGCATACTGTAGCGCCTGCAACCGCCGGGTACCCAGCCAGACCTTCTTGTTATCCCTCAGGATGAATTGCACACCCTGGCTACCTCCTACCTTATGCACCTTCCCATACCTATAGCTCCAGTGATAGCCATAATTCAGGTAAGGATATTTTCTTACCATCACGTCCCTTACTTCAGGCCACGTGATCACACAATACCGCTTGAAAAAAGGCATCCAGCGATAGTAAACGCCTTCATCGGTAAGTACCGTTTCCAGGTTCGTCCAATAGAAGAGCATGTTTGGTATGGCACAGGTGAATAACACGATCACGAAGCGGATCGCAGCATCATGCTTCGATCCCATTTTTCCAGCAAAGCCCAGCACTGCGACCAGGATCAAAGGAAGCAGGCTGCTGACGAGGATCGCGATCCAGACCCAGGTTTCACGGAACCGCTGCACTTCACCGAATAATATTTTGCCGGCTGGTTTACTGACTCTCATGGCAAAAAATTTATTACCGTAAATAATCGATTCCCTGCTATTGGTACAATGTGCCGGTGTTCAGGATCGGCTGAGCGCCTTTCTCACCGCACAATACCACCATGAGATTGCTGACCATCGTGGCTTTCTTTTCTTCATCGAGCTTTACGATCTCTTTCTTCGACAACTGCTCCAGCGCCAGCTCCACCATGCCTACCGCACCTTCCACGATCTTGTAGCGGGCAGCCACGATAGCGGTTGCCTGTTGCCGTTGCAACATGGCGCCGGCGATCTCGGCCGCATAAGCCAGGTGGCTGATCCTGGCTTCACGGATAATGATACCAGCCGGGCGCAACCGGTCATTCAGCTCCTTCTCGAGCAATTCATTGACTTTATCCCCGCCATCGCGCAGGGTGATGCTGGCGGTTTCATCCTCTATTAGATCATACGGACAGGTAGTGGCCAGGTGACGAATGGCCGCTTCACTCTGGATCTTCACATAATGGTCGTAATCCGCTACTTCAAATGCCGCTTTGTAGGTATCCTGCACCTGCCATACGATCACAGCCGCGATCTCGATCGGGTTGCCCATCTTGTCATTCACTTTCAATTTGGCGCTCTCCAGGTTCTGTGCCCGGAGAGAGATCCTGAAAGTAGTGTAAAGCGGGTTCACCCATAGTAGCCCATTCTCCTTCACCGTACCGATATATTTACCGAAGAAGACGCATACCCTGGAGTGATTGGGGTTCACCACCATGATCCCTTTGAAAAGAAAAATGCTGATGACCACCAGGAGGATGCCGCCAAGAACAAATAATCCCGCCGATTCCTCATGGCCGGAATTGATCAGCAATACTACCCCGGCGATCAAACCAACAATGGCCTGGATCAACGCCAGGTAGCCTGAAATGGGTTTAAATACTTTTTCCATATATGATTGTTGTTTTGATGATATCAATTTGATATCAAAAATACATCATTTCCCTGAATGTTCAAAGCCTTATATTTACCAGCGGAAAACTTACAGATATGAAAGGCATTGCTACAACCCTCACAGGCCTCCTGATAGTACTATTCGCAAAGGCCGGGGAAATCGACACTATTTCAGTTTACAGCAACACGATGAAGAAGGAGATCAAATGTGTGATCGTGAAACCGGAACGCTACAGGAAAATGGATAAACTGCCGGTAGTTTACCTGCTTCATGGGTGGAGCGGCAATTATGCGCAATGGGTGAAAGAAGCTACCCAACTGGGCCGTAAGGCCGATGAACTGGGGCTCCTGCTGGTTTGCCCCGATGGGGGTTATGATAGCTGGTATTTCGACAGTCCTATCGATTCTTCCGTTCGCTACGAGACCTTTATCACAAAAGAGCTGGTCCCTTATATCGATACGCATTATAAGACAGATGCCGACAGGCAGCACAGGGCCATTACCGGATTGAGCATGGGTGGACATGGAGCTTTCTACCTTTCCATCAGGCATATAGACCTGTTCGGGGCAGTAGGCAGCATATCGGGAGGCGTTGATTTCAGGCCCTTTCCGAAGAACTGGAATATCTCCGGCAGACTGGGAGATACTGCCTGCTGCAAAACGAACTGGGACCAGCACGTTGTCATCAACCTGGCCGATAAACTACAACCGGGCGACCTGAAAATAACTTTCGATTGTGGGGTGGAAGACTTCTTTATCCCAGGAAACCGGGCCCTGCACCAGAAACTGCTCGATAAAAAGATCGATCATGATTATGCTGAAAGGCCCGGCGGACATACCAGCGCCTACTGGACCAATAGCATCGACTATCACCTGTTATTCTTCAGGAAAGTATTCGACAAAGCGAAATAGTACGGGAGTGATCAATTGCCTGTACTGCCATCGCGGAATTTGATCTTTTTCTTTCCGGCATTTTTCTTTTCGAAATCAAGTATCTCCTGTGGTTTGGTGTTGGGCTTCTTCGTGGTTGCCACGGCTGCCGGCTTGCCGGGGTCTTCCAATTTGCCCAGTGTATAGGTCTCTGAACGGATCAGCGCACCTGTTTCGGCATCGTAATACCTCCACGTCCCATGGCGGATGGAGGCGCCTTCATTCTTTACGACCACTTTCCTGTAAGTATCCAGCTTGTCGGGGTCCTCGATCTCGAGGGTATCATATTCTTTATCGGGGTTCATGGCCTTCCAGCGCTGTTCAAGCCTCAAATTCCCATGAATGGTATAATAGCGGCATACACTGTCTTTAAATCCCCATTTGTAATATTCCACGCCCACCAGGTCGCCCATAAGGCTGTACAGCTTCCATTCACCTTCTTTCCGGTTGTGGGTGTACCAGCCTTCCTCTTCATAGCCGGGCTCGCCCCGCAATTTATCGTAATGATTGAGCCAGGGGCCCTGCTTCCTTCCCAGTTTGTCGATCCGGTTGAGCGTATCGCCATTGTTATTGATCTTATAATCTTTCCATTGTGAATAGCCATTCACAGAAAGGAACAGTGATAATAGGAATATCCAGCGCATCATTCACAAATTTATGGTGAGAAAAACTACAATAATAACGCCAGAACCGGACGTCCATTGTCTGAACCGGGATTATTGGGATGTATGGGATTAGTGGGAATAATCCCGGCCCAGACCAAATTTAATCCTTAATTTGACCCGGTAATAAAATGAACAACCGACATGACGCTTTCGCGCTTTATTGGCTGCTGCCTCTTTCTCTTGATGGCCGGCCATTCGCAGGGACAGCCCAAAACAATTACCGAGATCAAGACAGCCATTGAAAAATCGGGCAATGGACCCCTCTATGTGAAAGATGTGTTGAAGAAAAAATTCAGGATCGATACGGTCATGGTGCTGCGCACCAGCCACTTCAATGGATTGGCCGATAGCCTGGCCTATCATGGTAAAGTGGGTAAGGTGTACGGTCCCTACGACAAAGGCAGGATACTGGTGCAGGTGCTCGCCCAGGTGCCCAATACCTTCAACCGCGTCAGCCAGATCTATATCGACACATCTGTTTTCATGCGGCGGTTCGCCGATTCACTGGCCGATGATATTATCGGCAGGATACAGCAGGGAAAAGCCAGCTTTGAGGACATGGCACAGACATATTCCATGGGCGGGGAATCAGCTACCAGGGGCGACCTGGGATGGGTGGCTGCCGGCTCCATGATCCCGCAGATCGAAAAGGAACTGGCCAAAAGAAAGAAGGGGGAAGTCTTTAAAGTCTGGACTGCCGCCGGCGTGCATATCCTGCGAAAAACGGAGAACCCGAAGCAGGCAACCGGGTTCGCTTTGATGATGCGGGTATTACTGTAAGATCACCTGCTCAACAGGTAGGTAAGCGCCAGCTCATAGCCAGTAAGGCCCAATCCGAAAATACTGCCTGCCGATTTGCCCGATACATGCGAGAGCTTCCTGAATTCCTCACGGGCATGCACATTCGAAATATGTACTTCCACTACCGGTGCTTTGATCGCTGCAATGGCATCACCGATGGCCACTGAAGTATGGGTATACCCGGCGGGATTCAGGATGATGCCATCATATTCAAACCCTACACGCTGGATCTCATCGATCAGCTCGCCTTCCACATTGCTCTGGAAATAATGAAATTCAACATTTGGGTATTTGGCTTTCAGGGATTCCAGATATTTCCCGAACGGCATATTACCATAAATATCCGTTTCCCTTTTACCGAGCAGGTTGAGATTGGGCCCATTGATAATAGCGATCTTCATATTATGGTTTGTGCGCTAAAATACGATGGATTTTCGACTACCTGTGCCGGGGACGATCTTATTTACAGGTATACTGGAATTTCCGGGTCAGTACCTGGGAAACATTACCACCAGGGTCCCTGTAAGTAGCAACAGAGCCAGTCACTTTTTTTGAATTATCTACTACGTAGGTTATTTCCACTGAATAACCACTGGAATTCCGATATGATTTCAATAGATATTTTCCGGCATAGATATCGTAAATACTGGCAGGCAGAAGATCATCCATTCCCATATTATTTTCAAAATTCAGATATGCCAGGGAATGAAAGGGATTCAGGATATTGGTGTAGGTAAACTCCGTGATGGATCTAAGGGAATTATTATAACCGCTAAACGTCTTTATGCTGACGAGGTTCTTGTTGGCGTCGTAATACAGAGAATCGTATTCATAGATGCCGGTGCCACCGAATATTTCATAGATATTTACCCTGGCAAGAACCGTATCATCCTTGTACTCCATGGAAACCCTGTTCACAGGGGCTTCCGCCGATGTGATCCTTCCTTTGCTGTTGCAAATAAAATCAGTAGTTGTTCCACCCCGAAGATTGAAGAAAGATGCCAGGAATCCATTGGCATCGTAACTGATCAGTGTGGTATCGTGGTGCGAAGAATCGATCCTGGCAGTTACCCGGTTCTGATCGTCATATTTAAACAGGTAAACAGTATCACGAATACCAGTGCCCTGCACCATCCTTGTCAACCGGCAATCAGAAAGGTCCGTAGCTCCTGGGGGCTCAGTATCTTCAGCACTGATCTCTTTCTGACAGGATGCCAATACAAATAATGCGGCCAAACTCATGTAAATAGCTTTCATTCCAATACTTTTTTAAAAATGGTAAATACTGTTTTTTCGAAAGAATGATTGGAATAAATATAGGGAGCGCTTACCCGTTCTTACTGATGATCCCTGATCATCGCAATGAAATCATCGAACAGGTAACGGCTATCGTGCGGGCCCGGCGTGCTTTCCGGATGGTATTGCACAGAGAAAGCAGGCTTGCCTTTCAGTCGGATACCTTCGATGGAATCGTCATTGAGGTTCACGTGGGTCACTTCCACATGGCTGGCTTTCTGGATCGCCTTGGGGTCGACGCCGAAGCCATGGTTCTGTGTGGTCACCTCACATTTGCCGGTGAGCAGGTTCTTGACAGGGTGGTTGAGCCCCCTGTGGCCATGGTGCATTTTGAAAGTAGGTATATCACTGGCCAATGCCAGGAGTTGGTGGCCCAGGCAGATGCCGAAGGTGGGCTTATTTTCCTTCAATACTTCCTTTACTGTTTCGATGGCATAGTCCATGGCGGCCGGGTCGCCGGGGCCATTGGAGATGAAATAGCCATTGGCAGGAAATGTCTTCAATTCCTTGATGGTGGTTTTGGCAGGGAATACTTTCAGATAAGCGCCCCTGTCGACCATACACTGCAGGATATGTTGTTTGGTGCCATAATCGAGCACCGCGATCTTCACATCGGAGTTGGCATCGCCCATGGTATAGGCTTCTTTCGTGCTCACCAGGCTGGCAAGCTCGAGGCCATCCATGCCAGGGGTTTTGGTCAGTTCTTTCTTCAGTTCTTCTATGTCGAGGATCTCGGAGGAGATGATACAGTTCATGGCCCCTTTCTCGCGGACATGTGTCACGAGGGCGCGGGTGTCGATACCTTCGATGCACACGATATTATTGGCCTGCAGCCAGGTTTCGAGAGAGCCATTCGCCAGCTTACGGGAGTACTGCGCTTCAAGGTTACGGGCGATCAGGCCGCGGATCTTCACACTGTCCGATTCCACTTCATCATCCTTGATGCCGTAGTTGCCTACGTGCACATTGTTCATGATGATGATCTGTCCATAATAGCTGGGATCGGTAAATACTTCCTGGTAGCCGGTCATTCCGGTGTTGAAACAGATCTCGCCGGTGGTGGTGCCGATCTTGCCAAATGCTTTACCATGATGAACAGTGCCATCTTCCAGGAGGAGGATAGCGGGTCTTTGAAGAGGAGTAGACATGTTTTTCAAAAAAAGTTTTGCAAAGAAAAAGAATTATTGAATGTGAATAACAGTTAATTGTTCACAGGAGGCTCAAAAAAAGCCCCGGCATTCGCCGGGGCCTCGTATTGATCAGTTCAATCATTTCTTTATTCGGCTGATTTTTCTTCGGAAGCGGCACCTGCCCCGTCGGCAGTCTTGGCTTTCTTGGCGCCTGTTCTGCTACGACGTGTTTTCCTGGCTGCTTCTTTAGCTTCGCCTTTGCCTTTACCGTAGATCTCGTTGAAATCAACCAGCTCGATCAGGGCCTGTTCTGCATTATCACCGAGGCGGATACCCAGTTTGATGATACGGGTATAACCACCGGGACGGCCGCCTATTTTCTCAGCGATGGTGCTGAACAGTTCGGTAACCGCTTCTTTATCCTGCAGGTAGCTGAATACCACACGACGCTGGTGCGTGGTGTTCTCCTTGGCCTTGGTGATCAGCGGCTCGATATAGGTGCGCAATGCTTTGGCTTTGGCCAGCGTAGTTACGATACGTTTGTGTACGATAAGCTGGGAAGCCATATTGCTCAGCAATGCTTTTCTATGGGAGGCCGTTCTGCCCAGGTTGTTGATCTTGTCTCCGTGACGCATGACTTTTGTTTTTATTCCCTCACACCGTGTCAGGAATTGTGAGGTACTTGTTTAGATTGAATTACAGTTCTTCTTTATCGAGACCCAGTTTGCTGAGGTCCATTCCGAAGTGCAGACCTCTTTCGGCCAGCACCTGCTCGATCTCGGCCAGTGATTTCTGACCGAAATTGCGGAATTTCATCAGGTCTTCCTGCTCATATTGAACGAGCTCGCTGAGAGAGTTGATCTTGGCGGCTTTCAGACAGTTGAAAGCGCGAACAGACAGATCGAGGTCTTCCAGCGGGGTCTTCAGGATCTTGCGCAGTTGAAGCATCTGCTCATCCACCACATCCTCTTTCTTGTCTTCCTTGTTGTCGAAAGTGATGTTCTCATCGGTGATGATCATCAGGTGTTGGATCAGGATGCGGCTGGCTTGTTTTACAGCTTCTTCAGGATGAATGGTACCATCGGTGGTAACGTCCATCACCAGTTTCTCATAATCGGTGCGCTGTTCAACACGCGTATTCTCGATGGCGTATTTCACATTCTTGATAGGTGTGAAGATGGCGTCTGTAGGGATATATCCGAACGGGGCATCTTTCACCTTGTTCTCTTCAGCAGGAACGTAACCGCGACCTTTGGAGATCGTCAGTTCCATATCGAGCTTGGCAGAGGTATCGAGGGTGCAGATCAGCAGCTCGGGGTTCATGATCTCGAAGCTTTGGGTAGCTTCGCCGATCATGCCGGCTGTGAGCTCGTTCTTGTTCTTAATGCTGAGGGTGATCTTTTCCTGACCGATCTCATGTTCCACTTTCTTTTTGAAGCGGACCTGTTTCAGGTTCAGGATGATCTCCAGTACATCTTCTGTAATGCCCTTGATGGTAGCGAATTCATGATCCACCCCTTCAATCCGGATACCCACGATCGCATACCCTTCCAGTGAACTGAGCAATACCCTGCGCAGGGCATTACCGATGGTTACACCGAAACCGGGTTCCAACGGGCGAAACTCGAATTGAGCTTCGAATTCCGTTGCTTTCTGCAAAACGATTTTGTCTGGCTTTTGGAAATTTAAAATGGCCATATTTTAAAATTTCGGTTTTTTTTGATGAAAAGTAAGAGTGCCGGGTGAGATCGTCTCACCTTCCCATTACTTAGAATACAATTCAACAATCAACTGCTCCTTAATGTTCTCCGGAACGCTTTCACGCTCTGGGTAGGCCACGAAGGTGCCTGTCATTTCTGCTTCATTCCAGTCGAGCCAGCTAAATTTTGCATTTTTGCCGCGGAACTGGCCGGTAATGGATGCGTTGGTCTTGTCTTTTTCTTTGACACCGATCACATCGCCGGGTTTCAGTTGGAAAGAAGGTACATTCACCACTTCTCCGTTCACAGTGATATGCTTATGGGAAACCAACTGGCGGGCGCCCGGGCGGGAAGCTGCCAGGCCGAGGCGGTAAACCGCATTGTCTAACCGGGCTTCCAGCAGTTTCATGAGGATCTCACCGGTAGCGCCTTTACGACGGGATGCTTCCTCAAAAGTTTTGCGGAATTGTTTTTCCAATACACCGTAAGTGTATTTGGCTTTTTGCTTTTCCTTCAACTGCAGGGCATATTCACCCGGAGCTTTACGTTTGCGGGTAGGACCGTGCTGTCCGGGAGGATTGCTGTTCTTGCTCAGGTATTTGCCATTACCTAAAATGGGTTCGCCGAAAATGCGACAGATCCTTGTCTTTGGGCCTGTGTAACGTGCCATAATTTGTTTGCTGATTTTTTGGTGACGGCATACGATCGGTAAAAATCATTAAAATAAATCGCATGCCCGGTTATGAATATGAGGTCTGATGCAGGAAGTCTGAAGTCAGATCGGAACCTCCGATTTCAAACAGCCAACTTCGGACTTCGTTTTTATACTCTTCTCTTTTTAGGAGGGCGGCAGCCATTGTGCGGAAGTGGGGTTACGTCCTTGATCATCACCACTTCGATGCCGTTCTGTGCCAGGCCGCGGATAGCGCTCTCACGACCGGCCCCGGGGCCTTTTACGAAAACGTCCACTTTCTTCACACCGGCGTCGAATGCTGTTTTGGTAGCATCGGCAGAAGCCATCTGGGCTGCATACGGAGTGTTCTTCTTGGAACCCCTAAATCCCATTTTACCGGCACTGCTCCAGGAGATCACCTGGCCGTTCTTGTTGGTAATGCTGATGATGAGGTTGTTGAAACTGGCGGTGATATGTGCATCGCCGTAGGAATCAACTTTTACGATCCTTTTCTTCGCAGCGGCTTTCGCGCTGTTCCCTTTTGCATTGGGTGCTTGTGCTTTTGCCATAATTCTTTACAGGTAATCTTTCTCTTTTAAAAATGGCTCACCGGAGTGAGTGGGACCGATCCTCCTGCTGACCGGGCTATCCGGCATCGATCCAAGTTGAAGGCGCATGATCACTCCTGCGCCTGGTCTATGGTGAATAAACAGTAAAAGACGCAATGGATTGCGTCTTTACAATTTATTTCTTAGCGGCTTTCTTCTTACCGGCTACCGTTTTACGCTTACCTTTCCTGGTACGGCTGTTGGTACGAGTACGTTGACCACGAACGGGCAATCCTTTACGATGGCGCAATCCGCGATAGCAGGCGATATCGAGCAAACGCTTGATGCTCATCTGCACTTCAGAACGTAACTGTCCTTCCACTTTGAACTCATTGGTAATGATATTACGGATAGCATTCAGTTCATCGTCGTTCCAGGCGTGAACTTTCTTATTATGATCAATACCAGCTTTGTCCAGGATGTACTTGGCAGTAGAGGGGCCGATACCATAGATATAGGTAAGGCCGATCTCTCCTCTTTTATTTTTTGGTAAGTCTACACCGGCAATACGTGCCATATTCGATTTCTGATTTAAATTTTACGATGTTGATTGTCAACAGGCTTAACCCTGACGCTGCTTGAAGCGGGGATTCTTCTTGTTGATCACATACAGACGGCCTTTTCTCCTCACGATCTTGCAATCGGCGCTGCGCTTTTTAATGGATGCTCTAACTTTCATCTCTCTGAATTTTATAAATTGTTATTGTATCAACGCAATAATTTGCGCCTTTACTTATACCTGAAAATTATTCTTCCCCTCGACAGATCGTAAGGGCTCATCTCAACCCCCACTTTATCGCCCGGTAAAATACGGATGTAATTCATGCGCATCTTTCCGGAGATGGTGGCCAAAATCTCGTGGCCGTTTTCCAACTTCACCTTGAACATAGCGTTGGACAAGGCTTCCGTGATTTTTCCATCTTGTTTAATTAGCGGTTGTTTACCCATACACGTTTAAGGAGGCGCAAAGATAGGATAATCAGCCAGAAATATGAAAAAAATGGCTAAAATTTTCCATATCACCGGGAAAGCTGACTGGTCCGGCCCTTTTTTAACCCTTTATAACCGGTAAAATTGCTCAGGCGGGGTTTAATTCTACCTTGGTCATTTGATAATAGTGGTTCTGAAGCTCATGCACATTGATCGCCTGGTGGAGATGCCTGCGATCCTCCCGCCACCAGATCTCCATGTTATTCCAGTTACCTTTCTGGGGCAATAACACCCGGAATGAATCCCGCATGTACTTTACAGAGCCATCTCCATTCTCATGTTTGTGGAAACCAAGCTTTAAGAGCTGGTTTTCATTCAGGGGGATGGGGTACAGATGGTCGGGAGTGAACCAGAATTCCTGAACATCGGTCTCCACGCAGACCTCTTTATCTTCCCTGTTCAGTTCTTTTACCACGCCTTCCCATTGCTGGCCTTCATATTCGGCCATAACGATGTCTCCTGGCTTTAGTTCTGAAAGTTTGATCATACTGGCAGCAGTTTTTGTGAATTCCGAATTTAACCAATGCCGCCGAAAATGTCAAATTATTTAATTGTGGAGAGGGTAGGGAGTTAGCAGTGGGCAATTGGCAATTGGCAGTCGGTAGTTGCGTACTTTAATAGTGACTATTCGAAATTCGGGGGTTCTCAACTGCCCACTGCCAATTGCCCACTGTTAACTCCCTCAAAGTCCGCTTTCAGCCAGCTTCTCCCCGATGAACCGGAGATTCTCGGCGGAGAGCTGTACATCGATGGCGCCTGCGTTCTGAACGGCCTGCTCCGCATTCCTCGCCCCTACCAGCGCCACGGTGATGCCGGGCTGCTCGATGGTCCAGCGGATCACCAACTGGGCCAGGGTCGCATTTTTCGATTCGGCCAGCGGCTTCAGTTTGTCGAGGAAGCTGTTCACTTTGCGGATATTCTCTTCCGTATAGAAGCGGTTCCCTTCACGGGTATCGCCTTCACCGAACCGGTGCCCGGGTTTGATCTTTCCGGTGAGCAGTCCGCGTTGCAAAGGGCTATAGGCTATGATCGATTTTTTATGGCTGACGGCATAGGGCACCAGTTCCTTCTCTATATCGCGCAGCACCATGCTGTAAGGCACCTGGTCGGAGGCGAGGCTGATAGTCTGCTCCGCTTCTTTCATCTGTCCGGTCGAATAATTGCAGACGCCTGCGGCCCTGATCTTGCCCTCCTGTTTCAATTGAACCAGCGCTTCCATGGTCTCTGCAATGGGCGCCGAAGTGGTGGGCCAGTGGAGCTGGAAAAGATCGATATAATCCGTGTTCAATCTGCGCAGGCAATCCTCACATTCTTTGATCACGCTGGCTTTGGTGGCCAGTTTGTACATATCGAACGGTTTGCCGTCATTGTCGCGGGTGTTGAAATAAAATTCGCCTTCCTGCACATCCCACCGCAAACCGAATTTGGTGAGCAGTTGAACTTTTTCACGCGGAATATGCTCCAGCGCTTCTGCCACTATTTCTTCACTGAGCCCCTGCCCGTAAGCAGGCGCCGTATCGATGCTCGTTACACCGAGATCATAGGAGGCCCTGATCGCTTTTACTGCATCCTTCCTGTTGGCCCCGCCCCACATCCAGCCACCAATGGCCCATGCGCCAAATGTGATGGCAGATAACCGGATGTCCGTTTCCCCCAGCTTTCTGTATTCCATATACTTTTTTTGTGGGGCAAATTTACCGGATCGACCAAAGATTTCTGGTTAATTTATTATGCTCTTTTCCTGTAATTGATCACTGCCGATCCATTCAGCACTACGGCAAATCCCAGGATGGTAAGGAGGTGATACCTGATATCGAATAAACTGCTGCCCTTGAGGATCACCATCCTCATTACTTCAATGAAATAGCTTACCGGGTTTATTTTGGTGATGGCCTGCGCCCAGGCAGGCATGCTGTCGATCGAAGTGAATAGTCCGCCCAGCAGGATGAAGACCATCATGATGAAAAAAGATAAGAGCATGGCCTGTTGCTGGCTGCCGGTGTAGGTAGAGACCAGCAGGCCAAGACCAAGCACAGCAAGCAGGTACAGGGCAGCAAAGCAATAGATCGTGAGAAAACTTCCCACCGGGGTGATGCCATAGATCACCCTGGCAAGGGTCAGGCCGATGGTCAGCATGGCCAATCCCAGTATCCAGAACGGGATCAGCTTGCCCAAAATAAAATGGACCTTCCTCACAGGCGTAACATTGATCTGTTCGATCGTACCGATCTCTTTTTCTTTCACGATGTTCAGAGAAGTGAGAAAAGCGCCCACCATCGTTACCAGGCTCACCAGGATGCCCGGCACCATGAAATATTTATAATTCAGCAATGGATTGAACCAGTTGGAAGAAGTGATCTCGATATTCTGTTCTGCGCTGAACCGGGGGAACTGCACCCATTTCAGGCGCACCTCCCTGTTATAGTCCTGGATGATGCTTCGCAGGTAAGCCGCGCCCAGGTTGGCTTTGGTGCCATTGATGGCGTTGACCGCCATGAAAAGGGTGGATTGGTCCTCTTTCACCAGTTCCTTTTCGAAAGATGCCGGTATTTCGAGGATCAGGTCGGAACGGTCCTTCTCCACTTCATGCAGGGCGCTGTTATAGGAGCTGGAATAATCGTTCAATTGAAAATAACCGGAAGCCGTGATCTTTTCCCTCAATTGACGCGAATACTTGGAGTGATCGTGGTCCACCACGCTGAGCCTGATATTTTTTACTTCATAATCGGCGGCCCAGGGAAGCACCAGGAGTTGGATCACCGGTACGAGGAAGATGATCCGCAGGATGGCCGGATCGCGGAAGATCTGGCGGAATTCCTTTTGCAGTAAAAATTTTAGTGTGCGCATAGGCGTTATTTTTTGGTATCAGGCCAGTCTTATTTTGAATTTCCTGATACTGAGCACCAGGAAGAATAATGTCATGCCTGCCAGGATCAGTGTTTCCTTCCAGATCGCCCCCAGCCCGAGCCCTTTGATCATGACCGACCTTGCGATCTCATAATACCATCTCGCAGGCACCAGGTGTGAGATGATGCGCAGGGGCAGCGGCATATTCTCGATGGGGAACATAAAACCGCTCAGCAGCACCGTGGGCAGGAAAAGCCCCGTGAGTGAAATGAACATCGCTGTTTGCTGTGAATTGGTGGCGGAAGAGATCAGCAGCCCGAGTGACAAAGTAGTGAGCGTAAAGAGAACGCTTTCGCCGATCAGCAGGAGCAGGCTTCCGTTGATCGGCACATCCAGTACAAAAACACTCAGCAGGAGGATGGTGGTGATATTGATCATGGATAACAGGAGGTACGGGACGGCCTTCGCCACGATGATCTTCAGCGGTCGCACCGGCGATACCAGCATGACCTCCATGGTGCCCATCTCCTTTTCACGAACGATGGTGATGGCCGTCATCATGGTGCAGACCAGCATCAGCACCAGGGCCATTACACCGGGCACGAAGTTGTAAGCGCCTTTCAATTGTGGATTGTACAACATCCGCATTTCCGTATCGATCGTATAGGGCAACCGGCGATCGCCTGTTATCCGGCTCTGGTAATCCTTGATGATGGAGGTAGCATAATTCACGAGCGTAGTGGCCACATTGGGATCGGAAGCATCGGCCACCAATTGCACCTGCGCCGTATTGAAATGTTGCAGGTCGTTATTGAATTGTTGGGGGAATACCACGACCAGCTTGATCTTTCCTTCCCGGAACGCTTCTTCGATATCGCGGTAGGAATGCAGGTCGGCGGCGATATCGAAATAACGGCTTGCATTCAGCTCGCTGCGGATGGCGGTACTGGCAATATCATTGGCATTGTCGAGCACCGCGATCCTCGAATTCTTCACTTCATTGGTGAGGGCAAAGCCAAAGATCAGGATCTGCATCACAGGCATGCCGAGCAGGATGAACATCGTGCGCTTATCGCGCAGGATATGGTGAAATTCTTTTTTGACGAAGGATAAGAACTGTTTCATTTAATCGAGTATTGTTGTTCTGGTGATAGGTTGATAAGGTGATGCAATCCCAGTGATGTCCTTGTCAACTTGTAAACCTGTTAACCTGTCAACCTAGTCCGCGCTCCGTGTTGCTTTCCGGGCCAGCTTCAGGAATACTTCGTCCATGGAAGCAGCATTCATCGACCGTTTCAGCTCCCCTGGCGAACCGAGTGCTTCCACCCGCCCATCGACCATGATGGAAATGCGGTCGCAGTATTCGGCCTCATCCATATAGTGTGTGGTGACGAAAACAGTGATGCCCACTTCGGCAGCTTCATAGATCATATTCCAGAACTCCCTTCTTGTTACAGGGTCTACTCCACCGGTCGGCTCATCGAGGAATACGATCTGTGGTTCATGGAAGATCGCCACGGAGAATGCCAGTTTCTGTTTCCAGCCCAGTGGCAGCGAGCCCACCAGTTTGTTGGCTTCCTGTTCCAGGTGCAGTTGTTTCAGCAGCCTGGCCGTTTTCTCTTTGATGAAGGCATTGCTTTTGCCATAGATCCCGGCATAGAAGCGGATATTTTCCCTGATGGTGAGGTCTTCATAAAGGGAGAATTTCTGGCTCATATAGCCGATATTCTTTTTGATGTCTTCCGTTTGCCGGTATACATCGAAGCCAGCTACCGTGGCTTTTCCTTCGGTGGGGATCGATAGTCCGCAGAGCATGCGCATGGCCGTCGTTTTACCGGCGCCGTTAGCTCCCAGGAACCCGAATATCTCCCCTTTATGAACGTTGAACGTGATATCGTCCACTGCCTTGAAATCACCAAACTTCTTGGTGAGATGTTCTGCTGTTATGATGTAATCGGAGCTCATGGATCAATTTTTCATTAATGCCATAAAACAGTCTTCTATATTGGGTTGGATGGTGCATACTTCCGCGGAATGATGGCCATGCTGTTCGAGAAAGCTGCGCAGTTGCTCCTCCCGGTAGCCGGCCTTCATCACCAGATGATGATATTCCCCGAAAGGATAGCAGTCTTCCACGTCTTCATATTGTTTGAGGTCGTTCTGCAAACGCAACATCTGTTGTGCCTTGATAGCGAGCAGGGGTCGGTTATATTGTCCGATGATGGCCTGCGGCGTATCGACCGAGAGAAGCTGGCCGTTCTGTATCAGCGCTACCCGGTCGCACAGACCGGCTTCATCCATATAAGGTGTCGATACCAGAATGGTGATACCCTGTGCTTTGAGCTGTTTCAACATATCCCAGAATTCCTTCCGTGATACCACATCGACCCCCGTGGTAGGTTCATCGAGGAACAGAACGACAGGCCGGTGGATCAACGCACAACTCAGCGCCAGCTTTTGTTTCATCCCACCTGATAATTTTCCTGCTCTCCTCTCCTTGAATTTTTCGATCTGTGAGTAGATGTCTTTGATTAGGTCATAGTTCTCTTCGATGGTGGTGTTGAAGATCGTGGCAAAGAATTCCAGGTTCTCTGCCACGGTGAGGTCCTGGTATAATGAAAAACGGCCAGGCATATATCCAACCTCCTTGCGGATGGCCTTGTATTCTTTCACGATATCATGACCATTTACGATGGCGCTGCCTCCATCGGGCAGGAGCAGTGTGGTGAGAATGCGGAAGAGAGAGGTTTTACCAGCGCCATCCGGGCCGATGATCCCGAACATCTCCCCTTTTTTTACCTCGAAGGAGACGCCGCGGAGGGCTTGCACCGTTTCTTTGTTGGAGCCATAATGCTTTACGATATTTTCCACCACCACTGCCCCATCGCCGGGCGATCCGTTCGGTTTTTTATTTAAAAATGACTTCTCCATACATACCGATTTTAATGTAACCGTCATTTTTGACTTTGATCTTAATGGCGTACACGAGGTTCGCGCGCTCTTCTTTGGTCTGGATGGTCTTGGGAGTGAATTCAGCCTTATCGGATATCCAGGTAATGGTCCCCGTTAGCTCACGGTAATTCCTGGCCCCATCGTCGATGAGCACCCTTACCGGCTGATTGAGCTTTACCTGTGATAGCTGTGCGCCGGTGATATAGGCGCGAAGGGTCATGGTAGACAGATCAGCGATCTTGTAGAGGGCTTTGCCGGCGGCCGTCATTTCCCCGGCTTCTGCATATTTGGTGATCACGGTACCGGCCACCGGGTTCACGATGCTGGCGCGTTTCAACTGGTCGTCGAGTTGGGCCACCCGTTTTTCCAATGGCTTTCCTTCACTGAGGATGCTCCTGTTCTGGGTGGAGACATTGCTGCGCTGAACATTGATCTGCTGTTGGGTGACCGACATCTGTTTTTTCACTACATCGATCTGTGCATTGAGATCGTCGAGCTGTTTGGCGGTGGCGGCATCGCTTTTGATCAGGGCTTCGGTGCGTTTGCGTTCATACAGCAGGTTTTCGAGCTGCGATTGCTGAACCGTGAGCTGGTCCTGCAATAGTTTCACCTGCGGGGCCAAGTCGGACGTTTTTTCGCGGAGCGCATCGATACTGGCTTTCACCTGTTCTTTCTGCAGGGAAAGATTTTCTGCGTCGATGGTGCCGATGGTCCTGTCTTTGGGAATGGAATCGCCTTCTTCAACCTGGAATGTCAGCAGCTTTCCGGTCAATTCCGCCGATACGATCACTTCATCCACTTCAAAAGTGCCTGATGCATCGAAGGTCTGTTTATTACCTTGACAGGCTGCCAGCAATCCTGCCATCAATACGGGAATAAGCATCTTTTGCATAGAAAAATATTTTTTGCGTTTGGTCATTTTATTGGTTGCCTGATATGGTTTGATAATTGATCTGCGCCTGTAACAGTTGAAGGCGATGGGTGATGAGCTGCAGCCGGGCCTGATCCTCCGCATTCACTTCCCGGAGAAAATCATTGGCCGTGATCACACCGTTTTCCAGTTGTGCGTTGGCAGCTTCTTTCACCCGAACACGGATATCGATGATCTGCTGATCGGTGTTGATAAGCTGTTCGAGTTTAGCGAGGTCCGATTGCTGTTGCTTCAGTTGGGTGTTGGTGTTGAGCAGGAACAGGTCTTTCTGAACGTCCACCATCTTCTGGTTCAGTGAGAGTAGCTGTTTTTCTTTCCTGGAAGTATACAATCCTCCGAGCGACCAGTTCAGGCGGATGCCTCCAATATAGAACCAATCGAACTGGTTCTTCAGCATATTCAGGCCGGGCCTTCCATATCCACCCTGCACGAATAAACTGGTGCGTGGCCTGTTCTTCGCATCGATCAGTTGGTCTTGTACTTTGAAGAGACTGTCCTGGTACGTGAACAACTTCATCTCCGGCCGGTTGATCCCTGCGGCCAAAGCGTAAGTGACCGTGGGTGTGATCAGTTGTATGCCGGCAGGCAGCTCACGGCCAAGGAAAAGCGACAATACATCTACCAATCCCTTTCTGTTGGCCTGCAGCTCGATGGTACGCTGATCGTTCTTCAGCAACTCCGCTTCCAGCACGAGTTGGTTGGAGCGGAGCGCAGTACCGTTTTGTACCTGTGCGGAGACGCGCTGGATGCCGAGGCGAAGATCTTTCTTCAACAGTTCGGTTTGTTTGAGCTGTTCATCCACCAGCAGGATGCCCAGGTACAATTGATTGATCCTTTCTTTCAGCTTGTACAATTCCACTTCTGCTTTCTGGTCTTCCACGAGCCCGTTCACCTGTTGCATATTCTTCTGGGCGGCCATGCTGCCACCATCGTAGAGCAATTGTGAGACTTCCGCCGTGATCTTGTACTGGTCTTTCGAAGGGTCTTCGATATTGATACCGGGTATTTTCACCGGCACGCTGGTCACGGCGGATTGATAGGTAGCCTGACCGGCAATATTGAGCTGCGGCAGGTATCCCTTACCGATATTTTCGATGGTGAGTGCGGCAGTCTGTTGCACAAGTCCTTTCTGCCGGATCATTGGGTAATGCTGCTGCGCCAGTTGGTAGGCTTGCTCAAGGGTAAGCGTGGTATTGTCTTGCCCGAACGCGGAGGAAACGGTCAAAAGGAAAATGAACATTCTCCATTTAACCATCTTGTTTAACCATTTAGTCAATGCCTGCATAAAAAAAATTATTTACGTATGGAATCGATGATGAATTGGGCCACGCTTGTTTTTCGTTGCTCCATCACCTGTTTGAATTGTGCTTCACTCAAATTGAACACCAGCTTTGCCATGGGTTTGGCCGCGAAAGGGAATACACACATGGAGACCATATTCAATATCAGCTCCAGGGGGTTGATGGGTTTGATGATACCTTTGGCCGCTTCTTTTCTCACCTGCGCAGCCAGCTTTTCGACAGGAGGTTTTTCACCGCCCCAGATCTTCTCGAGGAATTTGGCTCCATCCTGTTTGTGCATTTCAGTGAGGATGAAAGTGGGCAGGTAAGGATTCTCGCTCAGCATATTCATATAGGTGGTGGTGAATGCCCGGATCTTATCGAACAGGGGTTGCTCCGATTCGAAGAGCATGGACACCCTGGGCATGAACCGTGCAGCGGCATCGAGGAAGATCACTTCGAACAATTTGTTCTTGTTTCTGAAATAGTAATGCAGCAACGCTTTGTTGATCCCTGCTTTATCGGCAATGTCCTGCATCCTGGCCCCTGCCATTCCCTGCTCCATGAAAACTGCCCTGGCCGCTTCGAGTATCTTCTGCTCCGTAGTTTGATCTTTTTGTTTTTTGTTCATGATTTAACCAGATAGTTTAACCAAATAGTTAAAACAAAACTAATCTAAATATCCATTACCTGGAGCACGATTTTGGGATTTAAAGTATTGGGAGGGTATCTCGTTGATTTTCAGAAAATCGTTCTTAAAAAAATTTCCATCTTTCCTCCTGATCCTTTAAATCCCAAAAATCATGGTTCAGACAATTTACTCTGCCCAGCTCATCGTATAATTCGGATTTTCAATGCCCAATGCTTCCCGCGTCAATTGCAGCGGATGGAAGGTATCGACCATCACGGCCAGTTCTTTGGTCTCTTTGGCGCCGATGCTTTTCTCCACCGCTCCCGGATGCGGGCCATGCGGAATACCGGCGGGATGCAAGGTGATCATGCCACGGGTCACATTCTTGCGGCTCATGAAATCCCCGTCTACATAATACAATACTTCATCGCTGTCGATATTGCTATGGTTATAGGGAGCGGGAATAGCCTGGGGATGGTAGTCGAACAACCTCGGACAAAAAGAACAGACCACAAAGTTGTTGGCCTCGAAGGTCTGGTGTACAGGTGGTGGCTGATGCACACGGCCAGTGATCGGTTCGAAATCGTGGATGCTGAATGCAAATGGATAACAATATCCGTCCCACCCTACGATATCGAATGGATGGTGGGCATAATGCAGGCCATAGAGAATGCCTTTCTTTTTCGTGCGGATGAGAAAATCGCCTTTCTCATCGAAAGTAGGCAGGTTGGAAGGCGGCCGGATATCCCTTTCGCAATACGGCGAGTGCTCCAGCAATTGCCCGTATTTGCTCAGGTATTTTTTGGGGAAGCGGATGGGGCTGAAGGATTCCACGATGAACAAACGGTTATGGTTATCCTTGAAATGGATCTGGTAGATTGTGCCTCTCGGTATCACCAGGTAATCGCCGTACGAGAACGGCAACTCACCATACATGGTGCGCAATACTCCGCTGCCTTCATGCACGAAGATCATTTCATCGGCATCGGCATTCTTGTAAAAATAATTGCCTGTTCCTCCTTCCGGCGCTGCCAGTACGAGGTGACAATCGTTGTTCACCAACACCGCTTTGCGGCTTTGCAGGTAGTCTTTTTCAGGTGCGATCCTGAAACCATCGAAGCTCCTGTGCTTGAGCATTTTTTCTTCCGCCACCTGCGGCATTATATTCACCGGTTCATCCGTTTTAATGATCTGTGTGGGCGGATGGGTATGATACAACAAGGAATAATCGTTTGAAAACCCTTCGGTTGAAAACAATTGTTCGGAATACAGGCCCCCGTCCGGCTTGCGGAACTGGGTATGACGTTTATGGGGAATATGCCCGAGTTTATGATAGTAAGCCATGAGAATGCGTTTTTTGAAATTTTAAAATTGGTGATCTGCCATCGCCTTCGGGGATTGACGCTTTACCATAGGCGCCTACGCTAATGCTTCGACGCCCGATGCGGTTAAGCTCAGGTCTTGTTCAATGATTGATGATGCGATGATCGGTTAACAGAGATCGTTTATCGCCCGTCCAGTTCCAGGGAGACCATCAGGAAATAATATTTCCAGCGACGCTTATCGATCCAATAGGTAAAATTGCGGAAGAATGGCATAGCATTTTTGATCGTATTATAAAGGTAAGCTATTTTATACCGATTTTTGCGGGCCGGGCGTGCCCGGCCCGCAATTTTCAATATGACACGCATAGGTTTGATCTCAGATACGCACCGTTACCTCGATCCCGCTGTTCTCACCCATTTCAGGGACTGCGATGAGATCTGGCATGCCGGGGATTTCGGTACCCTCTCCCTGGCCCAAGAACTGGCTGCCTTCAAACCCCTTCGCGGTGTGTACGGCAATATAGATGGACAGGACATCCGCAGCGTCTATCCCGAAAAACTCCGCTGGACCTGCGAAGGCTTGGAAGTGTTCATGACGCATATCGGCGGTTATCCTCCCCGTTACAATCCCGCGGTCAGAAAAGAGCTTATCGCCCATCCCCCCAAACTCTTCATCTGTGGGCATTCCCATATACTCAAAGTGATATATGACGAACAATTGCAATGTCTTCACATGAATCCCGGGGCAGCCGGTAAAGAAGGCTGGCATAAAGTGCGTACGCTCATTACGTTCGTGATCGACGGGAAAGACATGAAAGACTGCAAGGTGATCGAGCTCGGCAAAAAATAATATACAGCACCCGCATCCCGACCAACCTTTTGCGCAAATTATCGTAACTTATAAAGGGCCCCGGTTCTCCTGGTCCGCTCCCTGCCGGGACCTCGTTAACCAACTAACATTTTACTCCTATTGCCGCCATTTTACAAAAAGGGATTGGTAAAAGGTCAATGAAGCGCCTGTTCATTTGCCTTGTTCTGCTCATTGACTTTCTTTACGCAAATGCCGATCATATCACCGGCGGAGAGATGTTTTATACATTGGCCGGCGTTTCCAACGGGCAATACCGCTACAATATCACCATCAAGCTGTTCATGGATTGCTTCAGCCCCCGCCAGTTCAGCGATCCTGCCGTCATGGGCATTTTCAGCCGCACCACCAATGCAAGGGTCACGGATGTAAGCGTTCCGCTCTCCGGCACCGAAGTGCTGAACCTGGGTAATGCAGGCCCCTGCATTACCGATCCACCGCCGGTCTGCTACCGGGTAGGTTATTATGAATTCAGTGTTACCCTGCCGGCATCTCCCGACGGCTACATCGTGACCGCCATGGTGAACTACCGGATCAACGGCATTTCCAATCTCGTGGGCGGTTATGGAAATATTGGCGCTACCTATATCGGCGAGATCCCTGGCACATCGGCACTGGCTTCTGCACCAGCCAATAACAGCGCCCGCTTCACCGGCAGTGACCTGGTAGTGGTATGTTCGGGCAATTCGATGTCGTACAGCTTTGCGGCCGACGACCCTGATGGCGATGAGCTGCGTTATTCTTTTTGCGACGCCTATCAAACCAGTGGCGGTGGCGGCGGGGGCAATGGAGGTTCGCCCGGGCCACCACCTTATTTTTCGGTGCCTTATGGGGGCGAGTTCAGCGGATCATCACCATTGGGCAGCCAGGTAAGGATCAATTCGAAGACAGGCATGATCACTGGCATAGCACCTTCCAGCGGTATCTATGTGGTCACTGTCTGCGTATCGGAGATCCGCCAGGGCGTGGTGATCGCTACCCAACGGAAAGACCTGCAGATCAAGATCACTTCCTGTTCCATTGCGGCCGCCACACTCCCACCAGCGTATATGCTTTGCCGTAATAACACGACCATTCAACTGGCCAACCTCTCTTCCAGCCCGCTCATCAGGACCCAGAACTGGGAGATACTTGCCCCTTCAGGAACGCCGCTGTTCCGTTCGGTCAACCCCACTGCCTCCTACACTTTTCCGGATACCGGCGCCTATACCATCAAACTCGTTATCAACCGGGGCGATCAATGTGCCGATTCTTCCTTCGTCCCTGCTTATGTATACCCCGGCTTCCTGCCTGCATTCGATGTGACGGGTATCTGCGTGAACAAGCCTACCCGGTTCCACAATAAAAGCAGTACTGTTTACGGGCGGATCGATAGCTGGCTATGGGATTTCGGGGAACCGGGCCCCATGGATGGGTCAGAGCTTTCCGATCCAGAATATACTTATACCAGTATTGGTGGCCGGCGGGTATTACTGACCGTCAGAAATATTAATGGTTGTATCGATACGGCACTCAGGCTGGTGAATATCGTAGACAAGCCGCCCATCTCCCTCGCATTCCGCGATACCCTGATCTGTGTTCCCGATGCCGTTCAATTGAAGGCGTCCGGCTCAGGCAATTTCTCCTGGACCCCCAATTCATTCATTTCAGGCGCTACCGGCCCTTCACCAGTGGTGAACCCACCACTTACCACTAAATATTATGTAGACCTGGAAGATAATGGTTGCAGGAATAAGGATTCCGTCATAGTTCGTGTAGTCGATCACGTTACACTCGATCTGATGCAGGATACCACTATCTGCCGGGGCGATACTATCCGCCTCCACCTGCAATCGGATGGCCTTCGCTATTCATGGACCCCGGCCCCGCAGGTGCTCGATCCTGCATCGCCCAACCCATTGGCCGTATCGCCGGCCGATACAAGATATACAGTCACTGCCAGCATTGGCAGTTGTGCTGCTTCCAAACCGGTATTTGTACAAACAGTGCCGTATCCATTTGCGAATGCAGGGCCTGACCAACTCATCTGCTTCAACAGCACTACCCGCCTGCATGGAATTACCGATGGCAGCAGCCTGCTCTGGTCGCCGGGCGCTACGCTTGATAATCCCCGTATTGCCGATCCCATCGCCTCCCCACGCAGCTCAACGGCCTATATACTCTCGGCCTTTGATACGAAAGGCTGTCCAAAGCCCGGTCTCGATACCGTTCTCATAACGGTGCTTCCCGATATTATTCCATTCGCGGGCAATGATACATCCGTGATCGTCGATCAACCACTTCAATTGAGGGCCACAGGTGGCACAAAGTATGTATGGATACCGGGGGCCGGACTTTCCGCCACTGATATTCCCAATCCCATTGCGCGATACAGCCTTCCTTCACCGGGCATCAGGTACAAAGTGCTGGTCTACGATGAGGCAGGCTGCGTGGATTCAGTTTACCTGCTGGTAAAAGTGTTCAAGACAAAGCCCTCCATTTTTGTGCCCAATGCTTTTACGCCCAATGGAGATGGAAAGAACGATGTGTTCCGCTTCATTGCCGCCGGTATGCAGCGCATCGATTTCTTCAGGGTCTACAACCGCTGGGGGCAGCTCGTGTTCAGTACCCAGACCAGCAATCCCGGGTGGGATGGCACAGTAGGCGGTAAGGCACAGCCATCAGGGGTATATGTGTGGATGGTGAAAGGCATAGATTATACCGGCGCTGTGTACTTCGACAGGGGCACTACTATCCTGGTCCGGTAGCCGGGAATTGGAAAGCTCACAATAAACGCTGATTGATGGTCTGAAGAAAACTTTCCCGGTATTTATCGCTGACCGGTATACGTTCCTGCCCGATCGTGATATGGTTATCTTCGAATCGCAGGATATGATCTCGGTTAATGATATACGATAGATGTACCCTTGAAAAATTCACAGGTAATATTCCTTCGAGGTCCTTCATGCGCTTATACACAATATGGCGACCCTGCCGGCAATGGAACACCACATAATCTCTGAGCCCTTCTATGTAGAGCACATCCTCATAATCTACCTGTATGATCGCCTTGCCTGATTTGAGGAATAACCGGCGGGAAGGTGCAGGTGGTTGATCGGCATTAGCGGTATTCCCTCCATTCACCACTTTCATCACCGCTTTCAGGAAACGTTCAAAAGTGATAGGCTTCACCAGGTAATCCACGGCATTCTTTTCATAGCTTTCTGCGGCGAACTCGGAATAGGCTGTCGTAAAAATAAAGCGCTGACCGGGAGGCAGCAGGCTGGCGAATTGCATGCCCGAGAGATGCGGCATATTGATATCGAGAAAGATCAGGTCGGGCTGAAAATGGTTCAGGTAGTCCAGTGCTTCGAGGGCATTGTAACATTTTTGTTGCAATTGCAGGTAAGGCACCTGGGAGATGTATTCCTCCAGCAGGTTCACTGCATAAGGCTCATCATCTATGACCAGGCACTGAATTTTCATGCAACCGGGAATTTAAGCAGGGCGGTGAAATGATCGCTGCCGTTCTTCGTTTCCAAAGTAAAATCATTTCCGAATAATAATGCCAGCCGCTTACGTAAATTGGTGAGCCCTACCCCACTTTTAACAGTCTGTATAGCGGAGTGGACCGTATTGCAGGCCTGGAATACCAGGTAGCCGTTCTCACGGTGCAGGCTGATGGTCACGAGGTTCTCGGTCATTACCTTGTCGATCCCATGCTTGAAGATATTTTCCACCAATGGTATCAGCAGCATGGGCGGGATCATGAGCATGCCATCTACCCCATTCTGATCGAACCGAACACTGGCCTGGTGGAGCATGCGGATCTGTTCCAGCTCGATATAATTTTTCAGGAAGCTGATCTCGGCCGATAACGGCACACGGTCTTTCGGCGCTTCATCCACAAAATACCGCATGATATCCGAGAGGCGGGCCACCACTTCGGGGGTCCGTTCATTCTTCGTATAAGCCAGGTAATAAATATTGTTCAATGTATTGAAAAGGAAATGCGGCTGTACCTGTGCTTTCAGCAGGTTGAGCTCGGCGGTCAACTGTTGATGGCGCATCTCTTCCTGCTTGCGCAGCAGCATGATATGATCGATCGCCACCTTCAGCAGGGCGCCGAACAGGAATGCCAGTACGTTCGTGATCAGCACAAATGTGAAATGCGCCAGCGACCAGTTGTAGAATTGCAGGTGCAATGGTAATAGCAGGAGATGCTCCACCTCCATCCTGGTGATCATCAGCAGGGCAAGGAATATGACCGAATAGAAGTAATAGCGGCTTTTCTTATTGGCCTGGTAAAATTTCGGGATCAGCCACCCGGCATTGACATATACTGCCAACGCATACGTGATCACATAGATATTGGCCACCCAGAAACCATAAACAGGTTTCTCCCATTTATTCAGGGTGTACAGCATCAGGAATAAATAGAATAATCCCCAACACCCGATCTGGACCCGCAACAGTTTCTTTGTAAACACGATGACCTCCTCTTGATAAGGGAATACCTTTTTTCCAAAATACGCAAAATGCCCTAATTGCGTCATTACCTTTTACGGGTTCGACGGTTCCGGGAAGATTTTCGACGCTTTGCCGTTCCGGCAAAGCGTCGAATATTAACGGAGAGCAGGCGAAAGCTTTTTGCATCGGGCCACCGCGTGTTTAACATTGCCCATCAAAATAAATAAGCCATGAAATACAAGTTAACCAGTATGCTGCTCCTCACCCTGATCGGCATTACCGGCGCTGCTCACGCCCAAATGGGCGGATCTACGGAAGAAGCAGGGGTAAAGACCTGCCTCGAAAACTATATGAGCGGCGACGGCAACCGGATGGAAAAAGCATTCCACCCTTCCGCCACTATGAAATATGTCGATTACAAGACAGGCGTTTTTACAGACGTGCCGATCGCCACCTTCATCGAGCGGATAAAAAGCAATACTACCAAAGTAGACAGGAAGATAGAGATCGTATCACTGAATATAGAAGGGAATGCCGCACAGGCCAAGATCAGGATAGAAACAGACAAGCTGTTCATGTTCGATTACATGAACCTGCTGAAGATCGATGGTGAATGGAAGATCGTGAGCAAGATCTTTTCCAGGAAGGATAAGTGAGCGTTTATCCAGCGTGTTACCTGAGCAAATATAAAAAGGTCCCATGCAGTGACGGAAACCTTGGAGCGGCCAGCAGGGATTGAGCAACCTGCGGCCGCTTTTTTATTGTTGAATTGTCTTTAGTGCATACCCGGGAACAGCGGCCTGGCAATGGCTTCGCGGAAAGGCCAGGGAATAGAAGCTACAATGAGCACCAGGGCGATCAGGAAGCACCAGAATGCTTTTTTGTGGGCAGATGCATCGGTGGCCCTTTTCACTGCCCCACGCCCGATCGTAATGAGCACGATGGCGATCAACATGCCCGTAATATGCTCCACGGCAAAGAAACGATAGGCAGGGTTTTCCATCACACCGCCGAATCCGAGGTTCTGAATGAGCTTCAGCCCCCATGGACCGGCAATCCACTGATACAGCCCGATCAATAAGGTGATATGCGCCGAGATCATCAGGAACAGATCGATCTTTTTATCGCCGGCGCTGACCGGCCTTTTATTGTTCATTCCGGCTAAATGCCTGAACAAAGCAATGATCAATAATACGAGGATGACCCAGCGGAGTAAATTGTGCAGATGAAGAAGTCCGGTGTACATAGTGATGATTTTTCGATTGGTAAAACTACAACGCTTATCCTATTCCACCCAATCTGCTATGAAAATATTGGTATCGTGCGTTCCGCCATTGTTGCGGTTGCTGCAGAATACGATCCGTTTTCCATCCGGACTGAACATAGGGAAAGCATCGAACCCTTTGTCGCGGCTGATCTTGTGCAGATCGCCTCCATCCCCATTGATCGTATAGAGATTGAAAGGGAACCCCCTTTTGTATTCATGGTTCGATGCAAAAATGATCCGTTTGCTGTCCGGCAGGAAAGCAGGCGCCCAGTTGGCCTGTCCGAATGATGTGACCTGCCTGGCATGGCTGCCATCGGCATTGGCTACCCATATCTCCATATTGGTAGGGGCCACGAGATTGCCGGCCAGCAATGTTTTGTATTCCCTGATTTCTTCAGGTGTCGATGGCCTCGATGCCCTCCAGATGATCTTTTTCCCATCCGGGCTGAACCAGGCCCCTCCATCATATCCCAATGTATTCGTGATCCGCTTTTCTTTACCGGTGGTGAGGTCCATGATATAAAGATCGATATCGCCATCCTTCACGCTGGTATAGATCATCTTTTTTCCATCGGGCGATAAAGTGGCTTCGGCATCATATCCTTTGGAATGGGTGAGCTGCTTCACGATCTTTCCATCGAGGTCGGCCATGAAAATATCGAAGCTGGCATAGAGTGGCCAGATATATTTGTTGCCGTATTTCGACCTGTCGGGCACCGGAGGACATCCGTCGCCTCCCAGATGAGTAGAAGCATAAATGATATGTTTGCCGTCTTTGGTGAAAAAACCGCAGGTGGTACGCCCCTTGCCTGTGCTGACCATTTTATAGTTGAAGGGGTCGCCTGGCTTTTCAGGTATTTTACCAATGAAGATCTGGTCGCAGGGCAATCCTTCTTTGGGCTGTGTACGCTGGAATACAAGGTATTTACCGTCATAGCTGAAATAGGCTTCTGCATTATCGCCCCCGAATGTTAGCTGGCGGATATTCCTGAAATGCGTTTCTTCAGGATAATGGATGGAGTCTTGTTGATTTACGATGGTTAATGGGGCGATGCTCTTCGTTTTAAAAGCCGTTACTATGGCTGAAAGTGCAATGGGCATAAGGAAGAGCAATAGTATTTTTTTCATCTGCGAAATGATTGGGGCCAAAGGTATTTTTGTTAACTCCGTTTTTTGTCAGAATATTGTCATAAGCCATTTGTACTAAAAACGGTTAGATTTGCCGTTGGCTACTAAAAACAGGAACTAAATGATGAGCAAGAAAACCAGGGTCTATGTAGTTTTTGCGGTGTTTACCATGGTAACGGCCTTCCTGGCCGGTTGCGGACCGGATGCCGATGATGCCCAAAAGATATTACGTGCTGCTCCTTATAAAACGATTACGGACAGTATCGGCCTGTTCCCCGGGAACGCCGACCTGTACACGCAGCGGGCAGTGCTATTATCACAGCATAATCTCCATGAGCTGGCCACGGCCGATTACCGGAAAGCCTGGGAACTCTCACCCACTGAACCTGCCGCACTCATGTATGTATCGAACCTGCTCCTGGTGAACAGGCCCATGGACGCCATTACACTGTTGAAAGAATGTATCATCAAATACCCCGGCAATACAGAATTCCGTCGCCGCCTCAGTGAAGTATATGCGCAAACAGGCAGCGATATGCAGGCCCTCGAACAGCTCGATGAACTGATCGCACAGGATTCCACCAACTTCGAAGCATGGTATGAAAAAAGCAATGTGCTTGTCAGACTGGGAGATACAGCCGAAGCGATCGGGGCATTGGAACGCTCCTACCGCCTCAGCCCGGTGAATTATATCGGCCTGGCACTGGCCAATCTCTATGCCTCCGTCCTCGATCCCAAAGCCCTCACCATTTGCGACCAGCTGATCAGCAGGGACAGCACCCATTCCATCCCCGAACCATTTTACGTGAAAGGCACTTATTATTCCGATACCAGGCAATACCCGTTGGCCCTGCAACAGTTCGATGAATGTATTAAACGCGACTGGAAATATACCGACGCCTATATCGAAAAAGGGATCGTACTGTTCGAAGAGAAAGAATATGACAAAGCACTGGAAACATTTACCACCGCCACTACCGTTACCAGGACCAGCGCCGATGCCTGGTACTGGATGGGACGATGCTATGAAGTCAAAGGCGATAAGGATAAGGCCATCGAAAATTACAGGAAGGCATTGACATTCGACAAAAATCTCACGGAAGCCAGGCAAAGGATCAACGAATTGAAGCAATAAACATATCACAAATCAGATCATCATGCCGATCATTGCACCCTCATTGCTCTCCGCCGATTTCCTGAACCTGCAGGCCGCCTGCACCATGCTCAACAACAGCGAAGCAGACTGGTTCCACCTCGATGTGATGGACGGAAGGTTTGTGCCCAATATCAGTTTCGGGTTTCCGGTGATAGAGCAGGTCCGCAAAGCCACCACCAAAACCTGCGATGTACACCTGATGATCGTTGAACCGGAAAAATATACGGAAGCATTCAAAAAGGCAGGCGCCGATATTCTCACCGTTCATATCGAAGCTTGTGTACACCTGCACAGGAATATCCAGCAGATAAAAGGACTGGGCATGAAGGCCGGAGTGGCCGTCAATCCGCACACACCGGTAGAATCGTTGAAAGATATCCTGCAGGATATCGATGTGGTGTGCATGATGAGCGTGAACCCGGGTTTTGGCGGACAAAGCTTCATCTTCCATACCCTCGAAAAGATCAAAACATTACGCGGCATGATCGATGCCAAAGGATTGCCCGTCATCATTGAGGTGGATGGGGGTGTAACCCTGGAGAATGCACACTCCATCATCGACGCCGGCGCTCATGCACTGGTAGCCGGCAATACGGTGTTCAAGTCGCCCGACCCGGCCGCCACTATCTCCAAACTCAAGCATATCGTATAACCACACCATGGCCAAAGATCTGTTCTCAAAACAGGCTTCCGTCTACGCCAGGTACCGCCCGGTCTATCCGGCCGCATTGTTCGATTATATATTTTCGTTTGTCCGGCAACGTGATACTGCCTGGGACTGCGCCACCGGCAACGGACAGGCCGCCCTGGTGCTGGCCGATCATTTCAGGAAAGTGTATGCAACGGATATCAGTGAAAAACAACTGCAACAGGCCATTGCCCATCCTTCCATCGAATATAGGATAGCCACTGCAGAGAACAGTGGACTGGCTGCAGGCAGTATCGATCTCATCACAGTGGCGCAGGCATATCACTGGTTCGATTTCGAAGCCTTCCACCTGGAAGTAATGCGGGTGGCCAAACCGTGGGGCATTATTGCCATCTGGGGGTATAGTCTGGTCCAATGTGAAGATGCCGGCGTGCAATCGCTCATCGAAACTTTCTACCGTGAAAAGATCGGTCCATACTGGGACGCTGAACGAAAATATATCGACGATCATTTCACCACCGTTCCCTTCCCCTATCATGAACTACCGGCAAGATCTTTTCTCATCGAAGTAAACTGGACACGTGAAGACCTGCTCGGTTATTTCAACACCTGGTCGAGTGTGCAATATTATATGAAGGCCCATCAACAGGACCCCGTGGATGAATTCGCCCGCATACTGCGTCCGGTCTGGGACAGTGCTACGGGCAAAACATTCCGGTTCCCGGTCTTTCTGCGCCTTGGCAAAGTGCATAAATAATCTTCCTGAAAACTCAGTTCCTCCTGAAGCTGCAAAATGTAAATGACTGTACAGTATTGAAAGGCGTTCGATGAATTTCATCGATGCACCTGATCTTTTCAAATGAAGGTTGCAAGAGGCTTTCCAGCATCGCCTGGGAATATCTTTTCACCGGCAGGCCACTGCATTTCTCGGGGCCGTTCTCCCCAAAAGTTCCTATGATGAGGGAACCCTCATGGCGGACTGCGCTTTCCATCAACTGCGTATAATGTTGTATTTGACCGGGCTGCGTTACAAAATGGAAAACGGCCCGGTCGTGCCAGCAATCATATTGACGGGAAGGAACAAATTCCAGGATGTTGCCCACTATCCATGTCACCTGGTTGGCCTTTTCGCCAAGTCTCTCACGGGCATTTTCAATGGCAGTTGCCGAAATATCCAGCACGGTAATATCAGTATACCCTTTTGCCAGCAGGGCATCCGGTAAACGGCTGTCGCCCCCGCCCACATCTATGATGGCCGCGTCTTTGGCAAGAGGAAGCGCTTCTATGAATTCCATGGAAGTGGCAGGATAATCCTGGAACCAGCTTTTTTCATTATCGCTTTTATGGGTAAACACTTTATCCCAATGTGACTGATCATTCATACAATCGATATTTTCAGTGTGAATTTACATCTCTTTTCCTTTGTGCCTCCGTGTCTTTGTAGTAATCCCCTCTTACTCCTATTCTCTTATTTCTCTTTTTCCCCTTTTTCGCTTATTTTCGACCGCAATAAAAAACAGCCGGTGAGAGCAGTCTTATCAATTCTTGTTTTCTTCATCGTTTTCTTTCCCCATACTGCTATTGCCCAGAAAAAACCGGCCTTCATTGCAGGCAGAGTAGTGGATGAAAATGAGAACCCGCTTTCGAGAGTATCCGTTATGGTGCTGGGCCGCCGTTCAGGTGTGGCCACTTCAGATTCCGGCACATTCCGGCTGCAGGTGCCGGCCGATAAGGCATTTGCGCTCGTATTCAGCTTCACCGGCTACAAGACCGAACAACGCAATTTCCTGCTGAATGAACAGGAAGAAGAATATATCGTGGTGCGCATGGAAAGAGGTTCCCGCCAACTGGATACGGTAGTAGTAACTGACCAACGCCAGCGCCGGGAAGCCGGACTGATAGTAGTGAATCCCAAACATGCCATCAATATCCCCTCTCCCACCGGCGGTATCGAAAGCCTGATCAAAGTTTTCGTAGGATCGAACAATGAGCTCACCTCCCAGTACTCCGTAAGAGGCGGTAACTATGACGAGAACCTGATCTACGTGAACGATTTTGAAGTGTTCCGCCCCTACCTGGTGAGGAGCGGACAACAGGAAGGTCTGAGCTTCATCAATCCGGAACTGGCCAGGAATGTGAACTTTTATACAGGAGGCTTTCAGGCCAGGTATGGAGATAAGATGTCGTCCGTACTGGACATCCAATACAAAAAACCCAAAAGCTTCGGAGGCTCGGCGTATATAAGCCTTCTCGAACAGGGATTCCATCTCGAAGGCATCAGCAAGAACAACAAATTCACCTATCTCATCGGCCTGCGCAACCGCAGCAACCGCAACCTGCTCAGCAGCCAGGAAACCAAAGGCAACTATGTGCCTTCTTCTTCCGACCTCCAGGTACAACTCACCTATCAGCTCAACAGCCGCAATTCATTCGAACTGCTGGGCAATGTGTCCCAAACCAAATTCACACTGGTGCCTGAGTACAGTCAGCTCACCTCTTCGGTGTTCTCGCCCTTTTACAGCGCCAACCTCGGACTGGATATATTTTTTGAAGGAAGGGAGGAAGACAGGTATCGTACCAATATGGTTGGACTGGCATTCATCCAGCAACCCCGGAAAAACCTCCGCCTCAAATGGATGGCGAGCCGGTTCGAGAACGATGAAAAAGAATCGATCGATATCATCGGCGCCTATTTATTCGGCGACCGTTCGTTCGATAAAAGCAAGCCTGATTTCGGAAGCATCACCAATCCCCTGGGCGCAGGCGTGTTCCAGAATTACGCCCGCAACAAACTGAATATCGGTGTATGGAATATTTCGCATAAGGGTAGCCTCGATCATGGAAAACATTTTTTCCAGTGGGGACAAAGCGTGGAACGGCAATCCATCAACGACAAGCTCAATGAATGGGAACGCCAGGATTCAGCCGGCTATAACCTGCCCAATAGTCCGGGCATGATCAGGCTGAGCAGGGTGGTAAAATCGACAGCCGACCTCGATATCACCAGGCTCTCCGGTTATGTGCAGGATAATATCGTGTTCAACGATTCTACCGGTTTCACCCTGCAGGCCGGCCTTCGTTATAATTACAATACCCTCAACAAAGAATTCCTGCTCTCACCCCGGATCGGTTTCTCCTGGAAACCGGCGCATTGGGAAAAGGATATCATCTTTCGCGGAGCGGCAGGTCTCTATCAACAGCCTCCTTTCTACCGCGAGCTGAGAAGATATGACGGCACTGTGAATACGGATCTCAAAGCACAGAAGAGCTGGCAGGTAGTGGCCGGCATGGACTATAATTTCAGATCGGGCAACAGGCCGATGCGACTTACGGCAGAAGCCTACTATAAAGGTATGTGGGATGTGGTGCCGTATGATATCGACAATGTGCGACTTCGCTACTACGGAGAGAACAATGCCAAAGCCTATGCCACCGGTTTGGAATTAAGGCTCTTCGGGGAACTGGTGAAAGATGCCGAAAGTTGGATCAGCCTGGGATTCATGCGCACGCGCGAAGACCTGAAGAACGATACTTATTACGAATATAAGCTGGACGAGAACAACAAGCCGGTCGACAGCACGCTGAAGGAAGCAGGTTGGGTACGCCGTCCTTCAGACAGATTGCTCACTTTCGGCATGTTCCTGCAGGATTATCTATCGACCAACAAGAACTTCAAGGTCTACCTCAACTTTTTGTACGGCAGTAACCTGCCCTACAATATCCCCAACAGTATTAAATACCGTAATGCACTGAAGATAGAGCCCTATATGCGCATAGACATCGGGTTTAGTGCGCTCCTGCTCGATAGCGAAAAAAGCAATCGCCGAAGCCATAGCCCTTTCCGAAATTTCGAGAATATCTGGGCTACCCTCGAAGTATTCAACCTCATCGACCGCAGCAATACCATATCTTATATGCTGATCAAGGACTTTTCCAACACGGTATTTGCCATGCCTAACCGCCTCACGCCAAGACTGCTCAATCTGAAGCTGGTGGCCAGGTTTTGAGCGCTTATTTCATACCTACCCCAAAGACACCAACTATTATTATTTACCACAAAGGCACGAAGGCACAAAGGAAAGGAGGTATTAGATTTGGTCAGCACTACCGGAGGTAGCTTCGTGCCTTGATAAGGATTGCAAATTATTGTAGTATCAGTCTCTCTATAAAGGCACAAAGGGCAAGCTAATGTATGGAAGGAATAATTGATCATTAGGCTACTTAATTCCTTTGTGCCTTCGTGCCTTTGTGGTAAATAAGATTACCTCATTCCCAATTCCCACTCGTTTCCCAATTTGAGACTAATTTGCGAGAACTGACACACTCATTCACCTGATTATCAAATATTTACAAAGTTGGCACCAGATTCGTAATCTATGGTGCAGAGGATAAGGTATGGTTAATGGCTCTGATAGCAGCACCAAGGCAAGTTTAATGATTATTGGAAAAGGGCTTTTTGGTTAGTGCATCCGTACTCTTGGGTGTCAAACAATGAAACCGCTCCGGATTCTTTCGGGGCGGTTTCTTCTTTGATCATGGTAAGCTCTTGTTTTTCCCAATTCCCAGGGTATTCCCAATGCGGGAAGGAAGTGAGGTAGAAATTTCTTTTAAATGGCTGGTTATCAGCAATAAACAATTCCGGCATCACGTTGGTATCGAAGGTAAACATGATTACAGAAGTATTGGTAAGACCAAATCCGTTTTCATCTTCGTTCACCCTGGAGATCATGTGTGAACAAAGCAAGCATACGATCGCCCGGATCTTCAGCCCGGATGGACGCATTGCAAAGATGTTCAGTTGGTATCTCATCAAGGGAGCCAATATCACCACGGTCACAGATATGAAGTCAGTCAGCAACGGCAACTGCCGTCTCGATATTATCGACACCGAAGGTAACCTCCTGCATACAATGGAGATTACTAAAACTGATTAGGTTACAGTTGATCCCTACCCCTTACGAAGGAAGCTGTTTTCGCGCAGCTTCCTTCCGTATTTTTAAGAATGGTGGTTTGCATGAGAACAGGATTGAATAATTTTGAGCATGACTACATTAAGCGTGAACATCAACAAATTCGCCACCCTTCGCAATAGCCGTGGCGGCAATAATCCCGATGTAACAAAGGCAGCAATCGACGCACAGCTCTTCGGGGCCGATGGAGTAACCGTACACCCAAGGCCCGATGAACGCCATATCCGTTATGATGACGTGCGGGCCATCCGCAGGATCATCACCACTGAATTCAATATCGAAGGCAATTGCCGGGAGCAAAAATTCATCGACCTGGTGCTTGAAACAAAACCACACCAGGTAACGCTGGTGCCGGATGCAGAAGGACAGCTCACGTCCGATCATGGATGGGATACTATCAAATACAAAGACTACCTTCGGGAGATCATACCGGTCTTTCAAAAGGCAGGCATCCGCGTATCGATCTTTGTAGATCCTGTGATCGGGATGGTGGAAGGAGCGGCTGAGACCGGCACAGACAGGATCGAACTGTACACGGAAGGCTATGCCAGCCATTTCCACAAGAACAAAGAGAGGGCGATTGCTCCCTATGCGGCAGCCGCCAAACGCGCCAATGAGCTGAAGCTCGGTATCAATGCCGGTCATGACCTCGACCTGAACAATCTTGCCTTTTTCGCCAAACAGGTGCCCGGGTTGCTGGAAGTTTCCATCGGGCATGCCCTGGTCTGCGATGCACTGTACCTGGGTTATGAGAACACCGTACAGTTGTACAGGCGCCAGCTTGCCTGAGCCGGCTGTCTCATCGACTTGTCGGAAAGTTCAAGATAGTAATGACCGGATAAATATCCCGACAAAATAAAAAACCCCGGACCTTTCGATCCGGGGTTTATCATTATTTCAACTTTTGACTGCTATTAATAGTAATGCAGTTTCAGTTCAACGCGCCTGTTCTTGGTACGGCCTGCAGCAGTTTTGTTGTCGGCTATCGGCTGGTCTTGTCCGAAACCTGCTGATTTGAGCCGCTCGGTGCTGACACCTTTCTTCACGAAGTAATCATACACAGCTTTAGCACGGTTCTCACTCAGTACCTGGTTCTTGTCGGCCTTGCCGGTATTGTCGGTATGGCCTTCGATATCCAGTTTGATGTTCGGATCTTCATTGAGCAATTTCACCACATCATCCAGTGATTTGTTCGATTTGGCGAGGAGCTTATAGCTGCCGGTAGCAAAGAAGATATTCTTGGCTGCCACGTCGATGCGTTTCTTCACTTCTTCTTTGATCTCGGGGCAACCGTGATTGGCCACAGTACCGGGCAGATCGGGGCATTTATCTTCTTCGTCATTCACACCATCCTTGTCGCGGTCAGGAATGGGGCAACCCTGATAGCGGGCAACACCTTTTTCATTCGGGCATTTGTCTTCTTCATCATTGATGCCATCGCCATCTGTATCGGGAATGGGACAACCCTGGTAACGGGCAACGCCTTTTTCATTCGGGCATTTATCATCCTTATCAGGAATACCATCGCCGTCCGTATCGGGGCAGCCGTTGAATTGGGCCAGACCTTTCACATCGGGGCAGGCGTCGAGGCTGTCTACGATGCCATCACCGTCCCTGTCGGGAGGAGGTTGAGGCAATGGCGGAGGAGGCAACAATTTCGGGGTGGTCTTTCTTTTTGCGATCACACCGGCCAGTCCGAGGCTATGATAAAAGTGATAGTTGACCTTATCGGTTACTGGTATCCGGTATTGTGAGTTCACGAGCAGGAAGGCTTCGTCGAACAGGTTTACCTGGATACCAACGCCTGCAGGGATGAAAGCGCCCCAGGTACCATTATAATAGGAGCCGCCGAGACCTGCCTGGAGATAGGGAGAAACGACATACTTGTTGGAGAACATCTTTCCCCTGATCGATACATCGCCTTCCAGGAGCAAGTGGTCGCGGCCGGTAGTGGAACCATCTTTGTAGAGATAGTCCAGGAAAGAGCCTCCCAGGGTGCTGGTGAAATCGAAAGTCCTGCTGAGCCCCTGGATATAGTTGATGGCCAGACCGGGAGACATGTCCTTGATCTTGCCGAACTGCTTGTTTCTCAGCACAGTGCTCAATGTGGTATTGCGTATGTTCTGTGCCGTTTTGAAATCGTTGAAAAAGAAGTGTACGCCCAGGGTAGGGTTTTGTATATAATCATCATCCTGCGCAAAGGCAATCGTGTGAAGGAATAAGAGCGTGAGTAGCTGAACTAGAATTTTCTTCATAACAAGAAAGTTTCGTTATCGTAATTGGGCAAAAATAAAAGGTACTTATTAAATGGGGAAATTATTTATTCAACCATGGTTGATAATTAACCTGGAGATAATCTTGCTCCCATGTATATCCGTACAGCAATTCGCCTGCAACTTATCTTATTCGGGCCCGAAGAGCCCGACCTCCGGAGGCTTTTGCTTCCCCAGGAATTCCACTTTCACCCGGGTGAGCCCATGGCCGGTGTAGCCCAGCTTCTTCGCACCGGCGCGGCTCATATCGATCAACCGTTTGTTCGCATAATGCATACGGTCCGTGATCCGCACAATGACCGATCTTTTATTCCGGATATTGGTAACGCGCACCCAGCAGTTCAGCGGGAGCGTATTGCAGGCAGCCGTCATTTTACTTTGACTGAATATTTCACCATTGGCGGTTTCCCGGCCTTCGAATTTGTTGGAGTAGAAACTGGCGATACCGTACTGGACCCTGGCAACTTTCTTCTTTTTGTTGAAATGAACACTGTCTTCCACCGCCTGCGCCATACAGAAGGCTGGGGTTCCGGTGCATAAGACAACATACAGAGCCCATTTTTTCATAGATTGGATGTTTATTGGACCATCTTGTCGGCGAAATATCTTTCCTTCAGTATCTTGTCTTCCCCATAAATATCTTCATAAATTCTCAATTTTCCATTTTTTCCTTCGCAGGTGAAGTACCTGATGAAGATAGGGAGCCTCTGAAAGCCGGACACCACGTGTTTTTCCTGCCTCTTGATCCAGTTACGTAACGTGTCGGGATGGTGGCGTATTGTATCGTTGCGGACGAGGAAATCCGCCAGTTTCATGAATTCCTTCACGCGAACGCAACCGTGGCTCAGTGCACGATTGCCTCTCCCGAACAATCCCCGGGCATTGGTATCGTGCAGGTATACGCTGTATTTGTTGGGGAAATTGAATTTGAGCACGCCCAGCGAGTTGTCGTCACCCTGGCGCTGCTTCAGCAGGTAAGGGAAATATTTTTTGCTCAGCCGGTTCCAGTCTACCAGGTGCGGATCGATAATACTGTCATTCTTATCCACCACCATCAGGTTTTCCTTGAGCAGGTAATCCACATTGCGCTGGATCTTCGGCAGCATTTCCTTGAAGATGATGCTGTAAGGCACCGTCCACTGCGGATAGGTGATGAAGTTAGTGACATTGGAAGTGAGCAGGGGCGTTCGGGTGCGTGGTTGTCCAACGATCACCCTCGATTCCAGTACCAGCGTATCGTCATTGTATACCCGCAGATTGAAAGAAGGTATGTTCACCCATGCATAGGTATGCGGCATCGTATCGGGCAGCAGTTTATAGCGATCGAGGGTAATGGCCACCCGCTTGAATTTTTCCCAGTCGGTATTATTGAGGCTGTTGACCGTGTTCTCATTGATCTTTCCGGTAGTTTTCAATCCCTTTACCTGCTGGTACTGGCTGATCGCGTGGCGCCAGGCCGCCGTATCCACGGGCTGTGTGGCCGATGGCAGGATATCTTCCTCGAACAGCCGCTTCTGGAGCGCAGCGTAGAAAGCAGCGGAATCTTTGAAGGGATAGTTGAGCCAGGTATAGCGTTTGAAAGCCTGGATGGAATCGAGGTACCATTTCAATCCTGTTTTCAGTGAATCGTATCCGGCGTTCACCGGTTCCAGTTGGTGCAGGGTGCCTGAAACATTTTTCGTTCGCTGCAACTGATCGAAGACCTGCAGGTAATAGTCATTCGTAAGGGCAGTATCACTGCTGAGAGAAACGCTGTCGGGTTTAAGCCTTCCCTGTTTGAGGTGATGGCTGATGAGCAGAAATGCATCGGTAAGCATGAGATCAGCCCGCGACCAGAGGGCCGCATTCTTCCTCGACACTGAATCCTGCTCTATCTGTTTACGTATCCCGCTCAGTGCGCGGTAATGATAATCGGACGGGAAGAGACCATATTCTTTGGAGTGCTCGATAAAATTGAATAGCGCATTACCGGTATTGAGCCAGGTTTCCTGTGCACACCATACAGGTTGATGCTCACGCTGCTGGTAGATCCTGTTCACCAGCGTATCTTCTGCCAGCAGAACAGTGTCGTTCAGCCGGCCTTTATTGTCGAGCATGAATGCAAGGGCCGTTTTGATATTGGCGCTCACGCGCACTTCGAAACGTTCCGGCTTTTCTACAATATCTTTTTCTTTGGGAGCGGGAGTAGTGTTGTCACTACAGGAGAAAATAAATAGACAAAACATTAAGAAACAAAATCCTGTGCCTGCATTCATATACTTATTCATGTATATATCTTGATTGATCAGAATAAAAGTTTTGTATCTTCAAGGAGATGAATTTAGGCATCAATCAGTTGCAATGCGATACAAAATACCACTTAGCCTCTATATTCCAACTGTAGCACTGTTGTTTTTTATCCACGTTGCGCCAACAATGGCCCAACATACCGTCACCAGCCAATATGGAGTGCCCATTATAAAGGATATCGATAGTTACCTGGAAACGGTGAAGCAGGATTCCTGCAAGGGAATGACAGAGCTGAGATCCATCATTCCGGGCATCGTGTACGATCTCCGTTACGCGGGTACCAACAACTTCATGCACCGCAGGATGTACCCCAAAAATACAAAACTAACTTTTCTCCGCGCACCTGCCGCTACTGCCTTGCAGAAAGTACAGCAGGAACTGAATGCGCAGGGCTATGGACTGAAGATCTTCGATGCATACAGGCCCTACTCCGTTACTGTCAGGTTTTGGGAACTGGTGAAGGATGAGCGCTATGTGGCCAATCCATCGAAGGGATCGGGCCATAACAGGGGATTGGCCGTCGACCTGACAATTATCAACCTCTCCACCGGTAAAGAACTCGAGATGGGAACGGGGTTCGACAATTTCACCGATTCTGCCCATCACAATTTTACCCAATTACCCCAGTCTGTGTTGAATAACAGGAAATTCCTTAAAGACACCATGGAAAAATATGGTTTCAGTTTGTTCGATACTGAATGGTGGCATTATTACTGGCCGAATGACAGGAATTATGAAGTGCTCGATCTGGAAGCTAAGCGGATCTATATTTCGCCGTTTTCTCTTCACCGGTAACATCTCCCCCACTCCTGATCTGGATCTGCAGGTTGCTGATCCATTCTGCACAGCCTTTCTTATAAAGATGCTCATTCACGGCATGTATCACGGCCATCACTTCATCATAAGTGCCTTCCAGCACAGTAGCGAAAGGGCCTGTTTCCTGTTTGATCCCGGATTGCCGTATAATGGCGATCGCTTCATCCACCCACTCGTAAGGATGCTTATCGAGCACGATCGGAACGATCTGGATAGAAGCATTGATGATATGATTATGCATAACGATGGTTCAGATATTTTCAACTGATACTACAGCATCGGTATTGATAGGGCCATAAATATGTGGGAAGGTATCGGCAATGGAGGGCGACCATTCATAGATGAGCTGGCTTTTCAGTTTATCGGTGTCTATCACCAGTTTCACGAGGTCGGTCTTCCCTTTGAAATAACGCTCCAGCACGCCCTGCACCTGCCCGGCCAGGGAACAATGAATAAATCCTTCTTCTTTCAGCGAAGGAGATGTATACTCCCCTTTTTCAAGGCCGGTGTTCCATTCGCTGCGGGTGGTGACATGATAGATGGTAGCCATGATTATAACACTCTTTTGATATGTTGCTCCAATAATAATAGATCAGCCAACACGATCGCCGTTACAGCTTCCAGCACTACCGGTACACGAAGCGCAATGCAAAGATCATGACGGCCCTTTACGGAAAAGGATTCAGTAGCGCCTGTTTCCCAGTTGAGGGTCTGTTGCTCTTTAGGGGTAGAGGAGGTAGGCTTGATGGCGATCCGGAACACCAGCTCATTACCATTGGTGATACCGCCCACGATACCACCGGCATGGTTGGTCCTGGTTTTACCGCTCATGTCCTCGATAGCATCATTGTGTTCACTGCCGAACATCCTGGCGGCCGCGAAGCCGGTTCCGAACTCGATACCGCGAACGGCCGGGATGGCCAATGCGGCATGGCTCAGCAAAGATTCGGCCGAATCGAAGAACGGTTCACCCAATCCTACCGGCAGTCCGCTTACCCTGCATTCCACCATTCCACCGATGGAATCTTTGGCGTCGATGGCTTTCTGCAAGCCTTTTTCGAGGTCCTGCTCTCCGCCGATCTCCAGGATCGTGGCTTTTATTTCCACCTGTTTGGTAGCAGCGATCTTTTTAGCGATCACGCCTGCTGCCACCAGGCACGCAGTCAGCCTTCCGCTGAAATGCCCGCCACCTCTGAAATCTTCAAAGCCTCCGAATTTTTTGTGCGCCACGAAATCGGCATGGCCGGGACGCGGGACTGACCGCTGTTTTTCATAATCGCCGGAGCGGGTATTCTTATTGTCGAATAATATAGTAAGGGGAGCACCGGTAGTATGATCGTTGAAGATGCCGGTCTTGAATAAGGGCAGGTCATCTTCCTTGCGTGGGGTAGTACCTTTCTGCATACCACCTTTGCGCCGTTCGATATCCGTTACGAAATCTTCCGCCTTCAATGAAAGACCTGCCGGGCAACCATCGATGTTCACCCCCACGGATTCTCCGTGCGATTCACCGAAGATGGTTACCCTGAATATGCGTCCGAATGAGTTCATGATCGTTTAACAGCATTAAGCGAATGATAAAATAATATTTGGCTCACGGTCTTCAATCATGCACCGGCATGCCATTGCCCAAAGATACTGTACCTCCCAGCTTTTCCAGGTGCGCATAAAAATCCGGATATGATTTGTTGATCGCGTCTGCCTCTTCGATCACCGTGTTGCCCATTGCCTTGAGGGCCGCTACTGCAGATGCCATGGCGATGCGGTGGTCGTGGTGTGAATGGGTCACAGCCCCTTTAACGCCGGTGCCGCCGCGAACAAGCATAAGATCATCCTGCAGTTCGATCACGATACCCATCTTTCCAAATTCTTCCTGCAAGGTAAGCGCCCGGTTGCTTTCTTTATGGGTAAGCCTCCCGGCCCCTTCTATCACGGTGGTTCCTTCACAGTAGGCACCCAGCGCTACAAGCGGCGGGAAGAGGTCAGGACATTCGGTTGCGTTGAAATGAAAAGCCCTGAGACTGGCCGGGCCGATCTCTATCTGCTCCTGCTCCACCGACAACCTGGCTTCGGCGCTCATCAATGCCTGCAGGATAGCTTTATCGGCCTGGGTAGAAAATACATCCAGCCCTTTTACTTTGATAGGCCCGGCAATAGCGCCGGCTACCAGCAGAAAGGCCGCGCCGCTCCAGTCGCCCTCTACGGTGTAGTTGACAGGTTGTGAAGTTGACAGGTTGACAAGAGGGTCTCCGAAATGGAACGATTCGTAATTATGATGATCAACCTGCCAGCCGAAATGTTTCATCACCTGCAGGGTGAGATCGATATAGGGTTTGCTTTTGAGATCTTTTACCTGTAAGGTTACATCCTTTGCGCCTGCTGCTGCGTAGGCCATGAGCAGGCCGGTAAGGAATTGAGAACTGAGAGAACCGTCCACTTCGATAGTGGCTGGTTTCAACGGGCCTTTTACCTGCAACGGAAGTTTGCCATTGTTCGATTGGATGGAAACGCCCAACCTGGGCAATACCGTATCGAAAAAGTCCATCGGCCGGGTGAGCAGGCTTCCCTGCCCGTTGATGGTAACTGTTTGCGGGCTGAGCGCGATCACCGGCGTGAACATCCGAATGCCCAATCCGCTTTCACCGCAATTCACTTCACCTTTTATGGGACGCACCCCATGGCTGTTCACCAGCAGGGAACCATCCTCCTGTGTGGTGATATCTGCGCCCAGGTCTTTGATCACACCGAGCGCCGCTTTATCATCATTGGAGTGGCCGGGGTTCCTGATAATGGTGACGCCTTTCTTCAGCAAAGCGGCTGCGCATGCCCGTTGCATGGAGCTTTTGGAAGTGGGGGCCTGTATTTCGCCCTTCAAGGTGGAGGGTTGTATGGTAACGATCATAGATTGTCGATAAGAGTTTCCAATGCTGCCATGGGGACGAATTGCACGATCCCCTTCCCGATCTTCGACAGCAATACATAGTTCATCGCCGCCTTTTCTTTTTTCTTGTCCATTTTCAGGACGTTGAATGCAGCAGCTTTGTCAAATTCAGCCATCGTGGGCAGTCCGTACCGGTCGAGCACGCTGATCACGCGGGCCGTTTCTTTGAATCCGGCCAGGCTTTCAGAGAGCTGGCAGGCTGCCGTCATGCCGATAGAGATGGCCTGGCCATGTGAAAGCTCATACATATTCTCGATGGCATGACCCAGGGTATGACCGAAATTGAGCAACCGGCGGTCACCCTTTTCAAATTCATCTTTCTCCACTACGGTCGATTTGATCCCGGCATTGCGACGGATCAATTTCCCAAGCGCTGCCTTGTCCTTCATATAATATTTCAGGCTATTCCCTTCCAGTTCCCTGAACATGGCCGCGTCTTTGATACAACTGTGCTTGATGATCTCTGCAAAGCCATTTGTCCATTCGGATTGTGGCAATGTTTTGAGAAAACCATAATCGTACAGGAGAAAATCGGGTTGACGGATAGTGCCTACCAGGTTTTTGTAAACACCTACATCGATACCGTTCTTTCCACCGATGGAGGCATCTACCATGGCAAGGACCGTGGTGGGAAGAAAACCGCAACGGACACCACGCATGTACACGGCTGCCACATAACCGGTGAGGTCCGTTACCACGCCACCGCCAATACCTACCAGTGTGGTCTTCCTGTCGGCCCCGAATTCGATCAACTGTTCGATGATGGCATTCACTGTTGCCTGCACCTTGAATTCTTCGCCGGGCTTCAGTACGATCGTGTTCCAGCCCTTGAATTTTTTCGGATGCAGGTTGAAAATATGCTCATCGGTGACCAACACGGTATGGTCCTGATCTGTGAGCTTCGACAGGTAACTGAAATCCGCGTCGAAATAATAATCAACCTTTTTGGAGGAGAATTGATAGCTTTTCTTTTGCATGTTCGTCTATAGTTGAACTTTATCGAACACTTCCAGTTCGTTGTCGAGCGTTTTTGTTTTGTGGTGCTCTTCCTGCTTTTGGATATAGTCGATCACCTGTTTAACACCACTTGGACTTACAGAATAGGCAGCATATCCTTCCTCCCATTCCACCGTATCTGCTATCACCTTGCTATCGTTCACCCACTGGGCGGCATCAGCCTTGAGGCTTTTCACCACCTGCAGCAGGTTCTGTGCCGGGTGCAACTGGAGCAGGCAATGCAGATGGTCTTCCACACCGTTCACAGCCAGTACCTTGATCCCTTTTGCCTCACTGTTCTTCTGCAGGAAGGAAAAGAGCAGCATACGCACAGGCTTCGGCAACAGTGGTTGCCTGTTGTTCACGGTCCAGATGATATGTACAAAAAGATATACTCTATTGTGCTGATGGGTCATGTTGCGATGACAACTATGAATTCATGATCTTGTTCTGGTGGTTGATGCTCTCCATGTGAACGGCATCGAAATATTTGGTGATGAACTCCTTGCCCAGACCGAGCTTCTCCCCTTTCCTGAAAGCACGTTCCAGTATCTCGTTCCAGCGGTTGGTCTGGAGGATGGTGATATTGTTGTTCTTCTTGTACTCACCGATCTTTTCGGCGATCTTCATCCGTTGTGAGAGGATCTGCATCAGTTCATCATCGAGATGGTTGATCTGCTGGCGGAGCTTTTCCAGCGCTGCGTGATATTCTTCAGAGTTGATATCTTCCTTACGCCATACGATCTCGCCGAGCATTTCGGCAAGGCGCTCGGGCGTTACCTGTTGTTTGGCATCGCTCCAGGCATTGTCGGGATCGATATGGCTTTCGATCATCAGTCCATCGAAATCGAGGTCGATCGCTTTTTGCGCCACTTCCATCAATATATCGCGGCGGCCGCAGATATGGGAGGGATCGTTGATGATCATCAGTTCGGGGTTGCGCCGTTTCATCTCGATAGCGAGGTGCCACATCGGGGCATTCCTGTACTCGGTATTGCCATAGGCACTGAACCCGCGGTGGATGAGGCCGATCTGTTTGATGCCTGCCTTCGCCACACGTTCAACGGCGCCTGTCCAGAGTTCGAGATCAGGATTAATGGGGTTCTTGATCAGCACGGGCACATCGGCGCCTCTCAGCGCATCGGCCACTTCCTGCACACTGAAGGGGTTTACGGTAGTGCGGGCGCCGATCCACAGTACATCCACATCGAAATGGAGGGCATCTTCCACCTGCTTGCCGGTGGCCACCTCAACAGCTACAGGCAGGCCGGTGAGTTTTTTGGCTTGCTGCAACCAGGGCAATCCCTTGGTGCCGATGCCTTCGAAGCTGCCGGGACGGGTGCGGGGTTTCCATATCCCTGCCCGGAGCATATCGATCTTTCCTGTTCTGGCGAGGCGTTCTGCCGTTTCAATGACCTGTGCTTCTGTTTCGGCACTGCAGGGGCCTGAAATGATGAGCGGACGCTTATTCCATTTCGCCTGCACTGTTTCCTTCATGTTTGACTGAGTTACTTGCATATTTATTTAAGTTGATAAGTTATCGAGTTGATCGGTTGACAAGGATTTGAATCGTCGGAGCTGATCCCGTTAACTTTTCAACCTGTTAACTTATCAACCTATCAACTTTCAAATCTGTCAACTATCGCCTGCTGTCCGCCTCATTCATCCTGATCCTTCTTCCCCGATAGTTCTTTCCATCGATGGAACTGATCATCTGCCTGGCGGCGCTTTTATCGATCTCGATCCAGCTATTCATTTCTTTCATATCGATACGGCCCAGCACATCTTTGCGGAGGTCGCTCATATCGAGTATGAATTGCAGGAAGCTGGCTTTATAAAATCCGTCTTTGGTGCCCAGGTTCACGAAGAGGCGGGTATACTCGCCGTTGCCTCCGAATTCGCGTCCCCTGGTATCCCGGCGGGTGCGGCCGCCGTCGCGCTGGTCGCGGTCGCCGAACCGGCTACGTTCTCCTGTCCTCTCTCCTCTTTCCCTTCTTATCTCCCGTACATTGAGATCTTCTGCATTCTCATAATATTTCAGGAACCTGTCGAATTCCATGGCCGCTACTCTTTTCAGCACCTCTTCCTTGCTGATCTCGGCAAATTTCTCTTCGAGCATCGGCACATAGGTCTCATAATCCCCGTGACTGATATCCGTCTGCAACAATTTATCCATGAAATGATAAAATTGTTTGCGGCATACATCTTTGCCACCAGGGATCTCCAGCTTGTGAAAGGGCACCTGCACGATGTTCTGGATCTGCCGCATTTTGCCCAACTCACGTATATGCACAATCGACATACAGACACCTGTTTTGCCGGCACGGCCCGTACGACCGCTGCGGTGCGTGTACACTTCCACATCATCTGGCAGTTCATAGTTGATCACATGCGTGATCCCCTGCACATCGATCCCACGGGCTGCCACATCAGTGGCTATCAAGAGCTGCAACGTTTTCTCGCGGAACTCTCCCATCACCTTATCGCGTTGCTGCTGGGTAAGATCGCCATGCAGCGCATCGATATCATAACCTTCCCTGGTCAGCTTCTCGGCGATCTCCTGGGCATCTGCCTTGGTACGCGTAAAAATGATACCATAGATGCCGGGGTTGAAATCGATCAGCCTTTTAAGGGTCTGGTACCGGTGCTGGGCGCTCGTAACATAATACTGATGGTCAATATTCTTATTGGCCGTATTCATTTTCCCTACCGTGATCTCTACCGGCTCTTTCATGTAACGCTTGCTCACGCGGCGTATCTCCGGCGGCATGGTAGCACTGAACAGCCAGGTGCTTTCACGGTTGGGGGTGTTCTGCAAAATGAATTCAATGTCTTCCTGGAAACCCATGTTCAGCATTTCATCCGCTTCGTCGAGCACTACGTACTGGATCTGTTCCAGGTTCACTGCCTTGCGTTCGATCAGGTCTATCAACCTGCCCGGTGTGGCCACCACGATCTGTACGCCTCTTTTCAGTTCACGGATCTGCTGACCGATGGAGGCGCCGCCATAAACGGCTACCACGTACATGCCGGGAATGAACTGCTTGAACTGCTCGATCTCATTCACGATCTGCAGGCATAATTCGCGGGTGGGACAAACCACCAATGCCTGAGGATATTTTTGTTTCGCGTCTACCAATTGCAATAATGGCAAACCGAATGCAGCCGTTTTCCCCGTACCAGTCTGGGCCAGCCCTACAAGATCTTTGGTGCCGGCAAGTAAAACAGGAATCGCTTTTTCCTGTATAGGTGTCGGGTTCTTAAAGCCAAGTGCATCGGTAGCCTGTACCAACTTCGCTTCCAAACCCAACGCGTCAAAAGTCATCATAAAGTAAAATTTGGCGCAAAGGTACTGCACTTGCGGGCTTTGACCTAATTACTTCTCAAAGAACTTCTTAAGTACCATATTCGATTACCTGAGCAAAAAATACACCGCAATGGCAATGCAGATCAGGCCCACGGTGATATTGGTGATCTGTTTATAGTTCTTACCCAATACAGCTTCCAGCTTTTCGAACTTCTTCACGCCCCAGAACAGCCATTGGGAGCGCGAAAGGCCGAGCCCGCAACAAAGCAGGCCGAAGCCGAGAAAGAACAATGAATCGAAATTCCAGTTCATTTGATGATCCTCCTGATCTGGTTGGCATGCTCGATCAATTCCTGCAGGTATTCCGTATTCTCCTTCTCCAGGCAGGCCTTGAATTTTCTCAACTGGCTGATATGTTCACTCAATACATCGAGCACATGCTCCCTGTTCTGCATAAAGATCGGCACCCACATGGCCGGGTTGCTTTTCGCCAGCCGCACCGTACTTTCAAAGCCACCACCCGCCAGCTCGAAAATGGCATCCTCCTCTTTCTCTTTTTCAAGCACCGTATTGGCCAGTGCAAAAGAGGTGATATGCGCAATATGGCTTACATAAGCTGCGTGCATATCGTGATTGTCGGCGTCCATATAGGTAATGCGCATGCCCAATTGCCGGTATACATTCTCGATCTTCTCCACGATCTCCGGATCGCTCTTCGATTTTTCGCAGATCACACAGGCACGACCGGTGAACGCATCATGCACTGCTGCTTCCGGGCCGCTGTATTCGGTGCCCCACATCGGGTGCGTGGCCACAAAACGCCCGCGCATGGGATGATCTCTCAGGGCATTGCAGAGGGCGGATTTGGTAGAACCTGCATCGGCCACGATCTGCTTTTCCGTGACCAGGTCCATGATCTGCTTCATCACAGGGATCGTAACATCGACCGGAATGGCCACATAGATCAGGTCGCTCTGGCGTACGGCTTCCTCCAATGGCAATGCTTCATCGATCAATCCCAGTTCCAGCGCTTTTTGCCGGCTGGCCTCAGTACGGCTTACGCCGATCACTTTGCGGGCAAGGCCGAGGTCTTTCAGGGCCAGACTAAAAGAACCGCTGATCAAACCAACCCCTACTATCGTAACAGTATTGAACATATCCTTAGCTGAGTTTTACCGGTTGAATGGAATGTTGCACCCTGCTGATACTTTCTCTCAATTTCTCTTCGCTGCTGCAAAGGCTCACTCTTATATAATTATTTCCTGCGCTGCCGAAGATGCCTCCGGGCGTAATGAATACATTGGCGTTGTACAACACTTCATCGCTCAATGCAAACCCATCCTTGTACCCTTCCGGTATGGAAGCCCAAACGAACATGCCGGCCTGTGTGGTCGAGAAACGGCAATTCAGCAGGCCCAACAACCCGAACACCAGGTCCCTGCGTTGGCGGTAGACTTCGTTCACACTATCGTACCAGCTTTTCGGCAGGCCGAGGGCTGTGGCCGCAGCCAGTTGAGCGGGCAGGAACATACCGCTGTCCATATTGCTTTTGAAACGCAATACTTCATCGATCCTTTCTTTGGCGCCTACCAGCATGCCCACACGCCATCCGGCCATATTCTGTGATTTGCTGAGCGAATTCAGCTCGATGGCCGTTTCTTTGGCCCCTTCGATGCTGAGAATGCTCATCGGTTGTTCATTGAGGATAAAGCTGTAGGGATTATCGTGACATACGAGGATGCCGTGTTTTTTCCCGAAGGTTACGATCTTTTCGAACAGTGGCCTGTCGGGCAACTGGCCGGTAGGCATCTGCGGATAATTGATCCAAATGAGACGGACAGTGCGGCCCTGTTTCTTAATATCCGCCACCTGCTGTTCGATCGCGTCGAAATCAGGCAGCCAGTTATTCCCGGCTTTCAGTTCGTAGTCGAGGCATTCGCCGCCGGCCAGTTTTACGGCACTCCTGTAAGTAGGATAACCGGGATTGGGCACCAGGGCCAGGTCGCCTTCATTAAGATAGGTCATGCAGATATGCATAATGCCTTCCTTGCTTCCGATCAGTGGCAGTATCTCCGTATCGGGGTTCAGCGACACCTGGTACCACTGCTGATACCAATCGGCGATGGCTTTGCGCAGCACAGGCGATCCCTTGTACGACTGGTAGGCATGCACTGTAGGTTTAGCGCTTTCATCCTGCAGGGTCTTGATCACGGAAGGATGAGGCGGCAGGTCGGGGCTGCCGATACCGAGGTTGATGATCTGTTTGCCCTGCCTGTTCAGTTCATCGATCTCGCGGAGCTTTTGCGAGAAATAGTATTCGCCGATCCCTTCCAGTCTTTTTGATGTTTGCATGACCTTGAATATTATTGATTGGTACTTATCATTTATATCTCTAACTACGTTTATCCTTTGCCGTTCCTGTACACACCATATATTTTCAGTTCATCGGTAATGGGTTTGATCTCTTCGATCACCTGCTCGAACTGCCCGATGCTTTCGAATTCCATATCGGCATGAAAGCTGTACTGGAAATCGCTGCCGGGGATAGGAAAGCTTTGCAGTTTGCTGAGGTTGATGCCGCCATCCGCAATACGGGTAAGCACCCTGGCCAGGCTACCCCTGGAGTGATCGGTATGAAAATTCACGGAAGCTTTATTGGCATCGGGAATGGGCGCCACCTCTGTCTCTGGTTTCAATACCAGGAAGCGGGTATAATTGCTCTTCATGGTATGGATATTCGGAGCGATCACATCGAGGCCAAACAGGTCTCCTGCGAGCTTGCTGGCGATGGCCGCAATATGCTTGCTCTTATGCTGCTGCAGGTGTTTGGCGCTGAGGGCCGTGTCTTCGGTTTCCACCAGCTTCCAGTTGTATTTATCGAGAAATCCGAGGCATTGCTGGATGGCCATGTAGTGGGAATGGACTTCGCGTATATCTTCCAGTTGTACGCCGGGGTTAACGAGCAGTTGTTGTTTGATGGGAAGATAAATTTCACCGATGATCTTGAGATTGCTTTTCTGGAGGAGGCTGTAATTGGGAAGGATGCTGCCGGCGATTGAATTTTCGATGGCCATTACACCGCCATCGCTTTCCTTTTTATTGCCGGCGATCTTCACCACTTCCCGGAAAGTGGCGCAGGGTATCACTTCCACGCTCTTCCCGAAAAATTGCTGAGCTGCCACCTGGTGAAAACTGCCTTCATAGCCTTGTATTGAAACTTTTGCTGCCATATAATTGAAAACAAAAGTCCCGGCTTTTGGCCGGGACTTCTTATGTTGATTTTTTAGTCTCTTTATTTTGCATTCAACAAAAGCATTCCCGGCCTACTTGTAAAGTAGTAAAAAAAGTAAAAATAAAAATAACGGTATGCCTTTGCGATATTCATGCAACCCAAAAATAGGGACTAAAACGGAAAAACAAAATTCTTTTTTGAGAGTATAAGCCGGAACTAACGCACGTAAGTTATTATTCGAGCCGCTTCCGCATTTGTTCATCGATCTTTTTGAAAAGATGGAAAGGCTTGTAGGTACGCCAGTTATCGAGCTGCATCAGCTCGATGAAACGATGCAGTTTGGCCCTTCGGAAATCGTACTGGGTCTGTTCCGGCATATTGAGGATCACCACCCAGCCATTTTCATCGGTCACTTCTTCGAACCATTCCTGGTAATAGTCCTTATCGCTGCTGTGATAATTCAATACGTTCTCCGCGATCAGGATGAATTTGGTGATACCGTAAGAGAAGAAGGGGTCGGCCACTTCCCGCTTGAGTTCCATGATATCGTTCTCGATAGCGTCATTCCATTCCCCGATCAGCTCTATGATGGCATAATGTTCTTCGTAATCGGCCATCAGCACTTTGAGATACATGGTGCGGGAACCGAATTCATCCCATTGCGGATGTATATAATAGTTGTATATGGTTTGAGAGAACTCGAATTCAGAGTAAACCCGCCCATAGAACGGAGACCGTTCATCCTGCTCACTCGTATAGATGTGGCGCCAATTGTAAAATGGTTCGATATCGTGCATAATCACGGATTGATGGATACTGGGACCCGCTACAATTTACATTCCTGATCATGCCGTTTCCAAATATTTATTTTCAGATTTTTTCGTTATCGGTTGATAACTGTGCCGTTCTTTTTTCAGTTCGAGATCACCAAACGGTCGGCATAGACCGTTTTTTTACTATTATTTAACACCTTTACGAGGTATACGCCGGAGGCCAGTCCGGCCCTCACAGGAATTTCCTCCACCTGGCTTTTGCGGCTCACCGTCACCGCTTTTTGGGCAACGATACTACCGGAAATATCGATGAGCAGGATATCGTGCTTTCCTTCGAGGGGATTATTGAAGCTTACCCGGAACGAACCCTGGGTTACGGGGTTCGGGTAAACGCTGATACTTTTATTCCGTTCAATAAGCCTTTCCATGGAGAGCATTTCTGTAGCTTGAGCTTCATCGGTCTTTAACAGGTTGCCATTGGCGAGGTCGGAGGTATTGAAAACAGAGGCCGGGTTCCCGATCTTCTTCGCGGCCCATCCATTCATATCCACTTCGTAATAGCCATTGATGGACTGGGCGCTGCTCACCACCAGTTTATTATCATCGCGTACTACGGCGCCATTGGTGGTATAATCGGCAGGCAGGCCGCTGATGGTACTGATATACTTCGCTTTCCGGCTTTGGATATCCACTTTGAAAACCGCCCTTTGGGCCGAGATCAGGTAGAGGTTACCGCTCATATCGGCGATCATATCGCCTCCCCAACTGGTTTCTTTGGTATGGATAGAAACGGGGCCATTGGCCGGATCATCTTCCAGGGCGCCCAGGTCTGCAATAACCGGTTTACGGCCGGTAGTAAACCGTACGAGGTGATTACCATCATTGCTGAGGCCATAGCCGCGGCCATCGGCGCCGATCGTCATGCGTGTGATATGATTGGCTTCATCGTTCAGGTTGGTGGCTGTGCTCAGCGCCTCCGATTCGAAATAATATATTTTCGGGGAGGGTCCATCGAGATCGATATAGCGGAGCTGGTTGATGAACATCGGCGTATAGTAGAGCCTGTTATGTTTCTTGTCGTACGCACAGGCAGCGGAAAAAGTAGAAAAGGGAAGATTGTTCTGGTCCGTGATATTGCCCTGTGCATCCTTCACCCTGATCGCCTTTCCGTTCCTGGCATTGAAAGCCTGGAGATTATTGCCATCGTTATCGAAAACAGATCGTACCACTTCACCGGTATTGATATCGATGAGCTTCACTTCTGTCCATACATAAGCTCCTTTGGTGGAGCTGGTGATGGCATAGGCGGTCTGTTGTTTTGGCTGTGCGGCAGCGGCCGATACAAGAGATACGGATATACCCGATAAGAGTAGAATTTTGAATTTCATAGCCCGGGGATTTTAAGGTAATTGATGGGAGAAAAGTTACGGAAATCCGCGAAAAGGGCCAATAGCAGTCGGGGAAAAAGTACGGCCCCCCGATAAAAGCTGTGCTACTTTTTATAGAATCTATCAAGTATATTTAGCACAAAAACAATGAAAAAAATATCATATAAAATTTTAATAATTAAAACATAGGCCATATCTTTGTGGCAAGTAATTAGATTTATCCTGCACGAAAGTGTGATTATCTTGGGGCGAACAGCCTTGATATCATGGGCCACATTTGTGGCCCGATTTTTTGCTTAATACTATAACGTTTATGAGCAAACGAACAGTCATTTTGATCGATGGCCAGAATCTATTTTATGGCCTTCTTCAACTCAAATTGAAAGAGAGGGATATTAACTGGGTGCCGCTTTTTAATTCCCTTCTCGAGACTGATGATGAACTGATCAGGGCCTATTGGTTCCGGCCTCAGCGAATACAGGACGGCCACTTCACTGCTGAAGCCATCCGTAATCAGATAGTGTACAAGAAGTATAATAGCAACTATCTGTACTATAGAAATGGTAACTATTCGGCTATCGATCAGGATATCCTGATCAAAATTGAAAATGATGCCAGGGAGGCGGAAATATGGCTCCAGGAGCAAAGGTCAAGGTTCGCACATATTGAATATTGTTATGACCAGCTTTGCCTGGATAACGCCAATATCGAAATAGTAAAGAAAGGTATTTTAAAACTAAATCCTTATCTACAGGAATATAACGGTGAAAAAGGCGTTGACATAGCCCTTGCCGTTAAAATGATCTCCTTGAGTGTAGAGCATAAATGCAACAAAATAATATTGATCAGTGGAGATTATGATTATGCGGAGGCCATCAATTATGTGAAAAACAATATGACCAAAGTCCATATTGTTAAACTTCATAAAGGCTATCCTCCTAAAAATAAGAATATGTCGAGAGATCTTTCGGTACTGGCCGACAAAGTCATCGATCTGTATGAAGCAGATATCCGCAGCAACTATTTAAGGCATCTGCACCAATCTGCATAAAAAAAGGAAGCTCTACCATCTACTTCAACAAATTATCCACTGCCTTCTTCACACTCCCATACCTGATCAACAAACCCTTCGCCGTTTCATAATCCTTTATTCCGGTTTTCTCCATCACCATCTTCGTTCCGCGGTCGATGAGCTTGCTATTGGTGAGTTGCATATTGACCATTTTGTTATCCTCCACCCTTCCGATCTGGATCATCACGGAGGTGGAGATCATGTTCAATACCAATTTCTGGGCAGTGCCGCTTTTCATACGAGTGCTGCCGGTCACGAATTCAGGGCCCACCACTACTTCCACGGGGTATTCGGCTGCCTGTGCCAGGGGCGTGCCGTAATTGCAGGTGATACAACCGGTAACGATCCCACGCCGGCGGGCTTCCTGCAGGGCGCCGATCACATAGGGCGTTGTACCGCTGGCGGCAATGCCGATCACTGCATCCTTGTCGTTGATTGAAAATTTTCCCAGATCAGCCCATCCCCGCTCCCAACTATCTTCTGCCTGTTCCACCGGCCGCTGGATCGCTTCTTCCCCACCGGCGATGAGCCCGATCACCAGTCCCTGCGGGAGACCATAGGTGGGCGGTATCTCACTGGCATCGAGTATACCCAGTCGCCCACTGGTGCCGGCCCCGATATAGAACATTCTGCCGCCGGCCAGCATTTTATCGCTGATGGCAGCTACGAGTTTTTCGATCTGGGGAATGGATCGCTGCACTGCCAGCGGCACTTTCTGGTCTTCATTGTTCATATTATCGAGAAGCTCCCGGATGCTCATATTCTCCAGGTGCCTGTATGGACTGGCCTGTTCTGTTATTTTGTTGAACCCTGACATGTATAGCACTTTCTGTTTTAGATCGCCGGCTGTCATGCTGCGAATGATCAGCCTATATGGTATTTGACAAGCCCACCCATCGGATTTTTCAGCACCTTGCCCAATTCAAATTCATAAGAATGGCATAATTGCTCCAGTACATCCCTGAACGCAAATCCTACACTACCGATAAAATGGATAGGAAGTTTCCAACTCTCACCGAATTTGCAGAGATGAGTGAAGAAAAAATCGTTCAGCCCGTCTTCTATGATATTCTCGATCATATAATGGCCCCGGTTTTCCGCCAGGAACAGGGTGAATGAAGCCATATAACGGTTAGGCAGCGGCTTCTTGTATACATTCTCCAGTATCTCTACAGTTGAAGTATTATATTTCGCTTCGAATTTATACTTCAGCTCCTCATCGAAAGTGTTGTAGCAATAATATTGAAGCACTTTCTTGCCCAGGTACGCACCACTACCCTCATCGCCCAGGGCATATCCCAGTCCCGGGCTGATCTTCACGATCTTTTTCCCATTGTAAAAGCAGGAATTGCTCCCGGTGCCCAGGATACAGGCTATCCCTTTCTCATCACCGCAGGATGCCCTTGCCACCCCCATAAGATCATGGGTCACTTCAACGGGTGATGCTCCGCGGAACACCGCCATCAAAGCCTTCCGAACGACGCTTACATTGGCGGGATTGTTGCATCCCGTACCATAATAATAAATGGACCTTACCGAACCGATCTGTGCTTTGGATAATTTGGGTAACAATTCATTGCGGAGGATGGCCTCGATCTGTACCGAATTGAGGAAATATGGACTTATACCCTGCGTAAAGACTGTCTTTGAACGTTTACCTTTTTCTGCCAAACACCATTCACATTTGGTAGCGCCACTGTCTGCGATCAATATAGCCATAAGAATTTGCTTTAAGCCGTTTAACGAAGGTAAAGTTCGGAATTGAGAATTAATTATGAACTTCGCCCCGAATTTGAGAAATTTATCATTTAAGGACCCTCGCATGAAAAAACTCCAGGTATGGCTTCCCTTGCTTTTCGCCATAGTATTGATCGCAGGTATGTGGATTGGATCCGGGCTGCGAAAGAATATCCCTTTCTCCCGTGGATTGTTCCAGACGGCCAGGCCCAGTTCCGTACAGGAAGTGATGGACCTGATCAATATGAAATATGTAGACAAGGTCAATACGGATTCTCTTTCTGATGATGCCATCGAGGCCATGCTGGCCCATCTCGACCCACATTCCGTCTTTATCCCCGCCTCCAGGCTTGCTGAAGTGAATGAAGACCTGGCTGGAAATTTCGAAGGAATTGGCGTGGAATTCTTCATCATCCAGGATACCGTGAACGCCACCAATGTGCTGGCTGGCGGACCGAGTGATAAGGCAGGTGTACAAACGGGCGACAAATTCCTACAGGTGGGAGATTCCGTGGTGACAAGCAATATCACCCCCGAGCGGATCAAGAAACTTTTGCGGGGACCCGGCGGTACGCAGGTGTCCATCACCGTTCTCCGCGCCGGCAAGCCGATGCAATTCACCATCACCCGCGGCACCATTCCGCTCTATTCCGTGGATGCCGCCTATATGCTCGACAGCATTACCGGCTATATCCATCTCAATAAATTCTCCGGCACCACCTACGAAGAGTTCATGGAAGCCATGGAAAAATTGCAGAAGCAGGGATTGAAGAAACTCCTGCTCGACCTGCGCGATAATGGTGGCGGCATCCTCAGTGAGGCCGTCGATATCGCCGACGAGTTCCTCGACGATAACAAGCTGATCGTATACACACAAGGCGACAAACAACCCAAAACGGAATACCGCTGCAAACGACCAGGTCTATTCGAAAAAGGAGAACTGGCAGTGTTGATAGATGAAGGCTCTGCTTCAGCCAGCGAGGTACTGGCAGGCGCCCTGCAGGACTGGGACCGCGCCACCATCATAGGCCGGCGGAGTTTCGGGAAAGGACTGGTACAGGAACAATACGACCTCAACAATGGGGCAGCGCTACGGATCACAGTGGCCCGTTATTATACACCGCTCGGCAGAAATATCCAGAAGCCCTACGGTCAGGGAAGAACGGCCTATAATGATGAACTGATGGACCGCTTTCACAATGGAGAAGTGGTGAAAGGAGATACCGTCACCAATCATACCGGCCCGGCCTTTACCACCAAAGGGGGCAGAACGGTATATGGCGGCGGTGGCATCACACCCGATGTGTTCGTGCCTTTCGATACCACCGGATTTTCAAAACCAGTATACGCCCTGTTCGGCGGTCAGGTGTTCAGCCGCTTCATCTACACTTATTATATGGAGAACCAGGCTTACTTCAAACAATTCAAGGACCCGCTCGATCTGGCACGGCATTTTTCAAAAACAGACGAAGCCTGGAACACCCTGGTCGGCTATGCCGCCAAAGACTCGGTCAATCTTCAGTCGATCACCCCGAAAGATAAAGAGGAGATCAAACAGCGTATCCTTGTTTGGCTTGGACGCCAGATATGGCGCATGGAAGGATATTACGAGATCAATAACCTGACCGATAATGTTGTGAAAAAAGGATTGGAAACATTGTCAAAATAATATTGAAAGCCCTGTCAAAT
>OFTY01000170.1_pt1 | contig 70042 bp, 56 predicted proteins | sample 1775061 | NCBI WGS metagenome assembly OFTY01 (sample SAMN08195773, study PRJEB24354) | sludge metagenome | isolation source: sludge from phenol fed wastewater aerobic bioreactor B | place: India: Nagpur | collected 2016-09-16 | reverse complement strand
TCCGGGCATCCTGCCCTCCGCCCTTCGGGCCGGCTTCGCCGTTCGCACGCGCTCCTGCGCGTGCGTGGACAAGCAAAGGAGAAGTAACTCGGGCGCCGGCAGGCGCACGAAATCGCTTTGAAACTTGCGGAAACAAAAAGCCCGCCTGAGCGGCGAGCCCTTCGTCACTGACCGAAACAACGACTCAGTTCACCAACCGCAACGCAAACGGATAACGGTAAGCCGTGCCCTCGTTCGCCTTGATCGTGCCGATGATCACGAACACCAGCCAAGCGATCGCGAGCAGCGGCAGCAGCACGAAACCGATCAGGATGAAGCACAGCAGCCAACCTACCAGCGCGGCAATGGCCACGGTGATGTTGAAGTTCAGCGCCTCCTTGCCCTGCTCGTTGACGAACGGCATGGTGTCCTTCTTGATCAGCCAGATCACCAGCGGGCCGATGATGCTGCCCAGCGGGATGATCACGCCGAACAGTGCCGACAGGTGCGCGAACATCGCCCACTGGCGTTCCTCCGCACCGGGCGCGCCAGCCGTCGGCGTGGTGCTGGGCGGGGGCGGGATGACGGACTCGGGTGGAACGCTCATGCGCATCTCCTTCTACGTCGACAGGTCGCCGGCCGCATGCCGGTAACGCGGATGCTAGCAAGCCCCGGGCAACCGTGCCGCAGGAATCACTCGCCCGCCACTGTCATCCGCCCCACGAGGATCGAGCCGCAGAGGATGTGCGAGCGCGGGTCGATATCCGCGCCGGTGGCGAGGATGCCGGCGTACATGTCGCGCAGGTTCGCGGCGATGGTGATCTCCTGCACGGGATGCGCGACGACGCCGTTCTCTACCCAGAAGCCGGCCGCGCCGCGCGAGTAGTCGCCGGTGATGGTGTTCACGCCCTGCCCCATCACCTCGGTGACAAGCAGGCCCGTGCCGAGGCGCCGCAGCATGCCGGCGAAATCGCTGGCCTCGCCGTCGGCCGCGCCCGGTGCCACCTGCAGGTTGTGGATGCCGCCGGCGTTGCCGGTGGATTGCAGTCCGAGCTTGCGCGCCGAGTAGCTGCCCAGCACATAGCGCGTCAGTACACCGCCTTCGACCAGCGCGCTGTCGCGCGTGGCCACGCCTTCCGCGTCGAAGTTGCCGGAACCGTGGCCGCGCTTGAGATGCGGCCGCTCGTCGATGTGCAGCCAGCCCGGCATGATCGCCTTGCCTGCGTGGTCGAGCAGGAAGCTGGCGCGACGGTACAGCGCGCCGCCGCTGACCGCGCCCACCAGGTGGCCGATCAGCCCGCGCGCGATTTCCGGCGCGAACAGCACCGGGCATTCGCGGGTCGCCAGGCTGCGCGCATCCAGCCGCGCCAGCGTGCGCTGCGCGGCCTTGTCGCCCAGCGCCTGCGCGCTGATGAAATCGCCGGCGCTGCGTACGCTGTCGTACCAGTAGTCGCGCTGCATGCGCTCGCCTTCGCCCGCGATCAGCGACAGCGACAGCGCATGCCGGGTGCCGCGTTCGCGGCCGACGAAGCCGTGCGAGTTCGCGTACACCGACAGGCTTTCGCCCGCCTGCACGCCGGCGCCATCGGAATTGCTGATGCCCGCGTGCGCGCGGCCGGCATCCTCGATGCGCCGGCCCAGCTCGATCGCGCCCGCGGTGTCGATGCCCCAGGGATGCCACAGGTCGAGGTCGGGGAATGCCGTCGCCATGCGCGCGGCGTCGGCCAAGCCCGCGGCCGGGTCTTCCTCGGTGAACCTGGCGATGGCGCAGGCCTGGTCCAGCGTGGCCTGGATCGAATCGGGCTGCAGGTCGGCGGTGCTGGCCGAGCCCTTGCGCTGGCCGAAGTACACGGTGAGCCCGAAGCCGCGGTCGCGGGTGTGCTCCACCGTCTCCACCTCGCCGAGGCGCACGTTGACGTTGAGGCCGGTGTCGATGCTGGCGGCCACCTCGGCGGCGCTGGCGCCGGCCGCGCGGGCGCGGCGGATCACGTCCTCGGCCAGTTCGGCGAGGCGATCCAGATCCGCGAGGCTGCGGTCGGCGGCGGGGGCGATGTCGCTCACGTGGGGTTCCCGGGCAAGTCAAACAGGTAGAATGCACGATCCGCGCCGTGCCGTCTCCACATGGGGACGGCACGGCCCTCCCGCAACGCCTCGCGGAGCCAGGCATGTCGGTCGTTCCCGGCCTCTATCGCCACTACAAGGGCCAGCGCTACCGCGTGCTGGGCACCGCCCGCCACAGCGAGACGCTGGAGCCGCTGGTGGTGTACCAGGCGCTGTACGGCGAGCACGGCCTGTGGGTGCGCCCCGCGGCGATGTTCGCCGAAAGCGTGACCGTGGATGGCGCGTGCGTGCCCCGCTTCGCGCTGGAACAGGCCGAGCCCGGCCCGCTGGAAACCCCATGAACCGCAACTACACCGACGATCCCGACCACGACTACGGCCCCACCCGCACCCAGCAGCGCCGCGACGCGCTGGCGGTGCTGGAGCTGGCCGGCCAGTTGGTCGAGCTGCCGCCGACGCGGCTCGCGAAGCTGGAGCTGCCCGACGACGTGCGCGACGAGATCGCCAACGTGCGCCGCATCAGCTCGCACATCGCGCGCAAGCGCCAGTTGGCCTTCCTCGCCAAGCTGATGCGCCGCCACGACAGCACGGCGTTCGACGCGGTGCGCGCCGCGCTGGGCGAAAACCGCGACCGCCAGCGCCAGGAGACCGCCGCGATGCATCGGCTGGAAGCGCTGCGCGAACGCCTGCTCGGCGAGGACGGCGACACCGCGGCTTCCGAGCTGATCGCCCAGCACCCCGACATCGACCGCCAGCACCTGCGCGCGCTGATCCGCCAGGCGCGCGTGGAGCAGGCCACGCCGAACAAGCCGCCGCGCGCCTTCCGCGAGCTGTTCCAGCTGCTGAAGGCGCTGCAGGAAAGCGACGCGTAGGCGCGCACCCCCGGATCAAGTCCGGGGCAGGCTCTGTGCGCGAATTGCTTTTGCTCCGACCAGCGCCAGAGCGTTCGCGCACAGAGCCTGCCCCGGACTTGATCCGGGGGTGCGCTCCTACAGCTCGGACCAGAAACCGCGGATTCCCGCCACGCCCTGCGCGCCCATCGCACGCGCTTGTGCCAGTTGCGCCGGCGCCATGCCGCCCAGTGCATACACCGGCATCGCGGCCGCCTCTGCCAGCGCCCGGAAATTCGACCAGCCCAACGGCGCGGCCTGCGGATGGCTGGCGGTGGCCGCCACCGGCGACAGCGTGGCGAAATCCGCCGCCAGCCGCAGCGCCTGCGCCAGTTGCGCGGCATCGTGGCAGCTCGCGCCGACGACTTGCTGCAAGGGCAGTGGCCGCTCGCGCAGCGTGGCCAGCTGCGCGCCGGTCAGCTGCACGCCGATGCCCAACGCCCGCGCGCCTTCGATGTCCGCATTGAGCAGCAGTTGCGCGCCGTGCTCGCGCGCCAGCGGCCGCAGCGCGGCAGCCAACTCGCGCACGCTTTCGCGCGGCCACCGCGGCAGGCGCAGTTGCACCAGCCGCTCCCCCGCCGCGATGGCGCGGCTGATCCGTTCGAACCAGGGACCACGCTCGGCCGGCGACACCTCGGCCGGCGTGATCAGGTAATGCGGCGGCAGGCGCAGCGCCTGCAGGATCGCGCGGTCGGCCGGCGCCAGTGTCGCCGGATCCGCCTGCGCCGGCAGGCACCATTGCAGGCCCTGTCCTTCCAGCGAGCGCGGCTCGCCCCGCCACTGCGTCACGCACCAGGCGTCCAGCAGCAGTTCGCGTTCGTGGTAGCGCCAGGGCACGCGGATCAGCGGCGCGGCCTCGACCAGCGCGATGCCCAGCTCCTCGTCCAGCTCGCGCGCCAGCGCCGCCAGCGGCGTCTCGCCGGGCTCCAGCTTGCCGCCGGGGAATTCCCACAGCCCCGCCAGGTGCTTGCCGGCGGGGCGCTCGGCCAGCAGCACGCGACCCGCACGGTCGCGCAGCGCGCCGGCCAGCACATGCAGCGGCGCGCCAGCCACGATCGGATCAGCCGCCGCGCACGTACTCGACCATGTCGAACTCGTAGGCGTGCTCGGCATCCTTCGCGTGGTGCACGCGCGAGACCTCGGTCCAGTCGCTGAAGTGCACGCCGGGGAAGAAGGTGTCCGCGCCGTCCACCGCCGCGCTGACCCAGGTGAGGTACAAGCGGCGCGCCATCGGCAGCGCCTCGCGGAACACCTGGCCGCCGCCGATCACCATCAGCCCGGTATGCCCGCACAGGGTTTGCGCCTCGTCGATCGAGCGCACGGTGATCTGGCCGGGGAACGGCGCCTCGTGCCGGCGCGACAACACCAGGTTGGTGCGCTCCGGCAGCGCCTTGCCGATCGACACCGCGGTGTTGTAGCCCATCAGCACGTACTTGCCCACGGTGAGCTGCTTGAACCAGCGCAGGTCGTCCGGCAGGTGCCAGGGCAGATGTCCCTTGCGGCCGATGGCGAAGTTCTCGTCGAGGGCAGCGATCAGCGAAATGGCCATCTGGGCTCCTTGCTTGCTGGGTGCGGGGATCGGAGGTACGGCTCGATTGTAGCTATTGGGGATGCGGCCGGGAGCCTTTCAGAGCCTTTATTGGATGCCTGGAAAGGGCTGTCCTGCCCTTTCCAGGCTCGCCCAGCCCGGGCAAGCCGGGCTGGGCTCCGCCATTCGATCGCAGAGCGATCGAATGGCGTGCGATCCATCCGTGGATCGTGGCGGTGTAGCCGCTTGCCGCAGGCAAGCGGCTACACCGCCACCGGCGCCTTGATCGCCGGGTACGGGTCGTAGCCCTCGATCATGACGTCCTCGTAACGGAAATCCTCCAGCGTGCGCACGTTCGGGTTCAACACCAGCTTCGGCAGGGCGCGCGGCTCGCGCGTGAGCTGCAGCCGCGCCTGCTCCACATGGTTGCTGTACAGGTGCGCGTCGCCCAGCGTGTGCACGAAGTCGCCCACGCCCAGGCCGCAGACCTGCGCCACCATGTGGGTGAGCAGTGCGTAGCTGGCGATGTTGAACGGCACGCCGAGGAAGATGTCGCCGCTGCGCTGGTAGAGCTGGCAGCTCAATTTCCCGTCTGCAACGTAGAACTGGAACAGCGTGTGGCAGGGCATCAGCGCCATCTTCGGCAGCTCGCCCACGTTCCAGGCGCTGACGATCAGCCGGCGCGAGTCGGGGTTGCGGCGGATCTCGTCCACCACCCAGCGGATCTGGTCCACCGCGCCGCCGTCGGCGGTGGGCCAAGCGCGCCACTGCCTGCCGTAGACCGGGCCGAGGTTGCCGTCGGCATCCGCCCATTCGTCCCAGATGCTGACGCCGTGTTGCTTCAGGTAGGCGATGTTGGTGTCGCCGCGCAGGAACCAGATCAGCTCGTGGATGATGGACTTGGTGTGCAGCTTCTTGGTGGTGAGCAGCGGAAAGCCGTCGGCGAGGTTGTAGCGCATCTGCCAGCCGAACACGCTGCGCGTGCCGGTGCCGGTGCGATCCATCTTCTCCGTGCCGTGCTCCAGCACGTGGCGCAACAGGTCGAGGTAAGGCTTCATTTCCCGTCCTTGCTCGGCATCGCCACGGTGTACAGGCGCAACGTGGGCGCGCGCCGCGACAGCCACAGCAGCCACAGGCCCACGGCGATCAGCGGCAGCGAGAGGATCTGTCCCATCGTCAGCCAGCCGAACGCGAGGTAGCCGAGCTGGATGTCCGGCAGGCGCACGAACTCCACCGCGAAGCGGAAGCAGCCGTACATCAGCGCGAACAGGCCGGAGATCAGATAACGCGGCCGCGGCTTCATCGACACCAGCCACAGCACCGCGAACATCACCACGCCTTCCAGCACCATCTCGTACAGCTGCGAGGGCTGGCGCGCCAAGCCGCCGAACTGCGCCAGCTGCGCCTGCCAGGCCGGGTGCGCCGCCGCATACGTCACGTCCTCGCCGTGCGAATGCGGGAAGATCATGCCCCACGGCAGCTGCGTGGGCTTACCCCACAGTTCGCCGTTGATGAAGTTGCCCAGCCGCCCCAGGCCCAGGCCGATCGGCACCAGCGGCGCCACGAAATCCACCGTGTCGAAGAAGTGCAGCTGCTGCCGGCGCGACCACCACAGCCCCGCCGCCAGCACGCCGAGCAGGCCGCCGTGGAAGCTCATGCCGCCGTCCCACACGCGGAACAGCGCCAGCGGGTCGGTCCAGATCCAGCGCAGGCCGCCGGCGTAATAGAACAGCATGTAGCCGATCCGCCCGCCCACGATCACGCCCATCATGCCGTAGAAGAACAGGTCGCTCAGCGCGTCGCGCGTCACCGGCAAGCGTCCGCAACGTCGCCGGTACTCGCCCAGCACCGCCGCGCTGAAAAAACCCACGAGGTACATCAGCCCGTACCAGTGCACCTGCACCGGACCGAGGTGGAAGGCGATGGGATCGATGTTGACGACGAGAGGCTGCGTCATGCGGCACGGGATCAGGCAGGCAAGGCTGCCAGTGTAGCGGGACAGGGCCGCAAACGCTGGCTACACTGCGGAGCGTCCGGCCGGGCGCTGGGGAGCATCCGTCCCGGCCGGACACACCAACGTCAACAGGGGAGAGCAAGGATGATGTCTTCGCACAAGCTGCGCGCCGCGCTGGTCGCGGCGTGCCTGGGGTTGCCTGCGGCCGCCGCCGCGACCGACCTGATTCCGGTGGAAACCTTCGCCCGCCACGCCAGCATGTCGATGCCGCGGCTGTCGCCCGACGGCCAGCACATCGCGCTGCGCATGGACGATGGCGACAACCATGCGCTGCTGGTCTTCGACGTCGCCGACATGAGCAAGCCGGTCAGCATGCTGCGCATGCCGAAGTACGAACTGCCGGTCGACGTGGCATGGGTCAGCCCGACCCGGCTGGTGGTGGAGAAAGGCAAGCAGTTCGGCTCCATCGACCGCCCCATGGGCACCGGCGAGATCCTCGCCACCAACGTGGACGGCAGCCACCAGGACTACCTGTTCGGCTACCAGAGCGGTTACGGCACTCGCGGCGACACCCGCCAAGCCGACCACGGCTGGGGCACGATCGACGGCCTGCCGCCGAAGGCCAACGGCCACTTCTACCTCGGCGCGCAGCTCTGGAACGACGAGAACCACAGCCGCCTGTACGACGTGGATGCGGTGAGGAACGTGCGCCACCAGATCGGCGACATCGGCGTGGGCGGGCTCAGCTTCATGGTGGATCCCGAAGGCAAGGTGGAATTCGCCTACGGCACGAATCCCGATTTCGAATACGTGGCCTACCGGCGCATCGGCGACCGCTGGGCGCAGCTGGGCAAGGCACAGGCCGGCAAGCTGTTCGCCCCGTTCGCCACGGCTCCCGACGGCCAGCACATCTACGCCAGGTACAGTGCCGAAGGCGGCCCCGCCGCCCTGGTCGAGCAGCTTCCGGATGGCGCCGAGCGCAAAGTGCTGGCGAAGGACGACTTCGGCAACGTCGGCAACACGCAATGGACCGCCCCGCCGCTGCAGCCGTTCGCGGTGATCACCACCACCGGCACGCCGCGCCCGATCTACATCGACCCGTCCCTGCCGGCGGCGAAGCTGTACATGGCGATCAGCCAGAAATTCCCCGGCGAGTTCGTCGACTTCATCAACTTCAGCGAGGACGGCCGCGAGCTGCTGTTCTCCGTGAGCAGCGACCGCGACCCCGGCACCTGGTACCTGATCGACACCGAGCACTACAAGGTGCGCAAGCTGTTCGCGGCGGCGCCGTGGATCGACCCGGCGAAGATGGCCGAGCGCGTGCCGATGCGCTTCAAGGCCAGCGACGGCATGGAGCTGGAAGCCATCCTCACCGTGCCCAACGGCGTGCCGATGAACAAGCTGCCGATGGTGCTGCTGCCGCACGGCGGCCCGCATGGCCCGAGCGACACCTGGTTCTTCGACGACGACGCGCAGTTCCTCGCCAGCCGCGGCTACCTGGTGCTGCAGGTGAACTACCGCGGTTCCGGCGGCCGCGGCACGAACTTCCAGGAGGCCGGCTACCTCCAGTGGGGCACGCGCATCCAGCAGGATCTGATCGACGGCGTGAAGTGGGCCGAGGCGCAGCAATACGCCGACCCGGACCGCGTCTGCGTGTACGGTGGCAGCTTCGGCGGCTACTCGGCGATGATGTCGGTGATCCGCGCGCCGAAGCTGTTCAAGTGCGCGATCGGCTACGCCGGCATCTACGACCTGGCGATGATGTACAAGAAGGGCGACATCCGCACCAGCACCTTCGGCAAGAACTACCTCCACACCGTGATCGGCAAGGACGACGCCGCGCTGGACGCGAACTCGCCCGACAAGCTGGCCGCGCAGATCGACGTGCCGGTGTTCCTGATCCACGGCGAGGCCGACCAGCGCGCGCCGTTCGCCCAGGCCAAGGCGATGCGCGCCGCGCTGGACGCCGCGCACAAGCCCTACGAATGGATGGCCAAACCCGACGAGGGCCACGGCTTCTACACCGAGGCGAACAACGTGGAACGCCTGAGCCGCATGCAGGACTTCCTCGCCAAGTACATCGGCAAGGGCGCCACGCCGCCCTGATGATGCGCACGCATTGATCCGCGACGGGAAGGCGCTGCGGCGCCTTCCTCGTTTCCGCGCACGCAATTTCATGTTCGCGCCATGCCACCCGCATCGCCGCAGGCATTCGCACGATCTTGCGATGCCGTCGTCGCAGCCGAAATGCCGCCACGAAATCGCTGCGTGGCGGCTTGCGAAAACGTTCTTTTTTCCTTAACGTCGACGCCACATCGTCCCTTCCCCAAGCTCGACGATGCCGTGGTGCGCAAGCCCTCCCCAGGCGAGGCGCGCCGTCTTGAAAGACCTCGAATGTCGACGCTCCGCGCCGGCACAGGGGTCGTTTTCGCCCGGAGTTTCCCTACAACATGAAGAACAAGACACTGCTGGCTTCGGCCATTGCGGCAGCACTCGTGCTGAACGCGTGGTCGGCCTCGGCGCAGGACGCTGCCGCCCAGAACAACAACAACGCATCCGCCACGCCCGCCAAGGCCAGGAACCTGGAGACGGTCACCGTCACCGGTTCGCGCATCCGCAGCGTGGACGTGGAAACGGCGCAACCCGTCGTGTCGCTCGACCGCAAGCAGATCGCCGCCACCGGCCTCACCAACGTCAGCGACGTGCTGCAGCGCATCGTCGCCGCCAACTCGCCCGACATCACGCCGCAGGACACGCTGTCCTCCGGACCCTCGGTGGGCGGCACCTACACCAGCCTGCGCAATCTCGGCTCGGCCCGCACCCTGGTGCTGGTCGACGGTCGCCGCTGGAGCACCGACATCAACGGCCTCACCGACCTGTCGACCATCCCCACCTCGATCATCGAGCGCATCGAAGTGCTGAAGGACGGCGCCTCCTCGATCTACGGCTCCGACGCGATCGGCGGCGTGGTGAACATCATCACCCGCGACCACTACGACGGCGCCGAGGCGAACGCGTACTACGGCCAGAACCAGCAGGGCGACGGCCAGCAGCAGGCCTACAACTTCACCTTCGGCACCCACAACGACAAGTCCAGCACGGTCTTCACCGCCAGCTACCAGAACACCGACGCGATCTGGGACAGCAAGCGCGCGCTGACCCGCTACGCCTACGGCCCGCGCCACGCCGAAGACGGCTGGGGCCAGGGCCCGTGGGGCCGCGTGGTCGATCCGAGCGACAAGAGCCGGAGCTGGGTGTTCAACCACGACGGCAGCAACACCGCCGACCTCGGCAACTACCACCTGTACGATCCGAACAGCAACGCGGACAAGTACAACTCCCAGTCCGACATGACCTTCCGCGCGCCCACGCGCCTGAAGAACCTGTTCGTGCAGGAGCGCTACAACCTCACCGACAGCATCACGCTGCACGCCACCGGCAACTACAGCGAGCGCACCTCGTCCTCGCAGCTGGCCGGCTATCCGTTCCGCACCGACGGCAACCGCAAGGTCTACATCTCCAAGGACAACGCGTTCAACCCGTTCCCCGGCCAGGACGTGACCTTCTACCGCCGCACGGTGGAAATGCCGCGCGTCACCCGCAGCAACGTGAAGATGTCGCACTTCAACCTCGGCGCCGAGGGCTACTTCAGCCTGGGCAGCCAGGAGTGGAGCTGGGACGCCAACTACAGCTACTCCAAGGCCGACCTCAACCAGCTCACCACCGGCAACCTCAACCTGCTGAACGCGCAGAAGGCGCTGGGCCCGACCGCCGTCGTCAACGGCCAGGTCGTCTGCGCGAACGCCGACGATCGCGCCAACGGCTGCGTGCCGTGGAACGTACTGGCCGGCCCGGGCGCCACCACCGATGCCGTGCGCAACTACGTGCAGGCCATCGAGCAGGCTTCCGCGCTCAGCACCACGCGCGACTTCGCCGCCAACGTCAGCGGCGGCCTGTTCGACCTGCCGGCCGGCACCGTGAACATGGCCCTGGGCGTGGAGCATCGCCGCCTGGCCGGCTCGTTCACCCCCGACCAGTTCGCCTCCTCCGGCTACTCCACCGACCTGGCCAGCGCGCCGACCAACGGCAAGTACACCACCAACGAGGCCTACGCCGAGCTCGACGTGCCGGTGCTGCAGGGCCTGCCGGGCGCGCAGGAGCTGGCCGTCAACCTCGCCAGCCGCTACTCGCACTACAGCAACTTCGGCAGCACCACCAACAACAAGTACAGCTTCCGCTGGAAGCCGATCGCCGACCTGCTGGTGCGCGGCACCTACGCCGAGGGCTTCCGCGCCCCCACGCTGAGCGACCTCTACGGCGGCACCGGCCAGAGCTTCGAGACCTTCCTCGACCCCTGCGACAGCGCCTACGGCGCGTCGGCCTCCAACCCCGGCGTGGCTGCGGCCTGCAAGGCGGCGGGCGTGCCGGCGGGCTACCGCCAGGTCGACCAGGCCGGCAAGCTGATCAGCAGCAACGCCGGCGGCCAGACGCCGACCCCGTTCCTGTCCGGCTCCAACCCGAACCTGAAGCCCGAAACCTCGACCACCCGCACCGTGGGCCTGGTGTACAGCCCGCACTACGTGCCGGGCCTCGACTTCACGCTGGACTACTACCGGATCAACGTGAAGAACACGATCCAGTCGGTGGTGGCCTCGGACATCCTCAACTACTGCTACGTGCAGAACGATCCGAGCTTCTGCAGCCGCTTCACCCGCGACGGCAGCGGCGCCATCACCAGTCTGAACGAGAGCATGGCCAACCTCGGCAAGCTCGAGACCTCGGGCTACGACTTCGGCGCGCACTACCGCCTGCCGCAGCTGCCCTACGGCCAGTTCGCGGTCGCACTGGAAAGCTCGTACCTGACCAAGTACGACATCACCAACGGCCCCGGCCAGCCGACCCAGGGCATGGCCGGCATGATCTCCGGCACCAGCGGCCTGTATCGCCTGCGCGCGAACCTCTCGCTGGACTGGAGCCTCGGCAACTTCGGCGCCACCTGGACCGTGCGTTACTACGGCGGCCTGCGCGACGCCTGCTGGGACGCGAGCACGGAGTGCAACCAGCCGAACTACACCAACCCGTGGATCGGCACCGTCGGCGCCAGCAACAAGGGCGCCGTGGCGTTCAACGACGCGCAGTTCCGCTACAAGCTGCCGTGGAACGCCGCCGTCAGCGTGGGCGTGAACAACCTCTTCAACAAGAAGGGGCCGTTCTACTACAACGTCGCCGCCGCCGGCAGCGGCAGCCCGCCGTACATGCCCGCGTTCGACATCGACCGCTACTTCTACGTGTCGTACAACCAGAAGTTCTGAGTTCCCCCGAACCGGACACCTCGAGGGCGGGCCCGCAAGGGCCCGCTTTTTTTTGCGTCGCTTCGTCCGAATGGCACGGCACTTGGGCGCCACTCCCCACACCCAGCCGCCTGCCAACCCATCGGCCGCCAGACCATTCGCCGGCGTATCGCAAGATATCGTTGAATATTTGTTACGTCCAAGTTATGTTTCGAGCATGGCGTAAAACCGTACGTTCAAAACTTGCGATTTGCGCCCTTGCCTCGCTGGCCTGCGCCCCGCAGCTGGCGAAGCGGTGCACCGCAGTTCATGCATAAACGCATGAAGCTGCGTTTTTCACTGGGGAATTCTCCGGCCCTGCCGGAACCACTTGGGGAGTTAAGCATTCATGAGTAATCGCAAGACCCTTTCCACGCACGGCCTGCGCCACACGACCCTGGCGCTGAGTCTGGGCCTCGGCCTCGGCTTGGTTGGCGCGCCCGTGCAGGCGCAGAACGTCACCGGCGCCATCTTCGGCCAGATCTCGGGCCAGCACGGCGACACGGTGAGCATCCGCAACGTGAACACCGGTTTCGAGCGTTCGGTGCCCGTCGACAGCGCCGGCCGCTATCGCATCAGCTCGCTGCCGACCGGCGACTACACCGTCACCCTGAAGAACAACGGCCAGGCCGTCAGCTCGCGCGACCACGTGATGGTGACCATCGCCGGCGGCACGGAAGTGTCCTTCGGTGGCGCCGCTCCGGCGGGCACCAAGAATCTCGAGGGCGTCTCGGTGGTGGCTTCCGCGCTGCCGGCGATCGACGTCTCTGCGGTCGACACCCGTACCGTCATGACCGCAGAACAGTTGCAGAAGCTGCCGGTGGGTCGTGACATCTCGTCCGTCGCCCTGCTGGCGCCCGGCGTCATCCAGGGCTCCAGCTACGCCGCCGCGCCGAGCTTCGGTGGTTCGGCCGCATCCGAGAACGCCTACTACATCAACGGCTATCCGACCACCAACCCGCTGAGCTCGATCGGCTTCTCGAACCTGCCGTTCGATGCCATCGACCAGGAACAGGTGCTCACCGGCGGCTATGGCGCCGAGTTCGGCCGCTCCACCGGCGGCGTGATCAACATCGTGACCAAGCGCGGCACCAACAAGTGGAAGGCCGGCGTCTACTCGGTCTGGTCGCCGGAATCGCTGCGCTCCACGCCGCACAACATCAACTTCGCCAATACCGGCTTCTACGGCCCCGGCAGCAAGACGCCGACCGACGGCACGCTTTACCTGAATCGCGCGCATGCGCAGTACTGGACGTCCACGGTGGGCGCCTATATCAGCGGACCGCTGATCGAGGACAAGCTGTTCTTCTACGCGGACCTGGAAATGAACCGCCAGAAAGGCAACAGCGTCCGCTACTACTCGAACTCCTCGGCCACGCAGCTCAAGCAGGGCTGGAGCGACTACAGCTACAAGAAGCCGCGCTGGACGGCGAAGATCGACTGGAACATCAACGACAGCAACATCCTCGAGCTGACGGGCGTCTCCGACAAGACGCAGTACGACGGCAAGTACTCGCCGTACAGCTACGTCACCGACAGCCACACCGACAACCAGACTGCTGGTTCCTACACCAAGGACGGTGGTGAGCTGTATGTCGGCAAGTACACCGGCTATGTCACCGACGACCTGACCGTGACCGCGTTGTACGGCACGCAGCGGATCGACCACTACAGCTCCCCGTGGCACTATGACCCGAGCTGCCCGTACATCTCCTCCAGCTCGCTGACGCAGGCACCGGGCCTGAACTACACCAGCTGCCAGTCGACCACCTCCAAGGTGCTGGTGCCGAAGGCGCACGACAAGACCTATGGCGGCCGCTTCGACGTCGAGTACCGCATCGGTGACCACGACATCCGCGTAGGCTTTGACAAGCAGACGGCGCTGTCGCTGACCGGCAGCGCCTACCCCGGCGGCTACGGCTGGATCTATGGCTGGCAGGCGAAGCCGGGCGACCCGATCGACGCCGGCCACGGCGTGAGTTCGCCGGCCTCGGCTGGCGGCCTCGGTACGCAGGGCTACTACGTCGAGCGCTACTACAGCACCCAGCTCGCCAACGTGAAGACCGATCAGTCCGCGCAGTACATCGAAGACCGCTGGCAGGTGAACGATCGCGTGCTGCTGTCACTCGGCCTGCGCAACGAACAGTTCACCAACTACAACGGCAACAACCAGCCGTTCGCGTCCCAGCGCCACCAGCTGGCGCCACGCCTGGGCGTGTCGTGGGATGTGTTCGGCGACTCCACGCTGAAAGTATTCGCCAACGCCGGCCGCTATCATCTGGCGATGCCGAACAACGTCGCCGTGCGCGGCGCCTCCGGTTCGCTGATCACCAGCGAATACTTCACCTACACCGGCGTCGACCCGAAGACCGGCGCCCCCACGGGCCTCACCCCGGTCGCCGTGGACCGCAGCAAGGGCTACACCTGCGGTAACACCAATGCGATCTCGTCCAACCTCGAGTGCGGCGAAGCCCCCGACCCGCGCACGGTGGCGGCCAAGGGCATGAAGGCGCACTTCCAGGATGAATACATCCTGGGCGCGGAATACCAGTTGACCCCGTCTTACACGGTCGGCGCCAAGGCCACGGTGCGCAAGCTGCGCAGCGCGATCGACGACACCTGCACGCCGGCGCTCGGCGGCGCGTGCTTCCTGTTCAACCCGGGCCAGGCAAACACCTTCCTGGAAGAGCAGGCCGACGGCAGCTTCAAGGAAGCGACCTACTCCAACGCCCAGCTCGGTTTCCCCCGGCTGAAGCGCAAGTACGCCGCGTTGGATCTGTTCGTGGAGCACCCGTTTGCCGACAACTGGTACGGCAAGATCGACTACACCTTCTCGCACAACTACGGCAACACCGAGGGTCAGCTCAGCTCCGACCTGGATACCGGCAGCGGCGGTCAATCGGACGTGTCGACCACCCAGGACTGGGACCTGCCGCAGTTGATGGTGGGCTCCAATGGCACGCTGCCGAACAACCGTTGGCACCAACTCCGTGCGTTCGGCTACTACCAGCTCAGCAAGGAATGGCGTTTTGGCGCCACTGCGCAAATCGCCTCCGGCCGCCCGCTCAGCTGCACCAGCTTCTGGCCCAACACCAGCGACAAGGTCTACAACAGTTCGACCTACCACTACTGCGGCCTGCCGATCGCCGGCTCCACCGGCTACGTGTACACCCCGCGCGGCACCAGCGGTACCACACCGTGGACCTACAAGCTGGACCTCAACGTGGCGTACTCGCCGGCGTGGGCGGACAACAAGCTCACCCTGCAGATGGATGTGTTCAACATCCTCAACAAGCAGACCCCGCTGTACTACAACACGCGCTACGCCAGCAACCGCTCGACGGTGAACCCGCTGTACATGCGTGTGCTGGACTACTCCAGCCCACGCACGGTTCGCTTCACGGCGCGCTACGACTTCTAAGTCGTCATTGCTGGCACCTCGCATCCGCCCGGCTCACCCGGGCGGATGCACTCCCCGGAACCCGCCGAAGCAATTCGGCGGTTTTTTTGTTGCTGCATGCACCGTCATCGCAGTCGGCCGGTTCGCGGCAAACGACGCGAAAGTTGCGGGCTCACCCCAACGGCGAACCCGCAAGTGAAGTCAAAGCAACACCGGCCGATCCGGCAGTTCGTCCGCCCGCGGCTTGCCGTCGCTGGGAAAGTGCCGCCGCAGCAGGGCATGCACGTCGGCGATGCCTTGCAGGCTGCCTTCGCGCCACTGGCCGCGCGCATAGGCGTCGCGCATGTGCGTGCAGACCGCGGCCCATTCCCCGGCGGCCACGTGGCGGGCGATGCCGCGGTCGGCGACGACTTCGATGCGGTGCTCGGCCAGGAGCACGTAGAGCAGCACGCCGTTGTTGTGTTCGGTGTCCCACACCTTGAGCTGGCCGAACACCTGGCGTGCGCGCGTGGTCGCGTCCAGCCCGGCCAGCACCGCCAGCGGCGACAGGCGCGACTCCACCGCCATGCGCACTTCACCGCGATGAGTGCGTTCGCCGGCCGCGACCGCGGCGGCGATTTCGTCGAGCAGGCGGGCGGGAAAACGGCGATGCAGCTGGAACCAGCCTTCGCCGAGGTTCATCAGCAGGCGTTGCGTGCACGTCATCTCACCAGCTCCCCGAGGCGCCGCCGCCGTTGAAGCTGCCGCCGCCTCCGCTGAAACCGCCACCGCCACCGAAGCCGCCGCCTCCGCCGAAGCCGCCGCCGCCACCCCAGCCACCGAAGCCGCCCCAGCCACCGCCGCCGATCGAGCGGCCGGCGCCGGCGGGCAGCAGCATCAGCAGGCCGCCCACGATGCCGCCGAAGATGCCCATGCCCACGGAGGCCATCAGCCAGAACAGGCCGCCGATGACCAGGCCGCCCAACGGCGCACGCACCAGCGCAGGCGCGCGGCCCAGCATGCCGCGCAGGAAGATCCAGGCGAAGAAGCCGACGCCCAGCAAGCTGTTGAGGTCCAGGCCACGCCGCTCCTGCGGCGCGCCCTGCACCGGCGCCGGCAGCGGTTCGCCGTCGATCAGCAGGGTGAGCGCGCCCACCGCGTCGCCGATGCCGCCGGCGTAGTCGCCGGTGCGGAATTTCGGCGCGAGGTATTCGCGGATGATGCGCGCCGCGGCGGCGTCGGGGATCGCCCCTTCCAGCCCCGCGCCCACCTCGATGCGCACCTGGCGGTCGTCCTTGGCGACGAGCAGCAACACGCCGTCGTCGATGCCCTTGCGGCCCACCTTGTTCGCCATCGACACGTCCAGCGAATAGCTGTCGATGTCCTGCGGCTTGGTGCTGCCCACCATCAGCACGACGAGTTGGGCGCCCTTGGCTTTTTCCAGGGCGACCAGCTTCGCATCGAGCTCGTCCACCTGCTGCGCGCTGAGCGTGCCGGTGAGGTCGGTGACGTGCCGCGTGAGCTTGGGCACCGTGGCGTCGGCATGCAGCAGGGCCGGCAGCAGCAGCGCCGCCAGCAGCCATGCCCACAGCGCCCGCGGGCGGCGCGATGTCATCTCAATGCGCCGAGGCGGCGGTCGCCGGTGCGGCCCCGCCGAAATCGACCTTGGGCGCGGAGGAGATCGCCTGCTCGTTCTGCACGCTGAAGTTCGGCTTCACGCTGTAGCCGAACATCTTCGCGGTGAGGTTGTTCGGGAAGGTGCGGATCAGCGCGTTGTACTCCTGCACCGACTGCACGTAGCGCTGGCGCGCCACGGTGATGCGGTTCTCGGTGCCTTCCAGCTGCGCCTGCAGGTTCTGGAACAGGCCGTCGGCCTTGAGGTTGGGGTAGTTCTCGCTCACCGCCATGAGGCGCGACAGCGCGTTGCCGAGCTGGCCCTGCGCCGCCTGGAACTTCGCCAGCGCGGCCGGATCGTTCGCCAGCTCCGGCGTCGCCTGGATGCTGCCCACCTTGGCGCGCGCCTCGGTCACCTCGGTGAACACCTTCTCCTCGTGCTGGGCGTAGCCCTTCACCGTGGCCACCAGGTTCGGCACCAGGTCGGCGCGGCGCTGGTACTGGTTGAGCACTTCCGACCACGCGGCCTTGACCGCCTCGTCCTGCCGCTGCATGGCGTTGTAGCCGCAGCCGGTGAGGGCGACGGCCAACAGCAACAGCACGAGATTGCGCAGCAGTTTCATGGTGTGGGCTCCGTTCCGGTGAGGGCGCCATTGCAGCATCCCGCCACGTGCGGCGCAATCAGGCCCAGAGCGCGCCCAGCACCAGTACCCAACTCAGCACTGTCAGCACCAGCAGCAGGAATACCGCGGCCGAGCCCAGGTCCTTGGCGCGGCCGGCCAGTTCGTGGAAGCCGGGGCTGGCCAGGTCCACCACCGCCTCGATCGCGGAGTTCAGCAGCTCGGCCGCGAGCACCAGGAAGATCGGCACGACGAGCGCGAGTTTTTCCAGCGCGCCGTGGCCCAGCCACAGGCCCAGCGGCACCAGCACGAGCGCCAGCAACGCCTCCAGCCGGAACGAGGCCTCGTGCCGCCAACCCGCGCGCAGGCCCAGCATGGACCAGCGGAAGGCGTTCCAGAGTTGGCGCGGGTTGCCGCGGAATCCGTGGCCTGGCATGGGAAACGTGTCTCCGGCGGGCGACGCCCCGCATCGCGGGGCAAACGCCGATGATGCCACAGGCCGGCCCTGCGCTTGCGCGTCGGAGCGCGAGATATTGCGGTGCAACGAAGCCGGCGTGGCGGATCGGTTACGCTTCATCGGTTGTGGCGCCGTTCAGCGCCGCATCTCGCCGGCCGCGTTCGCGCGGCCGTTGTATTCCTCCGCACGGAACCGATGCATGGCTATCCAGAATCCACCCGTTTCGCAAACACGGTCGTTCAGCACCGTCTTCCTGATCGAGATGTGGGAGCGCTTCGGCTTCTACGGCATGCAGGTGCTGATGGTCACCTACATGATGAAGAAGCTGGGCTTCGTCGACATCAAGGCGAACCTGGTGTGGGGCGCGGCGGCCGCGCTGATCTACGTGACGCCGGCGATCGGCGGCTGGGTGGGCGACCAGCTGATCGGCACCCGCCGCACCATGCGCATCGGCGCGGTGGTGCTGATGCTGGGCTACGCGCTGCTGTGGATTCCCTCGGACAACGCGAACTTCCTGTACATCGCGCTGGGCGTGATCATCGTCGGCAACGGCCTGTTCAAGCCGAACGCCGGCAACCTCGTGCGCAAGATCTACGAGGGCGACGACACCAAGATCGACAGCGCGTTCACCATCTACTACATGGCGGTGAACATCGGCTCGACCATCTCGATGCTGCTCACGCCGTGGATCCGCGACTACGTGGGCGCGCGCTACGGCGACGACTGGGGCTGGCACACCGCGTTTGGCGCCTGCGCCGTGGGCCTGCTGCTGGGCCTCGCCAACTACGCGCTGATGAGCCGCACGCTCAAGCACATCGGCTCGCCCGCCGACAACGAGCCGGTGAACCTCAAGCGCCTCGCCGGCGTGCTCGGCGGCGCCGTCGCGCTGGTGTTCGTCTCCGCCTACATCCTGCACAACGAGACGGTGGCGCGCATCTGCGTGTACGCCGCCGGCGTGGTGCTGCTGGGCATCTTCGGCTACCTGATCTCCTCCAGCCACAAGGACGAGCGCGCCGGCCTTATCGCCGCGCTGGTGCTGGTGCTGCAGACGATCTTCTTCTTCATCTTCTACCAGCAGATGTCCACCTCGCTGAACCTGTTCGCGCAGAAGAACGTCGACCTGCACATGAACCTGTTCGGCTTCCATCTGTTCACCTGGATCCCCGAGCAGTACCAGGACTTGAACGCGATCTGGATCGTGGTGCTGAGCCCGGTGCTGGTGTGGGTCTACAACGGCCTGGGCAAGCTGGGCAAGGATCCCTCCATCGCCGCCAAGTTCGCCTGGGGCTTCGCCTCGGTGGCGGTGGGCTACTTCATGTACGGCCTGGGCGCGCGCTACGCGGTGGCCGGCCAGGTGTCCTCGTGGACGATGGTGTGGGGCTACGGCTTCTACTCGCTGGGCGAACTGCTGGTGTCGGGCCTGGGCCTGGCGATGATCGCCCGCTACGTGCCGGCGCGCATGGGCGGCTTCATGATGGGCGCCTACTTCGTGGCCTCGGGTATCTCGCAGTACCTGGGCAGCGTGGTGGCGAACTTCGCGCACGTGCCGAAGGACGTGACCGACCCGGTGGTGTCGCTGCCGATCTACATCGACCTGTTCGACAAGCTGGGCTTCGCCGGCGTGGGCTGCACCGCGATCGCGCTGGCGATGCTGCCGCTGATGAAGAAGCTCTCGGCCAGCCATGCCGACGTGGCGGCAAGCCGCGAGCCGCTGCCCGCCGTGCGCAGCGAGGAGTTCGACACGCCCTGATCCGGCGGGCCCGTCGCCGCGCGGCGACGGGCCCGTGGCAACGGGACGGATCGCATGTCGCATCGCTCGATCAAGAACCGGATCGGCCCGTTCGCGCTGGCGCGCACGCTGGCGTGGCTGCGGCTGTGCGCGATCGGCGGCCAGAGCGTGGCCGTGCTGGTCTGCGCGTTGTGGCTGCACCTGGCGATCCCGCTGCTGGCGCTGCTGGCCTGCATCGGCCTGCTCGCGGTGTTCGCGGTGTTCGCGGCCTGGCGGCTGCGCCGCCCCTGGCCGGTCGCCGAATGGGAGACGATCGCCCATGTCGGCGTCGACACCCTGGTGCTGGGCGTGCTGCTGTACCTCACCGGCGGCGCCAGCAACCCGTTCGTGACCCTGCTGCTGGTGCCGATCGCGCTGTCCGCCGCCGCGCTGTCGATCCGCGCCATCCTCGCGGTGGCCGCGCTCGCCGGCGCCGCCTACCTGCTGCTGATGCGCTGGTACGTGCCGCTGCCGGTGCCCGCAGGCGCGCACGACCAGGGCTTCTCGCTGCACGTGGCCGGCATGGCGGTGAACTTCGTGATCACCGCGCTGCTGCTGGGCTTCTTCATCAACCGGCTGGCGCGCGCGCTGCGCTTGCAGCAGCTGGCCACCCAGCGCGTGCACGAGCGCGCGCTGCGCGACGAGGGCATCCTCGCCATCGCCACCCAGGCCGCCGGCGCCGCGCACGAGCTCAACACGCCGCTCTCCACCATGCGCACCCTGCTGCCCGAGCTGCGCCGCGAGCACGCCGGCGACGCCGCGCTGGCCGAGGACCTGCAACTGCTCGAAGGCCAGGTGGACCGCTGCCGCGACATCCTGCGCGAGATGGTGGCGTTCGGCCAGGCCCAGCTCTCGCAGGAACCGGAGCGGCTGGACGTGGCGCAGTTCCTGCACGGCTGCACCGAACGCTTCCAGCTGCTGCGTCCCGAGGCTGAGCTGGAGCTGCAGCTGGACGAGGACACCGCGCGCATCGTGCTGCGCGTGCCGCCCGGCCTGCGCCATTCCCTGCTCAACCTGCTCAACAACGCCGCCGACGCCTCGGCCCAGCGCGACTCCCGCGAAGTGCTGCTGCAGGCGGAGCGCGAGGGCGACTGGCTGCAGTTCCTGGTGATCGACCGCGGCCCCGGCTTCGCCAGCACCGAAGGCAACGCGCGGCTGGGCCAGTCGCAGAAGCAGACCGGCCTGGGCATCGGCCTCACCCTCGCGCTGGCCACCGCCGAACGCCTCGACGGCGAGCTGACGGCGCGCAACACCGGCGACGGCGCGGTGGTCTGCCTGCGCCTGCCGCTGGCGGCGATCTCGTCGCGCTGAGGCGCCGCATGCGGCAAAATGCGGCATGACATCCCGACCGGAATCCCCATGAACGAACCCGTCCAAGCCGCCCGTCCCCTGCTGCTGGTGGACGACGACGCCACCTTCGTGCGCGTGCTCGGCCGCGCCCTGAGCTCGCGCGGTTTCGAGGTGATTCCCGCCACCAACCTCACCGACGCGCGCCAGCTCGCGCGCCGCCACCAGCCGCTCTACTGCGTGCTCGACCTCAAGCTCGGCGAGGAGAACGGCCTGCGCCTGATCCCCGAGCTGCACACCCTGGTGCCGGAGATGCGCGTGCTGCTGCTCACCGGCTACGCCTCGATCGCCACCGCGGTGGAGGCGATCAAGCGCGGCGCGCACGACTATCTCGCCAAGCCGGTGGACGCCGACGCCGTAGTGCGCGCCCTGCTCGACGGCGACAACGGCAACGAAGCCGACGACGACGACCTGCCCGACGCGCCCGAGGCACCGCTGGCGCTGCGCCGGCTGGAGTGGGAGCACATCCAGCGCGTGCTCACCGAGTGCAACGGCAACATCTCCGAAACCGCGCGCCGGCTCGGCATGCACCGCCGCACCCTGCAACGCAAGCTGAGCAAGCACCCGGTGCGCGAACGGCCCGACGGCGAGGATTGAGCGCGCGCCGGCAGCCAGCTCGACGCAACGCAGCTGTTGTAGGAGCCAGCTCGACGCGACGCAGCTGTTGTAGGAGCCAGCTCGACGCGACGCAGCTGTTGTAGGAGCGCACCCTGTGCGCGAATGGGGCAGGAGTGAGTGAAGAGAAGTGAGAAGTGAGAGAGGGGCAGTGCGTCGCCGCCCATGCTTTCTCTCTCTACTCACTCCTCTTCACTCACTTCTCCTTTCGCGCACAGGGTGCGCTCCTACAGTGTGCCGTCGGCATCGTCCGTGCCGGCGGACGACGCAGGCGCCGGCGGCGCGGAAGAGCCGTCATCCTCGTCGCCGTAAATCGCCACGTGCGGCACGCCGCTGGCGTCGATCCAGCCGCGGTACATGCCGTCGGTGTTGAACGGGATCGCGATGTTGCCGTGCGCGTCCAGCGCGACCGCGCCGCCGTTGCCGCCCAGCGCGGGGATTTCCTGGTTGATGACGACGGCCGCGGCGCGCTGGATCGGCACGCGCATCTGGCTCACCTGCATGCAGATCGCGTGCGCCGCCACGGCGCGCAGGTAGTACTCGCCCCAACCGGTGCCGGACACCGCGCAGTCGCTGTTCGCATAGGTGCCCGCGCCGATGACCGGCGAGTCGCCGATGCGGCCCCAGCGCTTGTCGACCATGCCGCCGGTGGAGGTGCCGGCGGCGAGATGGCCCTGCGCGTCCAGCGCCACCGCGCCCACGGTGCCGAAGTGCTTCGCGGCTTGCTCGTCCTCATGCCGTTTGCCGGCGGCATCTTCCTTCAGCGCCTTCTGCAACTGCTGCCAGCGCTCCTCGGTGCGGAAGTAGGAAGGATCGACCAGCGGCATGCCGATGCTCTGCGCGAACGCTTCGGCGCCTTGGCCCGACAGCATCACGTAAGGCGTCTTCTCCATCACCGCGCGCGCCAGCAGGATCGGGTTCTTGATCCGCTCCACGCCCGCCACCGCGCCGGCGCGGCGGCTGTCGCCGTCCATGATCGCCGCGTCCAGCTCGTTCTTACCGTCGTGGGTGAACACCGCGCCCTTGCCGGCGTTGAAGTGCGGATCGTCCTCCAGCACCACGATCGCCGCGCTCACCGCATCCACCGCGCTCTTGCCGGCCTTGAGCTGCGCGTAACCGTCCTGCAGCGCCTTGGTCAGCGCCGCGCGGATCGCCTTCTCCTTCGCGGGCGTGAGCTCGCGCTTGATCACCCCGGCGCCGCCGTGGATCACCAGCACGGGTGGCACGGCGGCCTGGCTCATCGTGGCGACTCCGAAGGCAGCAAGGGCAAGCAACAGACGGCGCGGCTTCACGGGACTCTTTCCCTGAGGATCAACGGGGAAAGTATAGCGAGCCGCACTCCGTCACTTGGGCTCGAAGCGCACCTGCTTGCCCTCGAACACCGGCTTCATGCCGGTGAGACCAGCCAGTCGCTGCATGGCCGTGCCTGCGGGCATGCGATTGAACGACAACGTGGCCGTGGCGTTGCCCAGGGCATCCGGATTGACGAGCGTCCAGCCTGCCTTGGCTGCCACCGCCTCTGCCACCACGCGCACCGAGGCGTTCCTGGCCTGCTCGGTGACCTTGACCGGGGACGCCTCGGCAGCCACGCGCGCCGGGCAGCCGATTTGCGGCGTGACGTCGACCGTATAGCTGCGCTTGCCATCCGTGCCAGCACCCGCCACATGCAGCGACTGGCCGGGCGTAGCTTGCAACTGCTTGCGCGCCAGCACCGCGCCGTCGACGCCCTTCACGCTCAAGTCGATCCGGACGCGGCCGTTGCCTGCGTCCGCGGCGGAAGCATCCACCTTGCCGCCGGGCATGCTCGCCGTGCCGACTTCGCCGGGCGCACCGCACAAGGCCAAGGCTTCCGTTTCGGTGTGACGCTTGTGGCCGTTGTCAATCGAGAATCCGATCGTCATATCCAGCTCGTATTCCCGGGCCGCGTTCGTCGTGCCCGGTGCCGTGGCGATGGACGCGGTGGTGGCGTAGACCGATCCCACCACGGCCATCGTCAGTCCGCAGATGGCGACGATGCCGGCATAACGGCGTGGACGGTTTGGTGCGGGCAATTTCAACATGGCAATACGCTCCGTAAGTGGATGTCGAGGGGACCACGTGCAGCCCACCGGCAACGCGAACGCGGCCGAGCGGGTTTTCAACATCGCGTTCGCGTAGCTGCGACGTTGCGCGCCGTGCTCGCGCAACACGGCGGCGTCGCAGGCCAGCTCCTGGTCGTGGCGCAGCGCGGCCAGCGCCCACCACGCCAGCGGGTGGCACCAGAACAGCGCGGCGAGCGCGTGCGCGAGCAGGCTCCACCATCCGTCGCCGCGACGTGCGTGCGCGCTTTCGTGGGCGAGGATCAGCGCCTGCTCGTCGGCGTCGTAGCGCTGGTGGAAATCCGCCGGCAGCACGATGCGGCTGCGCCAGGCGCCGACCAGGGCCGGGCCGACATCGGCTGCCACGGCGCGCAGCACCGGCCGGCGCATCGACGCCACGGCCAGCGGCGTGGCGCCGCGCAAGCGTGCGCGATAGCGGCGCTGCGCCACGACGGCGAACGCGAACACGAGCACCACGCCGGTCAGCCACAGCAGCAAGGCGCCGCTGCGCCCATCGAAACCCGCGACAGCATCCGCTGGCACATGCGCCGCACCGACCGCCGAAGTGATCGCGTACACCAGCGGCGGCAGTGCTGCCGGTGCCGCGGCGGCATGCGGCCACTGGCTGGCCAGCACGGCCAGCGGCGGCAGCAGCCACAACTGGAACGCGCGCTCCGCGCCGAACGCGCGCCGGCACGGCTTGCGCAAGGCCGCGACGATCAGCACCGCCGCGGTGAACGCCAGCAGGGCCAGCCAGCCGCGCGCGGCCCAGGCCGACGCCAGCGATTCAATGCTGCTCATCGTCGAGCTCCTTGAGCAGCTTGCGCAGTTCGGCGATGTCCTTCTTCGTCAGCTTGCGCTGCTCGGAGAAGTGCGCCACCAGCGGCGCCACGCGGCCGTCGAACAGGCGGTCGAGCAAGCCCTTGCTCTCCTGCGAGACGTATTTCTCGCGCGCGAGCAGCGGCGTGTAGAGGTAGCGGCGGCCGTCGCGCTCGGCCTTCACCGCCTTCTTCTTCAGCAGGCGGTTGAGCAGGGACTTCACCGTGCCCTCCTGCCAGTCCTGCGCCGGGCCGACCTCGGCCAGGATCTCCTCGGCGCTGCGTGGCGCCGCGCGCCACAGCACTTCCATCACCACCGATTCGGCTTCGCTGATCGCCACGGCACCACCGTTTACGTATGTAAGCGGACTCATGTTTACATGCGTAAATGTTCATCGTCAAGCCGGCGGACCGTACCGGCGCATACGCCTTTTCCCTCGGCGCCGCCCTCCCCTTGGCGGAGGGGCGGCCCGAGTGGGACCTTGGTACAACACGGTCCGGCGCCGATCCGTCGTATCCTTGACAGCTGGTTCCCCTGCATGAAGGCACGGCAATGAACAAGGTTTGCGCAAGCGCGGGCAAGGCCCTCGATGGCCTGCTGTTCGACGGCATGACGATCGCGGCCGGCGGTTTCGGCCTGTGTGGCATCCCCGAGAACCTGATCGGCGCGCTGCTGGAGGCCGGCACGAAAGACCTCACCATCGTGGGCAACAACGCCGGCGTGGACGATTTCGGCATGGGCCCGCTGCTCAAGACCCACCAGGTGAAGCGCGTGTACGCCTCCTACGTGGGCGAGAACAAGGAGTTCGAGCGGCAAACGCTGGCCGGCGAGCTGGAGCTGCACCTGACCCCGCAGGGCACGCTGGCCGAGAAGCTGCGCGCCGGCGGCGCCGGCATCCCCGGCTTCTACACCCGCACCGGGTTCGGCACCAAGCTGGCCGAGGGCAAGGAAACCAAGGTGTTCGACGGCAAGGAATACGTGCTGGAGGAATCCATCACCGCCGACCTGTCCATCGTCAAGGCGTGGAAGGGCGACCGCCTCGGCAACCTCGTGTTCCGCGAGACCGCGCGCAACTTCAACCCGATGATCGCCACCTGCGGCAAGGTCTGCGTGGCCGAGGTGGAGCACTTGGTCGAAGTGGGCGAGCTGGACCCGAACAACATCCACGTGCCGGGCATCTACGTCGACCGCATCATCCAGGGCGCGAGCTACGAGAAGCGCATCGAGATCCGCACCATCGCCGGCGCCAACAGCGGCAAGGAAAGCCCCACCCGCATCGCGATGGCGCAGCGCGCCGCGAAGGAGCTGCGCGACGGCTACTACGTGAACCTCGGCATCGGCATCCCGACCCTGGTGGCGAACTACATCCCCGCCGGCATGGACGTGGTGCTGCAGTCGGAGAACGGCCTGCTCGGCATCGGCCCGTTCCCCACCGAAGACCAGGTCGACCCCGACCTGATCAACGCGGGCAAGCAGACCATCACCACCCTGCCCGGCTCGGCGTTCTTCTCCAGCGCGGATTCCTTCGCGATGATCCGCGGCGGCCACATCAACCTGTCCATCCTCGGCGGCATGGAAGTCTCCGCCACCGGCGACCTCGCGAACTGGATGGTGCCGGGCAAGATGGTGAAGGGCCCGGGCGGCGCGATGGATCTGGTCAGCGGCGTGCGCCGCGTGGTGGTGCTGATGGAGCACTGCGCAAAGGACGGCTCGCCGAAGATCAAGGAGCAGTGCGAGCTGCCGATCACCGGCAAGGAATGCGTGGACCTGATCATCACCGACCTCGCCGTGTTCGAGGTGGCGAAGGGCCAGGGCCTCACCCTGGTCGAGCTCAACCCCGGCGTGACGCTGGACGAGGTGAAGGCGAAGACCGGCTGCGCGTTCGCGGTGAGCCCGGCGCTGAAGCAGTAATCACCGCTCCTACAGCCACCACCCTGATCGGTGGCCGTGGGTCGGGATTCATCCCGACTGGTTGGGCCTTGCCGTTCGGGCGTGTCGGGCTGAAGCCCGACCTACGATTGGCGTCAGGCCAAGCAATCGCGCACAGAGCCTGCCCGGGACTTGATGATCCGGGGGTGCGCTCCTACACGTGCTCGACCACCTCGAGGCCGAAGCCGGCCAGGCCCACCAGCTTGCGCGGCGTGCCCAGCACGCGCAGCTTGTGCACGCCGAGGTCGGCCAGCATCTGCGCGCCGAGGCCGAGCTGCCGCCATTCCTGCTGCTGCGCGTCCTCCGGCGCCAGCGCGGCGGGCTGGCGCTTGAGCCGGGCCAGCAGCGCCTCGGGCGTGTCCTCGCCGGAGAGCACCAGCAGCACGCCGCGGCCCTCGTCGGCGATGCGGCGCAGCGCGCTGGTGACGGTGAGGCCGAGGTCGTCGCGCTTCAGGTGCAGCACGTCGGACAAGGTGTTGCGCACGTGCACGCGGCTCAGCACAGGCGCGCCGTCGTCCACCGTGCCGCGCACCAGCGCGTAGTGCAGGCCGTGGCGGATCGCGTCGCGCCAGGCCACCAGCCGGAACGGGCCGAACTCGGTTTCGACGTCTTCCTCGTGCACGCGCTGGATGGTCTTCTCGGTTTCCAGCCGGTAGCGGATCAGGTCGGCGATGCTGCCGATCTTCAGGCCGTGTTTCTGCGCGAACACTTCCAGCTCGGGGCGGCGCGCCATCGAGCCGTCCTCGTGCAGGATCTCGATCAGCACCGCCGACGGCTCCAGCCCGGCCAGCGCGGCGAGATCGCAACCGGCCTCGGTATGGCCGGCGCGGGTCAGCACGCCGCCCGGCTGCGCGGTGAGCGGGAACACGTGGCCGGGCTGGGAGAGATCGGTGGGCTTCGCGTCGCTCTTCACCGCCACCTGGATCGTGCGTGCGCGGTCGTGCGCCGAGATGCCGGTGGTGACGCCCTCGGCCGCCTCGATCGAGACGGTGAAGTTGGTGTGGTACGGCGAGGTGTTGTCGCTGACCATCGGGCGCAGGCCGAGCTGGCGCGTGCGCTGCTCGGTGAGCGTGAGGCACAGCAGGCCGCGCGCCTCGCGCACCATGAAGTTGACGTCTTCCGGCCGCACCATCTGCGCGGCCATCACGAGGTCGCCCTCGTTCTCGCGATCCTCGTCGTCGAGGATCACGACCATACGGCCGGCGCGGATGTCGTCGAGGATTTCGGGGATGGTGTTGAAGGGCATGGGGAAGAGCTCTTGGGAATTTCGAAAAATGCGGGGAGCGAGTGAAGAGAAGTGAGGAGTGAGAGAGAGCAAACAGCCGCACACGCCGGCTTTTACTCACTTCTCACTCCTCTCCACTCACTCCTGGCTCTCAGGCGAAGCCGTGCTGCTTGAGGAACGCCTCATCCAGCTTCGGCGCGTCGCCGCCATCGATCAGCCGCTCCACGTAGCGCGCGATCACGTCCACCTCGATATTCACCGCGTCGCCCGCGCGGCGCGCGTGGAAAGCGGTGTGTTCGACGGTGTGCGGGATCAGGTTGACGCCGAAATGCGTGCCGGCGACTTCGTTGACGGTGAGGCTGGTGCCGTCGATGCACACCGAGCCCTTGGCGGCGATGTAGCGCGCCAAGTTCGCCGGCACCTCGAAGGTCCAGCGCTGCGAGCGGCCGTCGGGCGTCACCGAAACCACCTTGCCGAGACCATCGACATGGCCGGAGACGAGGTGCCCGCCCAGGCGGTCGGCGAGGCGCAGCGCCTTCTCCAGGTTCACCGGGTCGCCGGCCTTGAGCTGGCCCAGCGTGGTGAGCGACAGCGTTTCGTTGGAGACATCGGCGGCAAAGCCGCGCGCGGAAAGCGCCACCGCGGTGAGGCACACGCCGGAGACGGCGATGGAGTCGCCGAGCTGCACGTCGGCGAGGTCGAGGTCGGCGGTGTCGACGTGCAGGCGCAGGTCGCCGCCGCGCGGTTCGAGCCGCGCCACGCGACCCACGGACTGGATGATGCCGGTGAACATCAGCACACGCCCCCAGATGCTCGAAAAAACGCCTTCCTGGCGTTTTTTCGAGTCGCCGAGTCCGGCACATGTCCGGACTCGGCTCCGCCGATCAAGCGCAGACACGCTTGATCGCGGGCAACACATCCCGGTGTTGCATTCCACGCGGGGATGGCGCGTGGCGCGATGGCAGCTTGGATCATGAAACGTTCTCCACGGATACGGGCGAGAACGCCTCAAGGCATGAGGCCGATGCGCGCAAGGCGCGCGTCGAACCGTCTTCTTTCATCCGGACTGTGAGCCGCCCCGGCGAACCGGAACAGCCTTACCGTCGGCTCCGGCATCGGACCGGATCTGCTGACCCTTCACCGGACGGCGAAGGCGCTCGCGGGCTCGCCTCGAAAGGCCTACCGCCGGTGGGGAATTCCGCCCCGCCCTGAAGACGCTTGCCGGCGAACCGGCGCGCGCAGTCTAGCACCTGTGCCGGCGCCTCTCCCGATGCACCGGCGAAACGCTGCGTGCACGCGCCGTCAGCATGCCGGACGCAAGCGCAGGCGCAGGTCCTGCCCCAGCATGCGCTGGTCGTGCAGGCGCAGCCGCCAGCGCGAGGCCATGTCCGCCAGCGGCGGCAGCGCAAACAGGGGGCGCGCGGTGTCGCCCAGCAGCAACGGGGCGACGTAGAGCAGCAGTTCGTCGACCAGGCCGGCGGCGAACAGGGCGCCGCACAGCGTGGGGCCGGCTTCGACGTGCAGCTCGTTGACGCCGCGCGCAGCGAGCAGGGACAGCACGGTGGCGAGATCGAGGGCGCCGCCCTGCTCCGCCACGGCGGCGAGTTCGGCTTGCGCGTAGCGCTTGTCGGCGCACGAGGCACTGGGGCCGTGCAGCACCAGGGTGGGGGCGCTGCCGTCCAGTACGTGGCTGCCGGCGGGGGTGCGGAGTTGGCGGTCCAGCACTACGCGGAGCGGAGCGAAAGCCGCCCCCTCACCCAACCCTCTCCCCCAAGCATGCTTGGGGGAGAGGGCTTGAAAAGCCCCCTCTCCCCCAGCAGTGCTGGGGGAGAGGGTTGGGGTGAGGGGGGCTTTTTCGTGAGCCAAGCGCACGGTAAGCCGCGGATCGTCGGCCAGCACGGTGCCGCTGCCGGTGAGGATGGCGCTGCTGCGCGCACGCCAGCGCTGCACGTCGGCGCGGGCCGCTTCGCCGGTGATCCATTTCGACTCGCCGTTGGCCAGCGCGGTGCGGCCGTCCAGGCTCATCGCCAGCTTCACCCGCACAAACGGGCGGCCGCGTTCGAGGCGGCTGAAGAAGCCGCAGTTGAGTTCGCGCGCCTCGTCGCGCAGCAGACCGGCATCCACCACGATGCCGGCGGCGCGCAGCTTTTCGATGCCGCGGCCGGCCACCTGCGGGAACGGGTCTTCCGCGGCGATCACCACGCGCGCCACGCCGGCAGCGACCAGTGCATCCGCGCAGGGCGGCGTGCGGCCGTGGTGGGCGCAGGGCTCCAGCGTCACGTAGGCGGTGGCGCCGCGCGCGCGCGCGCCGGCCTCGCGCAGGGCAAACACCTCGGCATGCGGCTCGCCGGCGCGCCGGTGCCAACCGCTGCCGACCACCGCGTCGCCGTGCGCGACCACGCAGCCCACGCGGGGGTTCGGCTGGGTGGTGAACAGGCCGCGTTCGGCGAGGCGCAGTGCGTGCGCCATGTGGACGTGGTCGGTGGCGGTGAAGCTCATGCTGGTCTTCCTCTCCCCTCCGGGGAGAGGACTGAGGTGAGGGGACGGACTTGCGTCAACTCCACATCGAAACATGCTTCGAACACACGCCAAGGCGAGAGTGTCCCCTCACCCCAACCCTCTCACCGCAGGGGAGAGAGGGCAGCACGCTCAACCCTTGCGCGGGCGGCGCGGCCCGCTGGTTTCGCCAGCCAGCAGCGACAGCTGCAGGCGCTCCAGCTCGGGCAGGTCGTGTTCGAGGCGCGCGATTTCCTCGAGGAAGGCCTGCACGTCCTCGAACTTGCGGTAGACCGAGGCGAAGCGCACGTAGGCCACCTGGTCGAGCTTCTTCAACTCGCGCATCACCAGTTCGCCCACCTGGCGCGAGGGCACTTCGCGCTCGCCGCTGCGGCGCAGGTCGTTGACGATTTCGCGCACCGCGGCGTCCACCGCGTCGCTGGCCACCGGGCGCTTCTGCAGCGCACGCTCGAAGCTCACCCGAAGCTTGCGCTCGTCGAACGCCTCGCGCCGCTCGCCGCTCTTCACGATCGCCGGCAGCTTCAGCTCCGCCGTCTCGAAGGTATTGAAGCGCTCGCCGCATTGCGGGCACTCACGGCGACGGCGCACGGTGGCGCCGTCCTCGGCGAGCCGCGAGTCGATCACGCGGGTGTCTTCGTGCTGGCAGAAGGGGCAGTGCATCAGAAGAGCCGGGACTCGGGACTCGGGACTCGGGACTCGGCAAAGCGCCGCTGTCCCGAGCATCGCAGCTTGTTTGGGGCAAGAGTACCGACACCAGCCCCAACGGCTGGCGTGGCGGGCTTTTCTCCGAGTCCCGAGTCCCGAGTCCCGAGTCCCGGTTTCATCGTCCCGAGTCCCGGCTTCTCAGCCATACACCGGAAACTTCCTGCACTGCGCCTCGACCTTGGCGCGCACGGCGGCGATCACCGCCTCGTCGCTCGGCGCGTCGAGCACGTCGCAGATCCAGTTCGCCAGTTCCACGCAGTCGGCTTCCTGGTAGCCGCGGGTGGTGACGGCGGGGGTACCCACGCGCAGGCCGGAGGTGACGAAGGGCTTCTGCGGGTCGTTCGGCACGGCGTTCTTGTTGACCGTGATGTGGGCCTTGCCCAGCGCGGCTTCCGCGTCCTTGCCGGTGACGCCCTTGCCGATCATGTCGATCAGCATCAGGTGGTTCTCGGTGCCGCCGGAAACGATCTTGTAGCCGCGCGCGATGATGGTCTTCGCCATCGCCTGCGCGTTCTTCACCACCTGCGCCTGGTAGGCCTTGAACGCGGGTTCCAGCGCTTCCTTGAACGCCACCGCCTTGGCGGCGATCACGTGCATCAGCGGGCCGCCCTGGATGCCGGGGAACACGATCGACTGCAGCTTCTTCTCGATCTCCTCGGCCGCCGCGCCCATGCCCTGCCTGCTGGCGACGATGATGCCGCCGCGCGGGCCGCGCAGGGTCTTGTGGGTGGTGGAGGTGACCACGTGCGCATGCGGCAACGGGCTGGGGTACACGCCCGCGGCGACCAGGCCGGCGACGTGGGCCATGTCCACGAACAGATACGCGCCGACCTTGTCGGCGATGGCGCGGAAGCGCGCCCAGTCCATCACCTGCGAGTAGGCGGAAAAGCCCGCCACGATCATCTTCGGCTGGTGCTCCACGGCGAGGCGCTCGACCTCGTCCATGTCGACGATGCCGTTGTCGTTGACGCCGTACTGCACGGCGTGGAACAGCTTGCCCGAGGCGTTGACCTTGGCGCCGTGGGTGAGGTGGCCGCCGTGCGCGAGGCTCATGCCGAGGATGGTGTCGCCCGGCTGCATCAGCGCGAAGTACACCGCCTGGTTGGCCTGCGAGCCGGAATGCGGCTGCACGTTCGCGTAGTCGGCGCCGAACAGCTGCTTCACGCGTTCGATGGCAAGGCGCTCGGCCACGTCCACGTATTCGCAGCCGCCGTAGTAGCGCTTGCCCGGATAGCCTTCCGCGTACTTGTTGGTGAGCTTGGAGCCCTGCGCTTCCATCACGCGCGGGCTGGCGTAGTTCTCGGAGGCGATCAGCTCGACGTGGTCTTCCTGGCGGCGGCCTTCGTCGGCAATGGCCTGGGCCAGTTCGGGGTCGTAACCGGCGATCGTGCAGTCCTTCGGGAACATTCGGGCCTCGGCATTGGGGATGGTGGGCGGGATTAGCCGGAAAGTGTAGCGGCGCCGGGAGTTTGCGGCCACCGCCGGGCGAATCCTCGCGGCGGCAGCGGCGCGGCGCCGCCAGCCGCTATAATGCACGGTTTATCGAATTCCCTTTCCGTGCCGCCGCCACAGGCGGCGCGGCGCACGCCTTCGGAGGTTGCATGAGCTCGCAGTACATCTACACCATGAACGGGGTCAGCAAGATCGTCCCGCCGAAGCGCCAGATCATCAAGGACATCTCGCTCTCCTTCTTCCCCGGCGCCAAGATCGGCCTGCTGGGCCTGAACGGCGCGGGCAAGTCCACGGTGCTGAAGATCATGGCCGGCGTGGACACCGACTTCCAGGGCGAGGCGCGCGCGCAGCCGGGCATCAAGGTCGGCTACCTGGCGCAGGAGCCGAACCTGGACCCGGAAAAGACCGTACGCGAAGCGGTGGAGGAAGGCGTCAGCGTGGTGCTCGACGCGCAGAAGCGGCTGGAAGAGGTCTACGCCGCCTACGCCGAGGAAGGCGCCGACTTCGACGCGCTGGCCAAGGAACAGGAAAAGCTGGAGAACATTCTCGCCGTCAACGACGCGCACGCGCTGGAGCGCCAGTTGGAAGTGGCCGCCGACGCGCTGCGCCTGCCGCCGTGGGACGCCAAGATCGGCCCGCTCTCCGGCGGCGAGAAGCGTCGCGTGGCGCTGTGCCGCCTGCTGCTGTCCAAGCCCGACATGCTGCTGCTGGACGAGCCCACCAACCACCTCGACGCCGAATCGGTGGACTGGCTGGAGCAGTTCCTGCACGACTACCCCGGCACCGTGGTGGCGGTCACGCATGACCGCTACTTCCTCGACAACGCCGCCGAATGGATCCTCGAACTCGACCGCGGCCGCGGCATCCCGTGGAAGGGCAACTACACCGAATGGCTGGAACAGAAGGATGCCCGCCTGAAGCAGGAGGCGAACCAGGAGAAGTCGCGCCAAAAGGCGATCGAGAAGGAGCTGGAATGGGTGCGCTCGGCGTCCAAGGGCCGCCAATCCAAGGGCAAGGCACGCCTGAAGCGCTTCGAGGAGCTGAACTCGGTCGACTACCAGCGCCGCAACGAGACGAACGAGATCTTCATCCCGCCGGGCGAGCGCCTCGGCCAGGAGGTGATCGAGTTCAAGAACGTCAGCAAGGCCTTCGGCGACCGCATGCTGATCGACGACCTCAGCTTCAAGATCCCGCCCGGCGCCATCGTCGGCGTGATCGGCCCGAACGGCGCGGGCAAGTCCACGCTGATGAAGATGATCATGGGCAAGGAGCAGCCCGACTCCGGCGAGGTGAAGATCGGCCACACGGTCAAGCTGGCCTACGTCGACCAGTCGCGCGACGCGCTCGATCCGAAGAACAACGTGTGGCAAGAGGTGTCGGGCGGGCTCGACATCCTCACCATCGGCAACTTCGAGATCCAGTCGCGCGCCTACATCGGCCGCTTCAACTTCAAGGGCACCGACCAGCAGAAGATCGTCGGCCAGCTGTCCGGCGGCGAGCGCGGCCGCCTGCACATGGCCAAGACCCTGCTGCAGGGCGGCAACGTGCTGCTGCTCGACGAGCCGTCCAACGACCTCGACGTGGAAACCCTGCGCGCGCTGGAAGACGCGCTGCTGGAATTCCCCGGCTGCGCGGTGGTGATCTCGCACGACCGCTGGTTCCTCGACCGCATCGCCACCCACATCATCGCGTTCGAAGGCGACTCGCACGTGGAGTTCTTCCCCGGCAACTACAACGAGTACGAGGCCGACAAGAAGCGCCGCCTGGGCGACGAAGCGGCCAAGCCGCACCGGGTGAAGTACAAGAAGCTGGCTTGATGGCGGGACTCGGGACTCGGGACTCGGGAAAAGCCTCCCCCCTCACCCCGGCCCTCTCCCCCAAGCGGAGCTTGGGGGAGAGGGAGACAAGCTTGAGCCACCTGCTTCTTCTCCTTCTTCCTCGGCCCAGCCCGCTTGAACTTCCTCCCCTCAGCCTCGCCGCTTGAACTCCCTCTCCCCCGGCTCCGCCGGGGGAGAGGGTTGGGGTGAGGGGGACGCTCTTCGCACCGACACCACAAGACCACGGGAGACACCTCATGCACTTCATGCAATCGCTCGAACAAGCATGGGCGAAGTACCACTCCCTGGTCTGCGTCGGCCTCGACCCCGAGCCGGCGAAATTCCCCACCCACTTGAAGGGCACGCCCGACGCGGTGTTCGCGTTCTGCGCCGCCATCGTCGACGCCACCGCCGACCTGGTCTGCGCGTTCAAGCCGCAGATCGCGCATTTCGCGGCGCTGCGCGCGGAGGATGCGCTGGAGCGGCTGATCGCACACATCCACGACCGGCACCCCGGCATACCGGTGATCCTGGACGCCAAGCGCGGCGACATCGGCTCCACCGCGCAGCACTACGCCGCCGAGGCGTTCGAGCGCTACCGCGCCGACGCGGTGACGCTGAATCCGTACCTGGGCCGCGACTCCATCGCGCCGTTCCTGGAGCGCGCCGACAAGGGCGCGATCCTGCTCTGCCGCACCTCCAACCCCGGCGGCGCGGATTTCCAGGCGCTGGACTGCGGCGGCGCGCCGCTCTACCTGCGCGTGGCCGAAACCATCGCGCGCGACTGGAACGGCCACGGCAACTGCGCCCTGGTCACCGGCGCCACCTGGCCGGAGGAACTGGGCATGGTGCGCGACGTGGTGGGCGACATGCCGCTGCTGGTGCCCGGCATCGGCGCCCAGGGCGGCGACGTGGAGGCGGTGCTCAAGCACGGCATCACCGCCAACGGCACCGGCCTGATGATCTCCTCCTCGCGCGCCATCCTCTACGCCGGCAGCGGCGAGGACTTCGCCCAGGCCGCGCGTGCCGCCGCCACCGAGCTGCGCGACACCATCAACCGCCATCGCGGCTTGGCTGCGTAGTCCTTCTTCCGGTCCACTGGCGACATGATCGCCACGCCAGCGGACGGCACGGCCGCTAATCCCGCTTGACGAAGGCGAAGTACTGCTTGGCGCCCTGCGGCGTGGTCCAGTAGAACTCCAGCGCGCCGTTGCCGGAGAGCGTGGCGCGCCCCTGATTCCAGGCGGTGAGCGGGCCGGAAACAAACACCACGTCGCGCCCCTCGGCATGCCAGCGACCGCTCGCTCCGTTGGGCGAGTCGTAGCTGCCGTTGGCGCGCAAGGTGAAACTGCCGGCCACGTTGCTGCCGTACCACTCTCCGAGCAGACCCTCGTTCGTGGATGGCGGTGCCGGACGAGGATCTGGCGCGGGCTTGGTGCCACCCAGCGTGAAGTGGGCCACGCCCAGAAAATTCCGGTCGTCGCCTGGCGCCGTGAAACCCACGCCGTAGTCGCCCGGCGGCAGGCGGTACAGCGCCACGCTGGCCGTGTAGTGGCCGTCGCTGAATACCCCGACCTTGCGTCGCTCGATCTCGCGTTCGCTGGCCAGGTCGCCGATCACCATATTGAGCGAGCTGCCGGCGCGATCCGGCTGCTGCCCGGTGATCTCCAGCGTGGCAAGGCCGGCCTGCATGCCCTCGCGGGTTTCGCAACGCAGGTTGCGGCAACTCAAACCGATGCGGTGCGCGGTTTCGCCGGCTACCGGAACGAGCCTCCTGCTTTCCCCGGACGGAGACGGGGATGGTACTGACGAGGGCGGCGAACCGCTCTGGTAGATCGGGATCGAACCATCCGGACAACGCGATACGCTGTCGGCAACGACCCGCCCATTGCAGGTCTGGTAGCCGGCCCAGCCGGTCGGCGTATACAGCGCCGCCGCTGCAAGGCCAGCCAGCGCCACAACACGCCAAAGACGCGCTTGCATACCCTTACCTCCCCCCCGTGCGAATGTTTGCGCAATATCTGCCATCGCAAAATATTACGCAATGCCGCTGCCGGCCTTGGTCGGGGGCAGAAAGCGAGGGCTGTCCATCCAGTCTCGACAGCTCGATACCCTTCACAGAACAGCCGGCCCGAGGCGGAACTCCGCACGAGCCATGGCGCTACACGCCCAGCCAGCAACGCCCATCCCGATGCCGACTTCCTGCGGAGGGAGCAGGAACCGGGCAATCTTTCGCATACGTGGCAGAGAATCAGCCATGCCGAACACCCAGCTCGACCACTACGCGCACCGGCCCACGCCGGCGAAGCACGCGCTGCGCCTGCTGGCGCACAACGTGCGGCGGCCGGCGAACGTGGGCAGTCTGTTCCGCCTCGCCGATGCGCTGGGCCTGGAGCGGCTCCACCTCACCGGCACCAGTTGCCTGCCGCCGCACCCGAAGCTGCACACCGCCGCGCGCCACACGGAACTGCACGTGCCGTGGGACTACGCGCCCGATCCGCTGCCCGTAGTGGCAGCGCTGAAGGCTGCCGGCTACCGCATCGTCTGCCTCGAACTCACCTCCGCCAGCATCGCGCTGGAGGATTTCCGGATCGCACCGGGCGAACGGCTCTGCCTGGTGCTGGGCAACGAAAGCGTGGGCGTCAGCCAGGCCCTGCTCGACGCGGCGGACGCCACCGTGCACATCCCCATGCACGGCGCGAATTCCTCGATGAACGTGGCCTGCGCCTGCGCCATCGCGGCCTGGGCCATAACCCGGCGGTTCTGAACGCTTTGGCGTGCCGCCGGCGCGCGCTTACAATGCCCGTTCCTGACGAGTGTCGAACCTCAGTCAAGCCACCCCCGTTCGCCCTGAGCGCAGGCGCGCAGCGCCGGAGTCGAAGGGCATCCCGACACGGCGCTTCGACTCCGCCTGCTGTCGCAGGCTACGCTCAGCGCGAACGGGAGTGTGAACTGACGTTCGGCGCTCATCGAGTACCCGTTTCGCCATCCGAACCGCGCGCCGAGCCCGGCGCGCCACTGCGAGCCCCCATGGAAAAGAGCTTCGAACCCGCCCAGATCGAGTCGACGTGGTACGCCCGCTGGGAAGCCAGCGGCGCGTTCAAGCCCACCGGCCAGGGCGAGCCCTATTGCATCCTGCTGCCGCCGCCGAACGTCACCGGCACGCTGCACATGGGTCATGCGTTCCAGCAGACCGTGATGGACATGCTGGTGCGCTACCAGCGCATGCGCGGCAGGAACGTGCTGTGGCAGGTGGGCACCGACCATGCGGGCATCGCCACCCAGAAGATCGTGGAGAACCAGCTCGCCGCCGAGGGCAAGACGCGCCACGACCTGGGCCGCGAACCGTTCGTGGAGCGCGTGTGGCAGTGGAAGGAGGAATCCGGCTCCACCATCACCCACCAGATGCGCCGCATCGGCGCCGCCGCCGACTGGTCGCGCGAACGCTTCACCATGGACGAGGGCTTGTCCAAAGCGGTGCGCAAGGTGTTCATCGAGTGGTACCGCGCCGGCCTGATCTACCGCGGCAACCGCCTGGTGAACTGGGATCCGCTGCTGGGCACCGCCGTCTCCGACCTCGAAGTGAACAACGTGGAGCGCGACGGCCACATGTGGTCGATCCGCTACCCCGTGACCGGCAGCGAGGAATCGCTGGTGGTCGCCACCACCCGCCCGGAAACCATGCTGGGCGACGTCGCCGTGGCCGTGCATCCGGAAGACGAGCGTTACACGCACCTGGTCGGCAAGACGCTCAGCCTGCCGCTCACGGGCAGGCAGATCCCGGTGATCGCCGACGACTACGTGGACCGCGAGTTCGGCACCGGCTGCGTGAAGATCACCCCGGCGCACGACTTCAACGACTACGCGATCGGCGCGCGCCACCAGCTCGCGCCGATCACCATTTTCACGCTGGACGCCAAGGTCAACGCGAACGCGCCGGAAGCCTACCGCGGCCTCGACCGCTACGACGCCCGCAAGCGCGTGCTCGCCGACCTCGAAGCGCAAGGCCTGCTGGTCGAAACGAAGCACCACAAACTGCAGGTGCCGGTGAGCCAGCGCTCGGACGCGGTGATCGAGCCGATGCTCACCGACCAGTGGTTCGTCGACCTCACCCGCGACACCCTGCCCGACGGCCGCCCCGGCGGCCGCGCCGCGATCACCACGCCCGCGCTGGACACCGTGCGCAACGGCGACATCAGGTTCGTGCCGGAGAACTGGGCGACGACGTACACGCAGTGGCTGGACAACATCCAGGACTGGTGCATCAGCCGCCAGCTGTGGTGGGGCCACCGCATCCCCGCGTGGTACGACGAGGCCGGCAACATCTTCGTGGGCGAGGACGAGGCCGACGCGCGTGCGCATGCGCCGGGCGCGCCGGTGGGCGCGCTGCGCCAGGACGAGGATGTGCTGGACACCTGGTTCAGCTCCGCGCTGTGGCCGTTCTCCACCCTGGGCTGGCCGCTGGACGGCGCGGTGAAAAACGAGCGTGGCGAAACCGTCGCCAACTGGCAGGCCGACAGGATCTACCTGCCCAGCGCGGTGCTGGTCACCGGCTTCGACATCATCTTCTTCTGGGTCGCGCGCATGGTGATGGCGACCAAGTACTTCACCGGCCAGGTGCCGTTCCGCGAGGTGTACATCAACGCCATCGTGCGCGACGCCGAAGGCCAGAAGATGTCCAAGTCCAAGGGCAACACGCTCGACCCGCTCGACCTGATCGACGGCATCGCGCTGGAGCCGCTGGTGGCGAAATCCACCAGGAGCCTGCTGATCCCGCAGGTGCGCGAGAAGGTGGAAAAGCGCATCCGCAAGGAATACCCCGACGGCATCAAGCCCATCGGCACCGACGCGCTGCGCTTCACCTTCGCCGCGCTGGCCAGCTACAGCCGCACCATCAACTTCGACCTCAAGCGCGCCGAGGGCTACAAGGCGTTCTGCAACAAGCTGTGGAATGCGGCGCGGTTTGTGTTGATGAATGATGGCGGGACTCGGGACTCGGGATTCGGGACTCGGGAAAAGCCCGCGACCGAGGCGGAGCGGTGGATCCTCACGCGCTTGTCGCAGACGCTGGCCGAGGTGGAGCAGCACTTTGCTTCGTACCGCTTCGACCATCTCGCGCAGGCGCTGTACGAGTTCGTGTGGAACGAGTATTGCGACTGGTTCCTCGAATTGTCGAAACCAGCGCTCAATGGCACCGACACGGAAGCCGCCGTTTCCACGCGCCACACCTTGCTGGTGGTGCTCGAAGCGGTGCTGCGCGCGCTGCATCCGGTGATTCCGTTCATCACCGAGGAGATTTTCCAGGAAGTCGCGCCACGCCTCGGGCTGGCCGAAACCAGCGTGTACGCGCGGCCCTACCCGCGCGCCGTCGACTTTGCGTCGGACGATGCCGCCACCGCCGAGATCGAGTGGTTCAAGGCGGTGCTTTCGGGTGTCCGCAGGATCCGTTCGGAGATGAACATCGCGCCGGGCAAGACGATTCCCTTGCTCCTTGCCGGCGGCGACGCCATGGATCGCGCGCGTGCCGCGAAGTTCGCCGCGCAGATCGCCTTCCTCGCCCGCACCGAAACGCCTGCGTGGATCGAACCCGGCGCGGCGGAACCCGCCGCCGCAGCCGCCGTGGTCGGCTCGCTGCGCGTGCTGATTCCGCTGGCCGGGCTGATCGACCTCGGCGCCGAGCAGGCTCGCCTCGCCAAGGAAATCAGCAAGATCGAAGGCGAGATCAAGAAGTGCGAAGGCAAACTCGGCAACGCGAACTTCGTCGCCAACGCCCCCGCCGAGGTGGTGGCGCAGGAACGGCAGCGCATCGTGGATTGGAATACCCAGCTCGCGGCGTTGCAAGAGCAGGCGGAAAAGCTGCAGGGCTGAGCCTCTGCTCCCCTCCCCCGCTTGCGGGGGAGGGGTTGGGGGAGAGGGGCTCTTGCCGCAACAAGAGCAAATACCCCTTTACCTATTTCTCGATATTGCCTGCGGCAATATCGAGGGCAAGCTCGGCAACGCGAACTTCGTCGCCAACGCGCCCGCCGAAGTGGTGGCGCAGGAGCGCCAGCGCATCGTGGATTGGAACACCCAGCTCGCGGCGCTGCGGGAGCAGGCGGAAAAGCTGAAGGGTTGAAGCTGCTTGCAGGAGCGCACCCCCGGATCAAGTCCGGGGGTGCGCTCCTACGGACGAATCTCGGGAAGCTCCATCACAATCGCATCCTCCCGCCCCTCCTTCGCCGGGTAGTAGCGCGGCCGCCGGCCGATCTCGCGAAAACCCACCGACTCGTACAGCGCCTTCGCCAACGGGTTCGACGGCCGCACTTCCAGGAACACGCGCTGCGCGCCGCTCCAGCGCGCCACGTCCAGCAGGCGGCTCAGCAGGTGCCGGCCCAGGCCGCGCCCGCGGTAGTCGGGGGCGATGCAAATGTTGAGCACGTGCGCCTCGCCCGCGCCCACCGACAGCACGCCGTAGCCGGCCACCTCCTCGTCGATGCACAGCACCCAGCACGGATGTCCGGCCTTGAGGCAGTCGGCGAAGATGCCGCGCGTCCACGGGAAGTCGTAGGACGCCTGCTCCACCGCCGCGACCGCGTCGAGGTCGTCCATGCGCATCAGGCGCATGTGGCTGGCCGGTTTGGCCACCGCGACCATGGCGCTCAACTCCCTGCCGTGGCCAGGCTGCGGCGCAGGGTGCGCAGCGCGATCCACAGCCGCCGCTTGGCGGCGGCATCGCCCAAGAGGCGAGCCGGTTCGTCCGCCAGCACGATCTGCGCCTGCGCGGTGACCTGCATCGGCAGGCTGCGCCCCAACGCGTGCGCCTGCGCCTCGCCGCAGGCCAGGTAGGCGCGCGCCTGCGGCACCGCGAGTTCCGCCTCACCCGGCTGCACCCGCACGCGCGCGGCGCGAGCCAGCGCCGCGCCGGCACTGGTCAGCGCACGCCCGAGCAGGTCCAGCGCGCGCGCATCGCACACGGCCGGCAGCAGCACCACGCAATCGGCATGGCCGACGGCCGGCTGCGGCGCTTCAACCGTCGGCGACACCGCGTCATCCGTCGCCGCCTGCCGGCGCTGCCACGGCGTCAGGCCCAGCGCGCGCAGCACGCGCGCACGGTGCGCAGCGGCGGGCGCGGCGGCCGGCAGGTTCACGCCCCGCTCCCGCGCCGTATGCGCCGGCGATGGCCGGCCAGGCCCCACAAGGTCAGCACCGGGCCGGACAGCAGGTAGATCGTGAAACCGGCCAGCAGCACGCGCGGCGGGTCGAGGTACAGCAGCACCAGGATCAGCAGCGCCGCCACGATCCACACGAAGGGCACGCGCTGGCGCTCGCCCAGCGGCAGCGACTTGAAGCTGAAATAGCGGAAGCGGCTGACCATCAGCAGGCCGGCGATCGCCGCGATCCACGGCGTGATGAAGCACAGCTCGGCGCCGGGCACGTCCGACTTGTCCATGCTCCACACGAAGGACATGCACACCGCCGCCGCGGCCGGACTGGCCAGGCCCTGGAAATAGCGCTTGTCGGCCACGCCCACCTGGGTGTTGAAGCGCGCCAGCCGCAGCGCGGCGCAGGCGGCGTAGATGAAGGCGGTGGCCCAGCCCAGCTTGCCCCACAGCGGGCCGAAATCGCGCAGCGTGGCCAGCGACCACGTGTACATCACCAGCGCCGGCGCCAGCCCGAAACTGACCAGGTCGGACAGCGAATCGTACTGCACGCCGAACTCGCTCTGCGTGCCGGTGAGCCGCGCCACGCGGCCGTCCATGCCGTCCAGCAGCGCGGCGATGAACACCGCCACCGCCGCGTCGGTGTAACGGCCGCCGATGCTGGCCACGATCGCGTAGAAGCCGGCAGCCATCGCCCCGGTGGTGAACAGGTTCGGCAGCAGGTAGATGCCGCGATGCCGGGGCGGGCGTACGGACAGGGAGTCGCTCATGGATCGATCCGTGACGGGGTGCGCGCAGTGTAAACCATCGCCCGCTTGAGTCCCGGCGGCGCGGGAGTTCTACTAATGCACCTGTGCGGGGCGGGGAGCCCCGGCCAACCGAGCCTCTGGAGAACTCCATGTCCCGTTCGCTGATCGTCGTGGCGTTGCTGCTGCTCGCCCCGCTGGCCGCCGCCCAGCAGATCTACAAGTGGACCGACGCCAAGGGCACGGTGCACTACTCGCAGTCGGCGCCGCCCCAAGGCACCCGCTTCACGCAGGTGAAGCTGGCCGGCGGCGTGGAATCCTCCGCCGACAGCACGCCCGCGCAGCCGGCCGCCGAAACCGCGCCGCCGCCCGCCGCCCCGGCCCCGTCCGGCCCGGTGGCCGACACCCCGGACAACCGCGCCAAGCTGTGCGACACGCTGAAATCCAACCTCGCCACCCTGCAGGGCAGCGGCCCGGTGGTGATGCAGCAGAACGGCAAGCCCACGGTGCTGGACGACGCCCAGCGCAAGCAGCAGATCGACAGCGCGAACGCGCAATACCAGCAGTATTGCGCGGCCAAATAAGCGCGATGGCCGCGGCGCCCATGCAGCGCCACGAGCGGGTTCCGCAATGCAACAGACGGTTATAATCCGGCTCTTTCAACGCCGGAACCCGCTCGCATGCGCCTCAGCCAATTCCACCTGGCCACCGTCAAGGAAGTACCCGCCGACGCCGAGATCGCCAGCCACCAGCTGATGCTGCGCACCGGCATGATCCGCAAGCTCGCCTCCGGCCTGTACACCTGGTCGCCGCTGGGCCTGCGCGTGCTGCGCAAGGTGGAAAACGTGGTGCGCGAGGAAATGAACCGCGCCGGCGCCGTCGAAATGCTGATGCCCACGATCCAGCCGCGCGAGCTGTGGGAGGAAACCGGGCGCTGGGCGAAATTCGGCCCCCAGCTCTTGAAAATCAAGGATCGCAAGGAGCAGGAATTCTGCTACGCGCCCACCGCCGAGGAAGTGATCACCGATTACGCGCGCAACGAGCTCAACAGCTACAAGCAGCTGCCGGTGAATTTCTACCAGATCCAGACCAAGTTCCGCGACGAGATCCGCCCGCGTTTCGGCGTGATGCGTGCGCGCGAATTCCTGATGAAGGACGCCTATTCCTTCCATCTCGGCCAGGAATCGCTGGCGCAGACCTATCAGGCGATGTACGACGCCTATGCGCGCATTTTCACCCGGCTGGGCCTGGAATTCCGCGCGGTGCAGGCCGACACCGGCGCGATCGGCGGCAATGCCAGCCACGAATTCCAGGTGCTCGCCGATTCGGGCGAGGATGCCATCGTGTTTTCCGACGGCTCCGATTACGCCGCGAATGTGGAAAAGGCAGAGGCCTTGGCGCCCACCACGCCACGCCCTGCCCCCGCCGCCGCCTTGCAGCGCGTGGATACGCCGAACCAGAAAACCATCGACGAGGTCAGCGCCTTCCTCAAGGTTTCGCCCGCGCAATGCGTGAAAACCCTGCTGGTGAAAGGTCGCGACGGCCTGGTTGCGCTGTGCCTGCGCGGCGACCACGAGCTCAATGAAATCAAGGCCGGCAAGCTGGCCGAATTGGCCGATGAAGTCGAACTCGCCAGCGAGGCGGACATCCTCGCCGCCACCGGCACCCGCCCCGGCTATATCGGCCCGGTCGAACTGCCCGCCGCGATCCCGGTGATCGTGGACCGCAGCGCCGCCGTGCTGGCCGACTTCGTCTGCGGCGGCAATGCCGACGGCACCCATTACACCGGCGCGAACTGGGAGCGCGACGCGCGCATCACCCGCGTCGAGGACCTCCGCCAGGTGGTCGCGGGCGATCCCTCGCCCGACGGCAAGGGCACGCTGCAGCTCGCCCGCGGCATCGAGGTGGGCCACGTGTTCCAGCTCGGCGGCCGATACGCCGAGGCGCTGGGCGCCACCGTGCTGGACGACCAGGGCAAGGCCCAGGTGATGCTGATGGGCTGCTACGGCATCGGCATCAGCCGCATCGTGGCGGCCGCCATCGAGCAGCGCCACGACGACGCCGGCATCGTCTGGCCGGAAGCGATGGCGCCGTGGCGCGTGGCGGTCTGCGTGATCAATCCCAAGGGCAACCCAGACATCGCCGCCGCCGCCGAATCGCTGTACCAGGAGCTCGCCGCGCGCGGCATCGAAACCGTGCTGGACGACCGCGGCCTGCGCCCCGGCGCGATGTTCGCCGACATGGAGCTGATCGGCATCCCGCACCGCGTGGTGGTCAGCGAACGCGGCCTCGCCGCCGGCACGCTGGAATACCGCGCCCGCGCCGAAACGGAAAGCCGCGCGGTGACCCGCGACGAATTGCTCGGCCTGCTCGATTGAGGCCAACCACCTCCGCCTCGACAAGCGGCCGCCTTGTGCGGCCGTTTGTTTTCATGCGCCCTTCAAAGGATTATCTCGGCCAAGGAAAGTCTGATCAATCCGGCTTCTCGCTCGTCATTCCTGCGAGGCGCTTTTCAACAGCCGAAGGCTGGTCAAGCGTACTGCCGTCCGGAATATTTCGCCGGTGATCTGCTCTCCTCTCCCTCCGGGACGGGTGCTCGCGAGAACCATTTGATTCCGCACCTTGGCTCGCCTGCGGCGGGCTTTCGGTCGCCTGCCGCAGCGCGCTTTTCCCCTCTCCCACTGGTGGAAGAGGGGTTGGGGGAGAGGGGCTTTTGCCCTCGCGCTTCCGAAAGTTTCAAAGCGGTTTCGGTCGCAAGGAACAAGGCGGTTTCGGTCGCCTGCCGGCGCCCGAGTCACTTCTCTTTGCTGGCCCAAAGAGAAGTAACCAAGAGAAATGGCCTGGTTCAATCCGCCGGCCCTACAAGCAGGCCGTGTCGAAGGCATTGGACCAACGCACGCCGACACGTCGCCCTACAGCGGCCACCCCGCGACGTATCTGAAAACTGAGGAACAAAGCTTCGCAGCGCTTCGCCTCCCCTCGCGCTGTATCTCCCTCCCCTGCATGCAGGGGAGGGTTGGGGTGGGGTGCTGTTGCTTCTGCGCGCTGGGAGCGCGCTGCTTTTCCCGGGGCCCCTCGGCGGCGGTGAGCCGTGGACGACCAGGCCGCGCAGCGGGCATCGCCATGGAGGGCGATGCCTTTTCGACCGGACAGGAGTCCGGCCGAAAAGCCCGGCCACGGCTCACGGACTTTCCGTCCATGGATGGACGGAAAGCGCCGCCGCGGGGTGTCGTTTCCTCTTGGTTACTTCTCCTTTGGACAAGCAAAGGAGAAGTAACTCGGGCGCCGGCAGGCGCTCGAAACCGCTCTGTCGCTCGCGATAACGCAGAAGCAAGAGCCCCCAGCCCAACCCTCTCCCGGAGGGAGAGGGTTTCACCAATCAGCGCCCGCGCGAATTCATGTCGCTCGGCTTCGTTGCTCAAGGTGGGAGCCTGTGGCGCTTGGAGCATGCGAACTGGAACATCGAATATTCCGGACAGCAGTGAGCTTGACCAGCCTTCGGCTGTTGAAAAGCACCTCGCTGGGATGACGAGCAAAATCAGAGCTTCCCTAATGCAGGACGCAACGCAGTCGCGCCACGATGGTTTATCGGGGAATCGCGCGCTTTGCAAAGGCCGGTTATTTGCGCAAGAATGACCGCCGTGCCGGCAATGCCATTCGCCCGCATTCCTCCGCGCCACCACAAACCCTCATCGTCCCGGGAGTCTCCGATGGCCATCGATATCAAGAACCTCAACCACAACCAGCTCAATGACCTGATCAGCAAGGCACAGTCGCGCCAGCACGAGCTGAAGAAGGAAAAGCTGGGCAAGCTGCGCGAAAAGATCCACGCAATGATCAAGGCCGAGGGCTACAGCTTCGACGATGTCTTCGGCGGCGCCCGCGGCAAGCGCCGCAGCGGCGGCACCGTGGCGCCGAAATACCGCAATCCGGCGAATGCCGAGCAGACCTGGTCCGGCCGCGGCAAGCGCCCGCGCTGGTTCAACGAGGCGCTGAAGGCCGGCAAGAAGGAAAAGGATCTGCTGATCTGATTTGGGGCTGTCCGTCAGGAACGAAAACGCCGGCTTTTGAGCCGGCGTTTTTTGTGGGGATTCCAAAGCAAGTCTCTCGCGAGGTTGGCCCCTCTTTCCTCGCTCCTCAGAGCAGGGCCATCCATGGCCCTTCCCCTCGTCCCGGAGGGGAGAGGGAGCAAACGTGCCTAGCGGGTTCGCAACCTGCAATGCTTTCGTTCCTGGAAACCCGTGAATTCGATGTGTGGCGGATTACAAGGAGCGCCTCGGCGACACCAGCATCTCGCCGAACAGCAGGCCGGCCACCAGCGATACCAGCAGGGTGAGCAGCAGCAGGGCGGTATCCATGCCCAGCGTGGTGTCGCGTTCGAGCAGGAAGGAGACGCTGCGGAAGCCCACGCTGCCCGGCACCAGCAGCAGGATGCCCGGTTCGCGGATCACCGCACCCGGCCGCTTCGCCACGCGCGCATAGAGGTTGGCCAGCGCGCTGACCAGCAGGCCGCCGAGGAACACGCCGAACGGCGCGCTGGGCAGGCGCCCGGAGAGCTCGCCGCCCCAGCGCGTGGCGAGGTAGCCGGCAATCACCGCCACGACCACCGCCGGCCAGTCGCGCCACGCCGCGCGGAACAGCATCGCGAACGCCACCGCCGCCACCAGCAGCGCCGGCCAGTCGGTCCAGGCCGGCAGCGGCGGCAGCGCGAAATCGCGCGCATGGATGCCGAACGCGGCGCAGACCTCGGTGGCCGCCACCGTGCCGAAGACGAGCTTGAGCAGGGTCGCGGTGGCGCCGCCCAGGCGCGCCATGCCGGATACCAGGTGCCCGCTGGACACTTCGCGCACCGCGGTGGTGAGCGACATGCCCGGCACCAGGATGATCAGCGCCGCCAACACCACCGACTTGATCGCCAGCGGCACCACGAACGCGCTGACCAGGATCGCCACCGCGGTCGCCACGATCGCGCTGATCGCGTCGCTGGCCACCGCCACCCGCGGCCGCGTGGCGGCGAGCAGGGTGATGCCGCCGATCAGCGCACCGATCACGCCGGCCACCACCAGATCCACCCACGAACTGTGCAGGAACAGCGCCGCGATGCTGGCGGCGGACAGGCCGTAGCTGGCGACGGTGGTGATCTTCGCCTGGCGCGTGTCCGGCGCGCCCAGCGCGCGTAGCAGACGGAAGCCCTCGCGCAGGTTCAGCTCGCCCGCTATCACGCGGTCGGCGATCTCGTCGGCCTTGCACAGCCGCGCCAGGTTCACGTCGCCGGGGGCGAGCCGCATCACCTGGGTGGTCTGCGCCACGGCGCCCTCGTGGCCCCGCCTCAGCTCCGAGAAGGAGATGATGATCGCGGTGGGGCTGGACCACACGTCGGCCTGCAGGCCCAGCCGCCGCGCGCACAGATCGATGGCCATCTCCAGCCGCGGCGCCGAGGTGCCGTACTGGTGCAGCCGCCGCGCCAGTTCCAGCAGGAAGGCGATGCGCGTGTTCTGCGCCGTGGCGGCGACGGGCTGGGCGCCCGCGACCGGCGTGCTCATGCGTGGAGCCCGTGCGATGTTTCTGCACGGCCCGCATGCAGGGACAGCCCTCGGGCGCCGGGGCGCGCGGAACGCTTGCCTGGCCGCAGCCGCCCAGCGGCGCCGCGCGGCCCGCCCCGGCGACGCGTCAAGCTGGCCGCCACGCGGCAATGCGCGTCACGGGGAAGCATCGGACAGGCTCCAGGCGCGCACCTTGAGCGTGGTGCCGTCCACCGCCACCACCTCCACCGTGCTGCCCTGCGGCAGGTCCGGCCCGCTGACCAGCCACTGGCCGTCGCCCACGCGCACCTTGCCGCGGCCGTTGACGATGGCCTCGACCAGCTCGTAGCGCTGGCCGATCATCTGCTCGGCGCGGCGGTTGAGGCGTTCGCCGTCGGGCGTGCGGCGCTCGATCCGCGGCCGCAGCCAGCGCGCATAAGCCAGGCAGGCGGCCAGCGCCAGCCCGGCGAACAGCACCGCCTGCAGCAGCAGGCCCATGCCGGGAAACGCCCACAGCAGCACGCCCATCGCCGCCGCGGCGACGCCGATCCACAAGAGGAAATAGCCCGGTGCCATCACCTCGCCCGCGATCAGCAGCAGGGCGAGGATCCACCACAGGTAATGCGTCGCGATCTGTCCAAGCATGGGCAATGTTCCGTGCTGTTCCTGGCTGGGGGAGAGCGCGCTTCCACGGCCTGACTGATCCGTTCGAGCGCACCCACTGTCTGATTTAGTCGCGTCGTGAATCCGGCAGCGCGGCACGGCAACCCCTGCCCCGCCCACCGTGAATCACGCCCGCGATGATAGGCGACATCGACCCGGTGTCAGCAGAGCGCTGAAAAGCACCGTGCCTGATTGGCCGATACCGCCTGCGGCGGTATCAGCCGGCCTTGTCCCCCGACTTGTGCGCGATCCACGCCCCCGCCACCGCCGACAGGTACGGCACCGACTGCGCGCCGAGGATGAACATCCACAGCGTGCCCTCGATGTAGCGCGTGCCGTAGGTCATCGCCATACCCACGATGCACAGGATCAGCGCCAGCGCCATCAGCAGCTCCTCGCGCACCGGCGCGAACGCGGCGAAGCTCGACCCGCCCATGCGCCGGCTCTTGGCAGTCACCACGAACGAGGTCTTCTCGCGGGTGAGGCCGTGCAGGATGCCGCGCGCGATCGCGTGCGACAGGCCCATGCTGGCCACTGAGGCCATGATCGTGTCGTACCAGCCGCAGGGCACGCGGGCGCGGTACAGCACCACACCGAACACCATCTTGGCGAAGAAGAAGCCGATCACCGGGATCAGGAACAGCTGCATCGGCAGGCTGAACAGGTTCGGGAACGCCACCATGCCCGCGGTCCAGTACAGCGCCATCACGGTGAAGATCAAGAGCAGCGCGTCGGCGAACCAGCTGAACCAGCCGGTGAGGAAGTGGAAGCGCTGGCCGCTGGACAGCGGACCCTTCTTCGTCATCCAGCCCCAGCGGCCCTTGAGGATCTGCATCGCGCCGAACGCCCAGCGGTAGCGCTGGCTCTTGTACGCCTTGAAGTCGGCCGGGGTGAGGCCCTTGCCCATCAGCTCGTCGACGTAGACCAGCTCGTAGCCGGCGTGCATCAGGCGCAGGCCCAGCTCCGCGTCCTCGCAGATCGTCCACTCCGACCAACCGCCGGTGCCTTCCAGCGCCGAGCGCCGCACCATGGTCATGGTGCCGTGCTGGATGATCGCGTTGCGCTCGTTGCGATGGTGCATGCCGATGCGGAAGAAGCCATCGAACTCCCACGCGGTCATGCGGCGGAAACGGTTGTGCTCGAAATCGCGGTGCGCCTGCGGGCACTGCACCACCGCCACCCTGGGGTCGTGGAAGTGGCCGGTGAGCGTGGCGAGCCAGTCCGGCCTCACCACGTAGTCGGCGTCGATCACCGCCACGATCTCGGCCTCGGGCGCGGTTTCCTTCAGGCCGAAGTTCAGCGCGCCGGCCTTGAAGCCGGGCCAGGGTTCGAGATGGAAGAAACGGAAGCGCTTGCCCAGCTTCTCGCAGTACTCCTTCACCGGGCCCCACACCGCCGGATCCTTGGTGTTGTTGTCGATCACCAGCACTTCGAAGTTCGCGTAGTCCAGCTCGGCCAGCGAATCGAGCGTCACCTGCACCATCTCCGGCGGCTCGTTGTAGCAGGCCAGGTGGATCGACACGAACGGCTGCTTCTCCGGCGGATCGGGGCGCAGCATGCCGGCCTCGCGCATCCACTTGCGCCGCCACAGCACCTCGGTGAACTCGAAGCCGTTGATCAGCAGGATCGCGATGATCGCGATCTGCGCCGGGAACAGCAGCACCAGCATCGTCCAGTCCACCCAGCTCAGGTAGAAGTTGAACGGCAAGGTGGCCGACCACACGATGATCGCCGCGGAGAACTGGATCAGCATGCAGAAGAAGAAGCGGCCGCCGAGCTTGAAGCGCGCGAAGCGCCGCGCGAACCAGATCATCGGCAGCAGCGCCAGCAGGCTCGCCGCCAGCGCCTTCCACGGCCAGGCGGTGTCCTCGGTGACCGGGCCGGTGAACGGGAACTTCGGCTGGCGGTCGGCGTTGAACATGCCCCAGTACGCTTCGGTGCGGCCCGAGAGCTGCTCCTTCCACGGCTGGTCGAACGCCTCCATCACGTAGTAGTCCAGGTGCAGCCGCTTGGCCACGTTGAACCACTGGCGCAGGAAGATCGCCTCGTCCGACACCGACGGGTAGGCGTACTCGTGGCGGTCGCCGTTGGACGGCCAGCCGATCTCGCCGATCACGATGTGCTTGCCCGGGAACAGCCGCTGCAGGTTCTCGTAGCTGCCCAGCGCCGCGCCGATCGCATCCTTGCGCGGGATGCCGTTCCAGTACGGGAACAGGTGCACGGTGATGAAATCCACGTGCTCGGCCAGCTCGGGATACTTCTCCCAGATGTAGTCCGGCTCGGCGGTGGATACCGGCTGGTGCAGCGCGGCGCGCACCCGGTCCAGGTAGGCCATCAGCTGTTCGGGCGGGATGTCGTTGCGGAACAGCACCTCGTTGCCCACCAGCACCCGGGTGATCGTGCCGGGGTAGCGCCGCGCCTGCGCGACCAGCGCGGCGATCTCGCGGTCGTTGTTGTCCAGCCGCGTGTCGATCCACGCGCCGGCCAGCAGCTTCAGCCCCTCGTGCTCGGCCAGCCGCGGGATCTGCGGGTTCTGCAGCATCGAGTAGGTGCGGATGTTCGGGCTGTACTGGCGCAGCAGCTTGAGGTCGCCGTCGATCTGCTCGTCGTCGGGGAACTCGTTCTTCAGCGGGCTCTGGTAGCGCTGGAACGCCGACAGCGCGAAGCCGCCGATCGGCCCGTGCCAGTCCTCCGGACCGTGCGGGCGGTTGCCCCACCACCACAGGCCGATGTTCAGCGCGGCCACCACCACGGCCAGCAGCACGGCGACAAGCAAGGAAGGACGGCGGTGGAGGTTGGAAGAATCGGCGCTCAAGAAAATCCCCGTGGAAGCCCCTCCGGAGGCGAGGCCAAGCCGCGTGAGCTTAACCAATGCACCGCCATGGCCTCAATAAACGCCGCCTGGCGCGGTCAGCGCCAGCTCAGGCCGGGCGGCGCCTCCCCTGCCGAAAGCCACGCTTGACTGCCGGCCAAGTGTATTGTTGTATTGATACACATGGATGCCTCCCTGCTCACGATCCAGCCGAACGCCCCCGAGCCGATCTACCGGCAGATCGTGGAGCAGCTGCGCCGCTTGATCGCCGGCGGCCAGCTCGCCGCCGGCGAGCTGCTGCCCTCGGTGCGCGAAGTGGCGGGCTTCCACGCGATCAATCCGATGACGGTGTCGCGCGCCTATGGCCTGGCCGAGTCCGAAGGCCTGCTCGAACGCCTGCGCGGCAAGGGCATGGCGGTGGCCGCCACCCGCCGCGCCAGCCAGAGCGAAAACCAGCGCCTCGCCCTGCTGGAACCGCAACTGCTGGAGCTGGCCCGCCACGCGCGCGAGCTGGAACTGCCCGCCGAGCCGGTGCTGCGCCGGCTGACCAAGCTGCTGGGGGATTGAGATGGGTGCCATACGTTCTCGACGAGAGGCCCCCTTCCCCTGCATGCAGGCTGGGAGGGGGTTCGCTTTTCGTCGCAAGGCACGAGCACCCCACCCCAGCCCTCCCCTGCGCGCAGGGGAGGGAGCAACCGGCACGCCACTACTGACCTGATCCAAAGGAAAGATCATGAACGCCGTACTGAAGGAAACCGCCCACGCCATCGCGCCGCTCGCCGTGCACGGCCTCACGCATTGCTACGAAGGCAGCAACGTGCTGCGCGGGGTCGACCTCGCGCTGGAACCGGGCAGCGTGCTGGGCCTGATCGGGCGCAACGGCGCGGGCAAGTCCACCCTGATCCGCGCCATGCTCGGCCTGCTCGAACCGCTGTCGGGCGAGGCGCGCGTGTTCGGCGAGCCGGCGCTGAAACTCAGCGACGCCGCCAAGGCCCGCCTCGCCTACGTGCCGCAGCAGCCCGAGGCGCTGGCCTGGCTCAGCGCGCAGCAGATGCTGGATTTCGTGGGCCGCTTCTACCCGCGCTGGGATGCCAGGTTCGCGAACCAGACGCTGGAGCGCTGGAAGATCCAGCCGAACAAGCTGCTGGCCAAGCTCTCGCCCGGCGAGCGCCAGCGCGTGGACCTGATCCGCGCGCTCGCCTCGCAACCGGAACTGCTGGTGCTGGACGAACCCGCCGCCGCGCTCGACCCGGTGGCCCGCCGCGAACTGCTGCGCGAGGTGGCGCTGCGCGCGGGCGAGAGCGGCACCACCGTGCTGTTCTCCACGCACATCGTCTCCGACCTCGAACGCGTGGCCTCGGAAATCGCCTTCCTGCACGAAGGCCGGCTGATCCTGCGCTGCGGCGTGGACGACACCAAGGAACGCTACGCCCGCCTGTGGCTGCCCGCATCGAAGAGCGCCGCCGCGCCCGCGCAGGCGCTCAGCCGCCGTCGCCACGAAGACGGCAGCCTCAGCCTCGTCGTCGAACGCGACGCGCAAGACCGCTGGCCCGAAGCCGCGAACCTGCCCGGCGCGCGCGTCGATGCGCTGGGGTTGGAGGATTTGTTCGTGGAGATTGCGGAGTGAAACCCGTGCGACTGCTGGCGTTGCCGTGGATGGCCCTGTCCAAGCCGTGGCGGAAATGGATCGGCGGAGGCTTTGCCATCCTGCTCGCCGCACTGGCAATAGGTGGCGTGATCGGCCACCACAACGTGGCATGGGCGCCCCATCTCGGGCACGTCACGGCCATCGCCGTCTGCTTATTCTGGGCTGGTGTCGTCTCGCAGTCGCTGTTGCTGGCGCGCGAGGCCCATCACTTGCGCCTGCCCGCACTGAATCGCGAAGTTCGCGCCAGCTTGGCCCTGTACGCCTTGCTCACCATCGCCCTGCCCGCGCTGCTGCTGGCCGGACTGGGCGGCCATGCCGCCGTGATGCTGACCGAAATCGCGCTGGGTGCCGGCCTCGGCATGGCCTACGCCACCTTGCCGCCGTATCTCGGCATCTGCGTGTGCTTCATCCCCATGCTGAGCGACCACGCAGGACCGTGGTTGCCGATGCCTTCGACCTCGCCCGATCGCTTCCTGGCATGGGCCGTGCCGTGCACGGTTCTCCTGTGGCTGCTGATCGGCGGCTTCTGGCGCGGCGCCGTGCGGCACGACTTCGGCCTGAGTGGCTCGCGCAAGCCGATTCTGCTGAACCTGCGCATGCAAGCCTGGTACGGCCGCAACCGCGGCAATGCCATGGAGACCGAGCTGATCCGCCGGCGTGCGCGCTGGATGCAGCCGGTGGCCGACCTGCAACGCTGCGGCCCGAATCACTCGATGCGCAGCCTGCGCATCGCCATGGGCGGCTGGAGCATGCCGCAGACACCGGCCAGCCGATGGCGGCAACTTGGCGTCCTGCTTGCCAGCATGCTGCTGCCCATCCTGGTCATCGCGGTCGCCTCGCACGGCGACGACGTCATGCGCAGCATTTTCAACAATGCCCATATGCTGGCCTTCGGCTTGTGCATCGTGAGCGCGGTGCTGGCGTTGGCCCAGGTGCAGACGCTGCAACGTCGCTGGAGCCGTCACAACGCGGAGTTGCCGCTGCTGGCCTTGCTGCCAGGGCTGGGCGATGCCGCGCATGTGAAGCGCGAACTGCTGCTTGCCAACCTGTTGCCCACGTTTGGCATACAGGCGGTGCTGACATTGGCCATGCTCGTGCTCGCCGCCGGCCTGCACCTGGGTGCCGACTCCGACACCGTGTTGCTGCTGGGCCAACTCACCGGCATCAGCATGCTGATAGCCATGGACCTGGTCACGCTGGGCGGCGTGCAGGTCCGTGGTGGCTGGCTGATGGCGCTGTGTACCTATGGCTACCTGCTCGTCAACCTCAGCGTCGTCCTCGCGCTGCCGATGTTCGGCGACGAGGTGCTGATACGCCATTCCGATGTTGCATGGGTCACTGCCATCACATGGGCGGGACTGCTTGCACCACTGCTGCGGCTTGGCGTGCGCGGCTGGCACGGCTTCATCGCCCGGCCGCATCCCTTTCTGCCGACCATGGATTGAGGTGCACGCATGAACACGATTTCCACCGCGCTCGTCTTGCCTTGGCGCACCGTGCACCGCTCGCTGCGCTGGTTGGGCGGCGGGTTCTCGCTGCTGCTCTGCATCGCCGCGCTGGGCGTTGCCATACATATCGGCGGACGGAACGGCTGGCGCTACGGCATGATGCTGTACGCCTTCGGCGTGGGTTATTTCTGGCTGTGCGTGATGGCCTGCCTGCTGTTGGTGGCCATCGACGCGCGGCGACTGTGCCTGCCCGGCGTGCAGCGCGCGGCGGTGGCGAGCGTGCTGCTGTACGGCGCGGGCTCGGTGCTGCTGGCGTTGGCGATGCTCCTGCCGCTGGGCGGCGCAGCGGCGACCATCGCGCTGGTCGCCGCGCTGGCGTCCTGCACCGGGCTGGCGGCCGCGCTGTTGCCGCGCTACTGCACGCTGTCACTGGGCTTCCTGCCTGCGTTGGCCATCGGCGCGCAGCATCTGGTGCGCATCCCGCTGCCCGGCCAGCCGGGTTTCGTCGTGCTGGGCTCGGCGATCCTGACCGTGCTGGTGTCTGTATGCGCGATCCGCTGGCGGCAGCTGCTGCGTGCCGAAGCGGCCGCGGTAACAGGCATGGGCAGTTCCATGGTGATGCAGTACCGCCGCAACGGCGCGGCGAGCGGTGCGTGGTGGGACGATACGATGCGGGACGGCGATGCGGCCTCGTTGCGCCAGCGCGGCCCGTCGGCATCGACCATCCTTCTCGATGGCGTCGGCCCGCAGGCGCCGGTGCTGGCGCTGCGCGTGGCGCTGGGCGAGGGCTACGCGCCGCAGAGCCTGCGCGGCCGCTGGCGGCGCTTCGCCCGCCTCGGCCTGCCGCTGCTGTTGTTCATTCCGATGATGGCGGCGATGCAGGCCGGCGAGGCGCACGGCGACGTGCTGCACAAGGTGCTGGAAGGCGTGGGCGCCAACGTGATGGGCTGGCTGGGCATCATGGGCGGCATCGCCTTGATGGTGATGGGCAGCCTGTTGCCGTGGACACGTTGGCGCCGCGCAAACGCCGAACTGCCGCTGCTGGCGCTATTGCCCGGCCTGGGCGATGCCGCCGCGCAGCGCCGCCACCTGCTGCGCGCGGCGCTGGGCCGGCCGCTCGCGCTGCAAGCCCTGCTGCTGACGCTGGTGCTGGGCGCCGCGCTCGCCATGCACGCCGGCCCGCTGATGCTGCTGTTCGTGACGCTGACCCAGCTCGGCTGCGCCGCCACCGTGGTGGCGCTGACCTTGGGCGTGTTCGGCGGCACGCCGCTGCCGGGCTGGGGGCTGGCGGTGCTGATGACCGCCATGCTGCTGCTCGTGTCCGCAAGCACTTTCGTGCCGATGTTCGCCACACTGGGGCGTCATGCGCAGCCGCTGGGCGCGGGCACCATTGCAGGGTTGGCGATCGCGTGGGCCGGCGCCGCCACGCTGCTGCTGTGGCTGGGCCGGCGCGGCTGGCTCGGCCTGCGGCAGCGGCCGCATCCGTTTCTGGCGAACTGAGGGGAAAGAATCATGGTCCATGTCCTGGCCATCGTGGGCGGCGCGCTGCTATGCGGGCTGACGGCCGTGCTGGTCGCGCTCGCCGTCGCCGGCTTGCACTGGTTGGCGCAGCGCGTTGGCGGCACGGGCGCTACACGCCTGCTCCAAAGCCTGTGGCTGGCCACGATCAGCGTGCTGCTGAGCGAGGGCCTGCCCTTGCTGTGGCCGGCGCTCGCGCCGTGGCACGTGCTGGTGCTCGGCGCCTGCTTCGGCCTCGTCGGGGCTGCGATGCGACCGGGCATGGCTGGCCGCCGACGCGCGACCAGACCGACCGACGACGCCAGGAGCGCCGCATGAAATTCGTCACCGTCAAGCAGTTGCAGCAGGAGTTCGGGCTGCCGTTCACCACGGCCGAGGCGATCATCCGCGAGCAAGAAGGATTGGTGCGACGACGCTATCGGCATTGGTACATGCTGATCGGCGGCTTGCTGTTCATCACGCTGGCCTGCAAGTTCGCGCCGCGCGACTCGCTGTACTACCGCATCGACGACTTCATTTTTCCGCTGGCGTGCCTCGGCACCGGATGTTTGGAAATCCTGGTCCAGCACAAGGCGCGGCCCGCCATCCTCGCCGCCGCACGCGCCGCCGCGCCCACCGACTGACGCACGCACCGTTTCGCTCCACACCTCGGGGCGCGGGGTACGCGCCCATCTTCTTGAACGACACAAGGAAGCACGATGAAGAAGCAAACCCTGCGGCTGGCTGCCGCGATCGGCCTCGCCCTCGCCGCCGGCAGCGCGTTCGCCGCCACGCACGACGCCGACGTCACCCGCGCCACGCTGGACAACGGCCTGCGCGTGGTGATCGTGCGCGACACGCTGGCACCGGTCGTCACCACCGAGATGAACTACCTCGCCGGTTCGGACGAGGTGCCGGCGGGCTTTCCCGGCACCGCGCACGCGGTGGAACACATGATGTTCCGCGGCAGCCCGGGGCTGTCCAAGGACCAGCTCGCCGCCATCGCGGCGAACATGGGCGGCGCCTTCAACGCCGACACCACCCAGGGCGTGACCCAGTACTACTTCGTGGCGCCGGCGCAGGATCTGGACGTAGCGCTCAAGGTGCAGAGCCTGCGCATGCGCGGCGTGGACATGGACGCGAAGGAATGGGACAAGGAGCGCGGCGCGATCACCCAGGAGGTGATGCGCGACCTCTCCAGTCCCGACTTCAAGTTCTACACGCAGATGCTGGAGCAGATGTTCGCCGGCACGCCCTACGCGCACACCCCGCTGGGCACGCGCGACTCCTTCGCCAAGACCTCGGCGGCGATGCTCAAACACTTCCACGACACCTGGTACGCGCCGAACAACGCGATCCTGGTGATCGCCGGCGACGTCGACCCCGCCGCCACGCTGGCCAAGGTGAAGAGCGAGTTCGGCGCCATCGCGAAGAAGGCGCTGCCCGCGCGGCCCGCGTTCGCGTTCAAGCCGGTCGAGGCCAAGACGGTGCAACTGCCCACCGACAGCCCCTACGGCTCGGTGTACCTCGCCTACCGCCTGCCCGGCCTCACCGACCAGGACTACGCCACCTCGCTGGTGCTGAGCCAGGCGCTGGGCTCGCAGCGCGCCGCGCTGGCCGGCATGCGCTTCGACGGCACCGCGCTGTTCGGCGGCTTCATGGGCCAGGCGATGCCGCACGCGGGCGTGGGCTTCGCGGTGGGCATCTTCCCCAAGGGCGGCAACCCGCAGCCGATCCTCGCGAAGATGCAATCCATCCTCGCCGACGCGGCGAGCAAGGGCATCGACCCCGCGCTGATCGACGCCGCCAAGCGCAAGGCTATCGCCGACCTCGAATACAAGAAGAACTCGGTGGAAGGCCTCGCCAACGCGTGGTCCAGCGCGCTGGCCTTCCAGAACGCCGAATCGCCCGACGCGATCAAGGCCGCCATCGAGGCGGTGACGCCCGAAGCGGTGGACGCGCTGGCGAAGCGGACCTTCGACCCCAAGCACGCGATCACCGCGATCCTCACCCCGGAAGCCTCGGGCAAGCCGGTGGCGGGCAAGGGCTTCGGCGGCGCGGAGAGCTTCGCCTCCAGCCCGGACAAGCCGGTGCAGCTGCCGGCGTGGGCCGAGCAGGCGTTCGCCAAGCTTGACGTGCCGAAGTCCTCGCTGCAGCCGGTGAGCTACACCCTGCCCAATGGCTTGAAGCTCATCGTGCAGCCCGAGACCATCAGCGACACGGTGGAGCTGTACGGCGCGATCAAGACCAACGAAGACCTGCAATCGCCCAAGGGCGAGGAAGGCGTGGCCAGCGTGCTCGGCGGGCTGTTCCCGTTCGGCACCGAGCACATGAACCGGCTGCAGTTCCAGGCCGCGCTCGACGCCATCAGCGCGCACGAGAGCGCCGGCAGCCACTTCTCGCTGGCCGTGCCCGCCGCACACTTCGCCGAGGGCGTGAAGCTGCTCGCCGACCACGAGCTGCACCCCGCGCTGCCGGCGCAGGTGTTCCCGATGGTGCAGAAGCAGACCGCCGGCATGGTGGCCGGCGAGCTGCAGTCGCCCGACTTCCTGCTGCAGCAAGGCCTGGGCAAGGCGCTGCTGCCGGCGAACGACCCGCAGCTGCGCCACGCCACCCCGCAGAACGTGATGGCGCTGACGCTGGACAAGGTGAAGGCCTACTACGCGCAGACCTTCCGCCCCGACCTCGCCACCATCGTGGTGGTGGGCAAGGTCGATCCGGCGCAGGCGAAGAACGTGATCGAGCAGGCCTTCGGCGATTGGAAGGCCACAGGCGCCAAGCCCGACACCGACTACGCCGCCGTGCCCGCGAACGCGCCCGGCAAGCTGCACGTGCCCGACGCCAGCGCGGTGCAGGACAGCGTGGACATGGCGCAGACCATCGACATCAACTACGACGACCCCGCGCGCTATGCCATCAACCTCGGCAACCAGGTGCTCGGCGGCGGCTTCTACGCCTCGCGCCTCACCCGCGACCTGCGCGAGAAGCACGGCCTGGTCTACACCGTGGGCGTGAACCTCGACACCGACAAGCACCGCGGCACCTACAAGGTGTTCTACGGCTGCGACCCGGACAAGGTGGGAGCGGCCAGCGCGCTGGTGGTGCAGGATCTCAAGCAGATGCAGCAGGCGCCGGTGAGCGACACCGAGCTGAAGCAAGCCAAGGGCATCCTCTTGCGCCGCATCCCGCTGGGCGAATCCAGCTTCGGCGCCATCGGCAGCCAGCTGCTCACCCTGTCGCAACAGGGCAAGCCGCTGGATGCGATGACGATTGCCGGCCAGCACTACCTCTCGCTTACCGCGCCGGAAGTGCAGGCGGCGTTCGCGAAGTACGTGCGGCCGGATGGCCTGGTGACGGCGGTGAAGGGTCCCGCGCCGAAGGGCTGATGCCTCAGCCGTAGGAGCGCACCCTGTGCGCGAATGCCCTGGCGCTCGACCGAAGCCAGAAGCCATCGCGCACAGGGTGCGCTCCTACAGCGAAGCCGGATACATCCCCGGTCACTTCAACAGCGAACGCAGCATCCACGCCGTCTTCTCGTGCGCTTTCAGGCGGCCGGTGAGCATGTCGGCGCTGCCCTCGTCGCCGGCCTTGTCGGCCACCTTGATCGCGGCGCGCGCGGTGTTCGCCACGATCTCGTGGCCTTCCACCAGCTGACCCACCATCGCCGTCCACTCCGGCACGCCGGGCTCGTCCTTGATCGAGCTGAGCTTGCCGAACTGGCTGTAGGAACCGGGCGCGAACACGTCCAGCGTGCGGATGCGCTCGGCGATTTCGTCGGCGGCCAGCCACAGTTCGTTGTACTGCGCCTCGAACATCGCGTGCAGGCTGTTGAACTGCGGGCCGGTGACGTTCCAGTGGAAGCTGTGGGTCTTGAGGTACAACGAATAGGTGTCGGCGAGCAGCTTCGACAACTGCTTGGCGATGGCTTCGCGATCCTTCCGGGCGATACCGATTTTCGTGGCCATGGTCGGCTCCTCGTGGCGTGGGTGGATGACGTGACAGTAACGACCCTGCGCATGACGGTGAAATGAATCCTTGCGATGCCCGCGATAGCGGCTGGCTATCGGGCTGCCATCGACCGAGCCGCTATCATGTGCGGTTCCATGAACGATCCGAACCGCCAGCGCCCCGCACCCGCCGCCGACCGTTCCCTGCGCGAATTGCGCCGGGCGCTTGACGGCGTGTGCAGCCGCGACTTCGGCCGCCTGCTGGGGCGCTGGCGCGGGCTGTCGAAGCATGCCGACGACGCCAAGCTCACGACGCTCGCCGCCGACATCGAAGCCTCCGCCGCGAAGCGCCGCGCACGCGCCGAGGCGAAGCCCGCGATCCGCCTGGACGAATCGCTGCCGATCGCCGCGCGCGCCGACGAGATCGTCAAGCTGATCCGCGCGCACCAGATCGTGGTGATCGCGGGCGAAACCGGCTCGGGCAAGACCACCCAGATTCCCAAGCTGTGCCTCGCCGCCGGCCGCGGCGAGGCGGGGCTGATCGGCTGCACCCAGCCGCGCCGGCTCGCCGCACGCGCGGTGGCGCACCGCGTGGCCGAGGAGCTGGGCACCAGGATCGGCGAGCAGGTGGGCTTCCAGGTGCGCTTCACCGACCAGGTGAGCGAACGCACCCTGGTGAAGTTCATGACCGACGGCATTCTGCTCGCCGAGACGCAGCACGATCCGTGGCTGTCGGCCTACGACACGCTGATCATCGACGAGGCGCACGAGCGCAGCCTCAACATCGACTTCCTGCTCGGCTACTTGAAGCGCCTCGCCGCGAAGCGGCCCGAGCTGAAGATCATCGTCACCTCCGCCACCATCGACACCGCGCGCTTCGCCGAGCACTTCGGCGGCGCGCCGGTGGTGTCGGTGGAGGGGCGCGCGTATCCGGTGGAGCTGCGCTGGCGGCCGGCGGACGAGGCCGCCGCGCGCATGCAGCAAGGCAGCGCCGAACACATCGCCGCGGTGCTGGACGAAATCACCCACGACGATCCGCGCGGCGACGTGCTGGTGTTCCTGCCCGGCGAGCGCGAGATTCGCGACGCGCACCTCTTGCTGTCGCGCCGCCAGTACCGTGAGACCGAGATCCTGCCGCTGTACGCGCGGCTCTCCGCCGCCGACCAGGACCGCGTGTTCAAGCCCGGCCCGAAGCGCCGCGTGGTGCTCGCGACGAACGTGGCGGAAACCTCGCTCACCGTGCCGCGCATCCGCTACGTGATCGACACCGGCAGTGCGCGGGTGAAGCGCTACAGCCAGCGCAGCCAGCTCGAACGCCTGCACGTGGAGCCGATCTCGCAGGCCGCCGCCAACCAGCGCAAGGGCCGCTGCGGCCGCACCGGCCCGGGCATCTGCTATCGCCTCTACGACGAGGCGGATTTCGCCGCGCGCAGCGCGTTCACCGACCCCGAACTGCTGCGCTCCTCGCTCGCCAACGTGATCCTGCGCATGCTGGCGCTGAAGCTGGGCGAGGTGGACGACTTCCCCTTCCTCGATGCGCCCGATCCGCGCGTGGTCGCCGACGGCTACCGCCGCCTCGCCGAGATCGGCGCGATCGACGCAGCGCGCACGCTCACCGCCATCGGCCGCACGCTGGCGAAGCTGCCGATCGACGTGCAGCTCGCGCGCATGCTGGTGGAGGCGCAGCGGCTCGGCGCGCTGCGCGATGCGCTCACCGTGGCGTCCTTCCTCAGCATCCAGGACCCGCGCGAGCGCCCTGCCGACGCACGCCAGCAGGCCGACGCCGCGCACGCCGCGTTCGCCGATCCCAAGTCCGACGTGCTCGGCGTGCTGAACCTGTGGCGCGCCTACGGCGAGGCGCACGAGGAGCTCTCGCAATCGAAACTGCGCGACTGGTGCTCGCGGCATTTCCTGAGCTTCATGCGCATGCGCGAATGGCGCGAACTGCACCGGCAGGTGCTGCTGGTGGTGCAGGAGTTGGGGTGGAAGCTGGACGCCGCCAATCACTCCCTCTCCCCCAAGCAAAGCTTGGGGGAGAGGGCTGGGGAGAGGGGGGCAAGTTCGCGGAGTGGTGGAAAGCACAAGCGCGCTTCGCATGAGCGTTCCCGCGAGAACCCACCCCTCACCCCGCCCCTCTCCCCTGAGGGGAGAGGGAGTGAAGACGAGGCCGCGCGTCAGTACGAAGCGCTCCACCGCTCCCTCCTCGCCGGCCTCCCCACCCAGGTCGGCCGCAAGGACGAGCGCGGCGTCTACCAGGGCACGCGCGAGCGCAAGTTCCAGGTGTTCCCCGGCTCGGCGCTGGCGAAGTCGCCGCCGAACTGGATCTTCGCCGCGCAGATCCTCGACGTGGGCGGCAAGGTGTGGGCGATGATGTGCGCGCGCATCGAGCCGGCGTGGATCGAGCAGCAGGCCGCGCACCTCGTCAAAGCCTCCTGCCGCGATCCGCACTGGTCGAAGAAGCGCGGATGCGTGGTGGCCTGGGAGCAGGTGAGCCTGTTCGGCCTCACCCTGGTCGAGCGCCGCGCGGTGACGTTCGAGAAGCAGGATCCCGCGCTCGCCCACGAGATCTTCCTGCGCGAAGCACTGGCGCGCGGCGACATCGACAGCCGCGCCGACTTCGTGCGCGCGAACCAGCGCGTGCTCGAAGACGCGCAGGGCATCGAGGCGAAGCAACGCCGCGAAGGCCTGATCCGCCACGAGGACGAGCTGGTGGATTTCTTCCGCGGCAAGCTGCCGGAAGATATTTCCAGCAGCCGCGCGCTGGATGCGTGGTATCGCAAAGCGCGTCCCGCTGAACAGGCTGCATTACGCTGGTCTTTGGACGACGTAATGATTGGTGGCGCGGGGCTCGACCCCAAGGCATTCCCCGCGCAGTTGGACGTGCCCCCGCAGCGTTACCGCTTGGAATACCGCTTCGTCCCCGGCGACGACGCCGACGGCGTCACCCTGCACCTGCCGCTGGCGATGTTGAACGCCCTGCCCGCCGCGCGCTGCGAATGGCTGGTGCCGGGCCTGCTCGCCGAGAAGGCCGCCGAACTGATCCGCGGCCTGCCCAAGGCGCTGCGCCGCAACTTCGTGCCCGCGCCGGATTTCGCGCGCGCCTTCGCCGAAGCCGAGGCGCCGCGCGACGAGCCGCTGGCACAGGCGCTGGCCGCGTTCCTCAAGCGCACCACCGGCGTCGCCATCGACGCGACCGAGTTCGCCGCGGTGGAACTCACGCCGCACTTCCTGATGCGCTACCGCGTGCACGACGACAACGGCCGCACGCTCGCCGCCGGCCGCGACCTCGCCGCGCTGCGCGCCGAGTGGGAAGGCCGCGCGCGCGAGGCGTTCTCGAAGAAGACCGACGTGGAACTCACCCGCGAAGACGTCGCCACATGGGACTTCGAGGAGATCCCGCGCGAGGTGCGCTCCAAGGGCAATCTCGTCGCCTTCCCCGCTCTGGTCGACCTCGGCGACGCGGTGGCGCTGCGCGTGTTCGAGCGCCGCGACGAAGCGGAGGCCGCGCACCGGCAAGGCGTGCTGCGCCTGCTGCGCAACGCGCTCGCCAGCGACATCAAGCAGGCGCGCCGCCGCCTGCCCATCGCCAATCCGCTGGCGCTGAAATACGCGCCACTGGGCGGCGTCGACGGCCTGCGCGAAGACCTCGTGGAAGGCGGCTTCGCCGACCTCGCCGCGCGGCTCGACCTCGACGCGCGCAGCGCCGGCGCGTTCGCCGCGCTGCACGCGCAGGCCGCGCGCGAGCTGTTCGCCGGCGCCATCGAACGGCTGAAACTCGCCGAACCCATCATCGAGGCGCAGGCCGAGCTGAAGCCCTGGCTGCAGCCGCCGCTGATCGGTTTCGCCCGCGCCAGCTACGACGACCTGCGCGAACAGCTCGACGCCCTGCTCACGCCCGGCTTCCTGCGCGAACTGCCGCCGGAGCGGCTGGCGCACTACCCGCGTTATCTCAAGGCGATGCGCCTGCGCGGCGAACGCCTGCGGCAAGACCCGGCGAAAGACCAGCAACGCATGCTGCAGGTGCTGCCGTACTGGCGCGAGCACCTGAAGCACCGCGCCGCCGGCGACGCCGATCTCGACGAACTGCGCTGGCTGATCGAGGAGTGGCGCGTGTCGCTGTTCGCGCAGGAACTGAAGACCGCCGAGCCGGTGTCGGCAAAGCGGCTGGCGAAGGCACTGGAAACGATCCGTTCAGCGTGATTTGCGCTGGCGTCGCTGCCACAGCGCCGACGCCAGCACGGCCAGAGTCGACAGCACACCGAAGGCGGAGCCCAGCGCCGGATGCCGCTGCGCAAAATCGGTCAGCGACGGCGCGCCCGCCTCGCCCCATGCGATCAGCAGCCACGCGCCGAGCAGAGTGATACCGGCGGCCAGCACCACGGCCAGCAGGGATCGCAACACGCGCATGGAACACATCCTGTCGGGCGAACGGGGAAGGCGGCGATTCTGCATGCCAGCCGCCGCCAAAGCCAAGCGCCGCCGACCTGATCCTGCTCGTCATCCCGGCGAGGCGCTCGTCGACAGCCGAAGGCTGGTCAAGCCGGGATCCAGTGTCTGGGGGTCGTTGAAAGCAAAGACACTGGATTCCCGCTTGCGCAGGAATGACGATCAAACCCGGTTGTTCGCACGCCACTAGAATGAGGCATCTACCGCCCCATCCGCACAATGACCAAAGCCGCTCCCACTCCCTGCCTGCAAGCCTGGCGCGACCGCGCCGGCACGCTGCCGCCTGCGCTGGCCGCGGCGCTGGAGGCCTGCCTGGCGAAGCCGGTGGACCAGGCCGAATGCGCCGACGTGCTCGACCTCTTGGCGATGCTGGGTTGCGACGCGCCCACCCAGGCGGCGGCGTTGTGGTTCGCGCTGTCGCGCGTCGATGCCGCGTTGTGGCAAGCGGAAGCGTCGAAACTGCCGGAGGAAATCCGCCGGCTGGTGGAAGGCCAGCAGGCGGCCGAGCAGGTGTGGGCGCTGCACGCGCAGCGCACGCAAGGCGGCGGCTCCGAAGGCCTGCGCCGCTTGCTGCTGGCGATCATCCGCGACCTGCGCGTGGTGTTCGTGCTGCTCGCGCGCCAGCTCGCGCGGCTGCGCGCGGCGGCGGCGCTGCCCGAGGCCGAGCGCACCGAACTGGCCCGGCTCACCCGCGACATCCACGCGCCGCTCGCGAACCGGCTCGGCATCTGGCAGCTGAAGTGGGAGCTGGAAGACCTCGCCTTCCGTTACCTGCAACCGGACACCTACCGGCGCATCGCCAAGCTGCTCGACGAACGCCGCGCCGACCGCGAGGCCTTCATCCGCGAATCGCTGGACGAGCTGGGCTGCGCGCTCGCCGCCGCCGGGATCAAGGCCGAGCTGGCCGGGCGGCCCAAGCACATCTATTCCATCTGGAAGAAGATGCAGAAAAAGGGCGTGGAGTTCGCCGAGCTGTATGACATCCGCGCGGTGCGCGTGCTGGTGGACAGCGTGGCCGACTGCTACGCCGCGCTGGGCGTGGTGCACACGCTGTGGCCGCACCTGCCGCGCGAGTTCGACGACTACCTCGCGCGCCCCAAGGGCAACGGCTACCGCTCGCTGCACACCGCGGTGATCGGTCCGCGCGAGCGCACGCTGGAGGTGCAGATCCGCACCCACCAGATGCACCGCGACAACGAGCTGGGCGTGGCCGCGCACTGGCGCTACAAGGAGGGCGGCGGCGCCGACGCCGAGTTCGAGGCCAAGGTGGCCTGGATGCGCAAGCTGCTGGAGACGCGCGGCGAAGACGAAGGTGCGCTGGCCGCCGACCTGCGCACCGAGCTGATGGAAGACCGCGTCTACCTGCTCACGCCCAAGGGCGAGGTGGTGGACCTGCCGCACGGCGGCACCGTGCTGGACTTCGCCTACCACGTGCACACCGAGGTCGGGCACCGCTGCCGCGGCGCCAAGGTCAACGGCCGCATCGTGCCGCTCACCTTCCAGCCACAGAGCGGCGACCGCGTGGAGATCCTCACCGCGAAGCAGGCCGAGCCCAGCCGCGACTGGCTCTCGCCGCACCACGGCTACCTGCACAGCGCCCGCGCGCGCGACAAGGTACGCGCCTGGTTCCGCCGCCTCGCGCACGACGCCAACCTCGCGGTGGGCCGCGCGATGTTCGAGCGCGAACTGAAACGCCTCGCCCTGCCCGAGGTCGACCTGGCGAAGCTTCCCGCGCAGTTCCACCTGAAGACCCAGGACGAGCTGCTGGTGGCGCTGGCGCTGAACGAGATCAGCACCGGCCAGATCGCCCGCGCGCTGCAGGAAATCGCCCAGCCGGTGGACGCCGAACCGGCGCTGCCGCTGGCGCCCGCGCGCCCGGCGCCGGCGCGCGACCCCGGCGCGCTCAGCATCGAGGGCATCGGCAACCTGCTCACCACGCTGGCGCGCTGCTGCCAGCCGCTGCCCGGCGACCCGGTGCGCGGCTTCATCACCCGCGGCCGCGGCGTCTCGGTGCACCGCGCCGACTGCGCCAGCCTCGCGCGGCTGGCGCGGCGCGACCCGGACCGGGTGATCGAGGTGGCCTGGGGCAAGGCCGGCGCCCAGGCCTACGAGGTGGACGTCGAACTGCGCGGCTACGACCGCAAGGGCCTGCAGAAGGACGTCACCGGCACGATCAGCAACGCGAACATCCCGATCCTCGCCTCCACCACCCGCGCCCACGCGAAGAGCGGCGAGGTGGAAATGCGCTTCGCCCTGCGCGTGCGCGACTTCGAGCAGCTCTCCACCCTGCTCGGCCGCCTGCTGGCGCTGCCGAACGTGCTGGAGGCGCGCCGCATCGGCGGTTCGCGCGCGGCATCCTGAACGCGCGTTCCGACGCCGCGCGGCGATGCTGCGGCGCGATGCTAAGCTGCAGCGAGCCTCCAGGAACCACTGGTTTTGCTCGTCATTCCAGCTTCGCTCACTGTTGTCCGGAATATCCGATGTTCCAGTTTGCAGACTCCAAGCACCACAGGCTTTTCCTTGAACAACGAAGCCGAGCAACTTGAATTTGCGCAAACGCTGACGAGTGGACCCCTCTCCCTCCGGGAGAGGGTGGCGGCAGCCAGGAGAGGGTTCGGGCAAAGCGCAGTGTTGCGGCAAGTCCGAACCCTCTCCCCCGACCCCTCTCCCGGAGGGAGAGGGGCGAAGATCAGATGACCAGCTTCGCTGTTGTGAAGCGCCTCCTGCCTACGCAGGAATGACGAGCAAAGAGCCGACCGTTCAACCTTTCTCAATTACCGAACCCCATGAGCGGACGCCGCGACCAGCATGAATCCGAGCACCGCGGGCGCACCGAGCCCACGCTGGGCGATCTCGGCCAGTTCGACGAGCCGCCGCGCAGCACCGCGCCGCACGACGAGCTGCCGCCGCTGAACACCGATCCGGGCGACTGGCCCGATACCGAACCAGCACGCCGCTGGCGCCGCGCCTCGGCGCTGTCGCGCCACCGCCGTCGCCGCTGGCTGGTGCCGGTGCTGGTGCTGGCGCTGATCGGCGTGGTGGGCGGCGCGTTGATCGAGCAGAACCGCCTGCGCAACCTGCTGCCGCGCACCGAACTCAACGACGTGCTCAGCCGTGCGCAGCAGGCGCTCGCCGCGGGCCACCTCGACGGCAGCGACGGCACCAGCGCACGCGAACTGTTCCAGGCCGCGGTGGCGCTGGAGCCGGACAACGACGCCGCGCGCAACGGCCTGCACCAGGTCGGCATGGCTGAGATCGCGCAGGCCGACGCCGCGCTGCAGGCCGGCCAGCTCGACGTGGCCGCGCAGAAGGCCGCGGCGGCGCGCGAACTCTTGGGCGGTGGCAGCGACGTTGACCGGCTCGACCGCATGATCGCCGCGAAACGCGGCTCGCAGGTGCAGGTCTCCACCCTGGTGGACCAGGCGCAGCAGGCCTACGCCGCCGGCCAGTACGGCGGCGAGCACGGCGCCGGCGCGCTGTACCGGCAGGTGCTCGCCGCCGATCCCGGCAACGCGGTGGCGCGCCACGGCCTGGACCAGGTCGGCGACGCGCTGGCCGCGCAGGCGCAGAAGGCGCTGGACGCGAACGACGCCAGCGCCGACGCCGCCATCGAGCAGCTCGCCGCGCTGCAGCCGAACAACGCCGCCCTGCCCGGCCTGCGCGCCGCCCGCGCGCAGGCGCGCCAGCAGGACAACGCCGCGCTCGACACCGCGCTGCAGCAGGGCGACGAGGCGCTGCGCGCCGGCCGCATCGACGGCCCCGGCAACGACACCGCGCTGGCGCACTACAAGGCCGCGCTCGCGCTCGCCCCCGACAACCCGCAGGCCGAGGCCGGCCTCGGCAAGGTGGCGCAGGCGCTGACCGTGCAGGCCAACGCGGCGATCGACGCCGGCGACGCCGCGCAGGCCGGCACCCTGCTCGACCACGCCGCCGCGCTGGCGCCGAAATCCGCCGACCTCGCCGCCGCCCGCGCACGCCTGCAAGGCATGGCGCACGCCAAGCCCGCCGCCAGGCCCAACGCCGCCGCGCCCGCCGAGGCCGACGTCGACGCCAATGCCGGCACGCCGCATCCCGCGCTGACGCCGCAGCAGAGCGCGCAGGTCGCCAGCCTGCTGCAACAAGCGGAGGCGGCCACGCAGCGCGGCGACATCATGCTGCCGCCCGGCAAGAGTGCCTACGACCTCTACCGCAACGCGCTCGCGATCGACGGCGACAGCGCCGTCGCGCAGCATGGCCTGCAAGGCCTGCCCAACGTGGTGCTGCAACTGTTCAATCGCGCGCTGGCCGGCGGCGACCTCGTCCGCGCCGGCCAGATGCTGGACAACCTCGCCGACCTGGCCCCCGGCGACGCCGCGCAAGGTGTGCTGCGCCAGCGCCTCGCCGGCGCCTGGCTGGACCAGGCCGACCGCCAGCTCGCCAGCGGCGACCGCGCCGGCGCCGCGCAATCGCTGCAACAGGCACGCAAGCTCGCACCGAACCATCCGCGCGTGCTCGACCTCGCCGCCCGCCTGCAGTCGGGGTCGTGAAACACTTATGACTGTTTTGGTTTTCGGCGGCAGCAGCCAGATCGGCCACTTCCTCCTGCCGCGCCTGCTCGCCCGCGGCGCCACGGTGACCGCGCTCAGCCGCCACGCCCACGCTTCCCGACCCGGCCTGCGCTGGCTGCAAGGCAGCCTGCCCGACGCGCTGCCCGCCGAACTGCCGCATCCCGCGGCCATCGTCAGCTTCGGCCCGATCGGTCCGTTCGCCGCCTGGCTGGCGCGCGCGGACTTCGGCAGCGAACCGCCGCGCGTGATCGCCACCAGCTCGATGAGCGCGGAAACCAAGCGCGACTCCGCCGAACCCGCCGAACGCGCCATCGCGCAACAGCTGCGCGACGGCGAACAGGCGCTCGCCGCCGCCTGCGCCCGCCACGGCGCGCCGTGGACCGTGCTGCGCCCCACCCTGATCTACGGCGCCGGCCTCGACAAGAGTCTCAGCCCGATCGCCCGCCGCGCCTGGCGCACCCGCGTATTCCCGCTGCCCGCCGGCCGTGGCCTGCGCCAGCCGGTGCACGCCGACGACATCGCCCTCGCCGTCCTCGCCGCGCTCGACTGCCCCGCCAGCGCGGGCCGCATCCTGCCCATCGGCGGCGGCGAACGCCTCACCGCCGGGGAAATGTTCGCCCGAGTGCGCCGCACCCTGCCCCACGCCAACCTGCCGCTGCCGCTGCCTGCTTGGCTGCTGCACGCGGGACAACGCTTCGCTCCGGCGAAGCTGCGGGGGCCGTTGGCGCGGCTCGATGCGGATCTGATCGCCGACAACGGCGAGTTGGAACGGTTGCTCGGCGTGACGCCGCGGGCGTTTCGGCCGACGGCGGAGATGTGGTTTCCGGTGAAGGGGTGACGCACCCCTGCCCCCCCTCTCCCGCTCGCGGGATTCCACATTACTCCCTCTCCCCCAACATCGTTGGGGGAGAGGGTTGGGGTGAGGGGGCAGCTTTGGTTTCTGCTTCTGTTTGTACGCTAGAAACAAAACAGTGCGCCTGCCGCAAGGAACAGAGCGGTTTCGAGCCGCTGCCGCGGCCCGAGCTACTTCTCTTTTGCGTGTCCAAAAAGAGAAGTAGCCAAGAGAAAACGACACCCCGCGGCGGCGCTTTCCGTCCATCCGTGGCCGGAAAGTCCGTGAGCCGCGGCCGGGCTTTTCGGCCGGGCTTCCTGCCCGGTCGAAAAGGCGTTGCCCTCCCTGGCAACGCCCGCTACGCGGCCTGATCGTCCCCGCCTCACCGCCGCCGAGGGGCCCCGGAAGAGCAGGCGCGCATCGTGCGCGCCAGAAGCAAGAGCAACAGCAAGAGCGAAGCCCCGCAAGCTTGCGAGTTCTCTCCCTCCCCTGCGTGCAGGGGAGGGTCGGGGTGCTGTTGCTGTTGCTGTTGCTGTTGCTGTTGCTGTTGCTGTTGCTGTTGCTGTTGCTGTTGCTGTTGCTGAACCGCCCCGACTTTCTCGGAGGCTGTTTGGTTTGAGTCACGCGGCCTTGGCCAGCGCAGCCTGTTGCCGATAGTAAGCCGCTTCGGCTTCCGCTGGCGGGATATTCCCGATCGGCCCCAGCAGTCGGT
>OFTY01000169.1_pt1 | contig 70603 bp, 82 predicted proteins | sample 1775061 | NCBI WGS metagenome assembly OFTY01 (sample SAMN08195773, study PRJEB24354) | sludge metagenome | isolation source: sludge from phenol fed wastewater aerobic bioreactor B | place: India: Nagpur | collected 2016-09-16 | reverse complement strand
AAGGAGATAAAAGGCATCATCAGGATACAGTTACAGAACCTTCAGCGACAACTCCGGCAGCAGGGTATCGACCTTCAGTTCACGGACTATGCGCTCGATTATCTTTCGCAGCGCGGTTTCGACCCGCAATATGGTGCAAGACCGCTGAAAAGAGTCATTCAGAAAGATATTATCAATATGCTCAGCAAAAAGATTATCGGAGGGGAGATTGACAAGGCAAAACCTGTGTTGATCGATGTCTTCGATGGAGTGGTGGTCATGCGCAACGAACAGATCGCAACAACAGAGAAGCAATAAATGAAAAGACGTCCTTCGGGACGTTTTTTCGTAATAATTTTCTTAACTTACCCATCTCAAATACCAGGATGCAATGAAAAAATTATTTTTTGCAGCATTTGCTCTCTGCGCCTTTTCCGTTACTGTGCGTGCTCAGGATGCGCGCGCCAACGCCACACCCTTCGATCAGGAAGCCGTTGCACGCGCTGCCGTATTGGGCGCAGAAATTGAAACCAATGATCTGGAAAAAAAGGTGCAACTAACCAGCGATCAGCGGGCCAGGATCATGGAAGCCAACCGAAGCATTGGCGAAAAGCAAGCTTATCTGAAAGCCACGGGACAGGATACCGAACAGAATATGAAGGATCTGGAAAACGCCCGGCAAAAAATGTACTTCACCATCCTGACGGACGCACAGGTGGTACAGTACAAGCAGGCCATCGACAAAAAAAGAAAGTCCGAATAATTGTAGGAGAATTTCCAACCATTTATTTTCAGCAATCGTCTTCTACAACAGGTTACAATTTTAGGAATGCAGAAAACGTTTTTTCAGTGCAATTTCTTTTACTTTGTAGCCGCTGCTTTAAAATTTAAAAATTATATACAATGAAGAAAATCGCTTTGGTAATGTCACTCTTTCTGGGAGCTACAACACTTTCCCTGGCCCAGAAAGCGGAAAAGGAAGTTCCGGATTTTGCAAAGCCTCGCAATGAAGCCGAGAAACCTGTAATCGCCAGGGCTCAGGCCGAGACTGCGGAAATGGTAAAGATGTTTAAGCTCGATGATAAAAAAGAGCTTACACTGCTGGAAATCAACGTGGGCATTGAGCGCCGCATTGCAGATGCACAAAACCAGGATAACAAGGATGCGCTGCTTGCAGAGGTTGAAGCCAAACGCTGGAATTTCTATCAGCGTTATCTTACGCCCGAGCAGTATGCAAAATATAAGGAGTTTAAACAGAAGTAATTTAAACAACCTTTGAAAAGATTACGGGTGCTATCTTTAGTGCCCGTTTTTTTTATTGCATGAAGACCATAGCCTGCCTGCTGGTATCCAATTGTTTTATGACTTATGCCTGGTATGGGCATCTGAAAAAGGGTGCGGCAGACGTTCCCTTGTTTAAACTTATCCTCATAAGCTGGGGCATCGCTTTTTTCGAATACCTGTTTATGGTCCCGGCCAATAATCGTTTCGGACTAACCGAAGGCTATTCTCCCTTTCAGTTAAAGACAATTCAGGAGGTAATATCTCTGCTTGTTTTCTGTGCCTTCGCCATTTTTTTCCTTAAAGAACCCCTTCGCTGGAATTATCTGGTCGCCTTCCTGTTTATCATCGGGGCCGTGTATTTTATGTTTTACCCTAAAGGCCGTTAGTTTTTCCTGCGTACGGCATCAGTATCCAGCTTAAAGGACCTGATGGCCGGGGCTATCCACCAGGTAGTGGCTACCACCAGCAGGGTCATGCATCCGCCAAAAACAACGGCCGGAACAGTTCCCATCCATTTGGCGGTAAGTCCGCTTTCTACTTCTCCAATCTCGTTGCTGGATGAAATGAACATGGTGTTTACCGCCGCCACCCGGCCGCGCATTTCATCGGGTGTGTAGAGTTGCAATATAGTACCGCGAACCACAACACTCACGGCATCGAGCATGCCACTGAGCAGCAACGCGCTGAAAGAAATATATACATTTTTAGAAATGCCGAAGATGATCATACACGCCCCGAAACCGGCAATACTGAACAAGAGTTTGTACCCGGGATTCTTTTTCAGAGGAATGGCCGCCAGCAGAAAGAAGGTGAGGATGGAACCCATGCCTGGAGCAGCACGCAGCCATCCATAACCTACTTCGCCCACTTTCAGAATGTCTCGGGCATAGGCAGGCAGCAGCGCGGTGGCTCCCCCAAACAGTACAGCAAACATATCCAACGCCAGTGCTGCAAGAATGATCTGCGTTCCGAAGACGAATCCTAACCCCTGACGGAGGCTTTTGAGCACTTTCTCTTTTTCTTTCTTGACGATAGGCTGCCTGGGTATATGGAGCACCGCTGCAAAAGCTACCATTTCCATAGCCGATACCGCCAGCAGGCTTAGCGGCACCCGCATCAAAGCAATAAGCACACCACCCATAAGCGGTCCCAATACGGCGCCGGTTTGCCAGGACGCTGAACTCCAGGTGGCGGCATTGGCGATATGGCGGCGCGGAATCAGTAGTCCTAAGAGTGAAAAAGACGAAGGGCTCAGAAACGCCCGGATGACGCCATTGATGAAAAAGCCTGCATAGATCAGGTTGGTAACTGTACGTACCGTCAACAGTTGCTGATCGGCCGCCAAACTCAGGGCTACATATCCCGCGGTGAGGAGTAGATAGCCGCCCACACACCAGGTCAGAATGGTTCGCTTTTCCCGTTGCTCCACAAAATGACCGGAAAACAAAGAACATCCGATAGCGGGTATCGCCTCAAAAAGGCCGAGTTTGCCGATGGACCACACGTCATTGGTGAGTGTATAGAGCCAATACACCAAAATTGTATTTTGCATGAACAGAGCCAGGATAATTCCGAAACGCTGGAGCAGATAACTCCGGAACAAAGGAAAACTTAGTGCCCTGTTTTTGAGAATAAACCTGATGGAGAAGTGCAAGCCGGTGGATTTTCGCTGCAAATTTATTGCGCAGCATCCAAAGAACGGGTCGGGAATATTCGTCTTTAATGCGCCTGCCATTACACCAACCGTAAATGAAAAAGCTTATACTCTTCTATCTTTTTGCTGTGGGATTGCCGGCTTCTACGCTATGGGCGCCGGGTTGTGGTCGTCCCTGCGAAGAACAGTGTCATCTTATCAGGAACCTCAAACTTGAGTCGCTCGACAACAGCGGCCCTGTGCCTGCTGAAATGCTTCATCAACAGGTGCTGGCAAAAGCTCTGATACTAAGGCTTTCGGTTCAGGATTCGTTGCGGCCGGAGTTATGCGCTTCGGGTCTGGGCCTGTTTACCGTGCCGGCGTTTGCCGCCCGTGCCTACTGTCCGGTTGAGCGTACCCGGCACCTCACCCGTTTGTGGACCATCAGCAGCGACGAGAACTTTGACGCCGCGCATCCTGCCGGTTCCTCTCTCAATGATCTCTTCTATCTACGTGACAGTGCCGTGTCCAGCGCCAACGGTACTTATGAGTTTTATCTGCTTCAGGAGCCGGCCGCTGAGTCGGTGCACCGCTTTCAGCTTACGCTTTTTTTTCCTGGTTATGATACCCTCACTACAATCACCGGGCACTTTAAGTTGTTGAAGAAATGAGGCAGCTCGTATTCCTGGGTGTTGCTTTGCTTTTTAGTGGCCCGCTTCGGTCTCAACACCTGCCGGATAGCCGTTTCAGAGCGGGGATTGAAGTTGTGTCCGGCATTAGTGCGCAGGCGTTCAACGAGGGCAGTCGCACCCTTGCAGGATGCAGTAATACCTCGGCCGGAGCTTACCTTTCCATGGCCAGGCCCTTGTATCAGGGGGTTGCCTTAGGCTTTTTTGGCGGATATGAAGTACAGGGCATCCACGGAAATGCGGTTCGACAGTACGTCGCAGAGCGTTACGGAGTCACCAATCAATATCTTTCTGTCCTGTCCGCTTCACATTACAGCGTTTGGCGGATGGGTGCGGAAGTCTTCCGGCCCTTCCCGCTGCGCAGATCGCGTTCCTTAGATCCTTTTCTTCGGATCGGCCTTGGAAGCATGAGCGACTTTCAGGATGTTCAAGTCCGGATTAAGGAACGAGATGATAATTATTTCGAAGAATATACACTGGTCATAAGGCCCCAACACCGTTTCAATGCTGCTTATTACGTTGTCGGAGTAAGGGCGATCCTGCCCCTGAGCTATCTTACCTATGTGCGGCTTTCATTTTCCTATACAGCAACAAATTTTCACTACACTCTCGAAGAAGACGGGAGCAACCTGACGAACCAAAAATGGAACCGTCAGGAGAAGCAATCCTATCTTTTAGGTACCTTCCAACTGGGTCTTGGGTTCGACTTTCGTTTTGGACGTCGCAAATTCACAGGCAACCGCTAACTTTGTTGCGGATGAATCATAGCCGCCAGCTCATTTTTACCAGCATATCTCAGGCCCTGCAAGAGCTGCGGGTCAACAAGCTGCGTACCTTTCTTTCCTTGCTGGGCATCACCATTGGCATTTTTTGTATTGTAGCCGTGTTCACCGTGGTGGATAGTATGAAGAACAATATAAAGAATGAAATGTCGACCCTGGGCAGCGATGTGCTGTATGTTGGCCGGTGGCCCTGGATGCCGGAGAGCGGGGAGTATAAATGGTGGGAGTTTTGGCGAAGGCCCAGTATGACACCCAAAGAACTTCGGGCAGTGGAGCGCAATGTGCCCTCTGCATCGTTTGCCACCCTGTGTCTTGGCGTGAACGGCGAAACCCTGAAACACCATGATCAGGAGATTTCCGGAATAAGCGTATATGCTGTAACCGAGAACTTTGACAAACTTCAGAACATTGAGATTGCTACAGGCCGCTACCTCAGCATTGCGGAGCTGGCCGGAGGGGCAAGCACAGTGGTGATTGGCGATGAAGCATACCAGCAGCTCTTTCCGGGTAAGACAGACGCCATTGGCGAGGTGATTGGACTGAAAGGAAAAAAATACACAGTGGTAGGGGTGATGAAGAAGGTGGGGCAGAATATGGCCGGTTTCGACTTCGATGAGGGCATCATCATTCCTTATGAGTCTGCATCATCCCTCTATGATCTTCAGTCGCTTTCTTACGATCCGTTTCTCATCATCAAAGCAAGGCAGGGTTTCAACCTAGTGGACATGAAGTATGAAGTAGAAGGAGTGCTCAGGCAAACCCGAAAAGTAAAGCCCGGCGACAAAGATAATTTTGCGCTGAACCAGCTTAGTCAGGTTACCGAGCGGCTGGATATGGTATTTGGAACTGTGGATCTTGTGGGCGGGGTAATCGCCGTTTTTTCGCTGCTTGTAGGGGGCTTTGGTATTGCTAATATTATGTTTGTCACGGTAAAGGAGCGTACCCGCATCATCGGACTGAAAAAGGCTGTGGGAGCACGACCGGGAAGTATATTGCTTGAGTTTTTGGTAGAAGCGATTACACTGTGTATCACAGGTGGTTTGGTGGGTATCGTCATTGTGTTATTACTGAGCTTGTTGATGAACTACGGATTCGATTTTCCGATCACACTTTCAGGACAAAATTTCCTCATCGGTATTGGTATATCGGCTGTAGTGGGCATTCTTGCCGGATATATCCCGGCAAGAGCAGCATCGCGGCTCGACCCAGTCGTGGCCATCCGGTCACAATAAATGATTTTTATGGGAAACAAGGTACTTATCCTCGATCAGGAGCGCATCAGCAGAAAGCTGCAAAGAATGGCTTTTCAAATCTGGGAGCGGCATAGTCAGGAACAGGAACTTTTCTTTGCGGGCATTGCAGGAGCAGGCCTCACCCTGGCCCGCGATCTGGCGCGAAGGCTCGAGTCCATTAGCCCCATAAAGGTGCAGGTGGAAACCCTGACCATCAACAAACGCGATCCGCTTCAGTCGCGACCCGAGCTGAGCCGCACTTGTGCCGGTAAGCCACTGGTGCTGATTGACGATGTAGCCAATAGTGGCAAAACCCTGCTGCACGCCCTGCGTCCATTGCTCGATGCGCCACCCTCCAGCATCATGGTTGCCGTGCTTGTGGACCGAAAACATAAATCCTTTCCCATCACACCGGATATTGTGGGTCATTCTGTGGCCACCACGCTGCAGGAACATATTGAGGTGGTATGTGAAGGTGAAGACATCACCGCAGCGTATTTGCAGTAAAAAGAATTTTTAAAACATCTAAAGGAACAGGTTTACATGATTACACTTTGTATTCACGGCGGAGCGGGCAATATTACTCCGGCTATGATGACTCCGGAACAGGAAGCGGCTTATCACCAGGGGCTCAGCGAGGCCCTTGCTGCCGGATATGCGGTATTGGAGTCTGGTGGCTCTGCCATGGACAGCGTCACCCGGGCTATTGTAAGTCTCGAGAACAACCCATTGTTTAATGCGGGCCGCGGATCGGTGTTTACCAAGAAGGGGTTGCATGAAATGGACGCTGCCCTGATGGATGGCAGCAATCTCGCAGCAGGCGCAGTTGCCGGGGTGCGCAATATCAAGAATCCTATCCTGCTTGCCCGTGAGGTCATGCTGCATTCGGGCCATGTATTCCTGAGCGGCAGCGGGGCGGGTGAGTTTGCCCTGAATCAGAAATTAGAATTCGTTGCTGATGATTACTATTTCAATAAAGAACGCTATGATCAATGGATAGCCATACGCGATAGCGATTTTTATCAGTTAGATCATAAAGACGACAACCTGAAGGGAGCTGCACCCAACCCCGACTATAAATTTGGAACGGTGGGTGCCGTGGCCTGCGATGCATCTGGAAATCTGGCGGCCGGTACTTCTACAGGAGGCATGACCAACAAGCGCTTTGGCCGCATCGGAGATAGCCCTGTAGTTGGGTCGGGTACCTATGCCAACAATGCCACCTGTGCTATATCCTGCACCGGCCATGGCGAGTTTTTCCTGCGGGCGGTGGTAGCTTATGATGTATCTTGCCTGATAGAATACAAAGGCTTTACGCTGCAGCAGGCATGCGATGAAGTGATAAAAAACAAATTGGTGGCCATGGGAGGTGAAGGTGGATTGATTGCTGTAAATGCGGCAGGCGATCATCAGTTCTGCTTCAACTCGGCAGGAATGTATCGCGCAGTGCGCAGCAGCAGCGGGCTTTCGGAAGTTGCCTGGTATGGTTAGTTGTTCTCGGTAGTCTCAAGCAAAAAATAATATCCTATGAAAAAACAGATCTTACTTTCCGCAAGCTTCAGCCTTTTCCTCTGTTGCTCGGGTAGCGCCCAGCAGGCACGTTTCGACCTGATGCGCCAGCCTGTATCGCCGGCCCCCGACGCCAAGAGCAATGCAGGTCTGCTCCGGGCGGCATCTGCTCCTCAGCCGGATACCACATTACTGCTGCCTGCTGGCATGCAGCAGGGAACCGTTAACGGCCGGGCTATGAACAACAACCAGTACATGAACAGCCAGAGCAATCAATACCAGCTCGGTACTGCAAAAGGTACGACTACCATTTACTACGACGAAAGTGGCAAAGTGAAGGGAAGTAACACTTCTATCGAAATCAGGTAAGGGGCGCTACAAAGCCACCGTTGCGGCTAATATGCATGGCCTTTTGCAGCTATAATCGCCGGTCAGATCGTTCAGTATCGCCGCTCTTTTGCTGTTCTTCGGGGGCATTGTCTCCCTGCTTGTCTTTTTTTACCGTCTCGGTTTCTTCCGGTTCGATCAGCCCGGAGCGTTCCAGTTTCTTAATGTCGTTTTCCAGGTTGCCACCCTCTTGTTCTTTGTCGTTTTTCTTTTTGATGCTCATAGTCCAGTGACTTTAAATAACATGCCAGGCAATGTTTATTTTTACCGGCTCAGAAATACAATTCATGTTTATCGAACCCCACAGGAGACCGGAGAGCAGAGGTTGGATAGAAGTGATCTGCGGCTCTATGTTTTCCGGTAAGACGGAAGAATTGATACGACGCCTCAAGCGCGCTCAGATTGCCAACCAACGCGTAGAGATTTTCAAACCGGCAGTTGACAAGCGCTATGATGAGTTTGACATTGTATCGCATGACGCCAGCAGAATACGCTCTACCCCTGTAGAAAATTCCCACAACATTTTGCTGCTCTCGTCTGATGTGGATGTAGTAGGTATAGACGAGGCACAGTTTTTTGACATTGATCTGGCAGAGGTAGCGGAGCAATTGGCCCTTCGGGGCATCAGGGTAATCGTTGCCGGGCTCGATATGGATTATCTGGGCAAGCCGTTTGGGTCTATTCCTGCCTTGCTGGCGCGGGCGGAGTACATTACCAAGCTGCATGCTATCTGCGTAAGGTGTGGCGACATCGCAAACTTTTCCTACCGCAGGGCAAAAATTGAAGATCGTATTCTGCTGGGCGAAAAAGATGTGTATGAACCCCGCTGCCGAAGTTGTTTTAACAAGAAGACTTAAAGAACAGAATACTATGAAAAAGCACATCAGGTTGAATCGCAGAAAGTCAGCAGAGATCGTACTTGCTCCTTCCACTCCGGCAGAACGACAGGAAATGGATAAGAACGTCATTGACCTCGTATTGCGGATGTTGTTCGAAAATGCGGATAAAAACGCGGTTGACCTGGATAAAGATGTGCTCCGGAAAGCTCGTATCATTCTATCACAAAAGGAGACCCAAAGAATATGGGATGTGCTTACGAGTTCCGGATGGGTGAGCCCGACCATAGGATTTGGCAAGGCCGGGAAACTGGAGCTTACCCGCGCAGGCTTTCAGATGATGTCCCAATTTGGCGGCTATGCACAGTACCTCGCCTCGATGCAGAACAATCAGCCACAAACCATCATTCTTCCGATTCAGATAGAGGGCGAATCGGAAAACAGCCCCGACGATCTCATCAAAAGAGCAGGATAACTTATAGTTTCGTCGCCGCACAGAAATGCGTCTGTAAGACATAGCGCGTGCTGCCTGTTTTCTCAAAACGGAGCACAGCTTCGATAAATAGTGTGTTGATGATGACCGCATTTCTTTATCTGCTATTTTTGCGCCATGTTTCGCTATTTCAGCCGCTTTTTTTTACTTGGAATCCTCGGCCCTTTTTTGGCTGCTGCACAAGCTGATGTATGGACTTTGCAACGTTCGGTTCAATACGCACTCGACCATAATATTTCTATCCGTCAAAACGAACTGAATGAAAGACTTGCTGCGCTTCAACTCAGGCAAAGCCAGCTCTCTCAGTTGCCGAATATCAATGCCAACACCGCCTACGGTCGTAGCTACGGTCGTTCTGTGGATCCAACAACCAATCAGTTCGTTCAGGGTAGTTACGACTTTCTCAGTGCCAGCGGAAGTGCCGATATCCTGCTGTTCGGCTGGTTTCAGAAACGAAACAGCATCGCTGCTAATAACCTCGCGCTTAAGGCCGCTTCTGCCAATCTCGATCAGTTGAAAAATGATGTATCTCTCAATGTGGCAACAGGTTACTTGCGTGCGCTGCTCGCTAAAGAACAAATACGGGTAAACGAAAAACAGGTGGAACTTTCGCGTGCGCAGTTGTCGCAGACAAGGAGTTTTGTAGATGCGGGCAGATTGCCCGAACTGAACGCAGCCCAACTGGAGTCGCAGTTGGCCAATGATAGCGCAAACCTGATCACCGCTATATCCAACTATACCAGCGCCATTCTCGACATCAAAGCCCTTCTGAATCTGGATTTTGAAACACCCTTTGAAGTTGAAGCTCCGGATGTGAACCCTGGTGAGTTGCTTAGCCTTGATGCCACCGATCCTGCAACGATCTACAACGTAGCTGCGGCCCAGTTTGGCTCCATCCGCAGCAGCGAGCTCAACCGGCTGGCTGCTAAGAAACGGCTGGCTGCGGCGAAGGGCGCTCTTTATCCGCAACTGGGTATCAGCGCACAGTTTGGTACCAACTATGCAACCACATATACCGAAGTTACCGGTTTCACGGTGGGTAGTCCACAGCAGACACAGGCTTTTGTGCCGGCATTCGATACACTTTTTCCGGTTTTTCAACCCTCCTACAACTACACCACACGTCGCATTCCCTTCGGTACGCAGTTCGAGAACAATTTTCGCCAGACTATTTCATTGGGTCTCTCTATTCCTGTTTTCAATGCCTGGCAGGCCCGTTATAATGTGCGTCAGGCAAAGATCAACGTGCTTTCCAATGAGTTGAATAAATACCAGGCGGAGCTAAAACTGAAGCAAGACGTGTACAAAGCCTATAATGAAGCAGCCAACGCGGTTCAGAAATTCAAAGCTGCAGAAAGAGCACAGGCAGCCGCACAACGTGCCTACGATTTTGCCCAGAAACGTTACACACTTGGATTGACCAACACCGTTGAATACCTTACAACCCAGAATAATCAATTTGTGGCCGAGGCCAATATGCTCAGTGCGAAATACGACCTGATCTTCAAGCTTAAGGTTATTGATTATTATTTAGGAAAAGAACTCAAACTGTAACCATGACAGACTTGAAAAAAGTCTTACTAGAAGCAACACACGAAGCCGGCAAGATCATACAACAATATTTTCAGGGCAGTTTTGCAATAGATAACAAGGAAGGGATCAACAACCTGGTGACCGAGGTCGATACCCGGGCCGAAGCCAGGATCATAGAAGTGATCCATACGCATTTTCCTACGCATTCCATCATCAGCGAAGAAATTGGAGCCCTCGACAAAGGCTCCGACTACCGGTGGATCATTGATCCCATAGACGGCACTGTCAACTTCGCCCATGGTATTCCCATTTGCTGTGTCAGTATCGGGCTCAGTTATGAAGATCAGATGTTGATGGGAGCCGTATATAACCCGATGATGAACGAACTTTTCGTTGCTGAAAAAGGCAAGGGCGCCACCCTAAATGGCAAACCTATCAGCGTCTCCAAGAAAGATAATTTTCAGAAGGCATGTCTGGTCACCGGCTTTCCCTACAAATGGCCCGAAACCCGCGAGCATCCCATCAAGGTCTTCGAACGGTTTATTATGCAGGGTCTTCCGGTACGCCGGCTGGGATCTGCAGCTATAGACCTTTGTTGGGTAGCCTGTGGACGGTTTGACGGTTTCTGGGAGTATAATCTTAGTCCCTGGGATATTGCTGCGGGCTACCTGATAGTGGCTGAGGCCGGTGGCAGAGTGACCAATTTTGAAGGCGACCCGTACAGCGTTTATGACAAACAGACCCTCGCTACAAACGGGCTGATACACGAACGGATGCTCGAGCTGATCAGCCTCCGGCAGAATGGCGGCCAGTAGTTATTCCTCAAAAAAAATTTTTGCACCAGAATCATGAGTGAAGAGAGAACAGAAATTAGCACCCTTGGCGAATTCGGACTGATACGCCACCTGACCGACGACAACGAAACCCGGCAGGCAGGCACCCTTATGAGTGTGGGCGATGATGCGGCAGTAATTGATCATTTTGGCAAGCAGACCGTAGTGACCACCGATATGTTGCTTGAAGGCGTACACTTCGACCTGATGTACACGCCACTAAAGCACCTCGGGTACAAGGCAGTGGCCGTAAATATTTCTGACCTCTGCGCCATGATGGCTACCCCAACGCATATCACAGTAAGTATAGGTATCAGCAATCGTTTTTCGGTGGAGGCACTCGACGAATTTTATCAGGGTGTATATGCGGCTTGCGAGCGATATCAGGTTGACCTTGTCGGCGGCGATACGGTCAGTTCGCTCAAAGGCTTTGTGATCAGCATAACGGCTATCGGTGAAGTGACACCTAATAAATTTGTTACGCGTACCGGCGCTCAGGTAAATGACCTGATTTGTGTCACCGGTACTTTGGGCAGTGCCTACCTTGGGCTTCAACTGCTGGAGCGCGAGAAAAGAATATTTCTTGAGAACCCCGGCGTGCAGCCCGATCTCCAGCAACGATCACATACAGTGGGCCGTTTTTTAAAACCTGAAGCGCGCACCGACGTAGTGGAGTGGCTGATCGAAAATGATATTGTGCCTCGGAGCATGATTGATGTAAGTGACGGGCTGAGCTCGGAGCTGCTACATATTGTCACCGGAAGCAAGGTAGGATGTGTGGTGCACGAAGAGAAAATACCGGTTCATGAAGAAGCCAGGGAAATGGCTCTGGAATTTGGACTCGATACCACTACCTGTGCCCTGAATGGTGGTGAAGATTACGAATTACTCTTTACAGTGGCACAGTCTGATTACGAAAAAATATCCCGCTCGGAGCAGATAAGCGTGATTGGTTATATTACTGATGCACAGGAAGGCGCACACCTGATCACCCGGCAGGGAAACAAGCACCGGCTGGTGGCTCAGGGTTGGAATGCCTTTGAGACCTAGCCGTTAGAGAAGGGATAACGCCCTGCGACAGGCAGGTTTGAATGAGCTTTGATAAATACGGTTTTGACTTTTTACTTTCTTTTGTATTTTAGGCAAACAATTACTACTCGATGAAGCTTTGGAAGCATACTCTTATAACGGCTGTTGCTTTTTTTGGATTGTCCGGCGCGGTGCTCTATTCCTCTTGCGAAAAAGACAGTTGTCTGGATCTGAAATGTAAAAACGGAGGTACTTGCGTAGAAGGTTACTGTCGTTGCCCGTCAGGCTTCGAGGGCACGGAATGTGAGGCTCAGGTAGCTACCAAATTTCTAGGTCGGTATATCGGGCACTTTACTTGTCCGCAGCCGGTGGTAGATACCATCGTCATCTGGCTGGATGAAGCACCCGATCGCGTTGGTTTTGTTCAATATAGCAACATCACAGACACGCTCACTGCCAAGGCTGAAGGTTCTTTCCTCACGTTTGATACACAGATCAGCGGAAATGCCCTGAAGTACAACCGTGCGGAAGTTGACGCACAAAGGATCACCGTCTTTTCACAACTGACCATCAACGATCCTCAGGCTACCAACCAGACCTGCAGTTTCATTGGCTTTAAGTAAATAGAATATCATTTTTTGGACGCTCCCGCCTGCAAGCGGGAGTTTTTGTTTTTTTGAACATCAAACAATTACGCAAAGCTGTAGATTTGTCGCCATGTCTATAAAAGTAGCCGGCCTTACGAAAGTTTATGGCGCTCAGCTAGCGGTTGATCATATTTCTTTTGAGCTGAAAAATGGAGAAATTGTTGGTTTTCTCGGTCCCAATGGTGCGGGAAAGTCCACAACCATGAAGATGATCACGGGATACCTTCCGCCCACTGACGGCAGTGCTATCGTTTCTGGCTACGATGTGCAGCAGCAGCCCATGGAGGTGCGCAAAAGGGTAGGCTACCTTCCCGAGGCTAATCCTCTCTATTACGACATGTATGTAAGAGAATATCTGGAGTTTACGGCCGGAATTCACCGTATTGAAAAGCCCCGCGTCCGCATTGAAGAAATGATAGGGCTTACCGGCCTGGGAAAAGAAGCGCATAAAAAGATCGGTGCGCTCTCTAAAGGGTATAAACAACGGGTAGGTCTTGCTCAGGCCATGTTGCACAATCCGGAAGTGCTGATTCTTGACGAGCCTACTTCAGGCCTTGATCCCAATCAGATTGTGGAGATCAGGGAGCTGATCACCAATTTCGGGCGCGAAAAAACTGTGCTGCTTTCTACGCATATCATGCAGGAAGTGCAGGCAATGTGCAGCCGGGTAATTATTATCAGCAGTGGCAAGATCGTGGCCGATGATTCCATAGACCGATTGCAGCACACGAACAACCGGCAGCAGGCTTTGCTTGTGGCTTTTGAGTCGTCCGTTGACAAGGCCAGACTTAAATCTCTGAAGCAGGTACAGAGGGTGGAAGATCTTGGCGACCGCAGCTTCCGCCTACATACGGGCAAGGCGGAGGAACTGAGAAAGGACCTGATGAAATGGGCTTTAGCGCAGGACATTAGCATCCGCTCCATGCAGACAGAATCCCAATCGCTCGAAGATATTTTCCGTCAGCTTACAAAATCGGCTTAGGGTGCGGTGTGCTTTCGTCTCCCGACCTGAAATGTGCTATGGCTAATGCCGGTTCTGACCCAGCATTTTCTCATAGCCTCTGAAGATTTGTTTCACATCAAAGTACAGACCCGGCAGGTTATCACTGTTGGTTTTAAGACTAAGGTAATCGCACTTCGAATCTGTGAGTTGCTGATTGCCCCCAAACTCGTAGCCCAAAATGCTGAGGATGTCGTACTCGTGAGAGACATTCACCACATGGAATGCTGTTTCTTCCGTAAGTCCGTCGCCTGTGGCCAGAATGGTTTGTACGAGTTTGCGCAGTTTGTCAAAATATACCCGTGCCATAAGGCTGTCTCCTGTACGTTTGTAGGCTATCCATACAATATTTAGCCCCTTCAGATCAAAGGGATTTTGGGACAGATTTACCTGGCCGAGTCGCAACACTTCCTTCCACTGTGCGGCGTCGGGTTCGTCTTGTGCACCGAGCATCAATTTTATGCTATCCGATGCTGCCGTATGATAGAACGGAGCATAACCGGGTTGAAAAAAATAGCCATAGTACAGCATTCGATAGTCGCGCAATGTAAGTGTAGTATCATCGGCGACGTATCGGTTATACAGGCGGTCGTAATAAAATGCCGAGCCCTTGTCTTTCGTCAGGTTTTCAATTTCCTGATAATCGGGTATCAGTGTTTTTACATCCTGTCCGTTCACCTTTGTCAGTAGGGCAGTCAGGCAACACAGCAATAAGATTTTCAGTTTCATCTCCGTTCTTTTGGTCCTGGTTTCGTCTGTCACTTAGTTGCTGAAAAAAGAAAGTGCCAGCATCGCTGCCGGCACCTGTTGTTTTCGTTTATTCACTTTTACTTAGGAGTTCAAAGGCTCCTGTCTGGCAGTTGCCGGCTCCTTATCCTCCTTCTTGTTGCGAAATTCTTCCACACGCTTTTCTTCCCGTTCCTGTTCACGGTCATATGCGCGAATGATGTGTTTTACAAGTCGGTGCCTCACTACATCTGCTTCGTCGAGCTCAATATGGGCAATCCCTTCAATGTTCCTCAGGATCCGCGTGGCCTTTGCCAGTCCCGATTTTTGATTTTTTGGAAGATCTACCTGAGTGAGGTCGCCCGTGATGATTGCCTTTGCCGAAGCTCCGATGCGTGTCAGGAACATCTTTAGCTGAAGGTCTGTGGCATTTTGTGCCTCATCGAGGATGATGAAAGAGTTGTCGAGCGTACGACCCCGCATGTAGGCCAAAGGTGCAATCTCGATGATTCGGTTCGCCATGTAATAGTTCAGCTTATCACTGGGTATCATATCGTCGAGGGCGTCGTACAGGGGCCGCAGATAGGGGTCAATCTTTTCTTTCAGATCACCGGGAAGAAAACCCAGACTTTCGCCGGCTTCCACAGCAGGGCGGGTAAGGATGATTTTTCGCACCGCTTTGTTTTTGAGCGCTCTTACGGCCAGCGCTACAGCAGTGTAGGTTTTACCGGTACCCGCCGGGCCGATAGCAAAAATGATATCATTTTTTTCGGAGGCTGCGGCCATTGCTTTTTGATTGGCAGTCTTGGCGCGCACCACTTTTCCATTGGGCCCGAACACGAGTATGTCGTTGCTGCCGGCATCTTCTACAGGAGCTTCACCCTGTTCTTCATCACCCAGGATACGCGAAAAATAATTTTCAGAAAGATGTCCGTTTCGCTCCAGGTACTTAATGATCTGCGCAATTTTTCCTTGTGCTGTCGCTACTTCATCGGGCTGTCCTGAAAGTTTGATCTGCGATCCGCGGGAGAGAATTTTCAAAAGTGGAAACTTGCGTTTCAGTATGTCGAACTTACTGTTGTTAATTCCAAAGAACTCTATGGGATTAACGGTTTCAAGGTTAATAATAGTTTCTGTCAATGTGCTTCAGTTTACGTTCACTAATATAAGTAACATAGGTCTTCAATGGCGTTACGATTGTGTTAAGCCGGCCGCTTGTCTGCCTGTCGGATGTTACACGTCATACAATCACCGGGGTCGCTGAAAAGCAAGTTGCCTGCTGGGATTTTTCCGGCAGGATTCGGGCACCGGTTTGCCACGGGTCATGAACCTTGTGATGAAAAAAAAGAACTATCTCATCAGTGAATTTATAAACATTGTGCCGATGATTATATCTTTTGGTTCCGTTAGTTATTAACGCTTGTGAACATCTTTTTATGATGCAGAAGCGGGGCTGCATCGGCCTTGCATCAGGAAATGAAATGTCGGGAAGGAATTTATGTGCTCTGCGGCTTCAGGTAGAGGTCTATCAGTCGGTGCAGCACACTATACCGTTTGTTGTGGAGCAGGAAGAACAAGGCTTGGTGACGATTGCTTCTATTGCTGAGTATCCAGTTAAACTTCACCCCTATTTCCTTTTTGAAATTCTTTCGGCCTGTGTCTCGTCTCATAGCTCCTATAGCATGGTGGATTTTACCCACCAGCAAAAACTGTTCTTTCCAACTGAGCTTGTACCGGCCAAAGATGTTGCGGTATTCGTTCACGAGCACTTCAAGGTAATACTCGTCTGCAAACCGGCGATCTACTTCGGTATGGTCAATCAGATAAGCATAAATGTTGGCAAATGCATCGAGCCTGTCTGTAGCCGATTTGTGGTCGTTGAGCTGCAGAATAGACCCGGCCCGATTGCGCCTGTAGTAGTACACAGTGTAGGGTAAGGCGATCACGTTTTTTGCAGCGTTTGCCAAACGGATGTTTGTGGGCGTATCTTCAAAGTAGGTATTGAGCGGAAAGAATATTTTATTGTCGAGAAACAGCGACCTGGGATAAATTTTTGCCCAGGCAGTATCGAGCAGACCCTTATAGTCAAGCATGCGAGCAATAGCGTCGGCTTTATTAAATACCGTTCTTTCATCCACGCCCGTCCAGTACCGGGCATAGACGCCGTCGGTAACGGATGTTGTGTTGCCGCACACAATTGAATGTTCGTTGCAGGATATTTCTGCAAAAAAATGCCCGAGGGCGTGTTCATCCATCCAGTCGTCACTATCCACAAATACGATAAATTTCCCCTGGGCTTCGAGGATTCCGGTGTTTCGTGCAGCGGATAAGCCTTTGTTCTTGGTATGGTGGATCACGCGCCAGTTTACCTGTGTATCCTTCAGCATTTCAGTGGCTATCGCCATAGAATTGTCTTGTGAACAGTCATCGATCAGCAGCAGTTCAAACTCTTTAAAGCTCTGAGATACAATAGAGCGAATAGCGTCGGGGATGTAGGCGGCCACATTATATACGGGCATCACCACCGATATGTCGGGCATCCGTTTTTGGGGTTGAGTGACGTGCATGGGGGAACAAATTTCATGCTGCAAATTTTTCTTAAAGAAAGATTACAGAAACGGCATAGCCGGGTCAATAACAAAATATTAGGAACCCGTTGGTTGAATGCTTTATCCTTGTTTTCTCCCCGTTTAATAAACTATTTTTGTTACCATGTCCGCATTCAAAGATAAAGTGATCGTTATCACCGGGGCATCATCCGGCATTGGTAAGGCATTGGCAGACAAGGCACTAACCCATAAGGCAAAGGTGGCGGTATGTGCCCGTAGCCTCGACAAACTCGAAGTGATGTTTGGTACCATAGATCAGGTGTTTCGATACCGTGCAGATGTGAGCGAGGAAGAAGATTGCCGTAAGTTTATCGAAGCTGTATTGGCAAAATGGGGCCGCATTGACGTACTGATCAACAATGCGGGAATCAGCATGCGTGCACTTTTTGAGGACACTGACCTTAAGGTAATCAGGGAGCTGATGGATATAAACTTTTGGGGCGCCGTGTATTGTACGAAGTATGCGTTGCCTTCCATCCGGCAAAACAAGGGCATTATCATCGGCGTGTCTTCAATAGCTGGTTATCGGGGGCTGCCCGGGCGAACAGGCTACTCGGCTTCCAAGTTTGCTATGCAGGGTTTTCTGGAGGCACTGCGCACCGAACTACTCCATACCGGCACCCATGTGATGTGGGTGTCGCCGGGGTTTACTGCTTCCAACATCCGAAACGTAGCGCGAAGCAATGATGGTTCCGTGCAGAAGGAAACACCGCTCGATGAAGAGAAGCTGATGACAGCGGAAGAGTGTGCCGACATCATTCTCGAAGCTGCAGAAAAAAGAAAAAGAAGCGTGGTAATGACCGGACAGGGAAAGCTCACCGTATGGATGAATAAACTCCTGCCGGGATTTCTGGATAAATTAGTGTACAAGCATTTTCTGAAGGAGCCGGGATCGCCGCTGGAAAGATATGAGTCCAACCGGCGGTAGCAGATGCTGGTCTTATGTAGAGGAATGCACAAACAAATCGTCATGAAACTATTGAAGTATGCAGCCTTGCTGATCTGTTCTTTGTTCGTCGAAAACCGGGCGCAGGCTCAGGGTGCCGTGTACCGGCCCGATACCACATGGAAGGTTTTTAACGAAGCAAATCAGGAAAAGACACTTGGATTTTCCGGTGGGTTCAACAATCCACAGATCGGAACAGGCGATATCAATAACGACGGTAAAGCGGATCTGATCGTATTTGAAAAAGGCTCGCTGCAAATAAAGACCTTTCTCAACACGGGAACCAGCGGTGCGCCGGCTTACCGTTACCGTCCGGAATTTGAGCGCAACTTTCCGCAGAAAAATGGCATCACTACCATTTCGAGCTATCTGAAAGTGGAGGATTTCAATTGCGACAATATCCCCGACCTGCTTACGCGGGGGCTTGGTGGCTTTAGCGTTTACTATGGATATTATGTTCAGAATCAGATTCACTTCAATTATATTAAAGATCTGTACTACACTCCGTTGCGAAAGACGGATGAAACCTTTGATGCCACTACCTTCCCGCCGGTGTTCTGGAAAGTGAAAAACCCTGCGGGCCCGGGCTGGAGCCGGATAAGCAGCGGAACGAATCCTACTGCCACACCCAAAGCGGGTGCTGCTATGGTAATGTTTCAGGCAAGCGCCATGACCTCTGGTAGTACCGCTTTGCTTATCAGCAAGCAGATTCGGGTATCGCCCAATCTTAAGAGCGAAGGCAAGATCAGCTTTTGGGTATATCGCAGCGGCACCTCCGGTTCTGATAGTCTTGCCGTGTATATCAACAACGATACGACACTCACCAATGCCACCTGGCTGGGTGGGGTAGCCCGCAATCGAAGCCTGAATCGGCCCGACACAAAACCATCTGATGGCTGGTATCAATACACATTCGATATTCCGTTTCAGGTTACGGGCAACAAGCTCTACTTCATCTTTAAGGGAACAGGATATGGTGGTGCCAATCTCTACCTGGATGAGGTTTCCTGGATTAGCTCAGAGCCCACCGGTGACATTAATGCCTACGTAGATCCTGGCGGCGATATACCTGGCGTGGCCGATGTGGATCATGATGGCGACCTGGATTTTTTCTCGCTGAACATCAGCGGCGGTCTGGTGAATTTTTACAAAAACTATCAGGCAGAGGAAGGCCTGCCCTGCGACAGCATCCATATCAACCTAAAGGATGCATGCTGGGGTAAAGTATATCAGGGGTCCACACCCACCCAACAGTTGGGCATCACCTGCAACCTCGCACAGCCTCCTATTTTTCCTGCTAAGGTTACCCACACGGGCAACACCATGTGCGTGTTCGACTATGATGGCGATGGCGATATGGACTACCTTAATGGCGGTGTCTCCTATTCCAACATTCAACTGCTCATCAACGGCAAGGCAGATTTCAACTATATCCGCGATTCTATGATCAGTCAGGATATTGCCTGGAAAGCAGGAGGATATGCCTACAATACGCTACAGTTTCCGGCAGCCTTCTATGTAGATTACGATCAGGATGGAAAGAAGGATATTTTAATAGCACCGAGTGCAGAAGTAGCCTCAGAAAATTATAGTTGCATCTCTTACTATAGAAATACGGGTACGGCCTCCGTTCCCGATTTTACTTTTCAATCGGATACGCTGCTTGTAGATCAGACTATTGACTTGGGAACAGGAAGCTATCCCATGATCTTTGACTATAACCGCGATGGGAAACCCGATCTCTTCGTTGGTGCCGATGGTTATTTTCAAAACGACGGCAGTTTTAAAGCCGGTATTGCTTATTATGAAAACATAAGTACCGGCGGTAACCGGGCTTTCAAACTGGTAACGCTCGATTTTCTCAATATACTTTCGCAAGCCACTATGGGTACCTATCCTGCCGTGGGCGACCTGGATAATGACGGACTCGAAGACCTGGTGGTGGGACATAGCGATGGTACGCTGAGCTTCTACAAGAATATGGCTGCAAGTGCCAGTGTAACGCCGCAATGGCAGCTCACTACTGCGATACTAAAAGATGCCTCGTCGGTCACTATCGACTCTGCAAAATTTGCCGCACCGTTCATTTACGATATCGACAAGGACGGCTATAAGGATCTGCTGATTGGCGGTCTGAACGGCAAAGTCTTTTTTTATAAAAATGCAGGTCTGTCAAACGCAGTGACACTCCTTTATCAAACCAATAAGCTGGGAGATATGCAGGCAGATCCCTGGAATAATTTCTCGGCAAATGCCGTACCCTACGTAGGAAAAACAGATAGCACCGGCACGGAGTACTTTGTGCTGGGATCGAACTCTGGCCGTATTCAGCGCTATACAGGCTTTCAGAATGGCAACGTGACCAGTCCTTATCAAAAAATAGACACGGCCTATCATCAAATTAATTTTTCGCTGGGGCTCTATTCAGGCTTTAGAGCTACACCCACATTCGGCGATCTTGACGGCGATGGCAGGTATGAAATGATACTCGGCAATCGCCTCGGTGGGGTTACCGTCTTTGGCCAGGTCAGTTCGCTTGGGGTAGATGATCCGGCTTATGCTCCGGGAAACGTGAAGGTTCATCCCAATCCCGCGGTGAATGAAATATTTGTATCCTGGACTTCTGATTTTTCCCATCAACAGGATGTGTCCATCAGCCTGCGCACTATTTCGGGCCAAACCGTCAGCAGCTATATGTTCACTTCCGGTGATCTGGGCGCACGACTCGAAACTTCTGGCCTCGCACCGGGCGTTTACCTATGCGATGTGATCAGTGGTCGTAACCGTTCGGTTCAAAAGGTTGTGATCTTAAAATAGTTCTATGTCCGCGGGCCTGTTTTGATGTTGGCACCTGCGCTGAAAAATCACTACTTTGCAGCCCAAAAAAACAGGGATAGTCATGCAAAGAGATACGGCGATATTTCATCTGATACAGGAAGAACTCGGGCGTCAGCGTCGGGGATTAGAACTTATTGCCTCTGAAAACTTCACGTCGATGCAGGTGATGCAAGCGATGGGAAATGTGATGACCAATAAATATGCAGAGGGCTATCCCGGAAAAAGGTATTATGGTGGCTGTGAAGTAGTGGACAGAAGTGAGCAGTTAGCAATAGACAGGGCCAAAGAAATCTTCTCGGTAAGCTATGCCAATGTGCAGCCCCATAGCGGTGCTCAGGCCAATGCATCGGTGATGTTGGCTTGTCTGAAGCCCGGCGATGTGATTTTGGGGTTAGACCTGAGCATGGGAGGCCATCTTACGCACGGCTCGCCCGTCAATTTTTCTGGTAAGTTGTACCGGGCTGTTCACTATGGCGTGCAGAAAGATACCGGGCTTGTGGACTATGATATGATGGAAGCTCAGGCTAAGGCTCACAAACCCAAACTCATCATCTGTGGTGCATCGGCTTATAGCCGCGACTGGGATTATGCACGCATCCGTAGTATAGCCGACAGTATAGGCGCTTTGGTACTTGCAGACATAGCTCATCCCGCCGGCCTTATTGCGCGGGGGCTGCTCAGTAGCCCGTTTGAGCATTGTCATTTCGTGACCTCTACCACACACAAGACCCTTCGCGGACCGCGTGGTGGTATCATCCTCATGAAAAACGACTTCGAAAATCCCTGGGGAATCACCGGCCCTAAAGGGGAAGTGCGTATGATGAGTCAACTTATAGATCTCGCTGTTTTTCCGGGTGTGCAGGGAGGTCCGCTGGAACATGTTATCGCAGCCAAGGCCGTATCGTTTTTTGAGATCCTTCAACCCGAGTTTTTGACCTATGGCCAGCAGGTGGTGCGCAACGCTCAGGCACTGGCACAGGCTTTTCTCGAAAAAGACTACCATATCGTATCGGGCGGCACCGACAATCACCTGCTACTGATAGACCTCAGGAACAAGGGTATCAGCGGCAAGAAGGCGGAAAATGCTTTGGTAAAGGCTGATATTACCCTGAATAAAAACATGGTTCCCTTCGATGATAAATCGCCATTTGTTACTTCGGGTATCAGAGTTGGGGTGCCGGCCATCACCACACGCGGGCTCGATACCGGGCATATGCCACAGATTGTAAACTGGCTCGACAGGGTTTTAATGGCTCCGGACGATGAAACGGTCATCGGCACCGTTCGCGGCGAGGTGAACGAGTTCATGAAACAGTTTCCGTTATATCCTGAGTGGTAGCGGGGTTGTAAGGTTTTTAACATGGCGGTACAACCGTTTTTCGTAATATGCACTCCCCGGAACTGATGGGTGCAGGATCGTGTGTTATCATTATTTTCAAGTCTTTATATGAGTAGAATAAGAGTGCCACACATTGTGGTTGTGTTGTTGATGGTAGTGTGCCTGATCCCCGATGTGGCTCAGGGTCAGAGCCGCAAAAAGCGGAAGGTGGTCAGGGAAATGACGATTTATGATGTGGACACATTAGTAAATCCGATACCGTTGCAACGCAAGATGTGGCATGACAAGATTGACCGCTCACAAAAGGCAGCCAGCGCTTTTGATGGTAAGGCCAGCGATGGAATGATCTACTATGCTGAAGATTCCGTGGCAACAAACCTGCTTACCGGTGCCTTGCTGCGCGATGTGGATCAGATGCAGGTGATGATCGAGAATATGCCCTTTAATGAAGACCCAACGGTGTCGGAGGGGCAGCAAAAAATCCGTTATCTGTCAGATCTGAATGAGCTTGTTCAGAAGTTTAATAAAGACACGAAGGTTGATCCTGTATTCTGGCGCCGGACGGTGACCAACTTTAGGGAAATGCTGATCGCAAAGCATGAAGGACACATCGTTGACTTTGTGCACAGGCATCCGGATATTTATTCGCTGATGAATCGTCAGCTTTTTGAAGGAGATAAGGAAGCACGTGCCTATGTCTATACCACGGTGGGTCGCAAAGAGCCGGTCATGATGATCCGCCGGTTGAGTGAATTTGCCAAAGACCCTTTTGCCTGTGAGATCATTGCGGCAGCAGCCAAGGTGGTGCCCAGCGAAATTTATAATTACGCCTCGTCAACCAACTATACGTTGAGCAATGCCGTGAGACGATGCATGGATCCCCTGGTACAAACCATCGTAAAGATTTCTGACGAGTCCAAATCGCCGTTGCGCGCTATGGCTTTTTTGAGCTGGATTTATGACAGGAAGAAGACTATTCCTGAAATAGATGCTATCACCGCCAACCAGGATTTATTCTATAAAAGCCTGATCGAATTGAAAATTGAGAACAAGGGCGGACTTGGGGATCAGACCCTCACAGACGAACTGCAGTACCGCGGCCTGAAATATGTGCGGGAAATGAACGATCTGCATGAGGCAAAAGATCCTGTTCGCTTTAAGTGCATCGAAGATTTTAAGCCTCATGAACTTTATTATGTTATGGTGTATGGTCAGGACGAAATCTACACCAGTTCCTTTGTCGGTACCTTCCGGCGGATGATGGAGCGCATGAGCGATAGCATTTCCGGCGGCGACCTTCTGGCCTCTGTGCAGTACGATAAATTTCGCACCTTCATTCGCATGTGTGCGGGTTATAACACACTCAGCACTTTTCTCTCCAGCATGTCTCAGGAAAAGAAGATGGAGGTCATGACCGATTTCATCGCAAATCTTGACAAGGGTAAAGATGATGAACTCGAAGACGCCGTGGACGTAGCAGACGCCTTCGGTAGCATCAATGATGAAGAGCTCATGAACTTTTTGCAGAACGAAGTCCGTCGCAACTATGAGCGCTCTTATAAAGAAAAAAGCCTGAAGGGTATGCGGGTCTATGCACTACTGGCGACACTCTTCAACGGCTTGAAGGCAAGCGACAATCAGGAAGCCATAAAACAGCAGTCTGAAGTATTGAGTCTGCCGCCCATCAACCTGGTGCAGTATAAGAATCTGGTTAACGATTCGGGCGTGGTGTATGAGCAGGTGTTCTTTTATGGAGATGAAGATGGCAAGGCTTCGTTCGCAAGTTTTCTCGGGGGGTTCAAAGACGGCAAATGGAAGGTCGTGCCCTCAAAGTACTGGACCACCATTACCTCTGTAACCGGAAAGCCTGTGGTGATCTATGCCAACAACCCGCTACCCGAGCCGGAAGACGAGGAGTCGCAGAAACAGCTATGCGACTACCTTGCCCAAAACGAGATTGCCCCTACCGTAGTCATTCACCGCGGTCATAGCTATCACTTACCCCTTACACTCGACCGGCTCAACAAAAGTTCGAGAATCGTGATGTTGGGGTCCTGCGGAGGATATCATAATCTTTCGCTGGTGCTCGACCGCTCACCGGATGCGCATATCATTTCATCCAAACAAACCGGCGCCATGAACGTAAATGAACCCATTATCAAAAACATTGAAACCCGCTTGCTGGAAGGCCGCGATGTGGAATGGATTGATATGTGGCGCGATCTCGGGAATTATTTTAAGACCAAACTCCCTTCCTACAAAAGCACTTTTGCTGACTATGTGCCCCCGCATAAGAACCTCGGGGCGATCTTTATCAAAGCCTACAGAAGGCTATCGAGCAACGAGGAGGAGGAATAGACTGTTGAGGTAATGGGTTTTTGCCGGAGGACGTTCAACCTTCCTCCGGCCATCCACCTTCGCCCGCTAAGGATTGCGCATCGACACAATGCTATCTACAACAAAGTAGCTGTTGCCACGCCAGGGTACTACAGCATGGTATTCTCTGTAGTGCAGGTCGAAAATCTTACCACTGTTTACTTCCATAATTTCGAACACCCGCTTGTCTGAAATTGAGAATTCAAACTCATAGCTTTGAACGGTACCGGCAGCCTGACCCCGAAACCCTTGCTGGATCAGCTTGCCTTCATAGGTTTTGAAAAGGTTGCCCTTGCGCACTGCATAATTGAGATAACCGGTTTTTACTCCCTCGCCAAAAACAAAGTAGTATTGCCAATATAGATACCCACTCAGCAACAAAAGCAGGGCTATGCCTGTAATCCAAAGTGCCTTTTTCATGTAGCATTGCTTAGGTATGCTAAAGTATAGATTATTCTCTTACAGCGTAATACATCGGGTCTTACCCTTGTGAAAAATGCCGGGGCTCTTGTACAAACGAAGTAATGAACTGGTTTACCTGATCCGCTTTTTCCCACTGCGCAAAATGGCCACAGGCGGGCAAAAGCCGTAAATTTCCTGAGGGAAGCCGTGCTGTACCTTCTTCTGCAATCTTTCGGGTGGTGACCGGATGCAGGGCTCGTGCCGGAATCAGTGCATCCCTTTCGCCAAAGATCACCAATGTGGGCTGCCGGATTAAATGTAGGCTGTTGTACACAGGCTCGTGCAGCATGCCGTGTATGCAGGCATGTATCATCTTTCGGTAGTCAGCCACCGGATATCCGCTCATCAGCTTCAGCAAATCGCGGATCATATCATCGGCCTGATGGGTGTAGTGATGAAAACTGCTGCGGATAGACTTAGTAAGGCTGTTTTCTTCAGAAGAGAAATAGTCGAACACACTGATAGATGCCTGATACATTGTGGCCTCCCAGGGCGTGAAGACTTCGAACCCTGCCGGCGCGATCAATACCAATCGCTCCGCAAGGTCTGGTTGTCGTAACAGGGCGGTCATTACAATTTGCCCACCCATAGAATGACCTGCCAGCGTAAGGTTTTTTAATTGCAGCGCTTCTATGAATTTGATGACGACCCCGGCAAAATAGTGCATGCTGTAGGGCCGGTCTCCTTTGTCCGAAAGCCCGTTTCCCGGCAGGTCGAGCGCAAGGCAACGAAAGTTCTTCGAGAGTTGCTCTATGTTTTTTCTCCAGCCCAGCGCGTAGTTGGCGAGGCCGTGCACAAACAGAATGGCAGTGTCGCCGGCACCTTCATCAATATAAGCTATCCTACCCGCGTCTTCTATGTTGAGGTAGTGAGTGGGGTATGGATATCTGAAACCGTTCGTCATGGTTTGCGAAGGTAATGTGCGCAGTTTTTTTTTGTGTAGTTAATTCCTCAATGGCACCCGCAATTCTGCATGGTTTGTCCGGTGCTCCGGCTCAGATTTTTTGAAGCGTTGATGTACACCATCCCGTAGTCCGTTCTTTTTGTTAAAGGAACGCCTGATGAATGGCGAAAGGCTTTGGTGGCATATTCTTTTCAGCATGATAGGCGGTTTATTAACTCTTAAACATTTTATCCTATGGCAGAAAACAAGAATCTCGGATCGCAAAATCAAAACCCATTAAAGGGCAATCAACAATCGGAAAGCCTACGCGGCAACCAAACCAGCGAAAGTGGTACACAACGTGAAAAAATGGATGAAGATCTGCAGCAAAATGTCTCCACAGAGCGCGAGCAGAGCGGACGTAGCGGTACGCAGCAGGATCTGAACACAGAACGTGACCTCGGTACTGAACGCACCGAACGCGAACGTACGCAGACCGACCGCAACCGCTAAGGGTTTCGGATCTGTAAAAAAAAATGTTCCGGCTGTGTCGGGACATTTTTTTGCCCCTTTCTTTCGTCGATGGGTGCCGGTGGAACGATTTTGGTGGTTTGGTTAAGAACTGAACCTACTATAAAGCCACTAAGTAAATCAGTTTTCAGTTGTGTGTGTGATTAATGAAAAAAGCTGCGTTTTTTGAAACGCAGCTTTACTTTTTCGACTTATTCTTAACAACGTTCTACCGTCCAGCTTGCAACGGTGGGCGCCAGTTCTTTCTGGGATTTTCCTCCTACAAACACGCCAATATGGCCGCCTGGGAAAGGGTATTCCTTTTTGTCTTTGGTACCCAGTTTTTCCATGATGGCGAGGGTGCTCGGATTGGGGATTATATTGTCTTCTGTGGCGTACACATTGAGGAAAGGAACGGTCATGTTTTTCAGGTTAACCTTTCTTCCACCGAGTTCAAGTTCGCCTTTGATGAGCAGGTTATCGCGGAACAGGTCTTTGATATATTTGCGATACATTTCACCGGCAATAGCGGGGAGATCGCCTTTCCATTTTTCCATACGGAGGAAGTTGAGCAGTTTTCCCTGATCTTCCAGGCTATCCATCACACCAAAGTACTTGCTGATGTTCATGCTCGGCTTCAGCATACCAAATGCGCTGTCGATCTGCTCACCGGGTATAGTGCCCACACTATCTACCATCGCATCCACATCTATATATTTTGCCCACTTGTAGAGCATGCATCCTCCATTCGAAAAATCGAAGGGAGCTACATAGGTCGTGAGGGATTTCAGTTTTTCGGGATACAGGCTTGCATAGATCATAGAGAAAGTGCCCCCCTGGCAAATACCCTGTTTGTGAATCTTGTCCACATTGTGGGTTTTGCGTAGAAAATCCACAGCATCGTTCATGTAACCGTCAATGTAATCTTCCATGGTTAGGTAGCGGTCTGCGCGGGTAGGGTAGCCCCAGTCCATAATGTACACGTCCAGCCCTTCTTCCACCAGCTTTTTCATCAGGCTGCGATCGGGCTGAAGGTCCAGCACATCGTGGCGGTTCAGCATAGCAAAAGACACAAGTACTGGTGTCTTGCACTTGGCTGGTGTGTCGCGCAGGTAGTGATACATTTTTACCTTATCACTTTGCCATACCAACTCTTTAGGTGTGGTGGCCACCTCTACTTTTTCAATTTTCTGAAGTGTTTCGTAACCTTTTGCCAGTTTTTGCGAAGTTGAGATCAACTCCTCCATCATTCCTGTGGGATTCCAATTCATGAAGTAATTTTTTACGCGAAGGTAATAATGTCTTGAAATGGCCTTTTTGCGCTAAACAGCAGCGCAGCAGGCCTTGTACGCGATGAAGATAGAATTTATTCGAAACAAAAAAAGCCCCGGCCTACCGGAGCTGAATATTTTTGTTGCAGGTCGCTTATTTTACTGATGCAAGAAAATCTTTCACCTTGTCTTTGTGCACCATACCTTCTTTAAAAGTGTAAGCGCCGCTTTTCGGGCTACGTACTGCTTTGATCACTTTGGTATAGTTCTTTGCTTCTGCTGCAAGTTTAGGATCTTTTTTGATCGCCGTTTTAGCTGCTTTTGCCATCTTTTTGTTTTTTTAGTCGTGAGCTTAAAGTCCTGAATGACTTCTGAATGATGAACGAATATTCAGACCACAGGGCTAATTGCCTGCTTATTTTATTTCTTTATGAACGGTTACCTTTTTCATGATCGGGTTGTACTTTTTCAACTCGATACGCTCAGGAGTGTTCTTTTTGTTCTTAGTGGTTATGTAGCGGCTCGTTCCGGCCAGACCGCTGTTCTTATGCTCAGTGCACTCTAAAATTACCTGTACACGGTTTCCTTTTTTAGCCATAACTGCTTATTTGAAAATGATGGTTAGCACCGGTCTTGCACCGGCATTCAGCCTTTTATTGTTTAGATAGTTTGACCCTTGGCGCGCAGCTCTTTCACGACGCTGTACAAGCCGTTCTTATTGATCGTACGGATCGCATCTGCTGAAAGCTTCATCGTTATCCAGCGGTCTTCCTCTACCAGAAAGAAACGTTTGGTCTGCAAATTGGGCAGAAAACGACGCTTAGCCTTCTTGTTAGAGAAAGATACTTTGTGACCAGTTATGGGCTTTTTACCTGTTACCTGACAAACGCGTGCCATTCTTTAAAAATTTAGGACTGCAAAGGTAAGTGAAAAATCAGATGAAAACGGAGATTTTCGCAAAAAAATTATTTTGCCCCTGCCGGTATCCATTTTCCGCTGCTATTTAGAGCGAATTGCGCGCTTTTAGCTCCAGATATTTGTTGATGACGTCGAGGCTGAGCTGCTGCGGCGTGGTCAGCACGGAAAGGATGCCGTAGCGTTGCAACTCCTTCACGATTTGCTTTTTCTCATAGTCAAATCGCTGGGCCATCGTAATGATGTAAATGTCCTCGGTAGTTTCGGCTTCTTTATTACGCAGGGTTTCGAGCAGTGTGTTCTGGAAAAAAACAACACAAAGCAGGTGTTTGCCCGCCAATTGCCGAAGGTAGGGGAGTTGCCGGTTGAGGGCGGCGCTGGTTTCGAAGTTGGTAAAGAGAATGAGGAGACTGCGGGTGGTTATCTTTTTAGAGAGGTTGATAAGCAGCGTTTCGTAATCGCTTTCTTTGAATTCTGTTTCCTGATTGTAGAGAACTTCCGAAATTGTCTGGAGTTGCATGTTTTTACGTTCGGCGGGTACCATATTTCCTGCCGTGTTGGAAAAGGTAATAAGGCCGGCCTTGTCATAACGTTGCAGTACCACGCTCAGCAGCGACAGGGTGGCATTGATGGCGTAGTCCAGCAAGGTCATGTTGCCAAAAGGCATTTTCATACTTCTGCCTTTGTCGAGTAGTACATACACCTGTTGCTCCCTTGTGTCGGAATAGGTGTTGACCATCATATTGCCGCTTCGTGCTGTTGCCATCCAGTTGATCGTTCGCACATCGTCGCCGGGCACGTAGTTTTTTATTTTTTCGAATTCCATGCTATGGCCGATACGTCTGGTTTTCCGAATGCCGGTGTGCAGGTTGGCCGCTACTGCCATCAACTGATATTTTTTAAGCTGCAGAAAAGAAGGATATACTTTCACTTCGGCTGCAGGGGCGGTTTCTACCCTTCGCTGCAGAAGTCCTATGGGTGAGGCCACATAACATAGAAGACTTCCAAAGCTATAAATGCCCCGGGCAAAGGGTTTCAACTGATAGCTGAAGTTTTTTCGTGCGCCGGGGCGCAGAGTCAGTTTCGTACGGAAGTTTCTCTGTTGGAACTGATACGGGATCTGCTCTACCACCATCACCGTCACCGGAAAAGGAAAACGGCTGGAAAAGGTCAGGCTCACTTCGTTTTCGTCTCCAAGACTAAATCTGGGCTTCATCAGCCTGTGTGCCTGGAGGGTGCCTTTTGTAAGGAAAAGCAGGTAAATATCCGCGAGCGTCAGGAGGATGATCAACGAAAGAAAAACTACGGCTGCGCCATACATCTGCTCTACAAAAAATGAGCATATAAAGAGCAGGGCCGCCGCCGAAAACGCAATATACCAGCGGGGTGCAATAAATATGGCGCTGATGAATTTTTTCAATCTCAGATTTTTATTGCTGGGTTTATCGTGGAATTTCTATCCTTGAAATGATATCCCGGATGGCATCATCCGGAGTGGCACCTTCCATTTCCTTTTCGGGAGTGAGCAATATGCGATGACGGAGCACGTGTGGTGCGGCAAAAACGATGTCTTCGGGAATGATAAAGTCGCGTCCGCGTATCACAGCTACTGCCTTTGCTACCTGAAGCGTGGCAATAGATGCCCTCGGAGATGCTCCGATAAATAGTGCCCTGTCGTTTCTTGTTTCCCACACTATGCGAGCTATGAGGTCGATCAGTCTGGGCTCGGCATGTACCCGGCGTATTTGTTGGCGGGCAACTTTGAGTACTTCGCGGGAGATGATAGGCTGAAGAGATGCCAGCCGGTCGTGATCGGAACCCTGATCATGTAGGGTCAGGATACTGACTTCCTGCTCCATGCTGGGATATCCTACAATGATCTTCATCAGAAAGCGATCAAGCTGGGCCTCTGGCAAACGGTAAGTGCCCTCATGTTCTATCGGGTTTTGCGTGGCGATGACCATAAAGGGCGGCTGCATGGTGTGGGTGGTGCCGTCTATCGTCACCTGTCGTTCTTCCATCACCTCAAACAAGGCCGACTGAGTTTTTGCCGGTGCACGGTTGATCTCATCAATGAGCACCATATTTGCGAAGACGGGGCCAGGCTTAAATTGAAAGCTTGCAGACTGAGGATTGAATACATTGGTGCCGATTACGTCGCTGGGCATAAGGTCGGGCGTAAACTGAAGTCGTGAGAAACTGGCGTCGATAAGCCGGGCCATAAGCTTTGCCGTAAGGGTCTTTGCTACACCGGGCACACCTTCTATCAGTATGTGACCATCCGCAAGTAGTCCTGCAAGCAAAAGCTCTACCATAGTGTCCTGGCCTACAATCACTTGTCCGATGCGTTCCTTAAGGTTGTCAAGGATCTCGGTCAGCGGCTCTATAGCGATGTGTTTGTCAATTGGTTCCATCAGCTTTTTTGGTTTGATAAAATTGTTGAATGATTTGATGTAAGGTAAAAAGGTCGTTATCCGATAGCATGGCCTGCTCTGTTTGTATCCTGAAAATAAGATTTTCCAATTGCCGCACCTGTTCCTGAGGTATTCCCGACTTTCTGATCAGAAGCTGGTAAAAGTTTTCGTCCAGCCGGCTGGTGGGCAGGTAGTAATGTGCCCGCACCCATTCCAGGAAATGCTGAATCATTTTTTCAGCAATATTGTTGTGATTCCCCTTGTTGTAATAGAGTCTGCCTATTGTTTCTACAAAGCTTACCGAGCTGTTTCCCAAAGGTTCTGTGACCGGTATGATGGCTTGTTTTCTCTTGCTTTCAAACAGTAAATAAACCAGCGAAGTAAACAATACAATTATGAACGCCCATTTTGTAGCTGGGTAGTTCAGTAAAACCCGGAGGTCCGACTGGTCTTCATGTCTTTTAAAGTAGTTGTTCCAATAGATATGAGCCAGATTTTTCGGCAGTTTTTGAAAGAGTTGTTCAAAGTAGATGCGGTTATTTTGCTGCAACAGGAAGTAATTGCTGAAGGCCAGCGGTGCCGTGTGAAGATACAGATGTCCTTTCCCGATATGAAACCTAAGGAAATTTGGCTTCCCGGACATCCATCCGAGCGTATCCGTTTTTGAAGGCCGCCTGTCGATCTCCGCTTCATATAAACTAATGTTTTGCGTGTCGGCCTGATAAGCGGTGAGATAGGCGCGCAGATACTTGCCCTGATAGCCAAAGCGTTGTCTGCCTGCGGAGGTTCTCAACACATTTTTATTGTCGGCACCATTATGCGCATGGGTGAGGCCTACTTCTTCAAGTCCGCCATCCTCTATTTCGTAGCCGAGGTATTTCTGAATCTTTGGATCCAGTCTCCGCACAGCGATAAACAATTCATTGCCCTGCCGGGTAAACGCCAGAAGTTTGTCCCATTCGCGGGCAGAGGTGTAAAAGTCAAGGCCCAAAAGGATCAGTGCGTTCGGTTGCTTACCAGCGTTCATCATGGGGCCGTTAATGCTTCCATAGCGATATCCTTTGGACAGATCAGTAACCTCTGCTGTGGGGAACAGTAGCGGCAGCGCACGGTAAGCAAGCCAGCTTCCATAAGGGTTCTTATCATTTTTATCCAGCGATACTTTCCAGTTGATCTTGCTTGCGCAGGATGAAAAAAATATGGCTACACAAAGCAGCGAGATAAGGCGCCTTCTTTTCATGACTCTACAAGCTGGGTTCTCAGTTCTTCGAAAGTGTGCATATAGTCGTCAAAGGCAATCTGACGTATATCGTAGGCTCCGTAAACGGCAAATTCATAAAAGCGGGTGAGCTTTCTGAAGTCTTTTCTCAAAGAGTTGTCTTTTAGTTCGCGGAGATAATCGTAGTTGGTCTTATCGGGGCGAAACTGAATCATTTGCCTATGCTCCAGGGTTTGTAGCAGCAACATGAAACTGCAGCGGACTGCCAGCCGATGATTACCTTGCTGCAGCGCCCGGGCCAGGCGTTCAGACCAATTGTCGCCCAAATCTTCCTCATGGTTTTCTTCCTCACCTGCCTGTTTACTTTTCTTCTTAGCCTTGCGGTCAAAAACTGTCCATTGACTGGTCTGAAGGATCTTCATCAGCACGAATATCATGACAACAAAAACGGTCAGCCAGAAAAATGCGCGCCCCAGCGGAGAAGCAAAAAATCTAAATAGGGCAGACAACATCGTCTCAATCGGGTTAGGCCGTTCGGGCTCAATTTTTAGTGGCGCTTCCTGAAGATTTCGGTAGGTAAAGGGTTTATCATTTGTCAGCCTCTGCCAGTTTTGTTCGGAAATCAGGGGTAGTGTAGTATCGGCAGCGTCAACCACCGAGGGCGACAGATGAAAAGCGAAAATGAGCAGCAAGAGTCTAATCAACATGCGAGTACCGATTTTCGACCAGAATAGGATAGAGCACAAAATACCAAAGAATAAAGCCCAGAGAGCCTAACAGGATGGTGAGGCTAAGCCAGAGCGGCATTCCGGTGTAGCGGGTAACATAGCTTTCGAAAAAGGCTGCAACTATAAAGACCGGAATGAGGGGCACGATGATTTTGACAGCATCTTTTGCTCCACTGGTTATGGATTGAAGGCGTGTAAAGGTGCCGGGAAAAATGATGGATTTACCGATGACCAGTCCGGCGCATCCTGCAATGACGATGGCGGATATTTCCAGCGTGCCGTGTATGAAAACGACCAGCAGAGACTTTACGCCCAGCCCGTGATGGAAGAACATATACTCAAACACGCCCAACATGAGCCCGTTTGAAAACAACAGGTACAAGGTTCCCAATCCGAAAGTGATCCCCAGAATAAAGGCATAGAAAGAAACGGAAATATTGTTGAACGCAATGCGCACAAACATTTCAAATTCATTTTCCATTTTGTACACACCAAAAGGATCGCCGGCGGCAATATTGCTTTCCGTCATGTCCACATAGCTATCGCCGAGCACAGAACGCACAAAGGTTTGCTCCTGCAGGGCAGAGAAAATGCCGATAGCGATGCAAATGGCAAAGAAGATGAAAGCAAACAACAATGTGCGGTGGTGTCTGCGGATAGTAAGCGGAAGTTCAACAGAAAAAAAGTGGCTTATACGGCTGCGTTTCTCTTTTTTGTTTTTGTAGATGCTGAGAAAGATGCCGGCGGCAAGGCCGTTGATATACCGCACGGTGTTGCTGAAAGGATAAAAAGTACGTGCATAGGAAAGATCATCTACCAAATGCATAAAGCGCCGGGCGGTTTCATCCGGGTCTTCGGTGGGTTGTTGATAGTTGTTCCATCGGTCTATGTTGCGCCTGATAAATTGTCCTTCACGCATCTCGTAAAGATAGAAAAGAAGCAGGTGATTCCGCCGGGAATTCAAACAGTTGTTACATTTGTTTCATGAGCGTCATCACCGTCTCTACACCCTTCAATATTGATCTTGAATTTCGCATTGCTGCTTTTCATAAAAGGCTGCTGGCCTGGTTTATCGATATTCTCCTCGTTTATCTCTATATTTTTTTGATGAACCGGTTTGTCGTTCGACCCCTGGCGTTTTTCCAGGACATGGCCGAGGCGCCCCGTATCCTTTTCCTGTTTATTCCGGCGTATTGTTATCATTTGGTTTTCGAAGTGTTCATGAACGGGCAGTCGCCCGGAAAACTTGCGCTGGGTATAAAAGTAATGGACCTTACGGGGCGCGAGGCTTCACTCAGTCAGTACTTACTCCGTTGGAGTTTCCGGTTGTTTGACATGCTGCTCACTTTTGGTGCAGCGGCTGTACTTTCTGCAGCCCTGAGCAAAAAAAGCCAGCGCCTCGGCGATATGCTTGCCGGCACGGTGGTCATAGATCGCAGAGCGGGCACTGGCATTCATGAGACTATTTACCTCGAGGTAACAGATGTTACCGCTTACACACCGGTTTTTCAAGAGGTAATGAACCTAAGTGATCGCGACATCAATGGCATTCGCAACCTGCTCGACACACGCGGAACGAGTCATGATACGGAAATCTATATGGCAACGGTAGCGCACCGCATTAAGGAAGTGCTGAATATTCAGAGCGACCTTACTCCGAGAGAGTTGCTTGAACAACTTTTGAAAGATTATAACTACCTCACCAGTCGCTGAGCTATTTAAATCGTATCGACCGGAACATCCGCAAAACTGTCTCCTGATCGAGTGGGTTACTGCTGGCCTGCATCAGTAGAAGCCGGTGTGGCGTTGCAGGGTCATTACCGACCCGATCGAATGCGATACCCAGGCGATCTCCTTCTATGATTTTTGCTCTTTTCCCGTCCACAGTTTCATAGTGAATGCTAAAACGATCCGGGTCTAGCTGAAAGCTGTCCGGATTGATGCTGTACTCGTAGTTGATGCTGTCGTTTCCTTTGCGTAGGGTTCCGAAATAAGTGTCGAGCGATGGCAGCCGTTGGTTGACCCATCCCTCGGGTGCGGAAATCGTGAAAACTTCGTTGGATATAACGGTCCATTGCCCTTCTGCCGATTGCGGAGTTTGTGAGGTGCGCTCCGTACTTTGTTGTTGTCCTGGTGCAGGTACTACCGTGTCGCCATCCGTCTTGCTGCAGGATGCCATCATTAAACTGAAGGCGGCCAGCAAGATCATATTATTGTTGCGTTTGCTCGTGTTCATAAAAGCTCATTTTTTCTCATCTGGATATTTTAAAACCTTGATGCCACAATCCTTTAAAATTTGGTGAAGGTTTTGGGAAAGCAGGGTGGGTGAAAATGAGCTTTTATCCGACAAAGTCCCTAACGGATTACTGTAGCCGGTGAAGCCACGGAGGTCGGCCAAGGACCTTGCCCGAAGGCGAGGGCGGCTCGCGCTGTTGGTGATTACTGTGGGAAGATCTTTCTCTGACAATCTATCCCTGTCCGAAGGTCAAAAGGTTATGGTCAGGGTCAAGCAAGGCAAATTCCCGCTGTCCCCAGGGTTTTGTCTGCAGGCTTCCATTGGGATGTATGTTCACGTTGTTGTCCAGATACGACTGATACAAAGCGTCTATGTTGTTGGTCCGGATATAGACCTGTCCATAATTTTCACGAGGCTCCAATGTTTTAAATTCAAAAAAATGGATTTGAACATTGTCTTTTTCAACCATCAGGTAACCGTCATAATCTGCACTGCCGAATTCCTGAAAACCTAATTTATTCAGGTAAAAGTCTCGGGTTATGTTCTTATCCCGCATGGGCAGTTTCGGATGTATTTGAGTCAGCATAGTTTATTTATTTCTTTGGCAATTTACCCCCCTGCGATGAATAATATAAAAGAACAGCACCGCCGGTAAAATTTTTCGTAGCTGAGTGTTTCAGAGGCTTCGATTCAGAGATTCCTTTAAACAAGGCTAACCCGTGTCCGGCAATAACAGGATGAATGCAAAGCTGATACTCATCTATGAGATCGAATTTTGTAAGGGCTACGATCAGGCTCGGACTACAAATCAGGATGTCCTTGCCGGGCTTATCTCTCAGGGCCATCACTTCATCCTTCAGGTCGCCTGTGGCCAGATGTGCGCTTGCCCAATCCACATTTTTCAATGTTCGGGAAAAGACAATCTTCGGAAGTTTATCGATCGCCCCTGCGAAATCGTCGATAGCTTTTTGACCTGTAGGATGATCGAGTACCGTGCGCCAATACTCCATGAGCTGATAGGTGACTCTACCATACAAGGCCACACCTGCATCTCGCAAAAGATTCGTGTAGTGTTGATGTATTTCTTCGTCGGGTACGCCATAGGTATGATCGCAATAGCCGTCGATCGTCATATTAATGGCTGCAACAACTTTTCTCACGTTTTGATGCTTGAAGGATTATAGAAATTTCAGTTCATTTTTTTGAACCTTTTTTGCAAAGACCGCGCCTGTTTTGCCCTGGAGCAAGGCTGGTCCTGGCTTTTTTTTGCGCGCGGCAAAGTATCCGGAAACGGTTCCGAAGTCAATTTTTTATGTTCAATACAAACTATATTTCCGTCTTACCGAAGTAAAACTGGTTTTTGTACATCTCACCCACCTTGCTGTATAGATCGTCAATGTTGGTAAGTTCGGCCGAGTGTTCGAGCAATATGGGGTTTCCTCTTACCACCAGCTTGGATGTGGGTGGGGTCAGGTGTTTTAAAAGATACTTTCCGTTTTGAAGTTCGTAAGCATCTACAAAGATCTTGATGTAATCCCCCTTGTTAAGTTTGCCGTTTACCCTTACTTCGTTGTTGATAAAGACAAATTTGCCGTTTTCTTTTAGTGGTGAGAGTTTGATCTCACCCAGTGTGTTTTTACTCATGGCAGTTACATATATACAGACGATAAAGAAACGACTTCCGGGCTAAAAAACCAATATTCAAAATGCATCCGGCTGCTGCAACGGAACGTAAATATTCATTCTTGTTCCGTCGCCGGGTACACTCGAGGTGGTAATGAAACCATTGTGATTTTGGGCAATGCGCCGACATATGGAAAGACCTATCCCTGTGCCCGGGTATTCGCTTTTTCCATGAAGCCGCTGAAACATCTGGAATATTTTTTCGGCTTCCTCCATCTCGAAACCTATTCCATTGTCAGCAATAGTCAGGCAGCAGTAGTCCTGGTCGCGGCGTGCTACTTCGCCTTCTATCTCCCGGCCGCTGACTACAGCACTGCTGATCCTGATAACAGGCGCAGTGTCGTGCTTTCGGAATTTTACGGCATTCGACAGAATATTGATCAGTAGTTGCTCAAACTGATGCGGGATGACGTAGAGCACAGGCAACTTGTCCAGTTCTATTTCTGCCTTCGATTCTGCAATTTCTTCACGCAAGGCGCCGAGTGCATTTTTTACCATTTGCGCCAGCGGCTTTTTCTCAAAACGTTTGGGAGCAGTGTTGGTGCGCGAGAAGGACAGTAGTCCGTCGATCATTTGCTGCATTCTGTTGGCTGAGCTACGGATGCGCACAAAATAGTCCTGCGCATGCACCGAAAGGTTTGCAGCATCGCGCGCCTGTATCAGCGAGATGAAGGCCTGTATCTTCCGCAGCGGTTCCTGTAGGTCGTGGCTGGCTACATAGCTGAAAGAAGTAAGCTCGGAATTGATGCGATCCAACTCGTGATTTTTTGCCGCAAGTTGACCGTTAAGCAGTTCCAGCGTGTGGACTGCTTTTTTTAGTTCGGTGATATCGTGCGCAATGCTGAGCGTGCCGAAAACCTCACCGACGGGGCTTTTCAGCGGTATATGTGTGCCCTGGAAGACTCGGGTGCCTAGATGTCCTATAAATTCAAAATTGATCTGCGGCTCGCCGGCTAAGGCCTTTTTCAGGTAGCCAAATTGCGGTGTGCTTACTACACCCGGATACAGTTCTTCGATTGTTTTTCCCAAAGCCTGATTCTTTTCCATCCCAAGGCTTTTCAATGCAGTCTTGTTGATTTCCAGCAGTCGTAATTGCTGATCATATGCCCCAATGTAGTCTGTGCTCGTATCCAGCAGGGTTTGCAGAAAAGATGATCGTTCTGTGAGTTCATTCTTTTTTTGCTCCAGCAGTCGGTTTGCCTCTTTTACGCGCAGTGTTGCACTTACCAGGTCGCTGATGTCCGTGAGCATAAAAAGCACCGAATCCACAGTATCATCCGGATTTTTCATGGGGATCACATAGCAGTCAAAGGTTTTGTCTGCCACTGCCGAAATCTGTTCCGGATAATGTAAGGTCGTTCCTTCGAGCGCCTGTTTCAGCCAGATTTCTGCTTTCGTTTCTTTCAGGTCCGGAAAGGCTTCACCGATGGTTTTACCGATCACCTCGTCGCCGGATTTGCCATATACGCTGGCGCATTTGGCATTCCAGGACAGTATGGTCGTATCTTTCCGCAGTACAAAAATGCAAGCCTCGCTGTGGTCGATAACAGCCTCTGCAAACTCCTTTTGCCGTATTGCCTTGTCGCCCAGTTCCCGAAGAGTAGTGATATCGTGCATCAACACAAACACAGAAGATATTTTCTCACCTTCCCGATGCAAGGGAATGAAATGGAGCTCGAAGCTTTCTTTATGAGCGGGCCGCTGCCAGAGGTCGATCTTACCTTTGTGTCCGGCCAGAGCTTCCTTCAGGGCATGCTCAATGCGTACGTCGGTGCCTAATATTTCACGAATGGAAAGGCTTGTCGCCTTATTTTTCGAAATAGAAAACAGCCGCTCACATTCAGTATTCCATAGCATAAATTTTCCGCCGGGTTCCACAACCATAATGCAGTTGACTGAGCTATCAATAAGTGACTGTACGAATTCGTTTTGTTCTCCGAGTTTTTTATGCAGCAGCCATTGCGTTGTTACGTCCTGCACGGTTCCTACAATGATTCTTTCACCCAATCGGTTCAGCCCCATTTTTCCTGTGCTGTTGAAGTAGCGCATGTTACCGTCCGGCAACTGTATCCTAAACGAGGCACTTCGTTTTACCCCGTCTTCAATGGTTTGGCGGTACACAGAAAGAACCCGCTGTAGATCGTCGGGCTCCAGTTTATCATAGATGCGCTGCACGCTATAGTCATGGTTGGCCTCCAGACCAAACAAATGAAAAAGACTTGGGGAGAACTGCGCCTGTCCTGTGGCGAAGTTGTACTTCCAGCTACCCACCAGGGCAGTTTCCTCTGCCTGCTGCAGCATATCGTTCTTACGTTCCAGTTCGTCTTCCATCTCCCGTACAAAGGAGAGGTCCTGGATGCAGCCCGACAAGCGAATGACGGCGCCGTTAGCGTTCATGTGCCGGCGAAACCAGCAATGCAGATACAATTTTTTGCCCTCGGCCGAAATCCATGCGTGGCTACCTTCCTGAAGCACTCCGGAACTAATGTCGGCAAGCAGTTTTTGGGTATTGTCGTATTTCTGGCCAGAGAACACCTTGCCCCAGGCGCTTAGACGGATCAGGTTATTGGGCTCTTTTTCGAGTCCAAGCAGACTAAAAAATTCATCGTTGCAGTATATTTCTTCTGTTCCCGGAATCCATTCCCAGGCGCCTATTCGCGCAAGTTGCTGGCTTTCAGCAAGCAACCGAACAGCAGTTGATGAACCAGAAGTTACATCTTCATTGGAGTGCATGTGTTGAGGGCAATTGAAAAAGAAAGTTACTCAATGTTGGCGCTTCAAGCGAGGCCGGCAGCCATTTGCCTACAGATATTTTTAGGGCTATTGGCATGTATTTGTTTGTCAGTAAGTTAGCCCTGTTCTGTTTTTCTGTCGGTCATTTCCTTGGTTGACCTCAGGCAACTTTCCACAGAAGATGATGGGCTAAAAAGGAGCCCGGAAAAACCATCTCGTTTACTACCTTTGCGCATTGTTTTTCTTATCGTCGAATCATGATGTTGCCTGAACAACCGATTAAAGCAAAGTGGCATCTTGCAGCCGCTGCGCGCACGCGCGACTACATGCAGCTCCTGAAGCCCAACCTTAGTTTCATGGTAGTGTTTAGTAGTGTAGTTGGTTATCTGCTCGCTCCCGGTGTTGTCTTTGCCTGGAAAGAGGTGATCATACTTTTTGCCGGAGGAATGCTGGTAACCGGTGGTGCTAATACTATCAACCAGATATTGGAGCGCTATAGTGACCAGCTCATGAAACGTACCATGCGCCGTCCGCTGCCCGATGGCCGAATGAACACTACAGAAGCCTGGGTATTTGCCGGGCTTACGGGACTGTCTGGGGCCTTGCTCCTGGGCGTCTTTTTCAATCCCTTGTCGGGTCTGCTTAGCTTTAGTTCCTTGTTGTTGTATGCGTTTGCTTATACGCCTATGAAGAAGCGACATCCTGTGGCTGTTTTGATTGGCGCTATACCCGGGGCCTTGCCTCCGCTTATTGGCTGGGTAGCTGCTACGGGTAGCCTTAGTGTAGGGGGCTGGATACTTTTTCTGATACAGTTCTTTTGGCAGTTTCCTCATTTTTGGGCTATTGCCTGGGTGGGGTATGAAGACTACATGAAAGCTGGCATAAAGATGTTGCCCAGCAAGGAGGGAAAGACCCGTTTCACCGGTTTGCAATGCATGTTTTACAGCATTGTGCTGATACCGATGGCCCTGATGCCCCGATTAATCAACCTTTCGGGCAATGTAGGCATGTGGCTGACCATGGCTGCGGGCGTGATGTACTTTTTAGCCTCGCTCATGTTCTTTTTTAAAAACGACTATAAATCGGCGAAGAGAGTAATGTTCTCTTCCTTTATTTATTTGCCCACTGTTTTGCCTGCGCTCTTGTTTGATAAGATTTAAATTACAAAAGATGGAAGGAGTGATGTCCAAGGAACAAAGAAAGAAGATTCATCCCCACAAATTTGCGCTTTGGGTAGCTATGGGAAGCATAGCCATGATGTTCGCGGGCCTTACCAGTGCATACGTTGTGAAGCAGGCAGCAGGAAACTGGCGGAGTTATCATCTGCCGGTAGTTTTTTGGATTTCCACGCTGGTGATACTGGCCAGCAGCCTTACCCTGGTGATGGGATTGCGAGCCTTTAAAAGACGCGAGATCCCGAAGTACAAAGTGCTGATTACGGTGACATTGGTATTGGGCTTGTTGTTTGGCGTGCTACAGTTTTTAGGCTTTTATCAATTATATTCCGAACCTCAGCAGTTGGTCATCAACGGCGAGACGCTAAACCGTATGGAAGCCGTAACTGTGGCAGGTAATCCCGCAGAATCGTTTTTATTCGTCATTTCAGGGCTGCATTTACTGCATATTTTGGGCGGTGTAGTGGCGCTGGCCATTGTATTTTTCAAAGCCTTTCGCAAGAGAGTTAAGGTCTATAATGCTACAGGACTGGAAATTGTAGCAAGTTATTGGCATTTTGTTGATGTATTGTGGATATATTTATTTGTGTTCTTTCTGGCAAATCAATAAAATGTTTTAGAAATTCGCACGCAAATTCACAATCTTCAGTAAGTTAAAATAAACTATGCCACAAGCTACAGCTACAACAGCCGAAACGAAATTATGGGGTGGGGGGCGTTCGCCTTTCAACGTGAGCTATGGAAAGATGATGATGTGGTTTTTCCTCCTCTCCGATGCCTTTACATTTGGCGCGTTCCTGATTTCGTATGGCACTACCCGTTTTTTCAGTGCCGTATGGCCCGATGCGAACCAGGTTTTTCATGCCTTTCCTTTCATGGGCGAAAAGAACCTGCCGCTACTGTTTGTGAGCCTTATGACCTTCATCCTTATCATGTCTTCGGTAACGATGGTGCTTGCAGTGCATGCCGGTCACTATGGAGACAGAAAAGGTGTGATCAAATGGTTGCTGTTCACAATCATTGGCGGTATCGCGTTTTTGAGCTGTCAGGCCTGGGAATGGACCCACCTTAATCATCAGGGTGCCTGGTGGGGTTCTTTCACTGATCCTTCTACTCCGCTTTCATCCATCAAGCATTTCTTCAATCACGAAACTGCGGAAACTGCAGCTTTTGCCAGCGGTGCAGGGCTACAGGCTACGCACGACTTTTACAACTACTTCTTTACGATTACCGGTTTCCACGGTGGTCACGTAGCCAGCGGTGTTGTGCTCCTGATACTCGCCCTGATCAATACCGTGAACGGCACCTACGACCGTCGCGGACATTATGAAATGGTTGAGAAGATTGGCCTATATTGGCACTTTGTAGATCTGGTTTGGGTGTTTGTATTTACCTGTTTCTACCTTCTTTAGGAAAATAAGAAAGCTTAACTATTCACAATTAACGTTCACAATTATCCCAAAAGCATGTCCAGTCATTCACATAGCGAACACAACGCACAGCACTATTACGAGGGCGATCAGTCAAAGCTCTATTCAGGCGTTATGAACCATCACTTTGGTCATGATCTGAACTCCACAGAAAGCAAAAAACAAGTAGGCCGGATATGGAAAGTCTTCTGGATTCTGCTTGTGGTGACTGTAGTAGAAGTAATACTTGGAATGTTCTTTAGTCACAATATGCCCAAAGGCCTTGTTGCTTTTTTCTTCCTGGCACTTACCTTGTTTAAAGCCGGCTATATTGTTGCCGTGTTTATGCACCTGGGTGATGAAATGCGCAACTTCCTCATTACAGTGCTGATACCGCTCACATTGTTCGTATGGTTCATTATTGCCTTTCTTGCAGATGGTGGATTTTGGCTCCATATGAATAAGACTTCGCCTACACGAGGTGCTACCACCCAACAGGAAGCCACGCACTAAGGCAAAAGAGAATTGTGCATCTATAATGATCAATGACTCACAAAAATTCCAATAAGCGATTCTTTTTAGGTATAGCGGTAGCGGTTTTGCTGCCGCTATCTTTTTACATCACGGCCAGGCTGCTTAAGAAAGACCATATTAACATGCCTCGCTACTATGTCACTGAGAAGATCAACAGACATACCGAAAACGGCAGGACGGTTTCTGATACGATGTTTCATCGCATTCCCAACCTTGAATTTACCAATCAGCTTGGTGAGCCGGTGTCCCTCAATGAAGACCTGCGAGGAAAAATCCTTGTGATCAACTTCATCTTCACGCACTGTCCTACTGTATGTCCGCAGCTCACTCAAAACATGAAGCTATTGCAGCGAGCCTTCAGGAAGGACCCTAAGCGCGAGACCGATATGAACAATCAGGTTCAGTTGCTGACCTTTACTGTTGATCCGGAACGTGACAGTTTTCAGCAACTCAGACTTTATGCAGATCGGTTTGGTGTCAACCACGACCATTGGTATTTTCTTACCGGCCCAAAGCAGAAAATCTACGACTTCGCACGAAATGATCTTGGGCTTTCTGTGCAAGACGGTGCAGGTACTGACTTCATTCACACAGAAAAGATCGTGGTGGTGGATACCAGCCGATATATAAGAGGCTACTATGACGGGCTCGATAGTGTAGCGCTCGGACAGTGTGCCTATGATATTTCTCTGCTTTCTATGGAGAAACACAGGAAGAAGTAAAACTTAAAACAGTATTTATATTTTATGCTTACCCCGGTTTTGTCCCGCAATGACAAGAATGCGAAGTTGTTCATCTTCACCGTTTCTTTCGTTGTTTTTGCTGCGGTCGTAGTACTCTCTAAGGTGAAGCTGCAGGTAGACCCCGGCTTCGACGTTCATATTTTTGCTGCCATAAATGCGGTGCTGAATTCTGCAGTTTCCCTGCTGCTCGTTGCAGCGTTTGTGGCTGTGCGGAAGAAGCAATATGTAGCGCATCGCAACCTTATGTATGCAGCGATATTACTTTCGGTGCTGTTTCTCGTTTCCTACATAGCGCATCATTTGCTTGCAGGCGATACCCGCTTTGGTGGAGAGGGTTGGATACGGTATTTCTATTTCTTCATTTTGATCTCCCATATTTTTCTCGCTGCTATTATACTACCCTTTATTTTGTTTACGGCATACAGAGCGCTGACCGGTGAGTTTGCACGTCACAAAAAGCTCGCCCGTTATACTTTTCCGTTGTGGCTGTACGTGAGTGTTACGGGGGTGTTGGTTTACCTGCTCATTTCGCCCTATTACAGCTAAAATCCGCTAACTTTATGAAGATGAGAAAATGGATACTGATTGCTATGCTTGGCCTTATGCTGATGCCCGCTATGGCAGAGGCCCAGGGTTGCTCTATTTGTACCAAAACCGCTGATGGACTTGACGACAAATCGGCAAAGGGACTGAATGGAGGCATCCTTTATCTTGCTGCATTCCCGCTGACCATTTTAGGAACGTTAGGTTTTATATGGTGGCGCAGCAACAGGCAGGAAGGCAACAGCAAGTGAGTTGACAGATTGCGAACACCTAAAACAGCCGGATATGAACAGGATATTGCTTGTATTGTTAGCAGGAGTTCTTATTGCATGTGGCTCTTGTGGCAGGCGATCATCGAAAGATGAAGGCGGCAGCGCATGGGTTATGCGGACGATGGGCTCCGATTTTTCGTCCATAGACGTTAAGGCACCGGTAAGCCTGCTGGTACATATAGAACCCGGATCGCCCGGAAAAATAAAATTGATAGGAGCAAAAAGGGCCGTTGACAAAATAACAACGGAGGTAAGGGACCATAGGTTGATCATTGGCACCCGTAGGTCTGCCAGCCTGAGTCTTTATCATAAACCTGATGTAGAAGTGACGCTGAGCGACCTGAGTGCGCTGAGCATACAAGGCTCTGCTGATGCTATTATTGACGGCCCGCTTACGGCAACAGAGTTCTCACTAACTATATCCGGAGCCGGCGATGTAACGATTAAGAAGATCAATGTAAACCAGTTTTCTGTGAGGATATCCGGTACGGGCAACGTAAACGTGGAGTCTGGCGCGGCGGCCAATGCAACGTACAGTATATCCGGCGCGGGAAACGTAAACAGCTTCGATATGCGGGCGGCCAATGTAAAGGCCATGCTGAGTGGCACCGGAAATATCGAAGTCTTCGCATCGCAAAGTCTCGACGCCACAGTGAGTGGTGCAGGCACCGTACAGTATAAGGGCGGTGCACAGGTAAAGTCAAAAACAAGCGGCTTAGGATCGGTGGAATCGGTAAACTAAAATAAAACCAGGCATTTTATGCGTATCCGTTTTTTATTCCGAGTAGTTCTTTTCTTTCTGGCGTTTGCCGGCATGAAGGAAACCGTAAGGGCTCAGGAAAAGATAGAGCGTGTATGGTATAATCAGGAGAAGACTGCTAAAATTCAGATTTACAGAGCCAGGGATAGTAAGTTCTACGGTAAGATTGTGTGGCTGAAGGAGCCAGAGAAAAATGGGAAAGCAAAGGTGGACGAACATAATCCCGATGCTAAAAAGCGTGAGCAACCGTTAATGGGGTTGCTGGTCTTGAAAGGCTTTGTGAAAGACGACGAAGACGAGTATGAAGATGGGACCATTTACGATCCGAAAAACGGCAAAACCTACAGTTGCAAGATCAAGCAAAAAGGCAATCAACTTGACGTGAGAGGATATGTGGGTATTTCGCTAATTGGCCGTACAGCAATATGGACTGCTGCGGATTAACGGTTTTGTTTTTGAAGAAATATTTTGTCTGCACAATGATTCTTGGCGGAATCAAATAAATTGCCTGCTGCACTCCATCCTTCGTGCCTTTTTAAAATCAAAAGACTATTCTTAGTTCCCGGGAAATGTTGTTGACCGGATATAGTTTTTGAGATTTTTAAACCGTTCTACGCTGTTTCCCCCATACCAACAATCCCCCAAATTTTGGTTGATCCATTTTTTTCCCCCGAAGCCGGATCAGGATAAAAACGAAAAAAGCTTCCGAAAATCGAAAGCTTTTTGTACCACGTACGGGATTCGAACCCGTGATTCCTCCGTGAAAGGGAGGCGTCTTAACCCCTTGACCAACGCGGCTTTTCCCGTTTGGGATTGCAAAGATAAGCGGACTTTATTTGCTACCAAACTTTGGGAAATATTTTTTTAAGATTGAAGCATGGCGTTGATAATGGTAAGGAAGGCGTCTGCTTTTAGCGAGGCGCCACCGATCAACCCACCGTCTACATCGCCACAAGCAAAAAGTTCGACGGCGTTTTGCGCATTGCAACTCCCCCCGTAAAGGATAGGCGTACGCTGTGCCGTATCCGCACCAAATTTTCTCTCCAGCACAGATCTGATATGGGCATGCATGGCCTGGGCTTGCTGGGCAGAAGCAGTACGTCCTGTTCCTATGGCCCATATTGGCTCGTAAGCGACCACGATATGCTTCATTTGATCGTCTGTTAGCTGAAAAAGTGTAGCTTCAATTTGTCCGGCCACATATTCGTTCTCCTTTCCCGCATCGCGCACAGGCAAGGGCTCGCCGCAGCAAAAAATCACCTGCATGTTGTTATTCAGCGCCTGATGGATCTTTTTCAGTAGTTGGTCGTCAGCTTCATGGAAATATTCCCGTCGTTCGGAATGGCCGATGATGACTGTATGGACACCGGCGCTTTGCAGCATCGCCGCAGAAACTTCTCCCGTGTAAGCTCCCGAACTTTCCGTTGCGCAATTCTGAGCTGCTACTTGTACATGATCGTATTCGTCAAGCTGGCTCGCTGTCTGTGTGAGGTGGACGAAAGAGGGAGCAATCACTACCTGCCGCATTTCATTTAGCTCGGGAAGCCCGGCTACAATTGCTTCGACAAGGCTTTTTCCTTCTTCCAGAGAGAGATTCATTTTCCAGTTTGCAGCTACAATTTTCTTACGCATGGTTCATTTAATATTTGGTTGGATTAATATGTACATGTTTTCGGTATCCCGATTCGTGAAAAAAGACTAGGCTTTGTTGAAAAGCGAGCGCTGTTCTTCTGTTTTCACATACACGTGACGAAGCACTTCAATGTCGGCTTCCGTCAGTTCTTTTTTTCTCCTGGCCATCATTCTTTGGGCAGTTTCGACAGCCCGCTCGAACTGATAGGTGTGCATGCTTTCGCTGCTGCCCCAACTGAACGAAGGGACGAATTTTTCAGGAAAGCCTGCGCCGTAGATGTTTGCAGAAACGCCCACGACAGTTCCGGTATTGAACATAGTATTAATGCCAGATTTCGAATGATCGCCCATGAGCAGTCCGCAAAATTGCAGACCGGTGTGTACGGACTTGTTTCGGTGTTCGTCCCAGATCCTGATCTGATCGTAATTGTTCTTTAGGTTGGAACAATTGGTATCGGCGCCAAGGTTGCACCACTCACCGATAACGGCGTTGCCCAGATAGCCATCATGCCCTTTGTTACTATTGGCAAAAAATACAACATTATTGATCTCTCCTCCTACTTTGCAGCCCGGTCCTAAAGTGGTAGCGCCGTAAATTTTTGCACCCATCTTGATCACTGCGTGCTCGCCCAATGCTATCGATCCCCGCAGAAGAGCGCCCTCAAGGATTTCGGAATCTTTTGACAGGTACACATAACCGGAAGCAGCGTTAATGATCACCCCAGCGTTGATCACTGCACCTTCCTCTACGAACACTCTTTCCTTGCCGATCACTGTGGCATAATCTGGGATTGATGCACTGGTTCTGCCTTTCGTTAAAAGCAGAAAATCGTCGGCTATGGCCTTTTCATTATAGCTGAATATGTCCCAGATGTGCTGCAATCGATGGACCTCACCAGCAAACGCTTTTGCCGTCAATTCAGATACCTTTCCGGTAAATGTCTCAAAATCATTTGCTGTAGCATCTAATCGAGCCGCTATTAACATATTTTCATGTATCAGCTTTTCGCCGGTCTGTAATCTGGTAATTGCCTCTGCGAGCGGCTCTGTAGCAAAGAGGGAAGCATTGATATAGACTGCATCGCTGCCGGTGTGTAGCGGGAAAGCACTCTGAAGGTAAGCTTCCGTAAGTGTGGTGGTATCCAGTTTCAGTACCTTTTCCCAACGTTCGCGCATTGTGAGTATGCCGCAGCGTATGTCGGCAACAGGTCGGGTATGGGTGAAGGGCAGCAGGTCGAAACGCGTGTTATCGTCGAAAAGGATGAAGTGCATAGAATAAGAAATCCTGCCAAAAGTCGGGATTTTTCGTGCGGTATGCAATAGTATAAGGTTGTTGTTTCGGCGAAGTGATTCAAGGGGGGAATTGGTAAATTGGGGGTGAGCCCCGAAGGGGCGAAATATGCTGCCGATGGGTGCAGCCCATCGAAATGTTATGGGTTATGGGACAGTCATTAGTAAAGAATTACGTTCACATTGTGTTCAGTACAAAATATCGGGAGCCATCAATACGACCGCCGTATGATCAAGAATTGTATACCTATCTCGGTAAAATCTGCAGAGCCTTGGAAAGTCCTGCCCTTAAAATAGGCAGTTACTTCGATCATGTTCACATACTTTGTATGCTTTCGAAAAAGATCGCGCTGATGAAATTGCTCGAAGAATTGAAAAGTCATTCGTCAAAATGGATGAAATCAAAAGATGAATCCTTGCAGCATTTTTATTGGCAGAATGGCTATGGTGCTTTTTCGGTGAATCCTTCGGAAGTAGGAGCAGTAGAAGCTTACATCAGCCGCCAGCATGAGCATCATCGCTTGAAGGGATTTCAGGATGAATTCCGTCTGTTTCTGAAAAAATATCAGGTGGAATATGACGAGCGTTATGTGTGGGATTAACACCGTCGGATATCTTAAGGCGCTTCCTTAGGTTGGTAACGCACAGGGCTACACATTATCTCACAGGGCTACACATTATCTCACAGGGCTACACCCTGTATCTCACAGGGCTGCACCCTGGGTTGACGTATATCGCCGTTTCAGGGCTATTGGGCATTCCATGAATTGCTCACCGGCCTCATTCTAAGTAGCTCATACGGATCACGATAAACATATGCCTTCTTTCAGGCAAAAAAATGGCTCCCATCTCGGGAGCCATTTCGGATTCTTATCTTGATAAGCTTCTGCTTACTTTTTCTTTTCGTAGCGCTTCCTGAACTTGTCAATACGACCTGCAGTATCTACAAACACGGATTTACCTGTGTAAAACGGATGTGAGGTGTTCGAAATTTCCACCTTGATGAGGGGGTACTCATTCCCATCTTCCCAGGTAATTTTCTCTCTTGTAGGCGCTGTGGAACGCGTAATGAATGAGTAGTCGTTAGACATATCTTTGAATACTACTAAACGGTAGCTTTCAGGATGAATACCTTTTTTCATTTTTTTATGGCCTTTTGTGCATGGATTTTGCCATGCGATTATTTTTTAGAGGGGCAAAAGTATAGAAAATCTGCTAAGCTGCAAAATATCTTATTAGCTATTTCAGCATTTTCTGCAGATCGGCTTCAGCTTGTTCTGCAAAATTATACTTAGCGAGTATTTTGCCATCAGGACCTACCAGAAAGGCCTGCGGAATGAACTCAACACCGTAGGTCAGCGCGGCCTCCGATTTCCATCCGGCAAGATCGCTCAGATGGTAGGGCCATACCAGTCCGTCATCAGTTATCGCTTTTACCCAGGCATCCTTTTTCTGATCCAAAGAAATGCTTACGATTGTAAAACCACCAGGGGTGTTTTTGAAACTCTTATCCTTATAGCGCTCATACAGTTGCACCAGTCTGGGGTTTGCCATGCGGCAAGGGCGACACCACGATGCCCAGAAGTCGATCAATACTACCTTGCCCTTTGTGATATCCTGCAGGGATAGCTTTTTGTCTTCAGGATTAGTCAGTGTCAGTTGCGGTGCCTTTTCGCCCGTTTTTATTTTCGTGTTTTCGTATTGTGCCCGGGCAGCAAAAGTGGTGAGTACCAGCAGCAGGGCGGGAATTATTTTTTTCATCATTGTTTGGTTCTTAGCATTATGAAGGTAAGCGAATTTTATTCTGTGTTGAAAGACAAGCAGTCGTATGCAAGATGCATGCCATTTGGAAGTTCGCTTTCCGTTGGCTCATGCAACCCGAGCTGGTGACTGATATGGGTAAAGTAGGTTGTCTCCGCCTGCGCCGCTCTTGCAACTTCTATCGCTTCGGAAAGGGTGTAGTGAGAGACATGTTGTTGGTGTCGCAAGGCGTTGAGCACAAGCACTTTGCTGCCCTTTACCTTTTCGAATTCTTCAGCATCGATGTGGTTGGCATCTGTGATATAGGTAAAGTCGCCAATCCTGAATCCGAGTACCTTCATTTCGTAGTGGGTGACTTCAACCGGAAGAAATTGAAGGTCGCCGATGCTGAAGGGGTGATCTTTTGTGATCGTATGCAGCCTGATCTGAGGAACGCCGGGATAGTGAGCGTTCTCAAAAATGTATGCATACTCACGACGCAAGGCCATCTGGGTCTCTTCGGTGGCATACACATCCATCGGCTTTTGCTGAAAGAAATTATAAGCCCGCACGTCATCGAGCCCAGCAATATGGTCCTTATGGCTATGGGTGAAGACAATAGCATCGAGCTGATGCACCCGGCTGCGCAGCATTTGATAACGAAAATCAGGACCCGCATCGATCACTACATGTGTATTTTCTGATTCTATCAATACCGAAGTGCGCAATCGGTTATCGCGTTTGTCTGTCGAAGTGCATACGGCACACTGACATCCTATTATGGGTACACCCTGCGAGGTGCCGGTGCCCGTAAATGTTACTCTCACGATTATTTGAAATCCATTTGTGTTTGTACGGGGGTATCATCTGCCGAAGGCAGGTCTTTAAGCTGCCGGTAGAATTTCTGCATGTCACTGCTGAGGTCCTGCTCGGCAACTTCAATAGAGGGCGCAATCTCTACCAATGCATTGATGCGGCCTTCAACGTTCAGAAATTTATTGATCACCACAATCCGTTTATCTTCGAGAATGCAATATCCGGAATTGAAATTGCCTTTCTCATAACGGATCACATAACGTGCCTCCTCGAAGAGCTGCTCCAGTTTTTTAAGGGTGTTTGCAGTATATTTGAAATTCATTTTGCAATACCGGTTTCGATGGGCAATTTAAGAAAATTAGCGGCAGTAGCAGGTTGGATATTCGTTTCTTGCAGCACAGTTCAAAAAGCAAATGCTCAAAATCCATCAAATTATTATCTCGAAGACCCACGCACTTTTTATGCCGGGGTAATTCTGGGTGGTAATTTTTCGCAGGTTGATGGCGATAACTATGCCGGATATCATAAAGTAGGCCTCAATGTAGGGGGCATTGTTTATACACAGCTCGCGGAGCATGTGGCCGTGAGTCTTGAAATTTTGTTTTCGCAAAAAGGTGCAAAGGGAAACAAGGAGCAAACGGCTACCACCGGCGCCAGCGGATTTCTGATCAATAAGTATCAGACTACGCTTAATTACGCCGAGATCCCAATTCAGATCAATTATTTCGACCGCAGGCGTAGTCATTTTGGCGGTGGGCTTTCGTATGCGCAGCTCATTACAGCTAAGGAAACGGCCACTACTTCTCCCGCATACACGGAAAATTTTGAGAAATATCCTTTTAAAAAGTCTGACCTGAATTTTGTTTTAGGTGGAAGTCTTCACCTGATCAAAGGGTTGTTCTTCAATCTGAGATTTCAATATTCTCTGATCTCTATCCGCAATGATATACCGCCAGGATTCGGCGACCGCGGTCAACAGTTTAACAACATGTGGACTGCCCGGCTCATGTATCTTTTTTAGGAAGCGTCTTCTTCGTCACGGTTGCCATAACGCAGATATCCCAGGCCATAAAACAGGGAGACAATCACCGGAGGAATGATCAGCGAAAGCCATAACATCTGATCCATCTTTTTACTTTGGGTAAGGAGCCTAAAAAACCGTGCTCAACCTGAGTAAGGGCGTTTGGATTTTACTTGTTCGCTGTCATTTCGGTTTTACAGCATAGAAGATTTTCGGTCCTCGCTAATTAATCGGTATTTTGAAGAAATATTTTTCCACCATGCGTTTTCGGCTTTCTCTATTGGTCTTATGCAGCCTGTTGTCGTCCTATGCTCTCATTGCTCAGGAAGATATTTTCGGCAAGCAGACTTTTATGGGGGGTGTGACAATAGGGGGTAATGCCTCAGCATTGATGGGAGATGTGTACCCGGGTTATCATAAAGCCGGATTGAATATTGGCGCCGCGGTTTTTGCCAGGCTCTCCCCGATATTTGCCGCAAGCCTTGAGATCAGCTACAGTCAAAAAGGCTGCCGCGGCGTACGCGAAATTTATAGCAACTATACGGGTCAGACTTTCGAAAAATACTATCTCAATCTCAACTACATGGAGATGCCTCTGTATGTTTACTTTACGGGTGGATCGAGGTTGTTTTTCGGTTTGGGTGTCTGCTACTCAAGGCTGATAAAAAGTAGGGAATGGATCAGTTCCGACCAGCCGTACAACATTGACAATAATCTGTACAGCTTTTTGAAAGATGACTGGTCCTACGGCGGCAACGTTAATTTTTCGCTTCCCAAAAAGTGGATCGTGAGTTTTCGTTATCAGCAGTCGTTTCAACCCATCCGGAGGGCTTACTACGTGCCGCTCAACCTTGGTACCGGCGATCAGTTCAACACATGGTTTACGCTGAGGCTTATCAAGGCCATTCCATAGCAGAGGGGTTATTCCTGAATGCGTTTCAGGTTCATTTCTCTAACTGAGGAGACGATGATCGGATACTTTTCAAGGGTCACGTCAGAGGGATCAAGGCCAAAACCTCTTTCTTCCGACAAGCTGATGCGTTTAAGCAGAAAATATCCCTTCATGATAAACTGGTCAAAGAAGGGTAGCTTGTTATCGCGCGAAAGAAACTTTTCCAAAACAATGAAGCGGAAATCTCCCATTACATTGTTCTTACTCAGTGATTCATAGCGGCTCACCACATTCACTTCTTTATTCATTACCAGGTCTTCCACTACTTTCCTAAACATCATCTGAATGCGATGCTCTACCCGGAAGCCGAGGCGAAACTCCACACGAATAATCTCGTTGGGGATGATCGTTTGCACGGTGTACTCCATGGTGTACGGATCGTCAAGTACGTCCACATGCACAAACCAATAGATGTCCGCACGCTTGGGTTTACGATAGAGAATAGAGTAGATGACCTTATGTTCTATTTCTTTTGGGTTGTTTGCGCTGGTGAGGTACACGAGATGTGTAGCATATTTCGGTATCGACCGGTCGTTGCTCAGCTCTTGTAATATCGGGATGTAGTCTTCGAGCCGTACAAATTCCACGTACCGGTTCTTGATCTTTCGGGATTTAAACCATACCAGCATCACAAGGAAAAGACCACCACCCACAATCAGCGCTACATAACCACCATGCGGAAATTTTTCGAGGTTGGCAATAAGAAAAGAGAATTCGATGGTGAGAAATATCAGCAGATAGGTAACGATCCAGATAATGGGCACCCGCCTTATCAGCATATAATAGGCAAACAGACAGGAGGTCATGATCATACACAGCGTGATGGCCAGACCGTAAGCAGCTTCCATGTTGGTAGCTTTTTGAAAAATCAGAACTACCGATACACAGCCCGCAAAGAGCAACAGGTTGATGCCGGGTATAAACAACTGACCGCGTTCGAGGGTTGGATAGTTGATCTTCATCCTCGGCCAAAGATTGAGTTTGATGGCTTCGCTGATAAGCGTGAAGGATCCGGAAATTAACGCCTGACTGGCAATGATCGCCGCCAGTGTAGCAATGAGGATGCCGAAAAGAAGAAACCACGAGGGCATCAATTCATAAAATGGATTCTTCACATTAGCATTCCAGATCACTCCTTTGTGATTGAGCATCCATGCACCCTGGCCCAAATAATTGAGGATAAGGCAGCTTTTTACAAATATCCACGACATACGGATGTTCGACCGGCCACAATGCCCCAGGTCGGAGTACAAAGCCTCGGCCCCTGTGGTACAGAGAAATACTGCGCCCAATATCCAGAAACCTTTAGGATAAACGGTCAGCAACTTAATAGCGTAGTAGGGATTGAAAGCCTTGAACACTGAAAGCTCATCGGTGATATGAAACAAACCGAGGGCCGCCAGCATAGTAAACCACACCATCATCACCGGTCCGAAAAACTTGCCAATACTGGCCGTGCCAAACTGCTGGAAGAAAAACAACCCCGTTAAGATGGCTAACACAATGTTTACAATGGTAATATCGCCGGCTTCGTGAAAGGCCGGAATGTTGCGGAGCCCCTCAATGGCCGAAGCCACCGAAATGGGGGGGGTAATCATTCCATCGGCTAGCAGCGCAGCGCCGCCAATCATAGCCGGAAAAGCGGTCCACTTGCCATGACGACGAATGAGGGCAAAAAGCGAGAAAATGCCACCTTCCCCTTTGTTGTCCGCCTTCAGCGTGAGCGTTACGTACTTGATGGTGGTTTGCAACGTAAGCGTCCATATAATGCAAGACAGCCCGCCAATGATCAGTAATTCACTGATTTGTTTGCCATTGCAAATGGCATTCATTACGTAGAGGGGAGAGGTTCCGATATCGCCGTAGATAATCCCAAGTGCTACTATGAGGCCGGCCAAGGAAGCCTTATGCGTGTGTTTTCCCACTATTCAGGGCGCTATGTTTAAGGATGATAGCGGGCGCAAAGTTAGGCGATTTGTTCTTATCCTTTCCGTGGAAGCGGTCTTAATTGTTCATTAGAAATAAGCAGTCCAAGCTTTAACAGTCAACTGAAAAGGAAGCGTCTTATTTTTGCGCCGCTCCTGAGAAAAATGGTCAGAATAGAAAATATCGAGCTGGGTGCGTTTCCGTTGCTGCTCGCGCCAATGGAAGATGTAAGCGATCCTCCCTTCCGTGCTGTGTGCAAGGAGCAGGGCGCCGACCTGATGTACACAGAGTTTATTTCGTCGGAAGGGCTGATTCGGGATGCAATAAAGAGTCGCCAAAAGCTGGATATTTTTGACTACGAACGGCCTATCGGCATTCAGATTTTTGGGGGCGACGAAGAGGCGCTGGCACTTTCTGCCAGAATTATTGAGGCCACCCGGCCCGACTTGCTCGACATTAATTTTGGCTGCCCGGTAAAAAAAGTAGTGTGCAAGGGCGCTGGTGCAGGGGTGTTGAAAGACATAGACCTCATGGTGCGACTGACGCGGGCTGTGGTGAATAGTACTTCATTGCCCGTTACCGTCAAGACTCGATTGGGCTGGGATGAAAGCTCGAAAAATATAGAGGAGGTAGCCGAACGTCTGCAGGATGTGGGTATCAAGGCGCTGGCCATCCATGGTAGAACCCGTACACAGATGTATAAAGGCGAGGCCGACTGGACGCTTATCGGCAAGGTGAAAAACAATCCGCGCATTCATATTCCGATTTTCGGCAACGGCGATATTGATAGTCCGCAAAAAGCACTGGAATACAAAAACCGATACGGTGTTGATGGTGTTATGATCGGGCGGGCGGCCATTGGCTATCCCTGGATCTTTCGTGAGATCAGACATTTTTTAGAATACGGCACTGAGCTGTCGCCACCTACCGTAGAAGAGCGCGTTGCTGCCTGTCGCAAGCATCTGCAGGGCTCTGTAGCCTGGAAGGGCGAAAAGCTGGGCACTCTGGAAATGCGCCGGCATTATGCCAACTATCTCAAAGGTCTTTCTCATATCAAAGAGTACCGAACGCGCCTGGTTACAGCAGGTAGCTCCGGCGAGGTGGAAGAGATTTTTCAGGAAATAACTGAGGTCTATACTGCAGTAGCGGGCTAATCCAAACGCGCCTTCGACATTTTTCCCCACACTAGTATCCCGGCGCCCAGCAACACGAGCAGGGCCGAGATGATTTCAGCCTGAGTAGGGTGGAGAAAGCCCCAGTCATATTTGTAGTTTACACGGATTTTTTCTACCAGAAACCGCTCCAGCCCGTTAAGGATCAGGTAAATACCAAAGAGCTGCAGCGGAAAGCTCATCTTTTTCCTCATCAGCCAAAGCCCAAAAAACAGCGCGATGCAGGTGATGGCTTCATACAGCGGCGTAGGAAAAACTCCTACCGGCAATACGCTGCAATATTCACCAAAGCAGTTAGCCAAAGCCATTCCCTCATTATTTACATTGTGCGGATAGTTCATGGCAAAAAGCCACTGAGGCATCCACGAGGGAGCGGCGGCATAGCTGTGGGTTATATGCTGAAGATCGCCGAATTCGCGTAGCATGCGTGCATAAAATGTAGGATCCTGACGCAGCGCATCTAAGTAAGCCCCCGGTGCAGCGTGATGCAATGTGCCGCTCAGGTCGGTAATATAAGCACTGTTAAAAATGCCCCAGTCGCCATCGCCTGCAAAGTGACAGCCAAACCGGCCAATGCCGTAGGCCAGCATCAGCGCTGGTCCGAAAGAATCCACCAGATGCCTGATGGGCACATGATGTTTGCGGGCATAATAGGCAATGGCAATACCTGCTGTGATAAGCCCGCCGTAAAAGGTGAGCCCGGAAGAGGAAAGCAGATTTTCTACCGGGTTGCGAACGAAATCGTCCCAGGTCTCAAAAGCATTGAAAATTTTGGCACCGGCAAGCCCTGCCACCATAGCGATCACCACAAATTCGGTGATGCGCTGATGCGGAAAAACGGCGACCCGCTTTTGTTGGGGCTCCGGCAGTTGGTCTTTTTTCTTTTCCGCATACTTTACGTAGCCCATAATGAGCGCACCGAGAATTCCGGCAATAAAATTTCCCTGCAGCGAAAAAACATAACCCATGGGATTGGGAGATATTTCGCGCCAGTATCCAAAAAATCCACCAATCTTATACCCCAGTATAAAACCGGTAAGCGCCGCCCAGAAAATTTCGGAAGCAGAGGCGGGTTTGCCGATCTCTATAGTTTCAAACTCAGGCAGCATCAGTCCCATCTGCTCTTTACGCTTAAGGTCGCTTACCAACACAAAAGCCGCAGCCAGAAAGGCGAGCGCCACAAAAAGCCCGAAAGTTTTAAAGAGTCCTAACCATTCGGGAGCGTCAATACCAAAAAGATTCTGTAGCAGATAATGGAAGTCCGGATACATAGCGGGCGTAAAACTAAGCGGATTCGGCGAATGCTACAGGAAGCAATTTCAAAATAAATAGCAAAGACATTTACTGCAGTTGCTCGATCACTTCCAATGAGTGCCGGATCATATGATCGATAGCAGTACCCGCATCTGCAGAAAAATTCTTGCTTACACGGTTGGCCACCACAGTGTTAATACTCATGCACCGGTGCCCGAGCAGCTTTCCCAATCCGTAGATGGCCGAGGTTTCCATTTCAAAATTAGTGATGCGCCTGCCCTCGTGTTGAAATGTCGTCAGTTTGTCTATCAATTGCGGAAAGGCCACCGGGCCGCGCAATACCCGACCTTGCGGACCGTAAAAGCCCGGACAGGTGATGGTAATGCCTTTTACGTATCCCTCTTTAAACTGTAATAGCACTTCGTCAGACCCTTCAGCGATATAGGGCGATATCACCGCATTGTGCAAGCCCGTATGTTCATTGAAAGCAGCCAGGATTTTTTCTTCCTCATCCGTTTGCCCTCGATCGTAATAATGGAGAAGATTGTCGAGGCCGATGCCGTGTGTGGATATCACCAGCCGATCTACTGGCACGTCGGCCTGCAGCGAGCCGCAGGTACCCATTCTGATAATGGTCAGCGATCGGGTTTCTGATTTCGGTAACCGGCTGCTGAAATCAATATTCGCGAGTGCATCGAGTTCATTGAGTACAATATCAATATTGTCCGGACCAATGCCCGTGCCCACTACCGTAATCCTTTTTTTACCTAACCATCCTGTGTGCGAAACAAATTCTCTGTGCTGTGCTTTATGTTCAATCCGGTCGAAATACTTAGAAACATGCTGCACACGATCCGGATCGCCAACGGTGATGACGGTGTCGGCCAACTGTTCGGGTGTAAGGTCTATATGATAAATGCTGCCTTTGTCGGTAATGATCAGTTCAGAATCTCCAATAGGTTGTTGCATATCCTTTCATTTTAATTGCTGTAAAGAAACAACTTTCACAGCGTTCTCATGGTGTCTGCAATCATTCACCTTAAAACGGGAGGGTCTGTTTTTGCCTAAACTACAGCCTGCCAAAATTGGTAACATACCTTAGCGTGTTTCAACCCATTTCGCCATCATCGACACGGGGCTAGCAATGGGCTCGTGGTGTTAAGCCGGCTAAGCGGCAAGGAAATCATTTTTGCTTTGTCCCTGGTGCGCTCATGGAGGGTGTTCGGATTTTCGGCTAACTAAAATAATTTTACTGCCGTTAAAATCGTTTGCAGATGAACTATTGGCTGGTAAAATCGGAGCCATTTAAATATAGCTGGGACCAATTCGCCGCTGAGGGCAAAACCATTTGGGACGGTGTACGGAACTACGCCGCGCGTAATAATCTTCGCGCCATGAAAAAGGGAGACAAGGCGTTGTTTTATCATAGCAACGAGGGGCTCGCCATAGTTGGTATTGCTGAGGTAAGCAAAGAAGCTTATCAGGACCCTACAACGGATGATACAAATTGGGTAGTAGTGGAACTGAAGCCCTGGAAACCACTAAAGAAACCCGTTTCACTTGCCGACATCAAGGCAGAACCGGAACTGGCAGACATGGATTTGGTACGGCTATCAAGGTTGTCGGTTGGCGCTGTAAAAGAAAAGGAATATCGAAAAATTCTGAAAATGGCAGGTATGTGAATCAGAGCACTTCTTCCATTTTTTTATGCCTCTTGTTTAGCGTGGCCGCGTGTGGCTGGTGCTTCCGCTTATTCCATTCCTTCCGGAGTTGCTTCGTAGTCAGGCTGCTGCCGTCATGGCTCCATCCGGGCGGTTGAAACAAATATCCCAGTTTATGCCTGAGTGAGGTTTTCTTTTTAAGGTCTTTGGCGATGGCCGACCATTCGTGAAAAATCACCTTTACGGGGTGGTACGGATGGGCCAAGGGTTTGGTTAGTCCATATACGGGTTTTTCGTCCGGTTTTTCCGCAGCAAAAGTCCCGAAAAAACGATCCCATATGATCAGTACCATGCCCATGTTTTTATCGAGGTACGGAATATTGCTGGCATGATGCACACGGTGGTGCGAAGGCGTTACGAAGATAAGTTCCACCCAGCGAGGAAGATTCCTGATGCCCTGAGTGTGTACGAGTATGCCATAGGTCTGCGTCAGGGCATACATAAAAAAGATGTCGAGCGGTTGAAACCCAAGCAGGGCCAGCGGTATAAAGTACAGATATCTGTAAAAGGGCATGAGTACCGATGACCGGAAACCTGTGGTCAGGTTATATTCTTCCGAAGAATGATGGGTGACATGCACAGCCCAAAAAATGCGCACATGATGATCTACAAAATGTTCGAGCCAAAACAGCAGGTCTTCTGAAAGAAAGAGAACAGTCCAGTACAGCACCGGGTGCCAGTGAACGGGTACATGAAACTGAAAGAAAAAAATGAGCACGGCAAAGGCCACACCACGCAGCAAAAGGTCTATCCCCGCATTGGTAAGATTGAGGTAGATATTGAGCAGTGTTTCTTTAACGCTATAGAACTTCCAACCGTGAAAATTGCTCAGAATGATTTCTAACGGAATCAAAAGGGCATAGATAGGGATGGAAAGCAGTAGGAGTATATGTTGGTGCAGTTCATTCATGCATAAAAAAAAGACAGGCGTTTCAGCCGTCTTAAATAGTCATGATTTCTTTGTCTTTGTCTTTGCAGTGCTGGTCTACAACTGCAATGTATTTGTCGGTTACACCCTGTACACGTGCTTCGCCATCTTTGGCCACGTCTTCACTCAGCCCATCTTTCTGCTCTTTTTTAATATGCTCTATCGCATCGCGGCGAATATTACGAACGGCTACTTTTGCATGTTCTCCTTCCGCATTTACTCTCTTTACCAGGTCTTTACGGCGTTCTTCCGTAAGTGGCGGCAAAAAAAGGCGGATGATATTTCCATCATTTTGCGGATTGAGTCCGATGTTGGACGCGATGATCGCCTTTTCAATAGGTGCCAGCATTTGCTTTTCCCAGGGCTGAATGGATAAGGTGCGGGCATCGGCCACGGTTACGTTGGCTACCTGATTGAGCGGGGTGGGCGCTCCATAGTAATCCACATGAATGCCATCTAATATTACCGGATTGGCCTTGCCGGCACGGATCTTCGCCAGTTCGTTTTCCAAATGGTTGATGGCCTTTTTCATCTGCGACGATGCTTCATCAATGATCATGTCTAATGCCTCGCTCATGTCTGTGCTATAATTTTCAGGGCACAAAACTACAAGAAAAATGATGTTTTTGGAATAACGCTGTCTGCGCATATACCCTGATGGTTCGGCTACAAAACGATGAAAGGAGAAGTTTTGCATCTCCATCCTATCTGCTATATTTATTCCCGTATCGCAGCTATTTAACTAATCCGGCTTGGCAACGCACCTGAGCCTTGGTACCTTTGTGAAAACATTGTCTGGAAATATGAATACTATAGCGGAAAGTCCTGTAAAGCTCTCGGCATCAGCCATTACCGAGGTGAGGCGCCTGATGGGCGAGCCCGGTTTTGATCCGGATCAGCATTTGCGCATTGGTGTCAAAGGGGGTGGATGTTCGGGATTGAGTTATGTGTTGGGCTTCGATAAAAAAGAAGAAGACGATGAGGAGTACGAGATAGAAGGGATTCCGGTGCTCGTGAAGCGCGCACATGGCATTTATCTTTTTGGCATGGAGGTAAATTACGAACATGGCCTCAATGCCAGAGGCTTCACCTTTAACAACCCCAATGCGAGCAGCACTTGTGGCTGCGGCAGCAGCTTTGCTGTATAGGCCTATGTGCAAACTTTTTTTTCTTCTCGGATGGCTGACGTTGGTTTTGCCCGCTCGTGCACAGAACAAGGTGCAGGACGAAAAAGTGGTTCCTCCGGCGCCTTCGTCGGGATTGAACAAGCTGGACAACAGGGGCAAAAAAAACGGAACCTGGTTCACTACCACCGAGCCACGTATGGGAGAACCTGGTGTCAGCGAATTTGGCAGTTACGACCATGGCTTCCGTTATGGCTTTTGGTATAAGATTGATCATGCCGGCGACCTGGTTTCCATTGAACATTTCAAAAACGGTGTCCTCGACGGCGAGGTGAAGTATTATGATCGGGGGCGTCTGTATTGCATTGGTCACTATCGGGGGCTCAATCCGCTATATCAGTTTGATACAATCGTTGTGATGGACCCCATCACCCACGATGAAAAACTTCGGGTTATCCCCACGGAGTATGGCTCGCTGCGCCACGGTATGTGGGTGTATTATGACCCCGAATCCGGCGCTACGCTTAAAGAAGAAGAGTATCAGGTGGATGACCTGATTTACCGAAAGGAGTATAATATTTCCGCTGCTGCCGACTCGCTGATGCGCCTGCGCAATCAGGCAAGACTGCCTCACCTTAAGGCGAAACAAGACCACACGCCTGCAGCAAGAAGGCAGAGCCTTACGGGCTACTGATGGAACGTCCGGTTTAATTTTCATTTCGGCTTTCGGACAGTGGTAGAAATTCCGACAATCTTTTTATACCTTACAAAGCAAATTTTCGGATTCGCTTTTATGAAAAGACTACTCATTGCTGCCGCGCTACCCCTTGTATTCTTCTCCTGTGCTAAAGAGGAGGTAACCAATCCGGCTTTCCGCGAACCTACTTGTTCTGATACCACCGATGAAGGAATTTTTGAACATTTTACGCAACCCGAAGCCGCCGAATTTTTACGTTGGTTCCGGTTTGTTCCCGACACAGGGTTTTCGCCAATGTTTTATCAAAACATCAATGACAGAATTTTGTACAACAGGGCAACCACGAGCTACAGCCCATACATTAAGTTCATGCCCATGCTGCGGGGAAAGATGTTTGTTTATATGCCCTTTCCCAATCAGCCGGAAAAATATTACTCCTGGGTAGAGACTACTACCGACACTACTGTCGAAACTCGGATCAATATCTACCACCTGCGCGAACTCAATCCGCAGTTACAGTCGGGTTGTTACCGTTTGTATTATGTATATGCCACCACCGATTCAGGATTTGTGCTGGACAAAGGGCATTATGATATCGAAGTAAAAAATTAAAACTCGGCCATCTTCGGATGGCTTTTTCTTTGGAGGCAATGCCTGTTTTGGACTTTATTTGCAGCAGATGACCGAATTTAATTTCACAGGCCGCCTTTCCATGTTTGCCAACCGGCTGCAAAAGGTTTGGAAACATTTTGGGAAAATCGCCCGCAAACAGCAAATACAATGTTTTCGGTTTTACGATCACGATCTTCCCGAGTTTCCTTTTGCCATAGAGTGGTATGACGGGGTGGTGCATGCTGCAGAGTACAAACGGCGCCACGGTATGGACGACGAAGAGCACGAGGCCTGGCTGGAAAGTTGCAGAAAGGTAATAGCTACCGTGCTGGACATACCTGAAACAACGGTATTCATCAAGCAACGGCAAAAGAAAGCGGGAAGGCAGGGGCAATATGAAAAGTTTGCCGAAGAAAAACATGAGAAAATCGTTTCGGAAGGCGGACTAAAATTTATCGTCAACCTTACGGACTATCTGGATACGGGCCTTTTTCTCGATCATCGCATCACCAGAGGCATGGTGCGCGACGAGGCCGCAGGGAAGCGGGTACTCAACCTCTTTTGTTACACGGGTTCGTTTAGCGTGTACGCAGCTCACGGGGGCGCACGATCTGTCACTTCTGTTGATCTTTCCAAGACCTATATCAACTGGGCTAAGCGTAATATGCAGTACAATAAACTGTATAAGCCAGAAGTGCATGAATTTGTACAAGCCGATGTAATGGAGATCATACAAGATTTACCTGCTCACACTTTTGATCTTATCATTTGCGATCCGCCAACTTTCTCCAACAGCAAGCGCATGACCGAGCATTTCGATGTGCAGCGCGATCATGTGGTACTTTTGAAAAAACTACTGAAAGCCTGCACCGACGAAGGCGTCATTTTCTTCAGCAACAACCTTAGAAATTTCGAAATGGACCGAGAGGCTCTCCCCGCTACCGTGGTGAAAGACATCACCGGCGCCACCACACCCTTCGATTTCCAGGGTAAGTTGCACCGGTCATGTTTTATAATCAGAAAATAAACTTAGCCTTCTGTGCGCTCGGGCCTCATTTGCGGAAAGAGTAGCACATCCTGTATGGAATGTTGTCCGGTGAGCAACATTGCCAGACGTTCAATACCAATGCCGATGCCCGCCGTTGGTGGCATACCATATTCCAGCGAACGCAGAAAATCGTAGTCTATATACATGGCTTCTTCGTCTCCACGCTCCATCAGGCGCACCTGTTCTTCAAATCGCTCACGCTGATCAATGGGATCGTTAAGTTCGCTATAGGCATTAGCAATTTCTTTTCCATTGATCATCAGTTCAAAGCGCTCCACCAGACCGGCTTTGCTGCGGTGTTTTTTGGTGAGCGGGCTCATTTCTATTGGATAATCAATGATAAAGGTGGGTTGTATATACTGGCCTTCACATTTCTCGCTGAAGATCTCATCAATTAGTTTTCCTTTACCCATCGTGTTGTCAACAGTTATCTTCAGTGTGCGGCATACTTCGCGTAGTGCGGCCTCGTCCATGCCGGTTATATCCACGCCCGTATGCTCTTTAATGGCGTCGAAAATGCTGACGCGTTTAAAAGGAGCCTTAAAGCTGATAGCCTTACCATCTGCCATGACCTCGGTGGTTCCGTTGGTTGCAATGGCCGTTTGCTCTAGCATCTGCTCTGTGATCTCCATCATCCATAGGTAGTCTTTGTAGGCGGTATAAAATTCGAGGATGGTAAACTCAGGGTTGTGTGTGCGGTCCATTCCTTCATTGCGAAAGTTGCGGCTAAACTCATACACCCAGTCAAACCCGCCTACGATGAGACGTTTCAGATAAAGCTCATTGGCTATGCGCAGGTACAAGGGCATATCAAGAGCATTGTGATGAGTAATGAAGGGCCGTGCAATGGCACCGCCGGGTATGCTTTGCAGCACCGGCGTGTCCACTTCCAGGGCGCCCCGCTCGTTAAGAAAACTGCGAATAGCGTTTTTCATCTTTGTGATCCTGATGAAGGTATCGCGGACACCGGGGTTGACAATAAGATCGGCATAGCGCTGGCGGTACTTAAACTCCGGATCGCTTACGGCGTCGAACACTTCTCCATCTTTTTCCTTTACGATGGGTAGCGGCCGCAATGCCTTTGAGAGCAGCACAAACTGTTGCACATGCAGCGAAGTCTCGCCCGTCTTGGTGATGAAAACAAAGCCTTTTACTCCGATGATATCGCCTATATCTACCAGCTTTTTCCAAACGGTATTGTATAGTGTTTTATCGTCACCTTCGCAGATATCATCGCGCTTGAGGTATAACTGTATGCGGCCCGATGTGTCTTGCAGAACGGCAAAATTTGCCTTACCCATATCCCGCACGCTCATCACCCGGCCCGCCAGCGATACTTCAAGAAACTTGTCTTTTTGTTCTTCTGAAAAATTTTCTTTGATAAAGGCCGCTGTATGCGTCACCTCAAAAAGCGGAGCAGGGTAGGGGTTGATGCCCAGTGAAGCTAACTCCTTTAATTTTTCGCGCCGAACAATTTCCTGTTCGCTCAGTGTGCTGTGTACCATTTTGGTTGTAGAAGAAATAAATAAATTGAGCCCCGCGTATTTGCGGGCTGGCAAAAATAATGAACTGCAGTCTTTCCGTCAGAAGGTTTTGGGCGACAGCCTGAAAAGTGTTCCCTCATCTCCACACACCAGCAATGCACCATCCGCCGTCATAACTATGGATCGCAAGGTGCTTGCAGTAAATTTTTCGAACTCCATCCAGTGTTCACCGCCATCGTCTGTGTAGATAAGCAGGCCGTTTTCCCCCACACAATAGCCATGTAGCGCGTCGGTAAATACGATGTCGAGCAGGTGATAACGAGGCTTCGTAAAGTCGTTGCCATTTCTTTTTCTTGTCCAGCTTTGGCCCGCATCATGGCTACAAAAAATACTGCCATTAAATCCACACGTCCATAAACTTTCAGAACCATAGGCCTTCACTGACATGAAGTTATCGTCCTCTATCGGAAGCGTTTTCCAGGTTTTACCTCCGTCTTCCGTGCTCAGGATCAGTCCATATCCGGCTAGGTAACCCTTGTGTGCATCCACCATTTCAAGGTCATTAAACTCATATCCCTGCGAGTCTATGGCGCTGAAATAGCCATTGGTATCAAAAAAGGTCTGGTAGCCTTCATAGAAGTTGATTCCCCCGATGAGGAGCCCGCTGCCCGGACCCGTCACTGCAAGATCTTTGTAGGGGAGGTACCAGAGTTGCCGCATCTGCCAATGGGCGCCCTGATCGGCAGACCACAACAGCTTGCCATCGAAACCGGTTGCATACACTGTATTATTGAAGGAAGCAAGGCCATAAAGCGCCTTGGGTGCCGAAGAAATATTGCGATAGTCCCAGGTATGTCCCCCGTCTTCAGTTTTAAGAATAGTGCTGTGGTCAAAACGAAGGCCACCAACGCAAAAGCCAAGGGTGTCGTTGACCATCATGATTTTATTGAGTCGGTCAGTGGTAGTGTGTGTATCTATGCGTTCTGCGATACGAAAGCGCAGCAGGTCTTTACGACAGCCGGCTGTTGAAAACATGAAAAGTAAAAGGAGTACCCTGACGCTAATGTTCACAAGCGGAAAATTATAAAATGCAGACGAGCTAACGGAGTATCCTAAATATGTATCTTTAAGCCTTCGGTAATATTTTATGAAAAAAGTATTGTTCGCTTTCATACTTTGTTCCATAGGTGTGATAAGCTGTAAGAAAGAGGATACGGGCGAGAACCAGAACCTGGATCCTAAAGATCAGCGCAAATACGATCTGATGACCAACGAGACGGGGAGTTGGTGGATGTATGGAGGTTCGGACAGCACGGTGACCATTCGTAAAGCTACCGGGCGTGATTCTGTAGTGAAGGGCTTTTTCTTTAGTTACTACGAGAAGTATGATACCACTTCTGCCGACAGGCTTATCTATCCCGAGTTTTTTGGTAAGAACACCAACCGCTACATTACATTGCAGGATATTGATGGAAACTACACACAGTTTGTGACCGTTATTTTTTTCAAAGACAGCGTGGGCATCAACGAAACCTGGACGAACACTGACAATTATTCTTATGGTTTCCTCAATTTCGATATTAAGGTCGAAAGCCGGATCACTGACACCGGAGGTATAATGCAAATCAACAATCACAGCTTTCACCATGTTTTTCAGGTGCATAACGACCTGTTTGGCAAGTTGTCTACCGGTGGCAGCGATTATGTAAAAGCAGGTACACTTGATATGTGGTTCGTACAGGGCATCGGTATCATCAAACAGGATATCAATGTGAACGTTGCCGGTGGTTTGGTGAAGAAGGTATATCGGGACTCTTTGCTGGACTATCACCTCGTGGAGTCACAATAGCTTGCGGCTATCAGGGTAATGCAGGGTAGAGCAGTGCGTCGAGATCATGAATACCCGGAATGTTTTCGCAGATGAAGCTTTCCGCGTACTCCGTGCCGATTCTCTTGCCCATCAGCGCATCCCGCGATTTCACCTGTTCCAGAAATCCTTCTGTTGCAATGTAGGTGATTGGCTCCTGAGAGTCAGCGTTATGAAACTGGCTTTTATAGCACCGGATGGCTTCCATTTTTTCATTCATGCAATCGGAAATGTCCACGATAAAGGTTGGCTCGGCCAGACGATCCTGCTGCATGTGAAATACTCTTTTGGGTCGCCAGGCGTCCTGACTCTTACCCTCAAGTTCGGTTTCAATTTTTCTTAGTCCGGAAAGAAAACACGCGTCGGCTATCAGCCTGCCCGCACGACCATGATCCGGGTGCCTGTCCGAGAGTGCATTGGCAAGTACAATTTCGGGGCGATATTTTCGGATATAGGTGATCAGCCTACGTTGATGTTCTTCATCATTTCTGAAAAATCCGTCCGCCATCCGGGCATTTTCTCTTACGCATACTCCCATCACCTTAGCTGCTTTCTGCGATTCTTCATACCGCAGTTCCGGAGTGCCCCGGGTGCCCAGTTCGCCGAGGGTGAGGTCTATGATGCCTACAGGCTGTCCTTTTCTACTGTGTCGGATCAGGGTGCCGGCACATCCAAGTTCAATGTCATCGGGGTGCACAGCTATAGCGAGAATGTGAAGTTTTTGCATGAGGTTGCAAAAATAGAGCTTTTAGTTTCTACGGCTTTGCTGTTGGTATTGCTGATATCGATAGTAGTTGGCCGCTTCTAATTCCTGAACAATGGATTCAATATCGCGGTCATCGCCCGTAGGATCGTATGCCCGTTTCAGGTTGTTATTGAAGAGCAGGGCTACCGATTGGTAGATTACCGCGTTGAAGCCTCCTTTCACTTCTTTAATAATGCTGTAGCAGTTTCTTCCGGTCTGCCGGTTGATTAGCTTTACCAGCACCTGTCCCTGACTGATGGTCAGGTTTTCCAGTTCGCCCTTAAACTTTGCCTTAAGGTCCCGTTCCACTTCCTTCATGTACTTTTTACGCGCCTTTCCCTCGGGTATATACTCAAGATTTTTATAAACATCTTTCAGCACACCGGCTGCGATAACGGCATAAGGATAGGTCTTGTACACATTGTAGCGAAGCTTGTTGTAGGCGGCTTGTTTTCGTGCCCATTTGCGGGGCAGCCTGTCGAGAATGTCCACATCATCGAGGTAAACCATAGCAAGCGTATCTCCGTTCACCACGATGCCTCCCAGCAGTATGGTATCGTTTGCAGCATGTGCCTGCGCACGCACCTTACACAGGGGGCCTAAGAGCAACAGCATCACAAACCAAAGAAAAATGCGCATGAGTAAACGTTGACGAATATTTATGGCATCAGATGTGCCAGGGTAACCCGCTTGTCTCCAAAAGATACGTTAAATATTCGGATCATCGTACAAGAAGCCCATAGGTATCTTTCTGAAAGAGCGTGCACTGTGCTTTGTACCCGGTAGTGCCACGCTTTGAGCACTTCAATTAGTCGCGCATATTGATACATTTGCAGGAAAGTAGTTCTGATGAGATTAATTTCGGTTGCATTCGTACTATGGGTATTTTCTTCCTGCCAGCCACGGCGACAGACCATTAATGAGAGCCAAAGGGATGCTATGGTTGATTCTATTGTGGGTACGCGAATGGAGGAAATCGTTCGTCAGGCGTCTGAAGATCTGGACCGGCGTCGGGCTATAGAAGTGAAAGCCAAGGCAGATTCCATCATAGCAGTTCGCATCAACGGACCCAAGGCACCGGCCGACAATACGATTCCCAACAATTTGCCAATGCCCTGATGGCGTTATTACACCCTGTCCTTTTTTACGATGGTGGATGTGCTTTGTGCCACCGTTCCGTACGTTTTCTCCTGCATCACGACCGGCACGACCGTTTGCGTTTTGCCTCCCTGCAATCTGAAATGGGACAGCAACATGTATTGATGGCAGAAAAAGAAGCTCATGAAACCGTGCTGTTTTTCAAAAAGGGCCAGTATTACAGCAAGTCGTCGGCCGTGCTCAGAGCCATGATAGAATTAGGAGGTATCTGGCGGTTGTGCAGCATTGGTTTTCTGTGTCCGCGTTTGATCAGGGATGCTTTATACAACTTTGTTTCACGGAGGCGCTTCCGATGGTTTGGCACTGCCGACCAATGCACGGTTCCAGATGCTGCCTACCGGCACCGATTCCTTGATTTATAATAAGCGGTGGTCTGCTGAAAATGATTCATGGTGGGTTCTGACCTTTCTTTTTTCTGCGTTCTAGATACTTGCCCAACAGCCAAAATGAGATAGCAAGCAACAAAAAGAAAAGGCCTTTGTGCAGGGTATTCCAGAAATATTCAAAATAACGGCTGTAAAAATTAATCAGCAGGAACAGAATACCAAAATCACGGGCGGTGTCGTCGTGATAACGAATGCCGAGATATAAACTCAGCAAGCAAGCCGCCCCAAACAGGAATCCATAAATCATGACATGCGTTTGCCGCACAGCCATCCAGGCATTGAGGTCATGGTAGTTTCCAAAGACAGATACACCCCAAAGCCCCGTGAACAAAATAAGTAATGCTGCTACATATGTGATGGGCTGCGTAAAGGCCAATTTGCCAACCTTGGTTTGCGCACGCGAAGCCGCCAGCAGTATGGCCCCGAACACCGTAAATCGCACAGGGTAATTCATACCGAGGAACAGATGATGCTCGCTATAAGCATAGGTTACACTGCCATATAAAGCCATTAGCGAAAGAATTGTTCCGAGCCATAAGGTCCTGGACCGGTAACGGATGCTCAGTGCCAGGAGTAAAAGCGTACACAACAAGCAAAAAAGACTGTAAGACTTTCCAAAACCGATTTCCTTGCAGAGATAGACCAGCGCAGTGATGGACGCAAGCGCTCCCAACACCAGATAAATCTCAAATGCAGCGCTACGGCTTTGTTTCGCCCTTTTCCCGATATAGTAAAACCAAACAACGGCCAGCGATGCCATAAGCGCGGCGATAAAAAGATGGCTCAAAGCAAAATGTTGCCGGATCTTTTCCAGCAGGCGTTCATCAATAAAGATGGCACCGAAGGCCAGCAGGCTACAGGAAAGTGCAATGAGGAAAAAGTAATGCGCCACCTGTCCGGCGGGTCGTTTCACAAGGATCGAAGACCGTAATTCTCCGGACTTTTCGCGCGTCAGTAGCCCTTCTTCCGTCCACACCTCCAGCGCTCGTTCTACAACTTTGCGTTCGTCTTCAGACAGTTCCATTCAATGATATTCCGTTTCAACTTATAAAATACATTCCAACCCCCACACAAATCTTTTGTCGCGCAGCAGTTAGATACTACACCGATCCGCAACTACATAAAAAAACCACCGTGAAGGTGGCCTTTTCGTTTAGTGCAGAACAGTGTTAATTGAAGGAAATTTCATACTCCACCACGGCATTAACGGTTAACGCTTTGGTGGTTGCTCTTCTTGCCTTTACGTTGATCGTGTAGGTTACATTTTCGCCGTCGCCTACAAAGTAGTCTTTCAGATTGATACCATCTGCCGGCTGAAGTACCTGCGGCATAAACGCCTGTGCCGCGTCGTCGGGAATGTTCTTGGTCCAGGAAATAGGAGACTTGCCATGGCTGGAACCGGTAGCGGTCTGTACCGTGGCTTTTACGAAGTCGAAGTTGGTCCAGTTATTTTCAGTGTCGGCGTTTTCAATATTCATCGTAATGCTCTTCACTTTGATGCCGGTTACATTATCAATGCTGATGTCTATCCCTGCGTTTTCTTTCACCAGTTCATTGATGTTGATATTCACTGTTTCAGAAGCGCTTTGCTCACTTGTATTGGTAAGTATGGGCACCGTGTAGGTAACGCTTTGACTGCTGAAATTGAACGGATCAATTTGTTTGGCTATTTCGTCTTTGATCTTGTTGCAAGATTGGAATGAAAGACTCGCTCCGGAGATCAACCCAAAGAGCGCGAAGGCAACTGCTGCTTTTTTCATTGCGGGATTTTTTTATGAATTAAAAATATGATAAAACAAAGCTAATGCTTACCCGAAAACAAAGCAATACCCACAGGACA
>OFTY01000162.1_pt1 | contig 72544 bp, 62 predicted proteins | sample 1775061 | NCBI WGS metagenome assembly OFTY01 (sample SAMN08195773, study PRJEB24354) | sludge metagenome | isolation source: sludge from phenol fed wastewater aerobic bioreactor B | place: India: Nagpur | collected 2016-09-16 | reverse complement strand
TGGATGCGGTACTACAACTTCCACCGCCCCCACAGCGCCACCGCCGGCAAACCCCCTGTCACTCGTCTCGGGATGAACGGGAACAACGTTTTGAGAAACTACAACTAGGGAAAGTCCCATGCGAATTGACCCCTGAATTGTCGGCGGAACGACAACATGGCGTCAAACGCCGCCGTAGAGTTCGCCCATTCCGACGGGGTGCGGCCCATCCCGCCGGCAGCGAAGACCCTTCGGAGACCGTTTCGCGCCATGTTGACCACCTTTCCCCGCCTGCTGCTCAAGCACGCCGCCGAACGCCCGCAAGCCCCCGCCATGCGGGAGAAGGAATACGGCATCTGGCAAACGCACCGCTGGGCCGACATGGCCGAGCTCGTTGCCCACATCGCCTGCGGGTTGCACCAGGCAGGCCTGGCGCGCGGCGAGCACATCGTCATTGTCGGCGCCAACCGGCCCCGGCTCTACGCCACCATGCTCGCGGCGCAGTCGCTCGGCGCCATTCCCGTGCCGCTGTACCAGGACGCGGTGGCCGCCGAATGCGTGTTTCCCATCACCAACGCCGAGGTGCGTTTCGCCCTGGTCGAGGACCAGGAGCAGGTGGACAAGATGCTCGAAGTGCGCGAGCAGGTGCCGCAGCTCACCCACATCTTCTACGACGACCCGCGCGGCCTGCGTAACTATGTGGAAGACGGCCTTGCCTCGCTCGACGAACTGGTCGCCTCGGGCAAGGTGTTTGCTGAACAGCACCCGGACTTCTTCCCCGCGCAGGTCGAGCTCGGCCGTGCCGAGGACGTGGCGGCCATGTTCTTCACCTCCGGCACCACCGGCAACCCCAAGGGCGTGGTGCACACCCATGCCACGCTGATCGACCGCGCCCAGGCCGGCGCCGAGTTCGACCACCTCAGCGCCGAGGAAGACGTACTCGCCTACCTGCCGCCGGCATGGATCGGGCAGAACATCTTTTCCTACGCGCAGTGGCTGGTCTGCGGCTACACCGTGAACTGCCCCGAGTCCTCATCCACCGTCACCATCGACATGAAGGAGATCGGGCCCACCTACTACTTCGCGCCGCCGCGGGTGTTCGAAGGCCTGCTCACCAGCGTGATGATCCGCATGGAAGACGCCGGGGCCATCAAGCGCAAGATGTTCCACTACTTCATGGACCTGGCGCGAAAGGTCGGCCCCGCGCGCATGGACGGCAAGCCCATCGGCGCCGTCAATGGCGTGCTCTATGCACTGGGCGACCTGCTCGTCTACGGCCCGCTGCGCAACAACCTCGGCATGAGCCGCGTGCGCGTGGCCTACACCGCGGGTGAAGCCATCGGCCCGGACCTGTTCAGCTTCTACCGCTCCATCGGCATCAACCTCAAGCAGCTCTACGGCTCCACCGAAACCGCCGTGTTCGTCTGCCTGCAGCCCGACCACGAAGCGCGCGCCGACACCGTGGGCGTGCCCTGCCGCGGCGTGGAGATCAAGGTGGCCGAGAACGGCGAAATCCTCGTCAGGTCCCCCGGCCTGCTCAAGGGCTACTACAAGAACCCCGAAGCCACCGCCGAGGTGCTGACCAACGACGGCTGGTACCACACCAGCGACGCCGGCTTCATCGACGCGCACGGCCACCTCAAGATCATCGACCGCGTCAAGGACGTCGGCCGGCTGCAGGGCGGCGCTTTCGACGGCGCCATGTTCGCGCCCAAGTACGTGGAGAACAAGCTCAAGTTCTTCCCGCAGATCAAGGAAGTCGTGGCCTATGGCGACCGGCGCGAGAAGGTCTGCGTGATGGTCAACATCGACTTCGACGCCGTGGGCAACTGGGCCGAGCGGCGCAACCTGCCCTATGCCGGCTACACCGATCTGGCGCAGAAGCCCGAGGTCTACGACATGGTCAAGGAGTGCGTGGAGAAGGTCAACGCCGACCTCGCGCAGGACGCCTTGCTCGCGGGCAGCCAGATCAGCCGCTTCCTGGTGCTGCACAAGGAGCTCGACGCCGACGACGGCGAGCTCACCCGCACGAACAAGGTGCGCCGCGGCTTCATCGCCGAGAAGTACCAGCCGCTGGTCGATGCGCTCTACGACGGCAAGACCGAGCAGTACATCGAAACCACGGTGAAGTTCGAAGACGGCCGCACCGGCAAGGTCAGCGCCACGCTGCGCATCGTCGACACCCGCACGTTCCCGCCCGTCAAGGCCGCCGCCTGAGTCCGAGCCCAACCGACGCACGCACCATGAGCAAGAAAATCGGCGACGTCATCCTCGACATCCGCAACATCAGCCTGCGCTTTGGCGGCGTCAAGGCGCTGACCGACATCTCCTTCAACGTCCGCGAGCACGAGATCCGCGCCATCATCGGCCCCAACGGCGCGGGCAAGAGCTCCATGCTCAACTGCATCAACGGCGTCTACACGCCGTCCGAGGGCAGCATCACCTTCCGCGGCCAGACCTTCAGCCACATGAACTCTCGCCAGGTGGCCGAGATGGGCATCGCGCGCACCTTCCAGAACCTGGCGCTGTTCAAGGGCATGAGCGTGATCGACAACATCATGACCGGGCGCAACCTCAAGATCAGAAGCAACCTGTTCCTGCAGGCGCTGCGCGTGGGGCCGGCCGAGCGCGAGGAAATCCGCCACCGCGAGTTCGTCGAGCACATCATCGACTTCCTCGAAATCCAGGCGCACCGCAAGACGCCCGTGGGCCAGCTGCCCTACGGCCTGCAGAAGCGCGTGGACCTGGGCCGCGCGCTGGCCATGGAGCCGCAGGTGCTGCTGCTCGACGAGCCCATGGCCGGCATGAACGTCGAGGAAAAGCAGGACATGTGCCGCTTCATTCTCGACGTGAACGACGAATTCGGCACCACCATCGTGCTGATCGAGCACGACATGGGCGTGGTGATGGACATTTCCGACCGCGTCGTGGTGCTCGACTACGGCAAAAAGATCGGCGACGGCACGCCCGATGAGGTGCGCAACAACGAGGAGGTCATTCGCGCCTACCTCGGCACCGGGCACTGATGGGAGACAAGTGAGATGGGATTTTTCCTCGAAACCCTGTTCGGCGGCCTCATGGCGGGCATGCTGTATTCGCTCGTGGCCCTGGGCTTCGTGCTGATCTTCAAGGCCAGCGGCGTGTTCAACTTCGCGCAGGGCGCGATGGTGCTGTTCGCGGCGCTCGCGATGGCGCGCTTTTCCGAGTGGGTGCCGCACTGGCTCGGGCTGGAGGGCAAGCTGCTGGCCAATGCCATCGCCTTCGTGCTCGCCGCGGCCTGCATGTTCGTGCTCGCCTGGGCGGTGGAGCGCCTGGTGCTGCGCCACCTCGTGAACCAGGAGGGCGTGACGCTGCTCATGGCCACGCTGGGCATCACCTACTTTCTCGACGGCCTGGGGCAGACGCTGTTCGGCAGCGACATCTACCAGATCGACGTGGGCATGCCCAAAGACCCGCTGCTGCTGTTCGAAAACACCTTCCCGGGCGGCATCATGGTGAACCAGGAAGACCTGATCGCCACCGTGGTCGCGGCGCTGCTGGTGTCGCTGCTGTCGCTGTTTTTCCAGAAGACCAGCACCGGCCGCGCGCTGCGCGCCGTGGCCGACGACCACCAGGCCGCGCAGTCGATCGGCATTCCGCTTTCGCGCATCTGGGTCATCGTGTGGTGCGTCGCGGGCATCACGGCGCTCGTGGCCGGGGTGATCTGGGGCAGCAAGCTGGGCGTGCAGTTTTCGCTCGCCACCGTGGCACTGCGCGCGCTGCCGGTGATCATCCTCGGCGGGCTGACCTCGGTGCCCGGCGCGATCATCGGCGGGCTCATCATCGGCGTGGGCGAAAAGCTCTCCGAGGTCTATCTCGGCCCCTTCGTCGGCGGCGGCATCGAAATCTGGTTTGCCTACGTGCTCGCGCTCGTGTTTCTGCTGTTCCGCCCGCAGGGGCTGTTTGGAGAAAAAATCATCGATCGTGTGTGAAACACGCGATTTGCCCGAAGGGCACTTTGCGCAAGCAAACGATGATTTTTCGGCGCAGCCAGAAGGTCATCGATCGTGTGTGACGAGATATGAATTCAATAGCTGCCAGCGCTTGATACACCTGCACAAATGGCCATTTTGACTACTATTCCCAGAGGCTGACCCATGTTTTACCGTGAAAACGGCCAGTTCAAGACCAGCTACCAGGCCGACCAGCAGATCTTCCCCGTGGCGCAAGACCGCTGGGCCATCGTGGCGTTGCTGGCGTTTGCCTTCGTGGGCGTGCCGCTGCTGGCCGACGAGTACCTGCTGCGCGCGATCCTGATCCCTTTCCTGATCCTCGCGCTCGCCGCGCTCGGGGTGAACATCCTCGTGGGCTACTGCGGGCAGATTTCCATGGGCTCGGGCGCGTTCATGGCCGTGGGCGCGTACATGGCCTACAACTGCTTCGTGCGCATCGACGGCATGCCGCTGCTCGTGGCGCTGCTCGCGGGCGGTTTTTTTGCCACGCTCGTGGGCATGGTGTTCGGCGTGCCCAGCCTGCGCGTCAAGGGCCTGTACCTGGCCGTGGCGACGCTCGCGGCGCAGTTTTTCTGCGACTGGGCTTTTTTGCGCATCCCATGGTTCACCGGCAACAGCCCCTCGGGCTCGGTGTCGGTGGCCAATCTGCAAATCTTCGGCTGGCCGATCGCCACGCCGCTGCAAAAGTACCTGTTTTGCCTGGCCTTGCTCGCGCTGTTCGCGCTGCTCGCGAAAAACCTGGTGCGCGGCGCGATCGGGCGCGAGTGGATGGCCATCCGCGACATGGACGTGGCCGCCGCGGTGATCGGCATCCGCCCCATGTACGCCAAGCTCAGCGCCTTTGCCGTGAGCAGCTTCATCATCGGCGTGGCGGGCGCGCTCTGGGCCTTCGTGCACCTGGGCTCGTGGGAGCCCGCGGCCTTTTCCGTCGAGCGCTCGTTCCAGCTGCTGTTCATGGTCATCATCGGCGGCCTGGGCTCGATCATGGGGAGTTTTTTCGGCGCGGCCTTCATCGTCGTGCTGCCGATTTTTCTGAGCCGCTTTCTGCCCGTGCTCGGCGCGCTGTTTGGCGCCGAGGTATCGACGGCGCTGCTGGCCCACACCGAATCCATGGTGTTCGGCGTGCTCATCGTGTGGTTCCTGATCGTGGAGCCGCACGGCCTGGCCAAGCTCTGGAGCATTGGCCGGCAGAAAATGCGCTTGTGGCCCTTCCCGCACTGACTTTTACAAACCCTCGTTCGTGCTGACCGATTTTTTCCAAGGAGACCTCGTGATGAAGCTGCGCAACCTCGTCCTTTCCGCGTCCGCCCTCGGCGCGGCCCTTTCCGCGGCCCTGCTGGCACCGGCCGCCCTGGCCCAGCAGGCCAAGGAGCAATATCTGCCCGCGCTGGTCTATCGCACCGGCCCCTACGCGCCCAACGGCATCCCCTGGGCCAACGGCTATGCCGACTACATGAAGCTGACCAACGCACGCGGCGGCATCAACGGCGTGAAGGTGCTGGTCGAAGAGTGTGAAACCGCCTACGCCACCGACCGCGGCGTGGAGTGCTACGAGCGCCTCAAGGGCAAAAATGGCGGCGCCACGATGATCCAGCCGCTGGCCACGGGCATCACCTTCGCGCTCACCGAAAAGGCGCCTCTCGACAAAATCCCGCTGCTCACCGTGGGCTACGGCCGCAGCGAGTCGCAGGACGGCGGCGTGTTCAAGTGGAACTTCCCCATAGGCGGCACCTACTGGGTCGCGGCCGACGTGCTGCTGCAGCAGATCGGCAAGAAGGAAGGCGGCCTCGACAAGCTCAAAGGCAAAAAGATCACGCTCGTCTATCTCGACAGCCCCTACGGCAAGGAACCCATCCCGCTGCTGACCGAGCGCGCCGCGATGCTGGGCTTTCAGTTCAATGCGCTGCCCGTCACGGCGCCCGGCGTGGAGCAAAAATCCACCTGGCTGCAGATCCGCCAGCAGCGCCCCGACTACGTGCTGCTGTGGGGCTACGGCATCATGAATTCCACCTCGCTCAAAGAAGCGCAGGCCACGGGCTACCCGCGCGAAAAAATGTACGGCGCCTGGTGGTCGGGCGCCGAGCCCGACGTGAAGGACGTAGGCATGGGCGCCAAGGGCTACAACGCCGCCGCGATGCAGCACGGCGCCGAGCCAGGCTCTGCCGTGGTCAAGGAAATCCTCGACAAGGTCCACGCCAAGGGCCAGGGCACGGGGCCCAAGGAAGAAGTCGGGCAGGTGATGTACATGCGCGGCGTGGTCAGCGCCATGTACGCCGTCGAGGCCGTGCGCGCCGCGCAGGAGCGCTTCGGCAAGGGCAAGGTCATCAGCTCCGAACAGGCGCGCTGGGGCCTCGAAAACCTCAACCTCACGCAGGCCAAGCTCGACGCGCTGGGCTTCAAGGGCGTGCTCAAGCCCGTCTCCACGAGCTGCCAGGATCACATGGGCGGCAACTGGGCGCGCATCCACACCTGGGACGGCAGCAAGTGGCAGTTCTCGAGCGACTGGCTGCAGGCCGACGAGCAAATCCTCAAGCCGCTGGTCAAGAGCGTGGCCGACAAGTACGCGGCCGAGAAAAAGATCACGCGCCGCACCGCTGCCGATTGCCAGTCCTGAAAACCCCGCGCAAGGGCGTCAAGCGCAAGGGCTGTTTTTCCGCCCTTGCCTGCGGCCCTTGCGCCGGGAACCCCTCAAGAGCACACCATGGATCCTCAAAACATCGTCCTCAACGTGAACGGCATCGAGGTCATCTACAACCACGTGATCCTCGTGCTCAAGGGCGTGTCGCTCAGCGTGCCCGAAGGCGGCATCGTCGCGCTGCTGGGTGGCAACGGCGCCGGCAAAACGACCACGCTGCGCGCGATCTCCAACCTGCTGCAGGGCGAGCGCGGCGAGGTCACCAAAGGCGCGATTACGCTGCGCGGCGAGCGCATCGAAAACCTCACGCCGGCCGACCTCGTCAAGCGTGGCGTGGTGCAGGTGATGGAGGGCCGCCACTGCTTCGCCCACCTCACCATCGAGGAGAACCTGCTCACCGGCGCCTACACCCGGCACGACAAGGCCGAGGTCGCGCGCAACCTGGAGAAGGTCTACGCCTACTTCCCGCGCCTCAAGACCCGGCGCACCTCGCAGGCGGCCTACACCTCCGGTGGCGAGCAGCAGATGTGCGCCATCGGCCGCGCGCTCATGGCCAACCCCAGCGTGGTGCTGCTCGACGAACCCTCGATGGGCCTGGCGCCGCAGATCGTCGAAGAGGTGTTCAACATCGTCAAGGACCTCAACGAGAAGGAAAAGGTCACCTTCCTGCTGGCCGAGCAGAACACCAACATGGCGCTGCGCTATGCGGACTACGGCTACATCATGGAGTCGGGCCGCGTGGTGATGGACGGCCCGGCCGCCGACCTCGCCAGCAACGAGGACGTCAAGGAGTTCTACCTCGGCATGGGCGGCGGCGAACGCAAGAGCTTCCGCGACGTCAAGAGCTACAAGCGCCGCAAGCGCTGGTTGGCCTGATTTTTGGCCGAACCCCAGCGCCAACCGGTCATATCGTGCTATCAAAAACAGATCAACCGAACCGACGAGCCAAGCGATGAGTGAGTTTTACGACGCGCTGGAATGCCGCGACCCCGCCGCGCGCGAGGCCGCGCTGTTGAACGCGCTGCCCGCGCAGGTCGCCCACGCGCAGGAGCGCGCCGGCGCCTTCGCCCGCGCCCTGCGCGGCGTGGATGCGGCCGCCATCACCTCGCGCGAGGCGCTCTCGCGTCTGCCCGTGGTGCGCAAGCACGAGCTGCTCGAAGCCCAGGCCGCCGCGCGCGAGGCCGGCGGTGACGTGTTCGGCGGCTTTGCCGCCATCGGCTCCGGCCCCGCCATGCCGCGCGTGTTCGCCAGCCCCGGCCCGATCTATGAACCCGAAGGCCGCGCGGCCGACTACTGGCGCATGGCGCGCGCCATCTTCGCCGCGGGGTTTCGCCGCGGCGAGCTCATCCACAACTGCTTCAGCTACCACTTCGTGCCCGCAGGCTCGATGATGGAAACCGGCGCCCACGCGCTGGGCTGCACCGTGTTCCCCGGCGGCACCGGCCAGACCGAGCAGCAGGTGCAGGCCATGGCCCAGCTCCAGCCGGCGGGCTACATCGGCACGCCGAGCTTTCTGCGCATCATTCTGGAGAAGGCCGCCGAACTCGGCGTGGCGCTGCCCAGCGTGAAGAAGGCCATGTTCGGCGGCGAAGCCTTCCCGCCCAGCCTGCGCGACTGGTTCGCCGAGCGCGGCGTCACCGGCTACCAGTGCTATGCCACCGCCGACCTCGGGCTGATTGCCTACGAGACCGCCGCGCGCGAAGGCCTGGTGGTCGACGAAGGCGTGATCGTCGAAATCGTGCGCCCCGGCACGGGCGACCCAGTGCCCGCAGGCGAAGTGGGCGAGGTGGTGGTGACCACGCTCAACCCTGACTACCCGCTGATCCGCTTCGGCACCGGCGACCTCTCGGCCGTGCTGAGCGGCACCTGCCCCACCGGCCGCACCAACCTGCGCATCAAGGGCTGGATGGGCCGCGCCGACCAGACCACCAAGGTGCGCGGCATGTTCGTGCACCCCTCGCAGGTGGCCGAGATCGCGCGGCGCTTCCCCGAAATCCTGCGCGCGCGGCTGGTGGTGCGCGGCGAAATGGCCAACGACACCATGACGCTGCAGGTCGAGAGCAGCTGCAGCGGCCCCGACAGCCTCGCGCCGCGCGTGGCCGAAGCCATCCGCGACGTCACCAAGCTGCGCGGCGAGGTCGAGGTGCTCGCCCCGGGGAGCCTGCCCAACGATGGCAAGGTCATCGAGGACGCGCGCAGCTACCGCTGAGGCCCCCATTCCTCCCACGCCGCCGCACCACCCGGCGCAGACCGGCCGCCACCCAGCGCTGCGCGTGGTCGATTCCATCACCGAACTCGGCGCTGCCGACGCCGGCTGCATCGCCGTCAGCGGCTCCCACGGCGGCTGGAGCGCGGCGCGCTACGCTGCCGCCGCGCGGCCGCTGCTCGCGGTGTTCAACGATGCCGGCGTGGGCAAGGACGGCGCTGGCATCGCCGGCCTGGCGGTGCTGCAGGCCCAAGGCATCGCCGCCTGCACGGTCGCGCACGACAGCGCGCGCATTGGTGACGCAGGCAGCACGCTGGCCGATGGCAAGATCAGCCACGCGAACGAGGCCGCCCGCGCGCTCGGTGCCGAGCCCGGTCTGCGCTGCGCCGAACTGGTCGCGCGGCTCAGGCCGGATGCCTGAGCGGTCGTGAGTGGGCCCGCCACGCCCGGCCGCGCGATCCCTTGGGCGGGGCCGGACGCGCGGGGCGCCGATGTTCGCGACCGCGATTCAACAATGAGGAGACCTTGCGCATGAGCCCTTTGCACCCCCCCACCCCGAAGCCGCTGGCCATCGGCCGCCGCGCCGTGCTGCTTCTTGCCGGCCTGGTCTGCGCCACCGGCGTGGCCGCCCAGACCGCCTGGCCCGGCAAGCCGGTGAAGATCGTCGTGCCATTCGCCCCGGGCGGCACCACCGACATCCTGGCGCGCGCCATTGCGCCGGAGCTGTCCAAGGCCTTCGGCCAGCAGTTCATCGTGGACAACCGCCCCGGCGCGGGCGGCAACGTCGGCGCGGAAATCGTCGCCCGCGCGGCGCCCGACGGCACCACCCTGCTCATGGGCACGGTGGGCACGCACGGCATCAACAAGTCGCTCTACCCCAAGCTCAACTACGACCCGCAGAAGGACTTCGCGCCCATCACCCTGGTCGCCGGCGTGCCCAACGTGATGGTGATGAACGCCGAGAAGGCCAAGGCGCTGCACATCCAGACCGTGGCCGACTTCATCCGCTACGCCAAGGCGCACCCGGGCACGCTCAGCATGGCCTCCAGCGGCAACGGCACCTCCATCCACCTCGCAGGTGAACTGTTCAAGACCCGGACCGGCACCTTCATGCCGCACATCCCCTACCGCGGCTCGGCGCCGGCGCTGACTGACCTGATCGCCGGCAACACCGACGTGATGTTCGACAACCTGCCCTCGGCGCTGCCTCACATCAAGTCCGGCCGGCTCAAGGCGCTGGCGGTCACCAGCGCGCAGCACTCGGCCGTGCTGCCCGAGGTGCCCACGCTCGAAGAGGCGGGTGGCCCCGCGCTCAAGGGCTACGAGGCCACCTCGTGGTTCGGCCTGCTCGCGCCCGCGGGCACGCCGCCCGACGTGGTGGCGCGCCTGCAGCAGGAAACCGCCAAGGCCCTGGCCAGCCCCGCCACCAAAGAGAAACTGCTCGCCCAGGGCGCGATCCCCGGCGGCAACACGCCGCAGGAGTTCGCCCGCATGATCGACGCCGAACTGGTCAAATGGGCCGGCGTGGTCAAGGCCTCGGGCGCGAAGGTTGACTGAGAAGCTGTGAACGAACCCGCCACGCCCGCTCATCCCGCCGAAAAGCGTCCACTCGGCGTTGCAAATGCTCGCTGTAGCCCGCGCTACGGCTGCGCTATGCGCCTTGATTGGGCGCTTTTCGGCGGCCTGCTCGGACGCGCCCGATTCATTCACAACTTCTGAGCCCCCCGACGCCGCACGCCCATCCCACGAAAACGGTGCCCCCGCATGAACCCCTCGCTGATCCTGCTCGCCCTGTGCCAGGGCCTGTTCCTCACCAACAACGTTGTCTTCATCGCCATCAACGGCCTGGTCGGCTTCAACCTCGCGCCGGCGGGCTGGATGGCGACGCTGCCGGTGATGGGTTACGTCGTCGGCGGCGCGTTGTCCACCGGGCTGGTGGCGCGCACGCAGATGCGCTGGGGGCGGCAGGTGTCGTTCCAGCTCGGCCTGCTGGTGGCGCTGGCTTCGGCGCTGCTGTGTGCCTATGCGGCCTGGAGCCGCAACTTCTGGCTGCTCTCGGCGGCCACCGTGGTGGCGGGCTATTACAGCGCCAACGGCCAGCTCTACCGCTTTGCGGCGGCGGAGCTCGCCGCGCCGGCGTTTCGGGAGCGCGCGGTGTCGCTGGTGCTCGCAGGCGGACTGCTCGGCGCGGTGATCGGGCCCAACCTGGCCGCCCGCACCCGCACGCTGACCGACACGCCCTTCGTCGGCGCTTACCTGGCGCTGGCCGCGGTGGCCCTGCTGGCAATGGCGCTGATGGCCTTCGTGCGCTTTCCGCCGCTGCCGCCGAAGTCGTCCGCCGAAGCGAAGGGCCGCGCGCTGGCCGAGATCGTGCGCCAGCCGGTGTTCATCGTGGCGGCCGCCGGCGCGGCGCTGGGCTACGGGGTGATGAACCTGCTCATGGCCGCCACGCCGCTGGCCATGGACGTGTGCGGCTTTCCCTTCGACGACGCGGCGCTGGTGCTGGAATGGCACGTCATCGGCATGTATGCGCCGGGCTTCGTCACCGGGCATCTGATTCGCCGCTTCGGCACCCTGCCGATCATGGGCGTGGGCGTGCTGCTCAATGCGGCGTGCATCGCCATCGCGCTCTCGGGCGTCGATCTGCACCGCTTCCTGGTGGCGCTGTTTCTGCTGGGCGTGGGCTGGAACTTCCTGTTCACCGGCAGCACCACGCTGTCGCTGCGCGCCTACAGGCCCGAGGAAAAAGACCGCGCGCAGGCCTTCATCAACTTCTGCATGTTCTCGACCATGGCGGTGACCTCGTTCGCCTCGGGCGCGCTGGTCACCACCCAGGGCTGGGCGCTGCTCAACCTCGGTTCGCTGCTGCCGGTGGCGCTGCTGGGCGCGGCACTGGCCTGGCTTGCCTGGCGCCAGCGCGCCGCCCACAATGCGGGATCCTGAATCCGGCAGTTGATCGCTGGTTGCCTTCCCAAGCGCCAGGGGCGGTTGGTCCATTCGACTTGATCGATGGCCACCCGGTGTGTGTGCGCTGCGTGGCCGATCGAGCCGCCCTCGGGCGCGCGTGCCGCGTTGCAAATCCTCGCGATGACACCCGTCATCGCTGCGGTTTGCGCCTTGCCCGTGCACCCGATGACAGCCCGCTTGGCCACGCTCAACTGCCAGATTCAGGATGACGACGTGTCGGCAACCCGCCGGTCACGCGGCTTGGACGAAGGGATACGCCATGGGTTTGCTCGATTCGATGTTGGGTTCGGTGCTCGGGGGCCAAAGCGGCGCGCAGGCCGCGCCGGGGGGTGAGGCGCTGGCGCAGGTGCTCGGCGGCCTGCTCTCGGGCGGTGGCAGCGGCGGCGGTGCAGGCGGGGGCGCGGGTGGCGGGCTCGGTGGCCTGGTGGAGCAGTTTCAACGCGCCGGCCTGGGCGAGGTCATCGGCTCGTGGATCGGCACCGGGCGCAACCTGCCGGTGTCGGCCGAGCAGATCGGCCAGGCCCTGGGCAGCGACACGGTGGCGCAGATCGCACAGCGGTTGGGCGTCGATCCGGCGCAGGCGGCAGGCCAGCTCTCGCACATCCTGCCCGAGGTGATCGACCGCCTCACGCCCAACGGCCAACTGCCGGCGCAGACCGGCGCGGGCGCGCCCGACCTGCTCGGGATGCTCGGCGGCTTGCTCCGAAAATAAGAGCGTCAGCTGACCAGTTGACGCTGGGGTTGCGGCGAAAAAGCCGGATACAAGGCGTCCAGCCAGCGCTGCAGCTGCAGCAGCACGGTTTCGCGGCGCTCTTCGTTGAACACCTCATGGTAGAGCGTCTCGAAGCGGTGCGCGCTGACCACGCCGGGGGGAGCGCGGTGCGCGAACTCGCGGCTGCCCTCGGGGTTGAGCAGCTGATCCGCACCGGCATACAGCAGCAGGGTGGGCACACGCCATTGGGGCGCCGCGGCCAGCACTGCGGGGCCGGACTCGGCGATGAACTGGGCCAGGCGCGCGCTGATGCGGTCGTGCACCAGCGGGTCGTTCAGGTAGCCCTGCACCACCGCCGGCTCGTGCGAGAGCAGCCGCGGGTCCAGGCCGTTGCCCACGGTGAGGTCCGGGTTGAGGCGCAGCAGCACCCGGATCAGCAGTTTCTGCCAGCGACTCAGGCCCGCGTCGAGCGCGGGTGAGGACAACACCAGGGCATCCACATGCCGCAGCTTCAGGGACACCAGCCGCGCAGCCACCAGCCCGCCCATGCTGTGCCCGAGCAGGATGAGCGGCTCCTCGGGGTCGAGGTGGCGCTGGGTGGAGTCGATCATGTCGGCCAGGTCGTCGAGCAGCCGCGTCGATGTGGGCAGCGTGCCGCGCGCGCCGCCGGAGTCGCCATGCCCGTACTGGTCGTAGGCGAACACGGCAAACCCCCAGCTGTTGAGCCGCTCGGCCAGCACCTCGTAACGGCCGGCGTGTTCGCCCAGGCCGTGCACGATGAGGAAAGTGCCGCGCCGGCGCTGCCCGCGCTCGAGCGGCCATTCGCACAGGGCAATGCGCTCGCCATCGAGGGCGATGTAATTGCTCATGCGGGCGTCGGCCATGGGTGGCGTCTTTGTTCTTTAGGTCTCCGCGTTCAGTGTGCCACGACTCAGGCCGCCGCCTGGCCGCCCAGGGGCGATGCGCCCACGCGCAGCGGCTGAACGTGCCAGATGTCACGTGCGTAGTCGTCCACCGCGCGGTCGGAGGAGAACGTGCCCATGCCCGCGATGTTGTGCAGCGCCGCGCGCATCCAGTCGGTGGGCCGGCGGTAGAGTGCGTCGATGCGCTGCTGCGCGGCGAGGTAGTCGGGGAAGTCGGCGAGCAGCTGGTAGTAGTCGGTTTCGAGCAGCGCGCGCGTGAGGTCCTGGTAGCGCTGCGGCTCCTCGGGGCTGAACAGGCCGTCGTTGATGCGGTCGATGACGGTCTTGAGCTCGTAGTGGCTGTTGTAGTAGCGCCGCGGCTGGTAACCGTGGGCGCGCAGATCGGCCACCTGCTCGGCGCGGTTGCCGAAGATGAAGATGTGCTCTTCGCCCACCTGGCGGGCGATCTCGATGTTCGCGCCGTCCCAGGTGCCCAGCGTCAGCGCGCCGTTGAGCGCGAACTTCATGTTGCCCGTGCCCGAGGCCTCGGTGCCGGCGAGCGAAATCTGCTGCGACACGTCGGCCGCGGGGATGATGAGCTCGGCCAGCGTCACCCGGTAGTTCGGGATGAACACCACCTTGAGCAGCTTGTTCACGCAGGGGTCGGCGTTGACGGTGCGCGCCACGTCGTTGATGAGCCGGATGATCAGCTTGGCCGCGTGGTAGGCCGACGCCGCCTTGCCGCCGAAGATCACCGTGCGCGGCACCCAGTTGGCCTTGGGGTTGGCGCGGATGGCCTGGTAGCGCGCGATCACGTGCAGCACGTTGAGCAGCTGGCGCTTGTACTCGTGGATGCGCTTGACCTGCACGTCGAACAGGCTCTCGGGGTCGATGGCCAGCCCCAGCTCGCGGCCCACGTACTCGGCCAGCCGCCGCTTGTTGCGCTGCTTGGCCAGCCGCAGCGCGGAGAGGAAGGCATCGTCCTGCGCATGCTCGCGCAAGGCCGCAAGCTCTCCGAGCTCGCGCCGCCAGCCGCGGCCGATGCGCTCGTCGATCAGGGCCGACAGCGCCGGGTTGGCCTGGCCCAGCCAGCGCCGGGGCGTGATGCCGTTGGTGACGTTGCAGAAGCGCTCGGGCCACAGCCGCGCGAAATCGGCGAACAGCGTGCGCACCATGATGTCGCTGTGCAGCGCCGACACGCCGTTGACCTTGTGGCTCGCCAGCGTGCACAGCCAGGCCATGCGCACATGGCGGTGGCCGTTCTCCTCGATCAGCGAGACGCGGCGCAGCAGGTCCATGTCGCCGGGGAAGCGCTCGTGCACCTCGGCGAGGTGGCGGGCATTGATGTCGTAGATGATTTGCAGGTGCCGCGGCAGCAGCCAGCCCAGCAGGTCCACCGGCCAGACCTCCAGCGCCTCGGGCATGAGCGTGTGGTTGGTGTAGCTGAAGATGCGCTGGCACAGCGACCAGGCGGTGTCCCATTCCACCAGGTGCTCGTCCACCAGCAGCCGCATGAGTTCGGGCACAGCCAGCGCCGGGTGGGTGTCGTTGAGGTGGATGGCCACCTTGTCGGGCAGTTGCTCGAAGCTGTCGTGCGTCTTGAGGTAGCGGCGCAGCAAGTCCTGCAGCGAGGCGCTGACGAAGAAATACTCCTGCCGCAGCCGCAGCTGGCGGCCCTGCTCGGTCTTGTCCTCGGGGTAGAGCACCAGCGAGACGTTCTCCGACCAGTTCTTCGCCTCCACCGCGCGCATGTAGTCGCCGCGGTTGAACTGCTCGAGGTTGAGCGCACTCTCCGCGCGCGCCGACCACAGCCGCAGCGTCGCCACCGAGCTCAGTTCGTAGCCCGGCACGCCACTGTCGTAGGCCACGGCGATGACGTTTTCCGTGTCCACCCAGCGCACCCGGTGGCCTTCGGGCACCAGGCGGCCCCGGTAGCGCACGGTGTAGCTGTATTCGGGCCGCATGAACTCCCACGGGTTGCCGTTGAGCAGCCACTGATCGGGCTCCTCCACCTGCCGGCCGTCGACGATGCGCTGCGCGAACATGCCGTATTCGTAGCGGATGCCGTAGCCCATGCCCGGCAGCGCCAGCGTGGCCATGGAATCGAGGAAGCACGCGGCCAGCCGCCCCAGGCCGCCGTTGCCCAGGCCGGGGTCGGCCTCCAGATCGACCAGCGCGTCAAAGTCTGCCCCCAGCTGGGTGCACGCCGCACGCAAGTCGTCGAGCAGGCCCTCGGCGGCCAGCGCGTTGCCCAGCATGCGCCCGGGCAGAAACTCCATGGACAGGTAATACACGCGCTTGGCGTCCTGGTCGAGCGCGGCATGGTGCGTCTCGCGCCAGCGGTCCATGATGCGGTCGCGCACCGCATGAAAGATCGCCACCAGCCAGTCGCGCGGCGTGGCCGAGCGCACGTCCTTGCCCACGGCGTAGACGAGCTTGTTCGCAATCGCATGCCGCAGCGCCTCCACGGAGTTGCCGGGGCGGTCGGTGTCGAGAGGGTCGGTTTCAACGGGCGTCATGATTCGGCTCGGGCAGAAGAGGGGCGGGAGCGGGTGAGGGCATCGTACAGATCGGCATAGGCCCGGGCCGCGCGGGCCCAGTCGAAGCGCTGCTGCATGGCATGGGCTTGCACGCGCTGCCATTCGGCCTCGCGCCGGCGCAGCGCGAAGGCGCGGCGCACCGCGGCGTCGAGCGCTTCGGGCGTGAAGTCGCGGAACACGAAGCCGCTGGCGCTGCCGTCATCGAGCGCCTCGAGGCTGCAGTCCACCACCGTGTCGGCCAGACCGCCGACCTCGCGGACCAGCGGCAGCGCGCCATAGCGCAGCCCGTAGAGCTGAGTCAGGCCGCAGGGTTCGAAGCGCGAGGGCACCAGCACCACGTCGCTGGCGGCCATGATGCGGTGCGCCAGCGTTTCGTCGTAGCCGGTCTGAAGCACCGCCTGGCCGGGGTGGCGCGCGCAGGCCTCGCGCAGGGCGTGCTCGATGGCGGCGTCCCCGCTGCCCAGCACCACAAGCTGGCCGCCGCGCGCCACCAGCGCGTCGAGCACGGCGGGCAGCAGGTGCAGGCCTTTCTGTTCGGAGAGCCGGCTCACCGCGCCAAACAGCAGCGCACCCGGTCGCTGGCGCAAGCCCAGCGCCTTTTGCAGCAGCCGCTTGTTGCGCGCCTTGCCCGCCAGGTGGTCGACGTCGTAGTGCGCCTCCAGCAAGGGGTCGTGCGCCGGGTCCCACACCCGGTCGTCCACGCCGTTGAGGATGCCGTGCAGCACCGCGGCGCGCGCGCGCAGCACGCCGTCGAGGCCGAAGCCTTGCTCGGGAGTCAGAATCTCGCGGGCGTAGCGCGGGCTCACGGTGGTGAGCGCATCGCTGAACTGCAGGCCCGCCTTCATGAGCGACACATCGCCGAAGAACTCCAGCCCGTCAAGGCTGAACAGGCTTTCGGGCAGCCCGAGCTGTGGCCACAGCGCGGCGCCGAAGCGTCCCTGGTAGGCCAGGTTGTGGATGGTGAACACGCTGGCGCAGCGCGGCGCCGCGCCGTCGGCGCGCAGATAGGCCGCAGCCAGCCCGGCGTGCCAGTCGTGCGCATGCAGCACGTCGGGCACGAACTGCGCGTCCGCGCCCTGGGCCAGGCGCGCGGCCACCCAGCCCAGCAGCGCGAAGCGCTGGCCGTTGTCGGGCCAGTCGTGGCCGCTGGCGTCCTGGTAGGGGCCGCCCGGCCGGGCGTAGAGCGCGGGCAGGTCGATGAGCCACAGCGGTTGGCCGCCCTCGCGCACGCGCGCGGGCTGCACGGCCACAAGCGCGCCCAGGGCGCGCACGAAAGGCGGCGCCTGCCGCGTGGGCAGCAGCAGGGCTTCGCCGGTGTTCTCGGTGCCCGCGCGCAGCGCGGGAAAGCCGGGCAGCAGCAGCCGCGCGTCCAGCCCGGCGGCGCGCTGCGCGGCGGGCAGGGCCGCGCACACGTCGGCCAGCCCCCCGGTCTTGAGCAGCGGGTACAGCTCGGCGCAGACGTGCAGCACCCTCACCGCATCGCTCCGGCGTAGGGCATGGGGTAGCCCAGCCGCTCCAGCATGGCCGGCGTGACCAGCACCACGCCGTCGGCGGTGCGGGAGAAACGCTGCGCGTCGAGCCCGGCGTCCTCGCCGATCACCATGCCCTCGGGCAGCCGGCAACCCGCGTCGATCACCACCTTGCGCAGGCGGCAGTGCCGGCCCACCTCCACGCCGGGCAGCAGCACCGCCTCCTCGACGCGGGCGTAGGAATTGACCCGCACCCGCGAGAACAGCACCGAGCGCCGGATGTGCGCGCCCGAGACGATGCAGCCGCCCGAGACCAGCGAATCCACCGCGCTGCCGCGACGGTCGTCGTCGTCGAACACGAACTTCGCGGGCGGCAACTGCTCCTGGTGGGTCCAGATCGGCCAGTTGCGGTCGTACATGTCGAGCTCGGGCACGGTGTTGGTGAGGTCGAGGTTGGCTGCCCAGTAGGCGTCGATGGTGCCCACGTCGCGCCAGTAGACCGGCGCGTCCGGGCTGCTGCTGACGCAGGATTCGCCAAACGGATGCGCCACCGCATCGCCGCGCGCCACCATGGCGGGAATCAGGTCGCGGCCGAAGTCACGCGCGGAAGCCGGGTTGGCGGCGTCGGCCTCGAGTGCGGCGTAGAGGTAGTCGGCGTCGAACACGTACACGCCCATGCTGGCCAGTGCATGGCTGGGGCGGCCGGGCATGGGCGCGGGCTGCGCGGGCTTCTCCTCGAAGCGCACGATGCGGCGCTCCTCGTTCACCGCCATCACGCCGAAGGCGCTGGCCTCGGCCAGCGGCACCTCGATGCAGGCCACCGTGCACGGGGCACCGCGCTCGGCATGGTCGGCGATCAGCCGGCTGTAGTCCATCTTGTAGACATGGTCGCCGGCGAGCACCAGGATGTAGCGCGGCCGGTTGGGGCGCAGGATGTCGAGGTTCTGGTAGACGGCGTCGGCCGTGCCCTGGTACCAGGAGGTCTCGTCGATGCGCTGCTGCGCGGGCAGCAGGTCGAGGAACTCGTTGAATTCGCTGCGCAGGAAGGACCAGCCGCGCTGCAGGTGGCGCAGCAGGCTGTGCGACTTGTACTGGGTGATGACGCCGATGCGCCGCACGCCGGAGTTGAGGCAGTTCGAAAGCGCGAAGTCGATGATGCGGAACTTGCCGCCGAAGTACACCGCGGGCTTGGCGCGCCGGTCGGTCAGCGCACCCAGGCGCGAGCCGCGCCCGCCGGCGAGGACGAGCGCAATGGTCTGCCGCGCCAGCTGATATGGCGCCTGCGGGTTGGTCGAGTGGGGCATGGCGGTTCTCCTCGTTGTGGGTGTCGTCGAAACCGTGGGGCGGGCCCGTTCAGGCGCGGCCGTGCGCGCGGGCGATTTCGGCCAGCCGCGCCGCGGGCTCGGGGCCGACCTGATTCCAGTCGAAGCGCCAGCGCCAGCAGCCTTCGGCCTGGCCCGGCGTGTTCATGCGGTGGCGGCCGTCGAGGCCGAGCACGTCCTGGAACGGCACGATCACCGTGCGCGCGACCGACTGCGACACCGCGCGGATCATGGCCCAGTGGATGCCCTCGTCCACCGCCGGCCCGAGGTAGCGGCGCACCAGCGCCTGGGACTGCGGCGCCAGGGCCGTCCACCAGCCCACCGTGGTGTCGTTGTCGTGCGTGCCGGTGTAGGCGACGGTGGCGGCGTCGTAGTTGTGCGGCAGGTGCGGGTTCTGGGCATGGCCGTCGAAGCCGAACTGCAGCACCCGCATGCCGGGGAAGCCGCAGGCTTTGCGCAGTGCGATGGCAGCGTCCATGTCCACGCCCAGATCCTCGGCAATCACCGGCAGCGCGCCGAAGGCGTCCTGCATGGCAACGAAAAAATCGCGTCCAGGCCCGCGCACCCAGTGGCCGCCCTCGGCGGTGGGCAGGTGGGCCGGGATCTCCCAGTACGACTCGAAGCCGCGGAAGTGGTCGATGCGCACCAGATCGACCTGGCCGAGCAGCCGCGCGAGCCGTTGCTTCCACCAGGCGTAGCCGTCGTGTGCCATGAGGCTCCAGCGGTACAGCGGGTTGCCCCAGCGCTGGCCGGTGGCGCTGAAGTAGTCGGGTGGCACGCCGGCCACCACGCGCGGCGCGCCGGTGTCGTCGAGGTCGAACAGCTGCGGGTGCGCCCAGACGTCGGCACTGTGGTGCGCGACGAAGATGGGCAGGTCGCCCGCCAGCGCCACGCCGCGGGCCTGCGCATGTTCGCGCAGCCGGCGCCATTGTTGGTCGAAGCACCATTGCACGAAGTGCCAGTGGCCGAGCTCGTCGGCCGCGTGTTCGCGCAGCTCGGCCAGCGCGCGCGGGTCGCGCCGGGCGAGCGGGGCGGGCCAGGCGGTCCAGGGGGCACCGTAGCGCCCGTCGAGCAGCATGAACAAGGCATAGTCGTCGAGCCAGGCGCGCTCGCGTTCGACGAAGGCGTCCAGCGCGGCGCGGTGTTCCGGCCGTGCGTGCATGCAAAATCCTTGCCACGCGCGGCGCAACATGGCGGCGCGCCAGGGCAGGGCGCGGTCGAAATCGCAGTGCGCGGCGTCGAACGCCGGTCGGTCATCGAGCGCGAGCCAGCCGCTGCGCTGCAGGCTGTCGAGGTCGACCAAGGCCGGGTTGCCGGCGAAGGCCGACGGGCTCTGGTACGGCGAGTGGCCCGCGCCGGTGGGGGTGAGCGGGAGCACCTGCCAGATCGACTGCGCCGCCGATGCGAGCCAGTCCACCATGTGCAGCGCGGCTGCGCCGAGGTCGCCGCAGCCGTTGGGGCCGGGCAGGCTGCTCAGGTGCAGCAGGACGCCGCTGCTGCGGCGCGCGAGCAGCTCGCGGCGCGGGTCGGGGCTCATGGGGCGGTCTCCGGTTCGGTGGGCAGGGCTTGGAGCAGCACGCGCAGCGTGGGTGGGTGCACGGTGATTTCGCCGCGCACCGGCGCGGCCCAGGGCGTAGAGGCCTCGTCCGCACTTGGTGCGGCGGCCGCGGCGGCGGGCTGCACGAAGCCGCTGGCGCTGTCGAGCACGGTGTGCCAGGCGCCGTCGGGCAGGCGCACGGTGCTGGCGTGTGTGCCGGCGTGCAGCAGCACGAACACCCGTTCCCGTGGCGCGCCGCCGTCTTCGCCGACGGTGATGACGGCGGCCAGCAGCCGGCCGTCGCTGAGTTCCCAGTCGCTCAGGGCGGGGGGGTGGCCCTCGGCGGTGCGCCATTCGATGTCGGGCGGCAGGTCCGCGGCCGACCATTCGCCGGTGAACCAGCGTGCATGGCGCAGCGCAGGCAGCCGCCGGCGCAGCGCGCTCACGCCGGCGACGAAGCGGCACAGGGCGGTGTCGGCGCGCGACCAGTCGAGCCAGCTGATGGGGTTGTCCTGGCAGTAGGCGTTGTTGTTGCCCTGCTGGCTGTGGCCGATCTCGTCGCCGGCGAGCAGCTGCGGCGTGCCTTGCGAGCACAGCAGCGTGGCCAGCAGTGCGCGGCGCCACTGCGCGCGCAGGGTGCGCACGGCGGGGTCGTCGCTCGGGCCTTCGGTGCCGGCGTTGGCGCTCCAGTTCACGTCGGCGCCGTCGCGGTTGTGCTCGCCGTTGGCCTGGTTGTGCTTGTGGCGGTAGCTGGTGAGGTCGGCCAGGGTGAAGCCGTCGTGGGCGGTGATGAGGTTGACGCTGGCCAGCGGCAGGCGGCCGTCGTGGGCGAAGCGCTCGCTCGAGCCGGCGAGGCGCCGTGCGATCTCGCCGCGCGAGCAGTCGTGGCCCAGCCACCAGGCGCGCACGCCGTCGCGGAAGCGGTCGTTCCACTCCAGCCAGCCCGGCGCGAACTGCCCGAGCTGGTAGCCGTCGGGGCCGAGGTCCCAGGGCTCGGCGATGCAGGTGACCTGCGCCAGCACCGGGTCCTGGGCCATGGCGGTGAACAGCGGCGCCATCGGGTGGAAGCGGTGCTGGCGCTGGGGTTCGCGGCCCAGTGCCACGGCGAGGTCGAAGCGAAAGCCGTCCACGCCGAAGGCCAGCACCCACCAGCGCAGGCTGTCCATGATCAGCTGCACCACCCGCGGGTTGCCCATCTGGAGGGTGTTGCCGCAGCCGCTGGGGTTGAGGGGGTGGCCGTGCGCGTCGAGCGCGTACCAGGCGGCGTGGTCGAGCCCGCGCCAGGACAGCGTGGGCCCTTGCACCCCGCCTTCGGCGGTGTGGTTGTAGACCACGTCGAGCAGCACCTGCAGGCCGGCGCGGTGCAGGCGGTCGACCATCGCGCGGAACTCGGCACGCACGGCGGCATCGTCGCCGCGCGCTGCGGCGGTGGCGAAGCGCGGGTCGGGCGCGAAGAAGTTGAGGGTGTTGTAGCCCCAGTGGTTGGTGAGGCCGCGCTCGATGAGGTGGCGCTCGTCGAGGTGCAGCTGCACCGGCAGCAGGCACAGCGCGGTCAGGCCCAGTGCGCGGTAGTGCGCGAGCAGGGGGGCGCTGGCCAGGCCCGCCCAGGTGCCGCGCTGGGCGGCGGGCACGTCCGGATGCAGCGCGGTGAGGGACTTGACCTGGGCCTCGTAGATCAGGCGGTGCGCGGGCGGCGTGGCCGGCCCCGGCGCGATGGCTGCGCCGGCGCGCAGCTCGGCGTCGAGGTCGAGCACGCGGGCCTTGGGCATGCGCGCGGCGTTGTCGGGGGTGTGCGGCGGGTGGCCGTGGCCGTCGGGGTCGTCGCACTCGAGGGCGAGCGCGGCCGTGCTGCCGACCACGGCGCGCGCCCAGGGGTCGAGCAGCAGCCGCTCGGGGTTGTAGCGGTGCCCGGTCTCGGGCGCCCAGGGGCCGTCGGCGCGCAGGCCGTAGAGCTGGCCGACGCCCGCACCGGGCGCAAAACCGCACCACAGGCCATCGCCCTCGTCGTGCAGGCGCAGGCGCTGCGTCTCGGTGCGGCCGTCGGGGCTGAACAGGCACAGCCAGACGGCGCGCGCATGCGGCGCGTGCACCACCGCGTTGAGGCCGGGGCGGCCTTCGACCTGCAGCGCCGTGACGCCCATGGGCGCGCGGCGGCCGCGCTGGGCGGGGCGCTCGAGGGCGCGCTCGAAGCTGCGCTCGGGCGCGCCGCCGTTCATGCGCCGGCCTCCTCCCCGGCTGGGCCGAGCAGCCACAGCACGGCCAGCGGCGGCAGGGTCAGGGCCAGCGACCAGGGGTGGCCGTGCATGGGGATGGGCTCGGCCGCAACCGCGCCGCCGTTGCCGAGGTTGCTGCCGCCGTAGTGGGCAGAGTCGGTGTTGAGCACTTCCCGCCAGCGGCCGCCGTGCGGCACGCCGATGCGCCAGCCGTGGCGCGGCACGGGCGTGAGGTTGCAGACCACGGCCACCGGCGCTTCGGGGGCCGGGCCGTGGCGCAGGAAGCTGTAGACGGCGTGCGCGGCGTCGTTGGCCTCGATCCACGCAAAGCCCTCGGGCGTGTCATCGAGGGCGTGCAGCGCGGGGAGGTTGCGGTAGCCGTGGTTGAGGTCGTGCACCAGGCGGTGGATGCCGGCGTGGGCGGGGTCGTGCAGCAGGCCCCAGTCGAGCTCGGTGTCGTGGTTCCACTCGCGCGGGGTGGCGAGCTCGGCGCCCATGAACAGCAGCTTGGCGCCGGGGAAGGCGTACATGAAGGCGTAGAGCGCGCGCAGGTTGGCGCGGCGCTGCCAGTCGTCGCCGGGCATCTTGGCCAGCAGCGCGCCTTTGCCGTGCACCACCTCGTCGTGCGAGAGCGGCAGCACGAAGCGTTCGCTGTAGGCGTACATCATGGCGAAGGTGAGCTCGTGGTGGTGCCAGCGGCGGTGCACCGGGTCGCGGGCGAAATAGGCCAGCGTGTCGTGCATCCAGCCCATGTTCCACTTGGCGTCGAAGCCCAGGCCGCCCTCGTGCGCGGGGCGGCTCACCTGCGGGAAGGCGGTGGATTCCTCGGCCAGCGTGAGCACGCCGGGCGCTTCGCGGTGCAGCACGGTGTTGACCTCGCGCAGCAGCTCGATGGCTTCGAGGTTCTCGCGCCCGCCGTGGCGGTTGGGAATCCATTCACCGGGGGCGCGGCTGTAGTCGCGGTAGAGCATGGAGGCCACGGCGTCGACGCGCAGGCCGTCCACGCCGAACTCCTCCACCCAGTACAGCGCGTTGCCGACGAGGAAGTTGCGCACCTCATGGCGGCCGAAGTTGTAGATCAGGGTGTGCCAGTCGCGGTGCAGGCCCTCGCGCGGGTCGGCGTGTTCATACAGCGCGGTGCCGTCGAAGCGGGCGAGGGCGTGCTCGTCGGTGGGGAAGTGGCCGGGCACCCAGTCGAGGATCACGCCCAGGCCGGCCGCGTGCGCGGCGGCGATGAAGCGGCGCAGCGCCTCGGGGCTGCCGTAGCGCGCGGCCGGGGCGTAGAGGTTGGTGCACTGGTAGCCCCAGGAGCCGTAGAACGGGTGTTCGGCCACCGGCAGCAGCTCGATGTGGGTGAAGCCCAGCGCCGACACGTAGGGCACCAGCTCGGCGGCCAGGGTATCCCAGTCGGGGATGTGGCCGCCGGGGCGGCGCCAGGAGCCGGCATGCACTTCATAGATGGCCAGCGGCTGCCCGTGGGCCGCGCCGTGGGGGGGCAGCCGGGTCGCCGGCATGGCGGGCTCGGCGCAGACCCGTGCGGCCAGACCGGGCGGGCCTTCGGTGGCGCGGGCGTAGGGGTCGGTGCGCTGGCTGGTGGCGCCGTGCGCGTCCACGATCTCGAACTTGTACAGCGTGCCCGCCTCGACGCCGGCGACGAAGCCCTCCCACACGCCGCAGCCCCAGTGTTTGCGCAGCGGGTGGCGCTGGCCGTCCCAGCCGTTGAAGTCACCCACCACCCGCACCGCCTGCGCATTGGGCGCCCAGACGGCAAAGGCGCAGCCGGCCACGCTGTGCTGCGTCGTCAGGTGCGCGCCGAGCTTGCGCCAGGGCCGCAGGTGCCGGCCCTCGGCCAGCAACCAGGCGTCGAGCGCGCCGATCCAGGGCTCGGCGGCCGCGGTGTCGGGCGGTGGCGGTGAACGGTCGGGGGTATCGGACATGGACGCATTGTGCAACGGCGCTGCGACACCGCCTTGACCGTTCACAGGGTGCCGGGGCAGGGCGCGGTCCGTGTCTCCGGCAATTACAAAATTGATAGCGCCCAAGCACCGGATGGCGCTGGGGTACGGCGGGAAAAGCCCCGAAAAGCCGCCGCGAGCCGGCGGTTGGGGCTACCAGCGCGCGCCGAAGGCCTGGCGCAGGCCTTCGAGGGCCTCGGCGTCGAGCGGCGCGGGGGCCTGGCTACGGCAGAGCACCGCCAGGCGCGCGGTCTCCTCCAGCTCTTCGAGCACCGCCATGGCGGCCTCGGGGCTGTCGTGCCAGACCATGGGGCCGAGCCGGTCGAGCATCACCGCGCGCAGCGGTGTGCCGGCCGAGCCCCAGGCGTCGATGGCCTCGGCCACGCGCTCGGCGGTGTGCGGGTCGCCGGGGCGCTGGTAGGCCATGCGCGGCACATGGCCCACCTTCATGACGAAATAGGGCGTGAGCGCCGGCAGCAGTTCGCCCGCCGGCGCGTCGGCCAGCGGCGCGAGCGTCAGCGCCACGCAGTGCGTGCTGTGGGTGTGGATGATGCAGCGCGTGGCCGGGTCGAAGCGGCCGGCGGCGGCGTAGATGCGCCGGTGCAGCGCGAGCGTCTTGCTCGCCCGCGCACCGCTCACCTGGCGGCCGTCGGCGTCCACGCGGGCCAGCGCGGCGGGGTCGAGGAAGCCCAGGCAGGCGTCCGTCGGGGTGATGAGAAAGCCGCCGCCGCTGTCCTCGTCGAGCCGCAGGCTGATGTTGCCGGCGGTGGCGTGCGCATAGCCGCGCTCGAACAGGCTGCGGCCGATGCGGCACAGGCTTTCGCGGGCGTGGGTTTCGGTCATGGGGTGGCGGCGTCGAGGGTGGCGAAGGCCTTGGTGAAGAAGTCGTCGCTGCCGAAGTTGCCCGATTTGAGTGCGAGGTGCAAGGGCTCGCCCGCCTCCGCGCCCCGGCTGGCAGAGGGCGGCCAGACGCTGCAGCACCAGGGCACGCCGGGGTCGATCTGCGTGCCGATCTGCAGCTGCCGCACGCCCAGCGCCTGCAGCACCGCGCCCGAGGTCTCGCCACCCGCCACCACCAGCTGGCGCACGCCCCGCGTCACCAGCCCGTGCGCGATGCGCGCAAGCACCCCCTCCACCAAGGCACCGGCGGCTTCGCGGCCCAGGCGCTGCTGCACCGCGGCCACGGCCTCGGGCCGGTCGGTGGCATGGATGAGCACGGGCGCGGCGCCCAGGCGCGGCGCAGCCCAGGCCAGGGCTTCGGTCACGACATCGTCGCCGGCGGCGGCGCGCAAGGGGTCGATGGCCAGCGCCGCGTGGCCGCGCGCGATGAAGTCCTGCACCTGCCGGTTGCTCGCCGCCGAGCAACTGCCCGAAACGATGGCGCGTGCTCCCCGCGCGCGCGGCAACCGGGCGGCGGTGGCGCTGGGCGTGCGGCCGAAGTTGCCCGGCAGCCCCAGCGCCAGCCCCGAGCCGCCGGTGAGCAGCGGCGCGTCGGCCAGTGCGCGGGCGAGGTGGCGCAAATCCTCGTCGCTCACCGCATCGGCAATGGCCATGGCGCAGCCCTCGGCACGCAGCGCGGCCATGCGCGCGCGGATCGCCTCCGGCCCCGCGGCGACGCTGCGCTCATCGATCAGCCCGACGCGGCGGCGCGTCTGCGCCTGCAGCACGCGCACCAGGTTGGCGTCGGTCATGGGCGTGAGCGGGTGGTGCTGCATGCCCGATTCGTTGAGCAGCACGGGCCCCACGAACAAATGGCCCTGATAGACCGTGCGGCCGTTCTCGGGAAACGCCGGCGTGGCCACGCTGAAGTCGCAGCCCAGCGCGTCCATCAGCGCGTCGATCACGGGGCCGATGTTGCCCTGCGGCGTGCTATCGAAGGTGGAGCAGATCTTGAAGAAAACCTGCTGGGCTCCCGCCGATTTCAACCAGTGCAAGGCCTGCAGCGACTGCGCCACCGCCTCCTGCGGCGCGATGCTGCGCGTCTTGAGCGCCACCACCACCGCGTCGGCCTCGGGCGGCGCTTCGCCGGGCGCGGGCAGGCCCAGCGTCTGCACCACCCGCAGGCCGCCGCGCACCAGCGTGTTGGCGAGGTCGGTGGCGCCGGTGAAGTCGTCGGCGATGCAGCCGAGCAGCAGCGCGTGTGCATTCATGACTTGGGCTCGGGCAGGGTGATGCCAGGGAAGATCTTGATCACCGCGCTGTCGTCCTCGCGGCCGTGGCCGGCAGCGCTGGCCTGCATGAACATCTGGTGGGCCGTGCTCGACAGGGGCAGCGGAAACCGGCTCTCGCGCGCCATGTCCAGCACCAACCCGAGGTCCTTGACGAAGATGTCCACCGCCGACAGCGGCGTGTAGTCGCCGGCGAGCACATGCGGCATGCGGTTCTCGAACATCCAGCTGTTGCCCGCGCTGTGGGTGATGACCTCGTACAGCGCCTGCGGGTCCACGCCTTCGCGCAGGCCCAGCGCCATCGCTTCGGCCGCAGCGGCAATGTGCACGCCGGCGAGCAGCTGGTTGATGATCTTCACCTGGCTGCCCGCGCCGGCGCGCTCGCCCAGCCGGTAGACCTTGGCGGCCATGGCGTCGAGCACGGCCTTGGCGCGCGCGTAGGCCTCGGGCGAGCCGGCCGTCATCATGGTGATCTCGCCGCGCTCGGCGCGGGCCGCACCGCCGGAAATCGGCGCGTCGAGGTACAGCAGCCCGCGTTCGGCGAGGCGCTCGGCCAGGGCTTCGGACCATCGGGGCGAGACAGTCGAGCACATCACGAACACGCTGCCCGAGCGCAGGGTGGCCGCGCAACCGTCCGCGCCGAACAGCACCGCCTCGGTCTGCTGCGCATTCACCACCACCGACACCACCACCTCGCAGCGCGCGCCCAGCTCGGCCGGCGAGGCGCAGGCCACTCCGCCCTCGGCCACCACGGCCTGCACGGCTTCGGCCCGCAGGTCGTGCACATGCACCGCAAAGCCCGCACGCCGCAGCGCGCGCGCCATGCCCGCGCCCATGGCGCCCAGGCCGATCACGCCCACACGCGGGGCATTCGAAGGAGAAGCGGTGTCGGAAGCGTCGTCGGAACCTTGCATGGCCCGGATGGTACGAACCCACGGCGCCGGGCGCTGTCGCCCCCGTCACTCAGCTCGACGGGCGTGCGAGCTTGAACACCGCCGTGCCCGCGCGCAGGTTGGGCAGCCAGCGCACTTCGCGCCCGTCCTGCAGCCCGAAGGCGTCGAGCACCTGCATCGCGTTGCGCGCGGCGAGCTCGGCGAAGTCGGCGAAGGTGCCCACGCGGATGTTGGGCGTGTCGTACCACTGGTAGGGCAGCCGGCGCGTCACCGGCATGCGCCCGCGCAGCACCGACAGGCGGTTGGGCCAGTGCGCGAAGTTGGGGAAGGCCACGATGCCCAGGCGCCCCACGCGCGCGGTCTCGCGCAGCATGGTTTCGGCATTGCGCAGGTGCTGCAGCGTGTCGATCTGCAGCACCACGTCGAAGGACTGGTCGCCGAACATCGACAGACCCTCCTCCAGGTTGAGCTGGATCACCTCCACCCCGCGCTGCACGCAGGCCAGCACGTTCGCGTCCGACAACTCCACCCCGTAGCCGCGGCAGCCGCGCTCGCGCGCGAGCAGCTCCAGCATGGCGCCGTCGCCGCAGCCCAGGTCGAGCACGCGCGCGCCCTCGGGCACCAGACGGGCGAGCGAACGCATGATCTGAAGATCGCTCATGCCGCCGCCCCTCCGATGCGTTCGAACCAGGCGCGCACCACGGCGTGATAGCGCGGGTCGTCTAGCAGAAAAGCGTCGTGGCCGTGCGGTGCGTCGATCTCGGCGTAGCTCACCTCGCGCTGCTGCGCCACCAGGGCGCGCACGATCTCGCGGCTGCGCGCCGGCGAGAAGCGCCAGTCGGTGGTGAAGCTCACGAGCAGAAAGCGCGCCCGGGAGCGCGCCAGCGCCGCCGTCAGGTCGCCGCCGAAGGCGCGCGCGGGGTCGAAATAGTCCAGCGCGCGGGTGATGAGCAGGTAGGTGTTGGCGTCGAAGTAGTCGCTGAACTTGTCGCCCTGGTAACGCAGGTAGCTCTCGATCTGGAACTCCACCTCCTGCGTCGAATACTTGTAGCCGGTGGCACTGCCCGCCACCGCCTCGCGCAGCGTGCGGCCGAACTTCTCGTTCATCACGTCGTCGCTGAGGTAGGTGATGTGGCCGATCATGCGCGCAATGCGCAGGCCCCGCTTGGGCACTACGCCGTGCTCGTAGAAGCGCCCGCCGTGGAAGTCGGGGTCGGTCACGATGGCGCGCCGCGCCACCTCGTTGAAGGCGATGTTCTCGGCCGTGAGGTTGGGCGCACTGGCGATCACCGCGGCGTGGCGCACCCGTTCGGGGTACTGCAGCGTCCAGGACAGCGCCTGCATGCCGCCGAGGCTGCCGCCCATCACCGCAGCGAGCGTGTCGATGCCCAGCGCATCGAGCAGCCGCGCCTGCGCGTTCACCCAGTCTTCCACCGTCACCACCGGGAAGTCAGGGCCCCAGACGCGGCCGGTCTCGGGGTTCACATGCATCGGCCCGGTCGAGCCGAAGCACGAGCCCAGGTTGTTCACGCCAATGACGAAAAAGCGGTTCGTGTCCACCGGCTTGCCCGGGCCCACCATGTTGTCCCACCAGCCCTCGCTGCGGGCCTGGCCCTCGTAGACGCCCGCCACATGGTGCGAGGCGTTGAGGGCGTGGCAGATCAGCACCGCGTTGGAGCGGTCGGGCGCGAGCGTGCCGTAGGTCTCGAAAGCGAGCTGGTAGTCGCGCAGCTGCGCGCCGCTTTGCAGCACGAGCGGCTGCGAAAACGACATCGTCTGCGGCGTGGCGGTCAAGCGCATGACATCAAAGCACAATAAAAAACCCGGCAACGCCAAAGAGGCGGAACCGGGTCTCGGGCCCCTCTTTAGCTGTTTTCGGAAACTCGTCGGAATCCGGCGCCCGCAAGCAGGAACAAATCGGCGCGTCACGCAAGTATAAAGGCAGGACCTCGACTGCGCGCGCCACCGGCCCGCCACCCACCGGAGGAACGCCTATGTCCGAACTGTTCAGCTTCGACGTCTACGCCCCCCGCGAAATCGCGCAGCGGGTGGAGACGGTCGGCGTGACCAAGGCGCGCATGGCCGCGCTGCCCTTGCTCATGCTCGGCGTGCTGGCCGGCGCCTTCATCGGGCTGGGGGCGATGTTCTTCGTGCTGGTGCGTTCGGATGCGACGCTGGGCTTCGCCACCGCACAGGTGCTCGGCGGCCTGGTGTTCTCGCTGGGGTTGCTGCTGGTGGTGGTGGCCGGTGCCGAGCTGTTCACCGGCAACAACCTGCTGGCCATGGCCTGGGCCGACGGCAGGATCAGCAGCCGCGAGCTCTTGCGCAACTGGCTGCTGGTGGGCGCCGCGAACTTCGTCGGCGCCGCGGGTCTGGCGCTGCTGGTGTTTCTGAGCGGCCACACCGAGCTCAATGGCGGCGCCGTTGGCCGCACGGTGGTGAAGATCGCGCTGACCAAGCAGGAGCTGCCGCCGCTGCAGGCGTTCTTCCGCGGCATGCTGTGCAACGTGCTGGTCTGCATGGCGGTGTGGATGGCCATGGCCGGCCGCAGTGTGGTGGACAAGGCCGTGGCCATCGTGTTCCCGATCAGCGCCTTCGTCGCCGCAGGCTTCGAGCACAGCATCGCCAACATGTACCTGATGCCGCTGGCCATGCTCATCCAGCACGCCGGTGCGGGCCCGGAGGGGGCCGCGGCCGTCACCGTGGGTGGCATGGCGGCCAACCTGGCCGTGGTCATTGCGGGCAACCTTATCGGCGGCAGCGTGCTGGTCGGGCTGACCTACCATGTGATCTACCGCCGCGGGCAGCCGCCGGCGCCTTGAACGCATGAAGGCCGCGCGCCTTGCTCAGCGGCCGCCCAGCAGCGCCAGCACGCCCAGCACGGCAAAGATCAGGGCCGACACCAGGTGCACCGCCCGCAGCGGCACGCGCCGGGTGATGCGATCGCCAAACCACACCACCGGCGCATTGGCCAGCATCATGCCCAGCGTCGTGCCGGCCACCACCCACAGCCAGCCCGTGTACTGCGCCGCGAGCATGACGGTGGCGATCTGCGTCTTGTCGCCCATTTCGGCGAGGAAGAACGCCACCACCGTGGTGCCGAAAACGCCCAGGCGCGGTGCGGCCGCCTGATCGTCCTCGTCGAGCCGGTCGGGAATCAGCATCCACACCGCCATGGCGAGGAAGGACAGGCCCAGCACCCAGCGCAGCGCCTCGGGGCCCAGCCAGGCCGTCACGGCGCTGCCCAGGGCGCCGGCAAGCGCATGGTTGGCCAGCGTGGCCACGAAGATGCCCCAGACGATGGGCCAGGGCCGGCGAAACCGCGCCGCGAGCACGAGCGAGAGCAACTGCGTCTTGTCGCCCATTTCCGCAAGGGCGACCAGACCGGTGGAGACGAGGAAGGCTTCCAAGATGAGGGCGTGGAGGTCAAAAGCGTCCGATTGTCGTTGACGAATGGGTGTGCAACATCCTGGTGCGGAAATTGCTTGAATTGGTGCAAGGCCCCGTTGCAGGGCCTTCATGCACCAAATCACCACCATTCTTCACGAGGAATTCCCATGGATGCACTCAAACAGGGCGCCGATGCCCTGTTCATTCTTCTGGGCGCCATCATGGTGCTCGCCATGCACGCCGGCTTCGCGTTCCTGGAGCTCGGCACCGTGCGTCGGAAAAACCAGGTCAATGCGCTGGTGAAGATCCTGGTCGACTTCTCCATCTCGGCCGTCGCCTATTTCGTCGTGGGTTACACGGTGGCCTACGGCACGAGCTTTTTCGTCGGCGCCGAGCAGCTGGCCCAGCGCAACGGCGTGGAGCTGGTGCGCTTCTTCTTTCTGCTGACGTTCGCCGCGGCCATTCCCGCCATCATCTCGGGCGGCATTGCCGAGCGTGCGCGCTTCGGGCCGCAGCTGCTGGCCACGGCGGTCATCGTCGGGCTGGTGTATCCGTTCTTCGAGGGCATCGTCTGGAACCGCCACTTCGGCATCCAGGAGGGCATCGAGCACCTGAGCGGTCATGCGTTCCATGACTTCGCCGGTTCGGTGGTGGTGCATGCGATGGGCGGCTGGATAGCGTTGCCGGCGGTGCTCCTGCTCGGGCCGCGCAGCAACCGCTACCGCAAGGACGGGGCCATGTCGGCGCATCCGCCGTCGAACATTCCGTTTCTGGCGCTGGGCGCGTGGATTCTCGTCGTCGGCTGGTTCGGCTTCAACGTGATGAGCGCCCAGTCGCTTGAGGGCATGTCGGGCCTGGTGGCGGTGAACTCGCTCATGGCCATGGTCGGTGGCACGCTGGCGGCGCTCGCAGCCGGGCGCAACGACCCGGGCTTCGTGCACAACGGCCCGCTGGCCGGGCTGGTGGCGGTCTGCGCCGGCTCGGACCTTATGCATCCGCTGGGCGCCCTCGTGGTGGGCGCGGTGGCGGGTGGTCTGTTCGTGTGGATGTTCACGCTCACGCAGAATCGCTGGAAGATCGACGACGTGCTCGGCGTCTGGCCCTTGCATGGGCTGTGCGGGGCCTGGGGCGGCATTGCGGCGGGGATCTTCGGCCAGAAGGCGCTTGGCGGTGTCGGCGGGGTGAGCCTGCTCGCGCAGGGCATCGGCACCGTGATGGGCGTGGCTTGGGCGGCGCTGGCCGGCACGCTGGTGTACGGGCTGCTCAAGCGCACGCTGGGCCTGCGGCTGAGCCAGGAAGAAGAGTTCGACGGCGCCGATCTGAGCATTCACCGCATTACCGCATCGCCCGAGCGGGAGGTGAGCTGGTAGTGCGTCGCCGGGGCTGGGCATGGACATTCGGCGCCGGAAATTCGGTGGTTTCGGGTTTGTGGCGCATAATCCGGAACGTTCAGCCTGTTTGAGGCTGCGCAGGTCTGCGGTGATCTGGTCGGTTTCGCGTTTCGAAAAGTCTTCAGTGGTTTGTTGATTGCGGCAGCGGACTCCATCGCGTTTTCAGGTATTTTTCAGGAGTCCCTTTCATGGGCAACAAACTTTACGTGGGCAACCTGCCCTATTCTTTCCGTGACGAAGACATGCAGCAGGCCTTCAGCGCCTTCGGCAGCGTCTCCAGTGCCAAGGTCATGATGGAGCGCGAAACCGGTCGCTCCAAAGGATTTGGTTTTGTCGAAATGGGCAGCGACGCCGAAGCGCAGGCCGCCATCAAAGGCATGAACGGCCAGAACGTCGGCGGCCGTGACCTGGTGGTCAACGAAGCGCGCCCGATGGAGCCGCGCGCGCCCCGCTCCGGCGGCTACGGCGGTGGCAACGGCGGTTTCGGTGGCGGCGGCCGCGGTTACGGCGGTGGACGCAGCGGCGGCTACTGATTGAATCAGCCGTTCCGACACAACCATCCCAAAGGCCCGCAAGGGCCTTTTTTCATGGCGGCGGTGCGGGCTTACAACGCGGCCGCGGAATTCCTTGCCGCCGCATCAGGACTCTGGCGCATAATTTCCCGGCGCCCCCCGGCCGGGCGGGCGTTCGAGATGCGGTGAAAAGCTCAGTTTCGCTCCCTTTCCGGTTTTCGCGGGTGTGGTGAAGGCGTTTTCGGGACTCCATCGCTGGTTTGACACGTGTTTTCAGGAGTCCCGTTCATGGGCAACAAACTCTATGTGGGCAACTTGCCCTATGCGGTTCGCGACAACGATCTCGAACAAGCCTTCAGCGCCTTCGGCTCGGTGACCAGTGCCAAGGTCATGATGGAGCGCGACACCGGCCGCTCCAAAGGCTTCGGTTTCGTCGAGATGGGCAGTGATGCCGAGGCGCAAGCCGCCATCAACGGCATGAACGGCCAGCCGCTCGGTGGCCGCAGCATCGTGGTCAACGAAGCACGCCCGATGGAGCCGCGCCCGCCGCGCAGCGGGTTTGGCGGCGGCGGTGGCGGCGGCTATGGTGGTGGGGGCGGCGGCGGTTACGGTGGCGGGCGCCGCGAAGGCGGCGGTGGCGGCTACGGCGGCGGACGTCGCGAAGGCGGCTACGGCGGTGGCGGCCAGGATGGCGGCTTCCGCAGCCCCTACGGTTCCGGCCCGCGCGGCGGTGGCCGCAACGGCGGCGGCGGGTACTGAGCGATCGCCCGCGCGCAGTCTGCGTGTGCGGCCTGCGCGCTCGGATGATGGCGTGAGCGGCGGGCGCAGATGGGGCCGCCCCGCCGGCGCGCCCCCGACGCTTCAGCCTTCGCCGCTTCGGTGCTTGCGCGGCCGGCCCTTGAGCAGCCGGTCGAACCAGGCGTTCGGCAGCAGCCGCAGCAGCTTGGCGACGACGCCCATGGGCCACGGAATGACGCGGTAGCTGTCGCCGCGGCCGATGGCGCGGAATGCCTGTTCGGCGAAGTCCTCGGGCGCCATCAGGAACGGCATCGGGTAACGGTTCTTGCGTGTCAGCGGCGTGTCGATGTAGCCCGGGCAGAGCGTGACGACCCGGATGCCGCTTTCGCGCAGTTCCCCACGCAAACTCTCGCAGTAGCTGATCACGGCGGCCTTGCTGGCGCAGTAGGCGCCGTGCCCGGGCAGCCCCCGGATACCCGCGACACTGCCGATGCCCACCAGGGTGCCGCGGCCGCGTGCGCGCATCGGCGCGATGAACGGGTGGAAGGTGGCGGCCAGGCCGAGGTTGTTGACCGCGAAGGTGCGGGCCATGACGTCGAGGTCCTCGCGCTCGGCGGTGTCCATGCCGATGCTGATGCCCGCGTTGGCGATGACCACCTCGGGCAGCCCGAACGCGGTGATGCAGGCCTGAGCGGCCGCGATGATGGCGTCCGGGTCGGCGACGTCAGCACTGTAAATTCGATAGCGCGACTCGACCAATTGGCGCTGGGATGCCCAGTGTTCCATCTCGGAAACACGCCGGGCGACGAGCGCAACGCGCCAACCCGCCTGCAGATACCGCGCCGCCAGCGCCTGGCCGATGCCGCTGGACGCGCCGGTGATGAAGGCAATGGGTGCGTCGGTGGTCATCGGCGTGGCGCCCCGGCGCTGCGCGGCTGGATCACGCCGCGCACGCGCCCGACGAGTTCGAGGGTGGCGCTGGTGCCGTCGTAGCGCAGCGAGTCGCCAAAGAAGCGATCGGCGCCGCGGCTGATCTCCACCGGCTGCGGGCTGCTGAGCCGCTCCGGCCGGGTCTGCACCAGCAGGAACTCGCCGCGGTACTGCAGCGGCGCGGCCAGCGCGCCGCCGTCGCGCAGCACATGCACGGCGCCGCGCAGTTGCACCTCGGAGCCATCGCGGTTCGAGGTGGCCTCGCGGGCGGTGGCGCGGGTCTGTGCGCCACCGTCATCGAGGGCCAGGATGCGCACGCCGCGCATCTCCAGCGTGTCGGTGTCGGGGTAGTGGTCGGCGCGGTCGGCGCTGACCTCGCGCCTGAGCTGGCCCTGGGCGTCGAAGCTGCGCAAGGTGAAGTTGCGCAGGAAGTAGTCGGCCTCATGGCGCGGCGCGGTAGCGGTTGGCGCCGCAGGCGCGCCCGGCGTGTTGCGCACCAGCCACCAGGTGCCCAGGGCGAACACGCCCATCAGCACCACCGGTAGGTACAGGCTCAGCCGGTCCCAGGCGCGGATCCAGACCCGGTTCATGGCGCATCGGCGGGGTCGAGCTGCGCCAGCAGACGCGCGTAGTGCCCACCCGCGGTGAGCAGCAGGTCGCAGAATTCGCGCGCAGCGCCGGCGCCACCGCGCGCGCAGGTCACCAGGTCGGCCAGGGCGAGCGCCTGCGGGTGCGCGTCCGCGGGCGCGGCGGCGAAGGCGCAGCGCCGCAGAACCGGCATGTCCGGCCAATCGTCGCCCATGGCAGCCGCCTGCGACCAGTCCAAGCCCCAGGCGTCGAGCAGCGCCTGCGCCGCCGGCAGCTTGTCTTCGGTGCCCAGACGCATGTGGGCGATGCCCAGCGCGCGCAGACGCTCGCGCAGGGCCGGGCTGTCGCGGCCGCTGATCACCGCGACGGTGAAGCCGGCGCGCTGCAGCAGCTTGAGCCCGTGCCCGTCGAGGCTGTGGAAGCGCTTGAGCGACTCCCCCTGCTCGGAGATGTAAAGCCCACCATCGGTCAGCACCCCATCGACGTCGAAGAACACCGCGCGCACGGGCTGGGCCTGCAGCAGCAGCTCGGCGGGGAAATGCACGGCAGGGGCAAGCGGCTTCATCGTCAGATCACCTTGGCGCGCATCAGGTCGTTGCTGTTGAGCGCGCCGCACAGCCGGCCGTCGGCGTCCACCACCAGCACGCTGGTGATGCGGTTGCTCTCCATCAGCGCGGCGGCCTCGGCGGCGAGTGCGTCGGCCCGAATCGTGCGCGGTTGCGGGTGCATCACCTGCGAGGCGGTCAAGGCGCGCAGGTCCACGCCCTTTTCCACCAGCCGCCGCAGATCGCCGTCGGTGAAGATGCCCAGCACCCGGCCCTCCGCATCCACGATGGCTGACGCGCCGAGGCCTTTGGCGCTCATCTCCCGCATCAGGTCGACGAACGGCGTGTCCGGGCCCACACGGGGCACCGCATCGCCCGTGCGCATGACGTCGCTCACATGGGTCAGCAGCCGTCGGCCCAGCGCGCCGCCGGGGTGGGAGCGCGCGAAATCCTCGGCACGGAAACCGCGTGCGTCGAGCAGGGCCACAGCCAGCGCGTCGCCCAGCGCAAGCTGCGCCGTCGTGCTTGCCGTGGGGGCGAGGTTGAGCGGGCAGGCCTCCTTGGTCACGCTGCTGTCGAGCACCACGTCCGCATGGCGCGCCAGCGCCGAATCCAGGCCGCCGGTGATGGCGATCAAGGGCACGCCCAAGCGCTTGAGCACGGGGAGAATGGCGGTGAGTTCGTCGCTCTCCCCGCTGTTGGAAATGGCCAGCACCAGATCCACCGCCTTGATCATGCCCAGGTCGCCGTGGCTGGCCTCGGCCGGGTGCACGAACATCGCCGGCGTGCCGGTGGAGGCCAGCGTGGCGGCGATCTTGCGGCCGATGTGCCCGCTCTTGCCCATGCCCATCACCACCACCCGCCCGCGCACGCCAAGCATGCGCGTCACCGCCTGGGCAAAGCGCGCGTCCAGCCGCTCGCGCAGCCCGTGCAGGGCCGCCGCCTCGATGTCCAGGGTTTCACGGGCGAGCGCCAGCGCGCGGTCAGGGTCGAACGTCATGGTGGGATTCTATCGGCCGCCCCCAGCGCCGGAGCCCGCGTGCCCGCCGGTGGCCGTGACCGGCGGCGAGCCTTCGCGCTGCAGCGAAGGTGCGCCCAGCCTTGCCGTAGGGCAACGCTGAACAAGCCCCTTGCGCGCCGCGCATCCCGGCGGCGGGCGGTCTGCGTCGTTACAAATGCTCGCCATAGCAAAGGCTATGGCTACGCTTTGCGCCTCGCAGTCCATCCCGCGGCCGTGCGCGCGTCATCGCAGGGACTTATTCAGCGTTGCCTTAGTATCGACCCATGACCGCGCTGGAACTCACCCTCGTCTACCTGCTGGCGGCCGTGCTCGGCGTGGTGGTGTTCCGCTCTCTGCGGCTGCCGCCGATGCTGGGCTACCTCGCGGTGGGCGTGGTCATCGGGCCGCATGCGCTCGCGCTGGCGCAGAACTCGGGCGCCATCGCGCACCTGGCCGAATTCGGCGTGGTGTTCCTGATGTTCGTCATCGGGCTGGAATTCAGCCTGCCGAAGCTGCGCGCCATGGGGCGCCATGTGTTCGGGCTGGGGCTGGTGCAGGTGGTGCTCACCATGGTGCTGGTCACCGCGGGCTCGGTGCTGCTCTCGATGGTGGCCACGCGCTGGTGGCCCTACGACTGGCGCAGCGCGGTGGCGCTGTCGGGTGCGCTGGCCATGAGCAGCACGGCCATCGTGGTGAAGCTCATGGTCGAGCGCCTGGAGCTCGAGAGCGAACACGGCAAACGGGTGCTTGGCGTGTTGCTGTTTCAGGACCTGGCGGTGGTGCCGCTGCTGGTGCTCATTCCCGCGCTGGGCTCCGACGCTGAGCGCCTGGCCGGCGCGATCGCCGTTGCCGCCCTCAAGGCCACGGTGCTGCTGGTGGTGCTGCTCTGGGGCGGCCAGCGGGTGATGCGCTGGTGGCTGACCCTGGTGGCGCGGCGCAAGAGCGAGGAGCTGTTCGTCCTCAACCTGTTGCTCGTCACGCTGGGGCTGGCCTGGTTGACCGAACTCGCCGGCTTGAGCCTCGCCCTGGGCGCGTTCGTCGCGGGCATGCTGATTTCGGAGACGGAGTACAAAGCGCAGGTCGAGAGCGACATCCGGCCCTTCCACGACGTCCTGCTCGGCCTGTTCTTCATCAGCATCGGCATGATGCTCGACTGGCGCATCGTCATCGAGCGCTGGCCGCTCGTGCTGCTGCTGGTGACGATTCCCGTGGCTTTCAAGCTCATCGTGGCGACCGCACTCGCCCGCGTGTTCGGTGCGAGCCCGGGCGTGGCCCTGCGCACCGGCCTGTACCTGGCGCAGGCTGGCGAATTCGGCTTCGTGCTGCTGTCGCTGGCCGCCGGCCAGGGGCTGGTCAAGCCCGATCTGCTCAACCCCATCCTGGCGAGCATGGTGCTGTCCATGCTGGCCACGCCGCTCATCATCATGAAGAGCGAGGCACTGGTGCTCAAGCTCGTGGCCAGCGAATGGCTGATGCGCTCGGTGCAGATGACGCAGATCGCGCGCCGTGCCATCAACGCCGAGCGCCACGTCATCATCTGCGGCTACGGCCGGTGCGGTCAGAACCTCGCGCGGGTGCTCGAACCCGAAGGCATCGATTTCATCGCCCTGGACCTCGACCCGGACCGTGTGCGCCAGGCCGCGGCGGCAGGCGACTCGGTGGTGTTCGGCGACGCGGCCCGCGCGCAGGCCCTGATTGCCGCGGGGCTCTCACGGGCCAGCGCCGTGGTGGTGACCTATCTCGACGTGCCCGGCGCGCTGAAGGTGATCGGCCAGGTTCGTGCGCACGCACCCAACGTGCCGGTGATCGTGCGCACGCAGGATGACCGCGACCTCGAGCGGCTCTATGCCGCCGGCGCCACCGAGGTGGTGCCCGAGGCCATCGAAGGCTCGTTGATGCTGGCCAGCCATGCGCTCGTGCTGGTAGGCGTGCCGACGCGGCGCATCATCCGTGTGGTGCAGCAGCAGCGCGAAGCGCGCTACAGCCTGCTGCGCGGCTTCTTCCATGGGGCCGACGACGACTCACCCGATGATCAGGAACAGGACCGGCTGGCCACCGTCGTCCTGCCGGCGCACTCGCGCTGGCTGGGCCAGCGACCCGCTGCGCTCGAACTGGGCGACGCCACCGTGCGCCTGGTGGGCCTGCGTCGCCACGGCGGCGCCAAGCCCGACGCGGCCGGAGACGCCGCGCTCGAAGCCGGCGACACGCTGGTGCTGCGCGGCCGCCCGGAAGCCCTCGCGCGTGCGGAAGCCTTTTTGCTCAAGGGCTGAGACAATCCGCAGCGACTGCCCTTTCGCGGACCTTCGCCCTCGACCATCCATTGCCATGCAAGCCGACTTCAGCATCAGCGCCTACCTGAAAGAGCACATTCGTACCGTGCCGGACTGGCCGACGCCGGGCGTGCAGTTCCGCGACATCACCCCGCTGCTGCAAGAGCCCAAGGTGTTTCGCGTGCTCATCGACGCCTTCGTGCACCGCTACATGGACCGCGACCTGCGCCCGGACGTGGTGGCGGGCCTCGACGCGCGCGGCTTCATCATCGGCGCGGTGCTGGCCTTCGAGCTCGGCGTGGGCTTCGTGCCCATTCGCAAGAAGGGCAAGCTGCCCTTCTCGACGGTGGCCGAAACCTACGAACTCGAATACGGCAGTGCCACCGTGGAACTGCACACCGATGCGGTGCGCCCGGGCGACCGGGTGCTGCTGGTCGACGACCTGATTGCCACCGGCGGCACCATGATGGCGGGCCGACGCCTGCTGGAGAAGCTCGGCGCCCACGTCACCGAAGGCGCGGCCATCGTCGATCTGCCCGAGCTCGGCGGCTCGGGGCGCCTGCGCGAGGCCGGCCTGCCGCTGTTCACGCTGGTGGACTACGCGGGGCACTGAGCCGCTGGGCGGCGCATCCATCCGTCCTGGCTCAAATCTCGAACACCTGCCCGGCGCCGAGGGGGCGGATGTCGTGGCCGGAGAGCGCGGGCAGATCGAAGGCTGCGATCTCCTGCACGATCAGCTCGGTCTCGGCCGGCTTGGTGTGGGTGATGTAGATCGGGTAGCAGGCCTTGCAGGCGATGAGGCGCAGCTGTTCGGCCAGCATGCGGGGCGCGAGGTGGCCGCTGATGCGCGCGAGTTCACTCTCGCGGTTGCTGAATGCGGTCTCGATGACCAGCGCGCGCACGTCCAATGCGTTCACCCGAGCCCAGAACGCCGGGTTCGGCCCGGTGTCGCCGGAGTACACCCAGCATCCGCCGCCCTCGCTGACGGCGTAGCCCACCGCCGGGACGCTGTGACTCGCGCTCACGGCTTCGATGCGGCGCGCCCCGAGCGTCACCGTTTCACCTTCGGCCAGGGCCTCGAAGCGGATGAAGGGGCCTTCGGGTGAGGGCAGCCGCGAAAAATCCGGCCAGATGATGTCGTTGAAGATGTGCGTGCGCAGCGCGTCAATCGTCTGTGGCAGTGCATGCACATGCAGCGGGGCGTGCCGATGGCTGGCGATGGCATCCACCATCAAGGGCAGGGCGGCAATGTGGTCCAGGTGCGAGTGGCTCAGGAACACATGGTCGATGCGCCGCATGGCCTCGAGCTCGAGCTCGCACACACCGGTGCCCGCGTCGATGAGGATGTCCTCGTCGACCAGGAAGGCGGTGGTGTGGCTGCCGCGCGCGATGGCGCCGGAGCAGCCGAGGACACGGATCTTCATGCGGGCATCGCGTCGGTGGGCGCGGCTATTTCGAGTCGAATTCGGTGACGCCGGTCCACGTGGCATCCGGGGCCAGCGCCTTACGAGATGTTACACGTTCGCGGTACAGGAGATACAGCGGCTGATCGCCATCGAGTGCACAAAGTTGCGCGAGAAAATGCGCACATCGCTCCCATTTCTGCAGCCGGTAGGCATCGAGCACCCGCTGCCAGAGGTCCAGCACGGTGTCGCGGTGCAAACGCGCCGCGGAATCCCCGGGGGGCAGGGGCGGCAGGGGTCGCCACAACGTGACGATGCCGGAACGCCCCTTCACCCGTACCCGGTCCAGCGCCTGCCATTCGACGGCGCTGGCCTGCTCGCGCGTGGCGTCGCTGGCGAGCACGTCGACGCCGTAGTGCCGCGTCAGCCCCTCGATGCGGGCACCGAGATTCACCGCGTCGCCGATCACGGTGTAGCTTCGACGCAGGTCGGAACCCATGTCGCCCACGCACATGCTGCCGCTGCTCAGACCGATGCTCACGAAAATCGGCGGCGAGCCGAGGTGGGCCCGTTCCAGGTTGATGCGCGCCACCTCGTCGACCAGGGCCAGTGCGGCGTCGACGGCATGGGTCGAGTGGGCGGGGTCGGCCACGGGCGCGCCCCAGAAGGCCATGATGGCGTCGCCGATGTACTTGTCGATGGTGCCGCGGCGCTCGCGGATGACGCGGGTGAGGCGGTTGAACACTTCGTTGAGCAGGGCCTGGACCTCGGTCGGCGGCAGGTTTTCGGCCAGCTGGGTGAAACCGCGCATGTCGCAGAACATCACCGTCATCTCGCGGGTCTCGGCGCGCATGTCGTAGTGGCCGCCTTCATTGACCATTTCGCTCACCAGCTCCGAAGGCACGTAGGTGCCAAACAGCCTGGCCAGGCGCCGGCGGTTGCGGCTCTCCACCATATAGCCGTGCACCATGTCCAGCGTGAAGGCCAGCAGCACCAGAGCCAGCGGGCCCGCCAAGGGCATGACCGCATGCGCTTCGTGAAACCACGCGGCGTCGAGTGCCAGCACGACGGCCAGCAAGCCGCCGCTCAGCACCACCGCCCGCCCCGCGCCCAGCCGCGGCAGGGCCAGGGCCAGGATGAGACCGAGTGCGAGCATCAGGCTCACCTCGTAGCCCCGCGCGAAGTCGGGCCGGGTGCGCAACTGGCCATCGAGCATGCCGGCGATCAGATTGGCATGGACTTCGACACCGGGGTAGGCCTCGCCGAGCGGCGTGGAGCGCAGGTCCATCAGGCCCGGGGCGGTCGAGCCCACCAGCACGATCTTGCCCTGGAGGTCGCCCTCGGGCAGCCGTTTGGCGAGCAGATCGGCCGCAGAAACATAGGTGTACGAGCCGCCCGAAGGCCCGCCGGGGCCGCGAAAGGGCACCCAGGCGAGCGCATGGCGGTCCACCGGAATGCGCAGGCCGTGCGCGCCGGCGCCTTCGCCTTGGAGTTGCAGCGCGGTCAGGCTGGCCGGTGCGCCCGTGCCGGCCGCCGTCGAAGCCGCAAAGACGGGAACCGGCGCCGGGCTGCGCAGATGCTGGCGAACCACCTCCAGCGAGAGGGCCTCGTACGCTTGCCCATCGAACTCGGCGAGCAGGGGCACGGTCCGCACCGAGCCGTCCGGGTCGACGATGGCATTGAAATAACCCGCGGAGGCGGCCGCCTGGGCAATGAGGGGCAGATTGCCGCCATAGCCATCCCAGCGGCTCAGCGCCATCGGATGCGCCGCGAGCGCCTCGCGGTCCAGCACGGGCGCTGGCAGCACGCCGTGACGAAAACCCCGTCGGTCGCTGGTGAGGTAGCAGCCCAGCACCACGCTGCGCCGTTGCAGGGCGTCGGCGAAGCGGCGGTCGTTGTCGAGCGTGGGGGCGAGTTCGCGCACGGTGTCGGCCAGCCGGGTGTCGCCCTCGGGCTGTCGCCGGGCCAGCTGGCGCAGCGCGTCGAGGCCGGAGCTGCGGTCGGGCTCGCCGAACACCAGGTCGAAGCCCAGGGTGGCGATGCGCTGCCGTTCGAACAATTCCTGGGTCAGCGCGGCCAGCCGGTCGCGCCCCCAGGGCCAACGCCCGACCTCGGCAAGGCTGCGCTCATCGATGTCGACGATGACGATGCGCTCGTCGAGCGTGCGTGGCGCGGCCAGGCGCAGTCGCACGTCGTACAACACATCGTCGAGGCGACGCAACGCGCCGATCTCGAAAACGCCGCTGGCGTGAAACAGCAGCGCCAGCATCACCAGCACGGGCCAGGCGGCCCGTTGCCACCGGCCCAGTTGACGTCGCCCCAGCCGTGGCTTGCGGCTCGACGCCATGCGACCGACGCGGGGCTTCAGTGCTGCACGAACTGCATCTGGATGCCGGCGAGCTCGAGCATGTCGCCATCCTTGAGCGGCACCGGCTCGCCCTGGATGGGGGCGCCGTTGAGCGTCGGGGTGCTGGCGCCGTCCACATGCGCAACCACATAGCCGTGCGGCCGGCGCGTGATGGCGGCAACGGCAACGCCGGGCTTGCCAATGGTGGTGACGACCTTGACCAAGGCCACTTCACGGCCGGCTGCCGCGCCGTTGAGCACCTTCACCGCGGCCTGCGAGGCGGTGTGGGGCACGACCATGGTGGCGTCCGAGGCCACCGCGGTGCCGATCTTGTCGATGCCCACGCCGACGGGATCGCCCTGGAAGCGGATGCGGTATTTGCCGATCTCGATGCTGTCGCTGTTTTGCAACAGTTGCTTCTTCACCGCCTTGCCATTGACGTACGTGCCGTTGGTGCTGTTGAGGTCTTCGATGAACACCTCGGCCCCGTTCATCAGCAGAACGGCGTGCTCGCCGCTGACCGCGAGGTTGTCGATGACGATGTCGTTGTACGGTCGCCGGCCGAGCGTGGTGCGCTCCTTGGTCAGCGCAACTTCCTTGATGACGACGCCATCGATGGACACGATCAGTTTGGGCATGGCGAACTCCTCTTCCTCAGCCTGTTGTGCGTTTGTACGGCAAGATTTTCATTTTCCCAGCAATCGGGCCATGAACCCAGGGGTGCCGTCCCCGGACGCACCGGCGCGGGCGAGCAGCACCGAGATGTTGTCGCGTCCACCACACGCATTGGCATGCTCGACGAGCCGGCGCGCGCGCGCGTCGTCGGCCTCGTTGCGGCCCATGAGCACGGCGATCGCCGCGTCCTCGACCATGTCGGTCAGCCCGTCGGAGCAGAACAGGTAGAGATCGCCGGGCTCGACGCGGTGTTCATGCACTTCGAGCTCGACGTACTCCTCCACGCCGAGCGCGCGCGTGACGAGGTTGCGGTTGCCAGAGGTGGCCGCTTCGGCCGGGGTGATCAGGCCGGCATCGAGCTGCTCCTGCAGCAGGGAATGGTCGCGGGTGAGCTGGGTCAGCACGCCGCGGCGCCAGCGGTAGGCGCGCGAATCCCCGATGTGGCCGAGCACCAGCGAATGCTCGAGAAAGATGCCGGCGACCAGGGTGGTGCCCATGCCGGCGTAGCTCGGGTGCGCGTTGGCCGCTTCGAAGATGTCGCGGTTGGCCTGGGCGACGACGGACTCCATGGCGCGGAACGCCTCGCGCACCGGCACGTTGGGCCCGACGCGGCCCATCCAGGCGGACAGCGCGAGGGTGATGGTGGTGGAGGCCATTTCGCTGGCCACTTCGCCGGCGTTGTAGCCACCCATGCCGTCGGCGAGAACGGCGACGCCGCAGTCCGTGTCGAACTGCACCGAATCCTCATTGTTCTGGCGCACCCGACCGGTGTCAGACAGTGCGGTGAATTCGTAGCGCATGGGTCGCTCGCGTGCCGGTTGCGACGCCCCCCGGGGCGCCTTCGGTGGCGTCGCGAGGGGGACGGCAGTCTCCTCGGATTGCATGATAAGCGCTCCCGCGGGTGGTCAGAACGGGGCCGGCGCGCGCGCCGTGCACTATGCCCGAGCGCACCGGGCCTTGACGCTCAGAGCAGCGACTTGAGCAGCTTGCCCATCTCCGAGGGGTTGCGCGTGACCTTGAAGCCGCAGGCCTCCATCACGGCGAGCTTGGCCTCGGCGGTGTCTTCGCCGCCAGAGATCAGCGCGCCGGCGTGGCCCATGCGCTTGCCGGGGGGCGCGGTGACGCCGGCGATGAAGCCGACGACGGGTTTCTTGAAGTGGTCCTTGCACCAGCGCGCGGCCTCGGCTTCGTCGGGGCCGCCGATCTCACCGATCATGATGACGGCGTCGGTGTCGGGGTCGTCGTTGAACATCTTCATCACGTCGATGTGCTTGAGGCCGTTGATCGGGTCACCGCCGATGCCCACCGCGCTGGACTGGCCCAGACCGATCTCGGTGAGCTGCGCCACCGCTTCGTAGGTGAGCGTGCCCGAGCGCGACACCACGCCGATGCGCCCCTTGCGGTGGATGTGGCCGGGCATGATGCCGATCTTGATCTCTTCCGGCGTGATCAGGCCGGGGCAGTTGGGGCCGAGCAGCAGCGTCTTCTTGCCGCCTGCGGCTTCCTTGGCCTTCATCTTGTTGCGCACCATCAGCATGTCGCGCACGGGGATGCCCTCGGTGATGCAGATGACGAGGTCCAGGTCGGCCTCGACCGCCTCCCAGATGGCGTCGGCCGCGCCCGCCGGCGGCACGTAGATGACGGAGACGGTGGCGCCGGTCTGCCCGGCGGCTTCCTTGACGGAGGCGTAGATCGGAATGTCGAAGATCTTCTCGCCGGCCTTCTTGGGGTTCACGCCGGCGACGAAGCAGTTCTTGCCGTTGGCGTATTCCTGGCACTTCTCGGTGTGGAACTGGCCGGTCTTGCCGGTGATGCCCTGGGTGATGACTTTGGTGTCTTTGTTGATGAGGATGGACATGGTGCTTCTCCGGGCTCAGGCGGCTTGAACGGCGGCGACGACTTTCTGCGCCGCTTCGGCCATGGTGTCGGCGCTGATGATGGGCAGGCCGGAGTCGGCCAGCATCTGCTTGCCCAGGTCTTCGTTCGTGCCTTTCATGCGCACGACCAGCGGCACGGAGAGGTTCACCGCCTTGCACGCCGTGATGACGCCGGTGGCGATGGTGTCGCAGCGCATGATGCCGCCGAAGATGTTGACCAGGATGGCCTTGACCTTGGGGTTGCGCAGCATGATCTTGAAGGCCTCGGTGACCTTCTCGGGGGTGGCGCCGCCGCCCACGTCCAGGAAGTTGGCGGGTTCGGCACCGAAGAGCTTGATGGTGTCCATGGTGGCCATGGCCAGGCCCGCGCCGTTGACCAGGCAGCCGATGTTGCCGTCGAGGCTGATGTAGGCAAGGTCGAACTTGCTGGCCTCGACTTCGGCCGGGTCTTCCTCGTCGAGGTCGCGCAGCGCGACGATCTCGGGGTGGCGGAACAAGGCGTTGTCGTCGAAGTTGAACTTCGCGTCTAGCGCGATGATCTGGCCCTTGCTGTCGCGGTTGAGGGGGTTGATCTCCACCAGCGAAGCGTCGGTCTCCATGTAGCAGGTGTAGAGCTTCTTGAAGACGTCGATGGCCTGCGCCTGCGAGTCCGCGGGAAGGCCGATGCCGGTGGCGATCTCGGCAGCCTGCGCGTCGGTCAGGCCCACGAGCGGGTCCACGAAGACCTTGATGATCTTCTCCGGCGTGGCATGGGCCACTTCCTCGATGTCCATGCCGCCTTCGCTGGAGGCGATGAAGGCCACCTTCTGCGTGGCGCGGTCGGTGAGCACCGAGACGTAGTATTCCTTCTGGATGTCGGCGCCGTCTTCGATGTAGAGGCGGCGCACCTTCTGGCCCTCGGGCCCGGTCTGGTGGGTGACGAGCTGCATGCCCAGGATCTGCCCGGCAAGTTCGCGCACCTGCTCGATGCTCTTGGCCACCTTCACGCCACCGCCCTTGCCACGGCCGCCGGCATGGATCTGCGCCTTGACCACCCACACCGGGCCGCCGAGCTTCTGGGCCGCCTCCACCGCTTCCTGCACGGTGAACGCAGCGATGCCGCGCGGAACCGGCACGCCGAACTTGCGCAAGATGTCCTTGCCTTGGTACTCGTGAATTTTCATGAGGTCTCTCTCAGGGGTGGAGGAATCGTCTCCGGCGGCTCGTGCCAGGGCGCGCCGCGGGGGCGGGACGTGTGCCGCGCGAAATGTATCATGGTGCATTGCACCATCCGGGCAGCGCCTTCGATTGTAGAAAGCGCAGCTTGACCCCCAACTGACAGAAAGGAGGCCGCGCATGGCCAAGGTCTTCATCGACGGCGAAGCGGGCACCACGGGCCTGCAGATCCGCGAGCGCCTGCAGGGCATGGCCGGCATCGAGTTGCTCAGCATCGCGCCCGAACGGCGCAAGGACCCCGAGGCCAAGCGCGCGCTCATGAGCGAGGCCGACGTGGTGATTCTGTGCCTGCACGACGACGCAGCGCGCGAGTCGGTGGCCATGATCGACGCGCTGCCTGCGCGCAGGCCCCGCATCATCGACGCGTCCACCGCGCACCGCACGGCGCCGGGCTGGGTGTATGGCTTTCCCGAACTCTGTGCCGGCCAGCGCGAGGCGGTGATGCGCGCCGAGCGCGTCGCCAACCCCGGCTGTTATGCCACCGGAGCGATCGCGCTCATCCGCCCGCTGGTCGACGCCGGGCTGGTGCCGGCCGACCATCCGCTGTGCCTGCCGTCGGTGAGCGGCTACTCGGGCGGCGGCCGCACCATGATCGAGGCCTACGAGCAAGGCACGGCCGCACCGTTCGAGCTGTACGCACTGGGCCTGCGGCACAAGCACCTGCCCGAAATCATGGCCTGCACCGGCCTCACGCGCCGGCCCATCTTCGTGCCGGCGGTGGGCAACTTCCGCCAGGGCATGCTGGTGGAGCTGCCTCTGCACCTCGATACCCTGCCCGGCCAACCCCGCGTGGTCGATCTGGAAGCGGCGCTGCGCGCGCACTATGCGTCCAGCGAAGCCGAAGGCGGCTGGGTGCGCGTGGAAAGCGCCACGGCCGACGGCAAGCTCGACGCCGTGGCCCTGCGCGACACCAACCTGCTCGAACTGCGGGTGTTCGGCGACGATGCGCTGCACCACGCGGTGCTGGTGGCGCGCCTGGACAACCTCGGCAAGGGCGCCAGCGGTGCGGCGGTGCAGAACCTGCGGCTGATGCTGGGGGTGTGAACCCGAGCGCGCGCGGGTGGCGTCGGGTTGAGCGGCGAATCAGGGAAGGAAGTCCTCGTCGTCGGCCGGCGTGCCGGCGGCGGCGAGCACGCGGCGCACCACGTCGCCGCTGAAACCGCGGGCGAGCAGGAAACGCATCTGCCTGGCCCGCTCGGTGGCGTCCGCCGGTGCGGCCTGGAAGCGGCTGCGCCAGACGGCGCGGGCGCGCTCGAACTCGGTCTCGAGCAGCGGCGCCAGCGCCTCGGCCACGGTGTCGTCATCCAGGCCCTTGTCGTGCAGTTCCTGGCGAATGCGCGCGCTGCCCAGGCGGCTGGCGCGCCGGTGCACGACGGATTCGGCCACCCGCTGCGCGTCGATGAAACCCTTGGCCTCGAGCGCGTCGAGCGCTTGCGCGAGCTCGCCGGGGGCCTCCTCGAAAGCCCGCAGCTTGCGCTCGAGCTCCGCGCGCGAGTGCTCGCGCGTGGCCAGCAGGCGCAGCGCGCGGGCCTTGAGCGAAGGCGGTGGATGCATCATGAATGCTATCGAAAAAGAAGCGTCATCTGACCGTTTGGAGCTGGGGTTCCGGGCAATAACCTCAAAAATATGGTTTGCGGGCCGTCGGAAGAGGTGATGACGGCCCCCCGGGGCTGCGGTGGGGCGTGGTCCGGGCTTCAGGCGTGTGCCGCGTCGCACCGCCCATGCCACGCAGGTCGCGCGTCACACGGCCCGAGCCCCGCCTCCGTTGGGCTGGCGAGGACCGGACGGCCGCCCCGGTCGCTGCGCCTCGTCGCTTCAAGCCTCGGCGTCGGTCAGCGCCGGCGGCAGCAGCGGGATGCCCAGCGACTCGCGCACCTTGTTCTCGATTTCACGCGAGAGCTCGGGGTTCTCGCGCAGGAACTCGCGGGCGTTGTCGCGGCCTTGGCCGATCTTCTCGCCGTTGTAGGCATACCAGGCGCCGGATTTCTCAATGACGCGCGCGTTGACGCCCATGTCGATGATCTCGCCCTCGCGGCTGATGCCTTCGCCGAAGAGGATGTCGAACTCGGCCGTCTTGAACGGCGGCGAGACCTTGTTCTTCACCACCTTCACCTTGGTCTCGTTGCCGATCGAGTCCTCGCCCTTCTTGATGGTGCCGGTGCGGCGGATGTCCAGCCGCACCGAGGCGTAGAACTTGAGCGCGTTGCCGCCGGTGGTGGTCTCGGGGCTGCCGAACATCACGCCGATCTTCATGCGGATCTGGTTGATGAAGATGACCATGCAGTTGGTCTTCTTGATGTGCGCGGTGAGCTTGCGCAGCGCCTGGCTCATCAGCCGCGCCTGCAGGCCGGGCAGGGCGTCGCCCATCTCGCCCTCGAGCTCGGCCTTGGGCGTGAGCGCCGCCACCGAGTCCACCACGATCAGATCGACCGCGCCCGAGCGCACCAGGCTGTCGACGATCTCCAGCGCCTGCTCGCCGGTGTCGGGCTGGGAGATCAGCAGATCCTGCAGGTTCACGCCGAGCTTCTGCGCGTACTGGATGTCGAGCGCGTGCTCGGCATCGACGAAGGCGCAGGTGCCGCCCTGCTTCTGCATCTCGGCAATCACCTGCAGCGTCAGCGTCGTCTTGCCCGAGGACTCGGGGCCGTAGATCTCGATCACGCGCCCGCGCGGCAGGCCGCCCACGCCCAGCGCGATGTCCAGCCCCAGCGAGCCGGTGGAGACGACCTGGATGTCCTCGATCGCCTCGCCCTCGCCCAGGCGCATGATGGTGCCCTTGCCGAACTGTTTTTCGATCTGCGCCAGTGCGACTTGCAGCGCCTTGGCCTTCTCGGATTGGGCGGTGGTGGAGGGTTTGACGGCGGCGTCCATGTGAAGCTCCTGTGTGCGAAAGGGAATCGGTGGGGGCTGCACCCAGCGGCATGAAGCTGGATGCTTGAACAGTACTTTAGCGCCCCGATACTGCTTGGTAAACTGAAATAAAAGTCAGTTTTCATGACCAAAACGCTCCCGCCCATGCCCACCGCCCCCGCCGCGCCCCACGACGCCTGGCGCCACACCCACCTCGGCCGCCGGCTCGGCGAGGCCCTGCGGCGCTTCGACGCCCGGGTGCTCGCCCTCATGTCGGCCAACGACGAGGTGCCGCTGGCGCTGGCCAACCTGGCCGCGCGCGACAAGGTGGGCGCCGCGCACATCCACATCACCCGTCACTTGCCGCCCGCGGGGGCGCGGCTCACCGAACTGGCGCGCGCCGCGGGCATGAGCAAGCAGGCCATGGCCGACCTGGTGAACCAGTGCGAAGCCTGGGGCCTGGTGCGCCGCGAGCCCGACCCGCTCGACGCCCGCGCGCGGCGCGTGGTCTTCACCGCCGACGGTCTGGCCTGGCTCGAGGCGTTTCGGGTGGCCGTGGCGCAGGCCGAAGCCGAGTTCCGTGCCGCCGTGGGCGAGGACGTGGCCACGGTGGTCGCCCTCGGGCTGGAGGCCTACGCCAGTTGAGGCCAGGCGGCAGAGCGCCGCCAGGGCAGGGAAACCCCTCGCAAGCCGTGGGCCGTGCGCGCCGAAGCCCGCGCCTAGAATTTCCGAGCGGCCAGTGACCGAGAGAAAAACGCCCACGACGAGGAGACCCGCATGCGCATTCTGATTGCCGAAGACGACCAGGTCCTTGCCGATGGCCTGCTGCGCACACTGCGCGCCTCGGGCGCGGCGGTGGACCACGTGGCCGACGGCGTGCAGGCCGATACCGCCCTCATGACCCACACCGAGTTCGACCTGCTCATCCTCGACCTCGGTCTGCCGCGTCTGCACGGCCTCGAAGTCCTCAAGCGCCTGCGCGCGCGCGGCGCGACCGTGCCGGTGCTCATTCTGACGGCGGCCGACAGCGTCGAGGAGCGCGTCAAAGGGCTGGACTATGGCGCCGATGACTACATGGCCAAGCCCTTCAGCCTGCAGGAGCTCGAAGCCCGGGTGCGCGCCCTGGTGCGCCGCGGCATGGGCGCCACCAGCGCCCTCATCAAACATGGCCCGCTGGTGTACGACCAGGCCGGCCGCGTGGCCACCATCGACGGTAAGATGGTCGAACTCTCGGCGCGCGAACTCGGCCTGCTCGAGGTGCTGCTGCAGCGCGCCGGCCGGCTGGTGAGCAAGGACCAGCTCGTCGAGCGCCTGTGCGAATGGGGCGAAGAGGTCAGCAACAACGCCATCGAGGTCTACATCCACCGCCTGCGCAAGAAGATCGAGAAGGGCCCGATCCGCATCGCCACCGTGCGCGGGCTGGGGTACTGCCTCGAAAAGCTGCCGGGCTGAGTCTTCTCAATTCATGCACAAGGTCTGACCCGCCACCGCCACCATGGCCGAACGCGAAGGCTGGTCACTCAAGCTGTTCCAGCGCGAGCAGCGCTCGCTGTTCGGCGAAATCCTGGACTGGATGCTCACGCCGCTGTTGCTGCTGTGGCCTGTGAGCCTGGCGCTGACCTGGCTGGTGGCGCAAGGCATCGCCGACAAACCCTATGACCGGGCCCTGGTCTACAACGTGCAGGCCTTGTCGCAACTGCTCACCGTCAACCGCAACCGCCTGCAGTTCAACCTGCCCGCCGCCGCCACCGACATCCTGCGCGCCGACGACGCCGACCTGGTGTATTTCCAGGTGCTTGGCGCCGGCGGCGAACTGCTCGGCGGCGAGCGCGACCTGCCGGAGCCCCCGCCCGACGCCTTCGCCCGCGCCCCGGACCAGGTGCATCTGCGTGACGACGAGTTCCGCGGCCTCGAGGTGCGCGTGGCCGCCCTGCGCGTGCCGCTGGCCGGCAGCGACGAACCCGCCGCGCTGGTGCAGGTGGCCGAAACCCGCGAGAAGCGCAAGGTGCTGGCCACCGAAATCATCAAGGGCGTGATGCTGCCGCAGTTCGTCACCCTCCCCATCGCAGTGCTGCTGGTGTGGCTCGCGCTGGTGCGCGGCATCAAGCCGCTGAGCCAACTCGAGGAGCGCATCCGCGCCCGCAAGCCCGACGACCTGAGCCCGCTCGACGACAAGACCGTGCCGTTGGAGGTCGCGCCGCTGGTGCTCTCGGTCAACGACCTGCTGGCGCGGCTGACCGAGTCGGTGGCCACGCAGAAGCGTTTCCTCGCCGATGCGGCGCACCAGCTCAAGACCCCCCTGGCGGGCCTGCGCATGCAGGCCGACCTGGCGCGCCGCGAAGGCGCCGACGCCGAGGAGCTCAAGCGCTCGCTCGAGCAGATCGGCCGCGCCAGCGTGCGCGCCACCCACACCGTGAACCAGCTCCTCGCGCTGGCGCGCGCCGAGGCCGGCGCCAGCGTGCTCACCCACGCGCCCTGCGACATGGCCGAGATCACCATGGAAGTCGTGCGCGACAGCGTGCCGCGGGCGTTGGAAAGAGGCCTGGACCTGGGCTACGACGGCCCCGCGCCGCGCAGCCCCGGCGTACAACTCCACGGCAACGCCACCTTGCTCAAGGAGATGGTGCGCAACCTGGTGGATAACGCCATCCACTACACGCCATCGAGCCCCGGACGGCCCGGCGTCATCACCGTGCGCCTGCTGCCCGACCCCTTCGGCCAGGTGCTGGTGCTGCAGGTCGAAGACAACGGCCCCGGCGTGCCCGAGGCCGAGCGCGAGCTCATCTTCGAGCCCTTCTACCGCGTGCTCGGCAGCGACGTGGACGGCACCGGCCTGGGCCTGCCCATCGTGCTCGAAATCGCGCGCCAGCACCGCGCCACCGTGAGCGTGCAGCCCGCGCGCGAAGGCCCGGGGCCCGCGGGGGCCTTGTTCAGCGTGCGCTTTGCCCTTCCGCCGGGCAACGCGTCGGGCAGCGCCTGAGCGGGTGGGCCATCAGCCGCCGTTGCAGGGCGTGAGCGCCTTGCCGGCCAGCGCGGGGCCAAGCGCCTGCTCAACGGCGCCACGCCGCGAGGCGTCGAGGGCGTCGATGCGCAGCTGCTGGCCAGGGCGCTCCGGCTGCTCGAGCGTCACCCGTGCGGTGCGCACGCCGCGGCTGGCGAACTGATCCAGCGCGGTACGCGCGGCCGCCTCGCTCGGGTACGCGCCCAGCGACAGACCGGGTTCGAGCTGCGGGTTGCGCGGCGCCTCGGCGCCGATGTTGAGCGCGCGCAGCTCGGCTCGTTTGCGGGCCACGGCCTGCGCGTCGGCATAGCGGCCCATGTAGACGATCCAGCGTGCACCCTCCACCGCGGGCTCAAGATGCCAGCCCCCGGCAGGCAGCGCCGCCTGCAGCGCAGCACGCAGGCGTTCCGCCTGCGCCGCATCGAACACCCCGGCTTGCAGGCACACCGTCGCCGCAGCGGCAGAGGCCGTGCCGGAAGCCGCTCCGGCCACCGGGCTGGCGGGAGCAGGGTCAGGGGTGACGGGGCCGGGCGCCGACGCCGCCGAGGCCGGGCCGAGGATGCGCAAGGCCTCGGGCCGCAGCTGCTGCGCCAGCCGCTGGGGCTCGGTCTGCGGTGCGCCGGAAAAGCCCCAGGGCGCGAGCCAACCCTGCGCCCACGCGTAGAACACGCCGTTGAGCAACACCAGCAGCAGGACGAGGACGCGAAGCATGGGTACCTGAACCATCAGCCCGCGCGCGGCCGCACGCTGACCTCGCCGCTGGCGATGGGGTGCACGCCCGCCGCGGTCTGCACCCACAGCACGCCCTCGCCATCCACACCCAGGGCGCTGCCCTGCGCGCCGTCGCCCAATTGCACGGCGCGGCCGCGCAGCACGTCGCGGGTGTGAAAGCGCTCGCGCAGCGGCGCGAAGCCCTGCTGCTCGAACGCGGCGAGGGCCCGCAGCAGCGGCGGCAGCACCTGCAGCAGCACGTCGGGCGCCTGCACCGGGCCCACCGCCTCGTGCAGGCTGGTGGCGGGGGTGCGCAGCTCGGGCGCGGACTGCGGCGGGGCGCCGACGTTGAGGCCCACGCCCACGATGGCGCGGCGCGGCGCGCCCGTGCCCAGGGTCTCGATGAGGATGCCGCCGAGCTTGCGGTCGCGCCACCACAGGTCGTTGGGCCACTTCAGGCCGATCGTGGGGTGCAGGCTCTCGGCCAGCGACAGCCCCACCGCCAGCGACAGGCCCGCCCAGTTGGCCGGCTGCAGCGGCACGCCGATGGAGAAGGTCAGGCTCGCACCAGCCGCGCTGTGCCACTGCCGGCCGAGCCGGCCGCGGCCGGCCCTCTGGCGTTCGGCCACCAGCACCGTGGGCGTCTCATCACCGGCGCGCGCGCGGCGCATGAGCTCGGTGTTGGTGGAGTCGATCGCGTCGACCACCTGCAGCGCTATGCCCGGCCAGGCCGCAGCGGCGGCGGCCTGCAGTTCGGCCAGCGGCCAGTGCCGCAGGTCGGCGGGCGCGGGGAAAGCGGGCGCGCCCACGGCCGTCAGCCCCGGTTGGCGCGCCGCCGCTTGGGCGCGAGCAGCGTGCCGCGGCAGGTGGGCGCGCCGCACCAGCAGGGGAACTGGGCTTTGAGCGCGGGGGTGTAGCGCTCGTCGATGACGAGGCCGTAGTCGTAGCTGAGTTCCTCGCCGGCAGCGATGTCGCGCAGTGCCTTGATGAAGACGCGGCCGTCGCGCTCCTCGGCCTCGCAGTTGGGTGCGCAGCTGTGGTTGATCCAGCGCGCCGCATTGCCGCCGTGGGCGGCGTCGATCACGCGCTCGACGTCGATGTGGAAGTAGAAGGTGTGGTTCGGGTCGCTGGGGTCGTGCGGGTGGCGACGCAAGGCTTCGTCCCAGCTGATGCGCTCGCCCTTGTACTCGATCAGCGTCTCGCCCGCGGGCAGATCGACCAGGGCGAACACGCCCTTGCCGTGCACGCCCGAGCGGCGCACCTGCAGGCGGCGTCCGGATTTGGCAGGGCGGGGAGCGGGCACGGCCGAAAAATTTGGTATGTTGAAAAAAGCAGGCGCGCGCATCCGCACACGGGTGGGCGCGCCCCAGTGCGCGCCTGTGCGCGCGAGGCCACCGGATTGTAATGAGATGAAAACCCTGGTCATTGCCGAAAAGCCGTCGGTTGCGCAAGACATCGTGCGTGCGCTCACGCCCGTGGCCGGCAAGTTCGAAAAGCACGACGAGCACTTCGAGAACGACCGCTACGTGGTCACGAGCGCGGTGGGTCATCTGGTCGAGATCGAGGCGCCCGAGGCCTACGATGTCAAGCGCGGCAAGTGGAGCTTTGCGCACCTGCCGGTGATTCCGCCGCATTTCGACCTCAAGCCGGTGGAGAAGACCAAGTCGCGCCTGAACGCCGTGGTGCGCCTGGCCAGGCGCAAGGACGTGGGCGCGCTCATCAATGCCTGCGACGCGGGCCGTGAGGGGGAGTTGATCTTCCGGCTGATCGAGCAATACGCCGGCGGCGGCAAGCCCCTGGGCAAGCCGGTGCAGCGCCTGTGGCTGCAGAGCATGACGCCGCAGGCCATCCGCGAGGGCTTCGAGCAGTTGCGCAGCGACACGCAGATGCGCGGCCTGGCCGACGCGGCGCGCAGCCGCTCCGAGGCCGACTGGCTGGTGGGCATCAACGGCACGCGGGCGATGACGGCCTTCAACTCGCGCGACGGCGGCTTCTTTCTCACCACCGTCGGTCGGGTGCAGACGCCCACGCTGGCGGTGGTGGTCGAGCGCGAGGAGCAGATCCGCAAGTTCGTCAGCCGCCCGTACTGGGAGCTGCACGCGAGCTTTGCCGCGCAGGCCGGCAGCTACCCCGGCCGCTGGTTCGACCCGGCCTGGAAGAAGGACCCCGACGACGCCGAACGTCGCGCCGACCGCCTGTGGGACGAGGCCCGCGCGCGCGCCATCGCCGCCGCGGTGCAGGGCCGAACGGGCAGCGTGAGCGAGGAGAGCCGGGCGACCACGCAGGCCTCGCCGGGGCTGTTCGACCTCACCAGCCTGCAGCGCGAGGCCAACGGCAAGTTCGGCTTTTCGGCCAAGACCACGCTGGCGCTGGCGCAAAGCCTGTACGAGCGGCACAAGGCGCTGACCTATCCGCGAACCGACTCGCGCCACCTGCCCGAGGACTACCTCGGCGTGGTCAAGCAGACCTTCGGCATGCTCGCCGACAGTGAGATGAAGCACCTCGCGCCGCACGCGCTGACCGCGCTCAACCAGGGCTACGTCAAGCCCTCCAAGCGCATCTTCGACAATGCCAAGGTCAGCGACCACTTCGCCATCATTCCCACGCTGCAGGCGCCGCACGGCCTGTCCGAGGCCGAGCAGAAGCTCTACGACCTGGTGGCGCGGCGTTTCCTCGCCGTGTTCTTCCCCAGCGCCGAATACCAGGTGACCACGCGCACCACGGTGGTGGACGGCAGCGACGGCGAGCACCACCACTTCCGCACCGAAGGCAAGGTGCTGGTCAAGCCGGGGTGGCTCGCCATCTATGGCAAGGAGGCCGCGGCCGAAGTGGCCGACGCCAAGGACGGCGACAAGGGCCAGAACCTCGTGGCCGTCGCCCCGGGCGAGCGCGTGCGCACCGAAGCCGTCGACGTCAAGGCGCTCAAGACGCGGCCGCCGGCGCGCTACTCCGAAGCCACGCTGCTCGGCGCGATGGAAGGCGCGGGCAAGCTCATCGACGACGACGAACTGCGCGAGGCCATGCAGGAGAAGGGCCTGGGCACGCCGGCCACGCGAGCGGCCATCATCGAGGGGCTGATCAACGAGAAATACATCCTGCGCGAAGGCCGCGAGCTCATCCCCACGGCCAAGGCGTTTCAGCTCATGACGCTGCTGCGCGGTCTGGGGGTGGAGGAGCTCTCGCGCCCCGAGCTCACCGGCGAGTGGGAGTACAAGCTCGCGCAGATGGAGCACGGCCGCCTCTCGCGCGAGGCCTTCATGCGCGAGATCGCCGAGATGACCGAGCGCATCGTGCGCAAGGCCAAGGAATACGACCGCGACACCGTGCCCGGCGACTACGCCACGCTGGCCACGCCCTGCCCGAACTGCGGCGGCATCGTCAAGGAGAACTACCGCCGCTATGCCTGCACCGGCGCCGACGGCCAGGGTGCGGGCTGCGGCTTCTCCATCCCCAAGACGCCGGGCGGGCGCACCTTCGATGTCGCCGAGGTCGAGCAACTGCTGCGCGACAAGCGCATCGGCCCGCTCGAGGGCTTCCGCTCCAAGGCGGGCTGGCCGTTCACCGCCGAGATCGTGCTCAAGCACAGCGAGGAAGAGCGCAACTGGAAGCTCGAGTTCGACTTCGGCGACGACCGCGGCGCGGACGACACCGGCGAGCTGGTGGACTTCACCGGCCAGGAGCCGCTGGGCCCCTGCCCCAAGTGCGGCGCGCCGGTGTACGAGCACGGCGCCAACTACGTCTGCGAAAAATCCGTGCCCACGGCGGCACAGCCCACGCCGAGCTGCGACTTCAAGACTGGCCGCGTCATCCTGCAGCAGCCCGTGGAGCGCGCGCAGATGCAGAAACTGCTCGCCACCGGCAAGACCGACCTGCTCGACAAGTTCATCTCCATGCGCACCCGCCGCGCCTTCAAGGCGCACCTGGTCTGGGACGCCCAGGCCGGCAAGGTGAACTTCGAGTTCGCGCCCAGCAAATTCCCGCCACGCGCCACCGCTGCTACAAAATCAGCAGCAACTAGTGACCGAACGGCGCTGGGGTCCGGCGCAAAAGCCTCGAAAACGGCAGTTGCGAAGCCCGCCGCGGCCCGAAAGACGGCCGCCAGCGCCAAAAAAGCCCCTGCCGCGCGCAAACCCCGCGCCGCCAGCGCGGCCGCGGGCCTGGTGCCCAGCGCGGCACTGGCCGCCGTGATCGGCGCAGAGGCCGTGGCCCGGCCGCAGGCGGTGAAAAAGCTGTGGGACTACATCAAGGCCAACGGCCTGCAGGACGCGGCCGACAAGCGCCGCATCAACGCCGACGCCAAGCTCCAGGCCGTCTTCGGCAAGCCGCAGGTCACGATGTTCGAGATCGCCGGGCTGCTGGGGGCGCATCTGGCACCCGGGGCGTGAGCCCCTCGTCCTGAGCGAATCCTTCACGTCCCGCCAACCCGACCCACAGGCCCGTCCAGGGCGTTGCGCCGGCGGCCCGCACGACGGGGCTGCGGTGGGTGGCGGCCTTGCGGGCGGCGGCTCCGGCCGCGCCCGATGCGGCCGCGTCGCCCGACTGCCCCTGTGGGCTCCAAGCCCAATTCAACACAGAAGACCGCCAATTCCATGTGAAAACCACAGGAATTTGGCTTTCACATGGATGTCATCGGTGCTGCCGAGGATGCGTGGCGAGCGTTTCGGTCCCCGTCCTCAACCTCTTTCAGGAGTTGCACCATGTCCACGCTTTCCGCCGTTCCGACCGCACCTGCCGGCGCCGCGTCGCCGGGCCGTCGCCAGTTCATCCGCCGCAGCGCAGCCATCTCGGCCGCCGGTCTGCTCGGCGGCATGCCGCTGTTTGCCAGCGGGCAGCAGCAGGTCAAGCTCGCGTTCATGTACCCCGTGGGCGTCTCGGGCGACATCAACCGGCTCATCTCCAACATGATCGCGGGCTTCAACGCCGCGCACAGCGACATTCAGGTCGAGGCGATCTACGCCGGCAGCTACGACAACACCGAGCAGAAGGTCATGACGGCGCTGGGCGTCGGCGAACCGCCGGCCACCTGGCTGCCCATCAACTCCATGCTCGCGACCTTTCTTCAGATGGGCGCGCTGGAAGACGTCACCGCGCTGGCCAAGAAGGACGACATCTATCAGGACTTCCTGCCCGGCTTCCTCGGCACCTGCATGGCCGACAACAAGCTCTACGGCCTGCCCTTCCAGTGCAGCACGCCGGTGCTTTACTACAACAAGGCTGCGTTCGAGAAAGCCGGCATCAAGGCCGCGCCGACCAACTGGAGCGAACTCGAGGCGGCAGCGCGCGCCCTCACCGTGCGCCAGGGCGACGCCGTCTCGCAATGGGGCCTGACCATCGGCGGTGGCTGGCACGACTGGATCTTCGAGAGCTTCGTGCGCCAGAACGGGCTGGTGTTCTGGTCGCGCGACAAGGTCATGTTCGACGCGCCCGAGAGCGTCAACGCGCTGGAGTTCTGGCAGCGCATGGCCCAGGCCAAGCTCATGCCTGCAGCCTCCACCTGGGAGAGCTCAGCCAACGACTTCATGGCCGGCCGCACCGCCATGCTCTACCACTCCACGGGCTCGATGACCAACATCCTCAAGTCCTCGTCCTTCCCGGTCGGCGTCGCACCCATGCCCAAGGGGAAACAGCTCGGCTCCACCATGGGCGGCGGTCCCATCCTCATCGCGCGCAAGCAGCCCGATGCGCACAAGCGCGCCGCCTGGACCTTCGCACGCTGGATGACCAACACCCAGAACCAGGCCCAGTGGTGCATCGACACCGGGTATCTCGCCGCGCGAAAGTCCTCGTGGGAAACGCCGGCGCTCAAGGCCCATGTGGCCAAGGTACCCGAGTCGCGCACGGCCTTCGTCACCGCCGAGGTGGCGGGTGCCTTCCTGCAGGTGCCCGGCTACCACAAGGTGCGCGAGTACCTCAAGGGTGCGCTCGACCGCACGCTCGCCGGCGACGCCCGCCCCGATGCCGCGTTGCGCGAGGCCTCGGCCAAGTCGAACCTGGAAATCCAGCGCCTGCTGCGTCGCAGCGCCTGAACCCCTGGTGCGCCGAATGAAGCCGGTGCAAGCGGCAACAGCCCTCGGACCGGGCCTGCCCTCGTCGACACACGAGGCGGCCAGGCCCGCGCGGCCGGCCCGGCGACAGCCCCAGCGCGAGTGGCTGCTGGCGATGCTCATGCTCGCGCCCTCGCTGCTGTTTCTGGCGGCGTTCACCTACTGGCCCATCCTGCGCTCGGCGGCCTACGGCTTTTTCGATGTGCAGCTGGGCTCCAAGGACATCTACTTCGTCGGCTGGGAGAACTACCAGCGGCTGTGGGCCGACCCCCTGTTCTGGACCTCGCTGCGCAACACGGTCGTCTACATGGTGGTGACGGTGCCCGCCTCGATCGCGCTGGCGCTGGTGCTGGCCGTAGCACTCGACCGTGGGCTGCGGGGCACGGCGCTGTACCGGGCCGCCTACTTCTACCCCGTCATGATTCCCTCGGTGGCGGCCGGCATGGTGTGGGTGTTCCTCTACGCGCCGGGATACGGGCCGGTCAACGGCCTGATGGAGGCGCTGGGCCTGCCGCAGCTGGAGTGGCTGTATGACAAGCGCTGGGCACTGCCCGCCATCATCGTCATGAGCATCTGGAAGTACGCGGGCTACTTCATGCTGATCCTGCTCGCTGCGCTGCAGCTCGTGCCGCGGGACCTGTACGAAGCCGCACGGCTCGACGGTGTCAGCGGCTGGCGGCAGCTGCTCCACATCACCGTGCCGCTGATCTCGCCCACGCTGTACTTCGTGGCCATCATCGGCGTGCTGCACTCCTACCAGATTTTCGACTACGTGTTCGTCATGACCCAGGGCGGGCCGGCCGACGCCACCAACGTGCTCACCTTCTACATCTACCAGAACGCGTTCCAGTTCCAGGACATCGGCACCGCCTCGGCCATCGCCAACATCCTGCTGCTGGTGGTGTGCGGCCTCATCGGACTGTTCGCGCTGACCGTGGGACGCCGGGTGCATTACCTGGGGCGCTGACCGCCATGCCAAAACCTGAGCGCCGTTCCCGCTGGATGCACGCGCTGCTGGCGCCGGCCGCGCTGCTGTGGCTCAGCCCGCTGGCCTGGATGGTCCTGACCTCCTTCAAGACCAAGCCGGAAATCTTCGACCCCGCCGCGGGCGTGTTGCCGCGCGCGCTGCAATGGACCAACTACCCGGCTGCGCTGTCGGTGGCGCCCTTTGGCACCTACCTGCTCAACTCCGTCCTCGTCACCGGCGGCATTCTTGCGGCGCAGCTCGTCACCATCACGCTGGCGGCCTACGCGTTCGCGCGGCTGCGCTTTCCGGGGCGCGATCTGCTGTTCGGGCTGTTCCTGCTGCAGGTCATGTTCCCGATCTACGCCACCTTCCTGACCAACTTCATCACCGTGCGCGAGCTCGGTCTGCTCAACAGCCTGTGGGCGCTGATGGTGCCCTTCATCGCCAGCGGGTACGGCACCTTCATGCTGCGGCAGGCGTTCCGGCAGGTGCCCACCGAACTGGCCGATGCCGCGCGTCTCGACGGCTGCGGCCATTGGGCCACGCTCTGGCATGTGTACCTGCCACTGGTGCGGCCCACGCTGGTGGCCTTCGGCATCATCTCGGTGGTCACCCACTGGAACGACTACATGTGGCCGCTGCTGGTGACCAACAGCGAAGCCGTGCGCACGCTGCCGATTGGTCTGGGCCTGCTGGCCAAGGCCGACAGCGGCGCCGACTGGCCCCGGCTCATGGCTGCCACCGTGGTGGTGTCGCCCCTGCTGCTGTTGTTCATGGTGTTTCAACGCCGCTTCGTCGACAGCTTCATGCATGCCGGCCTGAAGTGACCCACCGTTTCCCCACGATCTGCCCATGGCCGCGATTTCGCTCCAACACGTCAGCAAAACCTTCGGCGCACAGCGTGTCGTCGATCAACTCGACCTCGAGGTCGCGGCCGGCGAGTTCATGGTGCTGCTCGGCCCGTCGGGCTGCGGCAAGTCCACCACGCTGCGCCTCATCGCCGGGCTGGACGAACCCAGCGAGGGACGCATCTTGATCGACGGCCTGGACGTGACCGACGCCGAACCGCATCAGCGCGGCATCGCCATGGTGTTCCAGTCGTATGCGCTGTATCCGCACATGACGGTGCGCCGCAACATGAGCTTCGGCCTGCAGCGCACCAGCGACCTGGGCGCGGCCGAGATCGAGCGCCGGGTGGCGCAGGCAGCCGAGCGTCTGCGCATCACCGAACTGCTCGACCGCAAGCCCAACCAGCTCTCCGGGGGCCAGCGGCAGCGCGTGGCCATTGGCCGCGCGCTGGTGCGCCAGCCCAAGGTGTTTCTGTTTGACGAGCCGTTGTCCAACCTCGACGCCAAGCTGCGCGCGCACATGCGCGCCGAACTGCAGCGACTGCATGCCGAGCTCGGCATCACCGTCATCTACGTCACCCACGACCAGGTCGAAGCGATGACGTTGGGCACCCGGGTGGCGGTGATGGCCCAGGGTCGCATCGAGCAGGTGGGCGCGCCGATGGAGATCTACCGCTGGCCAGCGTCCCGCTTCGTCGCGAGCTTCATCGGCACCCCGGAAATGAACCTGTTGCCGGTTCCGGAGAGCCCCGATGCGCAGGCTTGGCTGCGTGCCCACTGGGGTGAGGCGGTGCGCCCCGGCGGTGCGCTGCTGGGCCTGCGGCCGGAGGAGCTGCGCATCGAGCCCGCGGCTGCTGAGCCCGGGTCATCCGCGGAGGGCCCACCGCTGCACTGGTGCGGCACGGTGGCGCGTCTGGAGCGGCTCGGGCCGGAGGCGCATGTCGAGGTCGCGCTCGGTGCCGACCGGCGTGCTGTCGTGCGCGTCGAGGCAGAAGCGGCATTTGCCGCGCAGGACGCCGTGGTGCTGCGACCCGATCCGCAGCGTGTTCGGGTGTTCGACGTGCACGGCGGCCGGGCGCTGGCGCGCGTGGCCTGAACGGCCAACCCCATGGCCCCGAGCCTGAGCGCGCGGCAGCAGCGCATTCTCGATTGGCTGCGGGCCGGCGGCAGCCTGTCCATCCAGACGCTGGCGCACCGGCTGCAGGTGTCGGGCGAGACGGTGCGGCGTGACGTGCAGGGCCTGGTCGACGCGGCCCTGGTGCAGCGCTTTCACGGCGGCGTGCGCTTGCACCGCTCGCTGCAGGAGTCGCCGTTCGAGCAGCGCCTGCGCACCCAGGTCGCGGCCAAGCGGCAGCTCGCACAGGCCGTGGCCGCCCTGGTGCCGGACGGCGCCAGCCTGGCGCTGGACAACAGCAGCACGGCCTGTTTCGTGGCCCAGGCGCTGGCCGCGCGCCGCAGGCTCACCGTGTTCACGCCGTCGCTGGAGGTGGCCCGTGCGCTCGTCTCGGCCCAGGCCAGTCACACCGTGCTCATGCCCGGAGGCGTGCTGCGCGCGACCGACATGACCCTCACCGGTGCGGCCGCGCTGCGTTACGCGGCCCAGTTGCGCCCGGACTGCTTCGTGCTGTCCGTCGCGGGCGTGAGCGAGGCCGGCTGCCTCGACTTCGATCCCTTCGAGGTCGAATACAAGCAATGCGTGAGCGCGCAGGCCCGGCACGTCGTGGTGGCCGTCGACGCGAGCAAGTTCGCCGGCGAGGGCCTGATGACCAGTCTGCGCTGGAACGAGGTGCACACCCTCGTCACCGATGCCCCGCCTCCCGCGGCCATTGCCCGTGCCGCGGCGGAGCTCAGGCAGGTGGTGTGCGCCGGCTGACCAGCGCCGGTGCGGGCACGTTCAGCGCCCGCGCTGCAGCACCGCCTGCACCGTGTCGGCGACGTTCTCGGGCGTGAAGCCGAAGTGCTTGAACAAGGCCGGCGCGGGGGCGGATTCGCCGTAGGTGTCGAGGCCGACCACTGCGGCGCAGCGGTATTTCCACCAGAAGTCGGTGCTGCCCATCTCCACCGCGATGCGCGGCAGGCCGCGCGGCAGCACGCTCGTCTGGTAGGCCACGTCCTGCCGGTCGAAGGTGGTGGTGCTGGGCATGGAGACCACGCGCACGGCGATCTTGCGCTCGGCCAGCAGTGCCTGCGCCTTGAGCGCGAGCTGTACCTCCGAGCCGGTGGCGATGAGCACGGCCTGCGCCTTTTTCTTCAGCCCCACCTCGCTGGGCTCGGCCAGCACATAGGCGCCGCGGCTGATGTCGCCCAGATCGTGCTTGGGCGCGTAGGGCAGGTTCTGGCGCGACAGCAGCAGCGCGGTGGGCCGGCTGCGGTTCTCCAGCGCCACCGCCCAGGCCACGGCGGTCTCGGCGGTGTCGGCGGGGCGCCAGACGTCGAGGTTGGGGATGAGCCGCAGGCTGGCCGCATGTTCGACGGACTGGTGCGTGGGGCCGTCTTCGCCCAGGCCGATGGAGTCGTGGGTGAAGACGTGGATGACGCGTTGCTTCATCAGCGCGGCCATGCGGATGGCGTTGCGGCTGTAGTCACTGAACGTGAGGAAGGTGCCGCCGTAGGGAATGTAGCCGCCGTGCAGCGCCACGCCGTTCATGATGGCCGCCATGCCGAATTCGCGCACGCCGTAGTTGATGTGCCGGCCGATGCCGTGCGGCTGGCCTTCGGGGCGCACCACCTCGCCGGCGAGGTCCATGCGCAGCGGCGGCGTGGATTGGGTGTTGGTGAGGTTGGAGCCGGTGAGGTCGGCGCTGCCGCCCAGCAGCTCGGGCAGCGCGGCGGTGAAGGCTTCGAGCGCGAGCTGGCTGGCCTTGCGGCTGGCCACCGTCTCGGCCTTGGTGTGCGCGGCCACGATGGTGTCGACGGCGACTTGCGAGAAGCCCTTGGGCAGGTCGCCCTTCATGCGGCGGGCGAACTCGCGCGCGAGTTCGGGGAAGGCGGCCTTGTAGGCGGCGAAGGTCTGCTTCCAGGCGTCCTCGGCGGCCTGGCCGCGCGCGGTGGCGTCCCAGTCGGCGTAGACGGCCTTGGGCACCTCGAACGGCGCATGGGGCCAGCCCAGCGCCTCGCGGGTGAGTGCGATCTCCGCATCGCCCAGCGGCTCGCCGTGGGCCTTGGCGGTGTCGGCGCGGTTGGGCGAGCCATGGCCGATGTGCGTCTTGCACACGATCAGGCTGGGCTTGTCGGGGCTGTGGCGGGCCTCGGCGATGGCGCGCGAGACGGCGGCGGCGTCGTGCCCGTCCACCGGGCCGATGACGTTCCAGCCGTAGGCGGCGAAGCGCAGCGGCGTGTTGTCGATGAACCAGGGCGAAACCGCGCCGTCGATGGAGATGCCGTTGTCGTCGTACAGCGCGATGAGCTTGTTGAGCTTCCACGCGCCGGCGAGCGCGCAGGCCTCGTGGCTGATGCCCTCCATCAGGCAGCCGTCACCGAGGAACACGTAGGTGTGGTGGTCCACGATGTCCAGGCGCGTGCCGTCCGGGGCGCTGCGGTTGAACTCGGCGGCCAGCAGCTTTTCGGCCAGCGCCATGCCCACCGCGTTGGTGATGCCCTGGCCCAGCGGGCCGGTGGTGGTCTCCACGCCGGGCGTGAGGCCCACTTCCGGGTGGCCCGGCGTCTTGCTGTGGAGCTGGCGGAAGTTCTTCAGCTCGGCCATCGGCAGCTTGTAGCCGGTGAGGTGCAGCAGCGCATACAGCAGCATGGACGCATGGCCGTTGGAGAGCACGAACCGGTCGCGGTTGGCCCACTGCGGGTTGCGCGGGTTGTGCCGCAGGTGCTCGCCCCACAGGGCCACGGCCATGTCGGCCATGCCCATGGGTGCGCCGGGGTGGCCGGAGTTGGCTTTCTGAACGGCGTCCATCGCCAGCGCGCGGATCGCGTGGGCCATCATCTTGGTGTCTGCCATGGCGTGCTCTCAAGTGGAGGAAACGGGAGGATGGCACCGAGTGTACCGGCGGGGGTGTGCGCGGCGGTGCCGGGCGGGCGGCGGCTGGCGTACAGTGCCGGCATGAAGCTGCCAGCCAACGGGGGCGCGGCGCGCGCCCAGGCCATGATTCTCGCGGCCGGTCGCGGCGAGCGCATGCGCCCGCTGACCGACCACTGCCCCAAGCCGCTGCTGCGCGTGCACGGCCAGCCGCTGCTGGTGTGGACGATGCGCGCGCTCGCCCGCGGCGGCTTCACGGCCCAGGTGGTCAACACCGGCTGGCTCGGCGAGGAGATTCCGAAGTTTTTTGGCCTACCCCCAGCGTCAACCGGTGCAGGCGTGCTCTTGAATTCAGAGCATATTGCGCTGCACTTCTCCCACGAAATGCAGGACTTCGGCTACGCGCTCGAAACGCTGGGCGGCATCAGCCGGGCGCTGCCGCTGCTCGACGAGGTGTTCTGGGTGGCCGCGGGCGATGTCTACGCCCCCGGCTTCGACTTCAGCCGCGCGGCGTATGCGCGCTTTGCCGCCAGCGGCCGGCTCGCGCACCTGTGGCTGGTGCCCAACCCGCCGCAGCACCCCCAGGGCGATTTCGCGCTCGACCTCGATGCCTGCGCCCCCGCGGGCACGGTGGCGCCCGCGCTCAATGACGCGCGAGCCGGCGGCGTGCGCCACACCTTCAGCACCATCGCGCTGTACCGGCGCGCGTTGTTCGAGCCGCCGTGGTGCAGCATCATCCCCGGCAACCCGCAGGGCACGGCCGCGCCGCTGGCGCCCCTGCTGCGCGCGGCGATCGACGCCGGTCAGGTCAGCGCCGAGCTCTGGACGGGCGACTGGACCGACGTCGGCACGCCCCAGCGGCTGGCTGCGCTCGAAGCCGCCGCACCGCCGTCCGTCGGCAGCAGCGCGCGGTAGAAGGTCGGCAGTGCGAACAGCGCGGGGTGCAGTTCGGCGTTGTAGAACTGCAGATCGGTGATGCGGCGCTCACGCAGGCGGGCAGTGGCTTCCTCGGGCTGCAGCGTGGTCGGGTCCAGCGTGTCCGAAGCCACCGCCAGCCCCCAGTAGGCGCCATACAGCGGCACCGTCACGCCGTAGGGGTGCACCTGGTGGAACACGTCGGCCAGCGCCGCCAGCAGCGCGCGCACCTGCGCCGCCTCGAAGAACGGCGCGCCCAGGTGCAGCACCAGCGCCCCACCGGGCGCGAGCACGGCGCGCACCTGGCGGAAGAACGCGGCGGTGTACAGCGGCCCGGCGGCGGTTTCGGGGTCGGTCAGGTCCAGCAGCACCAGGTCGAAGCGTTCGTCCGTCTGCGCCACGAAGGCCGCGCCGTCGCCCGCATGCACGCGCACGCGCGGGTCGTCGAGCGCGCCGCGGTGGATGCGCCGCAGGTGGGTGCGTGCCACGTCGAGCACCGCGGTGTCGAGCTCGGCGATCACCAGCGCCTCCACCGTGGGGTGCTTGAGCAGTTCCTCGGCCAGGCCGCCGTCGCCCCCGCCCACGACGAGCAGCCGGCGCGGCGCCGGGTGGGACAGCGCGGCCGGGTGCGCCATGGCCTCGTGGTAGAAGAATTCGTCGGCCTCGCTGGTCATGTACTGGCCATCGAGGCGAAGGGTGAGCCCCAGCGTGGGCGAGCGCAGCAGCTCCAGGTGCTGGTAGGGCGTGCGCTGCGAGAGCACCCGCTCGGGAAAGCGAAAGCCGTAGGCCGCGTCCGCGGTGAGGGATTCGAGCACCAGCTCGCCCGCCGTCGCCGCCGGAGCGTCGGCCTGGCCGCGCAACAGCCGCTCGCGCTGCACGCGCGCCGGCGCAAACGCCGCCTCCAGCCCCTGCATCAGCGCAATGGCCTTGTGCGAGTTGTCGGCCGAGAAGTTGCACACGTACACATCGAGCGTGACGCCGCGGCGCTCAGGCCAGGTGTGCACCGCCAGGTGCGACTCGGCCAGCAGAATCATGCCGGTCACGCCGCCGCTCTGGCCGTTCCAGTCCGGAAAACGGTGCCACTTCTCGTCCACCAGCGTCAGTCCGCTGGCGCGGGTCAGGCCGCGGCAGCGCTCGGCCAGCCGCTCGGCATCGGTGAGCCAGACCGCATCGGCAGCGCAGTCGTAAAGATCAGCAGTCAGGTGCAGGCCCTGCATGTCGTTCTTCCCGTCGTTGAGGGCCCGCGAGGCGCCGCACCAGGGCACGCCCCACAGGCCGGTTGCAGCCGTGCGCAAGACGCGGAGCGGGCGCCTTGGCCCACCCCGGTTTTGCAGCGAAAAGCCCGCCATTTTAGGCGGCCCGGCAGGGTGCCTCGCCCTTTGCGACAATGCCGCGATGAACGCCCCACTGCACCTGCACACCCCGTATGCCCAGCGCCGCGCGCGTGTCGCCGCCGCCCTCGGTCCCGACGCCGTCGCCATCGTGCCCACCGCGCCCGAGCGGGCCCGCAACCGCGACAGCGACTTCCTCTTCCGCCACGACAGCTACTTCTACTACCTCACCGGCTTCACCGAACCCCACGCCTGGCTGGTGCTGTTCGGCGACGGCCGCAGCGTGCTGTTCTGCCAGCCCAAGGACCTGGAGCGCGAGATCTGGGACGGCATTCGCCTCGGTCCCGAGGCCGCGCCCGCGGCCCTGGGCGTGGACGAAGCCTACCCGGTGACCGAGCTCGACGCGCGCCTGCCGCGCCTGCTGGAGAACCAGTCCACCGTCTGGTACCCCTTTGCCACGCACGAAGGCCTCTCGGCGCGGATGGAGGGCTGGCTCGCCGGCGTGCGTGCCCGTGCGCGCATGGGGGTGCGCTGTCCCGAATCGCAGCGCGACCTGTGCGCCGTGCTCGACGAGATGCGGCTCATCAAGGATGCGCACGAGCTGGCCATCATGCGCCGCGCCGCGCAGATCAGCGCCGCCGCCCATGTGCGCGCCATGCAGACCAGCGCGCGCATGCTGCGCGCCGGCCAGGACGTGCGCGAGTACCACCTCGACGCCGAACTGCTGCACGAATTCCGCCGCCACGGCTCGCAGTACCCGGCCTACAGCTCCATCGTCGCCGCCGGCGCCAACGCCTGTGTGCTGCACTACCGGGCCGACAACGCGCCCATCCGTGACGGCGAACTGGTGCTCATCGACGCCGGCTGCGAACTCGACGGCTACGCCAGCGACATCACCCGCACCTTCCCCGCCAACGGCCGCTTCACCGGGCCGCAGCGCGAGCTCTACGAGCTGGTGCTGGCGAGCCAGAAGGCGTCGATCGCCGCGACCCGGCCCGGCGCGCGCTTCAACGAACCGCACGAGGCCGCGGTGCGCGTGCTCACCCAGGGCATGTTCGACCTCGGCCTGCTCGAGCCGGGCCAGCACGGCACGCTCGACGACGCCATCGAGCACCGCCACTACTTCGCCTATTACATGCACCGCACCGGTCACTGGCTGGGCATGGACGTGCACGACTGCGGCAGCTACGTCGAACCCAGCGAGGCCGACCGCGTCACCGAGCGGCGCGACGCCAGAACTGGCGAGACGGTGATCGAGCGCCCCAGCCGCATCCTGCGCGAAGGCATGGTGCTCACCCTGGAGCCCGGCCTCTACGTGCGCCCCAGCGAGGGCGTGCCCGAAGCGTTCTGGAACATCGGCATCCGCATCGAGGACGACGCCGTCGTCACCGCTGACGGCTGCGAGCTGATCTCGCGCGGCGTGCCCGTCGAGCCCGACGAGATCGAGGCGCTCATGCGCGAGGCCGGGTAAGCCCGGTGGCGGATCTGTCATGCCGCTGACACAGTGGCGACATAGGATGCGCACCCTCGTTTGAATCAGGAGACCGTCGATGCAACGTCGTGAATTTCTGGCCACCTCGGCCGTGGCCTTGGGCCTGCCCGGTTGGGCGCATGCACAGGACGACGACATCGCCGCCCTCTACGCCCAGGCCAAGCAGGAAGGCAAGGTGGTGATGTACACCTCGGTGCCCTCGTTCCTGCTCGACCGCTGGAAGGTGCTGTTCAAGGCCAAGTACCCCGGCGTCGATGTGGAGTTCTTCCGCAGCGGCACCGGCAAGGTGCTCGCCCGCATCGAGACGGAAACCCGCGCCGGCGCGCTCGGCGGCGACGTGGTCTGGATGGCCGACCCCACCGCCTTCAACGGCATGGTGGCGCAGAAGCAACTGCTGGCCTACCGGCCGCCCGAGTGGCAGCACATCAAGCTCGCCAAGCAGCCCGACGGTTATTTCGTCGCCGGCCGCATCCTGGTGGGCTGCCTGCTGGTCAACCCCAAGGCCGGCGGCGCCGGCGTCAAGAGCTTTGCCGACCTCACCAAGCCTGCGCTCAAGGGCAAGGTCGCCATCGCCTCGCCCCTGGTGTCGGGCTCCACGCACGTGATCGACGGCACGCTGTGGAAGGACCCGCGCTTTGGCTGGAAGTATTTCGAACAGCTCAAGAAGAACGACGTGCTGGTGCTCAACGACGTGCCCGACGTGGCGCGCGCCGTGGCCAGCGGCGAGCGCGCGGCCGGCATCTCGCTCACGCTCTACAAATACCAGCCCGAATACGCCAACTCGCCGATGGAAGTGGTGCTGCCCAGCGAAGGCGCGGTGACCATGGCGTCGCCCCTGGGCATTCTGGCCAAGGCGCCGCACCCGGCCGCGGCCAAGCTGTTCTACCGCTTCCTGCTCTCGCCGATCGCGCAGACCGTGCTGTCCGAAGCCGGCATCTACCCCGCCCGCGACGACGTGCCCGCGCCCAACGGCCTGCCCGACTACGACAAGCTTAAAAAATTGCTGCCGGACTTCGACTGGATCGAGAAATCCCAGCGCGAGAACCAGGCCAAGTGGCGTGAGCTCTTCGGTGGCTGATCGCGCGTGACCGCGCTTCCTGAGCCCGGTTCGTCCACCGCATCCGCCCGCGCCAGCGCCATGCCCCACGCGTCCATCGCGGCCGCGCCCTCCGCATGGGCGCTGCGCAAGCTGCCGGTGGCCGCGCTGGCCCTGGCCGCCACCCTCGCAGCCCTGGCGCTGCTGGCCGCCAGCCTGCTGGGCGGCTGGGAACTGCTGCGCACGGCGCTGGCGGAGCCGGGCTCGCGGGCGTTTTCATGGCAGGCGATCGGCCGCGCGTGCGGGGAGCGCTACATGCTCGTCGGGCCGTTGCTCAATTCGCTGCTGATCGCGGTGCCCACGGCCGTGCTGGCCACGGCCATCGGTGGCGCACTGGCCTGGCTGGCGGTGCGCACGGACTTCCCCGGCCGCTCCTTCGTCATGGCCCTGGTGGCCTTGCCGCATGTGATTCCGGGCTTCCAGCTCGCCAGTGCCTGGGTTGAGATCTTCGCCAACAACGGGCTGTGGCAGACCGCCACCGGGCTTGATGCGCCGGTCAATGCCTACGGTGCCGGCGCGATTCTGGCCGTCACCACGCTGCACCTGCTGCTGTTCCCCTATCTCGTCGTCGCGGCCAACCTGCAGGCGGCCGACCCCGCGCTCGAGGAGGCCGCGCGCGTGGCCGGGCTGTCGCCGGCACGGGTGTTCTGGCGAGTGACCGTGCCGCTGGCGCGGCCCGCGCTGGTGGCCGGTCTGCTGCTGGTGTTCGCCTATGTGATGGAAGAGTTCGGCATTCCCAGCCTGCTGGGCACACCGCGCGGCTTCGACACCCTGACCACGCGCATCTACGGCCTGGCGACCACGCCGCCGCTGGACATGGAAGGCGCCTCGGTGCTGGCGCTGCTGCTGGGCGTGCTGGCGCTGCTGGTGCTGGCCGCGCAGCTGCGGCTGTTGCGCGGCCAGCGGCTGGAGACGCTCGCGGGCAAGGCCAGCCGGCAAAGCCGGGCCAGCCTGGGCCGGTGGCGCGCGCCCGTCGCCATCGGGGTGTGGGCGGCCCTGCTGGCGGTGGCGCTGGCGCCGTTGATGGCCCTGGTGCTGGTGAGCCTGCTGGAGAGCTGGGGCCAGGGTTACGGCCCGCAGAACTGGACGCTGGCGCGCTATGCCGCGCTGTTCGAAAGCGAGGAACTGCGCCGCGCGCTGCGCAACACTTTGTGGCTGGGCGCTGCGGCCGCGGCGGTCGCCACCGCGGTGGCCGTGGCCGTGGTGTACGCCGCGCACCGCCTGAGCGGCGGGTGGCGCCGGCTGGCGGTGCTGTCGGACCGGGTGAGCTTCGTCGTCTTCGCGCTGCCGGGGCTGGTCGTGGGCCTGGCCCTGATCCTCGCCTTCTCCGGCGGGCCCCTGCCGCTGTATGGCACGGTGTGGATTCTGCTGCTGGCTTACGTGCTGCGCTTCGGTGGCGTGAGCGTGCGCACGGTCACGGCGCGGCTGGCGCAGATCGGCGTGGAACTCGAGGCCGCTGGCGCGGTGGCCGGCCTGTCGCGCCTGCGCGTGATCGCGCGCATCGTGCTGCCGCTGCTCGCGCCCGCGCTGGTGGGCAGTGCGGTGCTGGTGTTCGTCAACACGGTCAAGGAAATCTCGGCCACCAGTCTGCTGGTGTCGCAGGGCAGCGAGACGCTGGCGTACGAGGCCTACGTGCGTTTTCAGGAAGGCAATTACACCCAGGGCAGCGCGCTGAGCGTGGCCACCATCGCCATGGTGCTGGCGCTGCTGGGGGTGTCGCGCTGGGTGAGCCGCCGCAGCGAAGAGGGGCGACGATGAGCATTCGGATCGAGGCGGTGGCCAAGCGCTATGGCAACCAGGCGGTGTTGCAGGACATGACGCTGGAGGTGCAAAGCGGCGAGCTGCTCACCCTGCTCGGCGCCTCGGGCAGCGGCAAGACCACCTTGCTGCGCATCCTGGCAGGCCTGGAGCGCGCCGATGCGGGCCGCATCGTCCTCGACGACACGGTGGTGCAGGACGGCGGCGCAGCCTTCGTGCCCACCCAGCGGCGCGGGCTGGGCATGGTGTTCCAGAGCTACGCCTTGTGGCCGCACCTGGATGTGGCGGGCAACCTCGCGCTGGCGTTGCGCGAACAAGGCGTGCCGCGCGCCGACATCGAGGTGCGCACCGAGGAGGCCTTGCGCACCGTCGGCCTCGCGGGTCTGCAGCGGCGGGCGATTCACCAGCTCTCGGGCGGGCAGCAGCAGCGCGTGGCGCTGGCGCGCGCCCTGGTGGCACGGCCGCGCCTGCTGCTGATGGACGAGCCGCTGTCCAACCTCGACGCGGGGCTTCGCGAGGAACTGCGCGGTGAGATCCGCGCCCTGCAGCAGCGTCTGGGCATCACGACCGTCTTCGTCACGCACGACCAGACCGAGGCGCTGGCCATGTCCGACCGCATCGCGCTGCTGCACCAGGGCCGCCTGGTGGAACTCGGCGCGCCCGACGCCGTGTACCGCCAGCCACGCACCGCGTATGCGGCGGCGTTCCTGGGCAAGGCCAATGTGCTGCGCGGCACCTGGGACGGCCGCGCGCTGCGGGTGGGGGCCGTCAGCGTGGCGGCACCGGCGCTGCAAGGCATGTCTGTGGATGCGGCGGCTGCGGTCATGATCCGCCCGCAGGCGCTGCGCTGGGCACAGGGCGCGGAGGCCGCGGGCGCGGGCGTTCCCGGCACCGTGCTGCCCGCCCGCGTCGTGCGCGACCACCTGCTCGGCGCCCTGCGCGAATACCAGCTCGAGGTGCCAACGCTGGGCATGGAGCTGACGCTGGTGGAACTCAGCGGCGAAGCCCGCCGCAGCAGCGAGCAGTCCATCGTGCTGCCCGCAGCGGACGTGCATCCCCTGCACGAGGGTTGAGAAGCTGTGAACGAACCCGCCACGCCCGCTCATCCCGCCCAAAAGCGTCCACTCGGCGTTGCAAATGCTCGCCGTAGCCCGCGCTACGGCTGCGCTTTGCGCCTTGATTGGGCGCTT